>Ga0222650_1000346_pt1 | contig 38472 bp, 37 predicted proteins | sample AntAcemetagen367_FD_179820 | JGI IMG/M metagenome (GOLD analysis project Ga0222650, IMG submission 179820) | Saline water microbial communities from Ace Lake, Antarctica - #367 | ecosystem: Environmental > Aquatic > Non-marine Saline and Alkaline > Saline | place: Antarctica: Ace Lake... | reverse complement strand
CGAGGGAAATAAATCGTTCTTTTTGGTCCATAGGGTCTTCAGATATCCAGGGCATCCCCCAGTTTAATCTGTTACCTACGTCTCCGGTTTCGGTGTTACCAATGTCGCCGGTTCACACCCGCCAGGAACGAGAACTATGGCTCCACTACTCCCGGCAGACGCTCGAATTTGCAGAGCAAGTTGGGGCGCCGGTTGTCGTCATGCATTCAGGGAGTGTCTCCTTCCGATTTCGTTCTCCCGCTTCTGTCCTCGGGGAGAGCGGCGGAGGGGAGGGGGATAGAAGGTATCGCGCCTCTTTGCAGCGACTGAGGTCGGCGGCTCGACGCGCTCTTCCGCGTGTCGTAAAATCTTACCGCGATCTCGCCCTTTTCGCCGAAGAGAAAGGGATCCGTCTCGGGGCAGAAAATCGAGAGGGGACTCTTGAACTTCCCCTCGACGCGGGATGGACAGACTTTCTTAGTGGCTTCGAAAAAGGCGGTCCAGTCGGTTATTGGCACGACACCGGTCACGCCGAAATTAAGCACCAGCAGGGCTTGCTCGATCCGGCGAGGCATCTAGAGCTGGTCGCGGAAAGGTTGCTCGGCTTTCACCTCCACGATGTGAGTGCCGAGGGCCGGGATCACCAGGTACCCGGTTCCGGATCGGTCGATTTCTCTTTGGTGCGGCAATTCATCCGACCGGAGCATGTCTTAGTTCTCGAACCATCGCCTCGCCTTACTTCCGAGGACATTCGGGTCTCGCGGGCTTTTTTGCTTGATCAATTAGGAGCCTGAACTGGCACTGGATTTGCTTTCGGAATTGTGTTATAAATTTTCGTGGGGAAAAAACCATCCATTTTCTTGGCACCACCGCTGCAGAAATGGAGAAAACTTTAGAGCGATTCAACTGTCTCCGAAGACGAATCAACCGCGCGACCGTTCAATTAGTTCATAAATCTCTGAAAATTCAGATTTATTCCTTGAGTAAAAGCCAACAGTTTAACGACAGCGAGATCAAAACGGGGACAGGAGTTCCTTTGGTTTCCGGCGAATTGTCTCCCATTGAGGAGGAATTCGTTAGATTCTTTGTCCAGATGGCACAAGCGGCCAGTCTCCCGCGTTCTATCGGCGAGATATTCGGCTTGCTCTATGCTTCGGAGGGCCCGGTTCCCGCCGACGATGTCGTTACGAGGTTAGGTATCAGTAAAGGCTCTACGAGTCAGGGGCTTCGATTTCTCGTTAAGATCGGGGCCGCAAGCACTGCTTACATCCCACGCGACCGACGCACTTTTTATGTGGCCGAGACAAGCATGCGCAAGCTTTTTGGTGGTGCGCTTCGCGAAACCCTTCGTCCTCACCTTGAGAGTAATCGCACCCTCATCGCGGGGCTTGAGAAGCAGATAGAGATCGCTCCTCATCTCTCGAAAGAAGCTCACAACCACTATCAATCCCGCGTCGCCTCAGTCCGGGGATGGAACAAGAAAGCGCTGCAGTTGCTGCCGCTTCTTGAAACACTATTTTCTATTTCGTCTCCCTCCTCACTTCTCGCCTTGCTGCGAGAGCCGGAGCGGGCCGGGGAACCTTCGAAAGATTCCTGAACACTTCGTTTTATCAACGAGCCTAATCCATCCCCCTATCTGCTTTCAACGGTTTCCCCGGTCGCCAAGACCCTGGATCGACCGGGGGCGGTAGCGTAATCAGCCCCTCCGATTACCCTTGCGATGTCTCGTAATAAAAGTCATAAAACAATTTCACCCCGGCCCCGCCGAGTCCTCCGAGTCATCAGTTGTCTTTTCGTCTTGCTGGCGACAGCGGCTCTCCTCTCATGGGTTTTCTCCAATTCGATTCTTCGCACTGCCGCCAGGCTATGGATTATCGAGACAGAGCCTTTTGAGCAAGTCGACGCGATCATTGTTCCCGGCGGCGGTCTTGCGACCCGACCTTTCGGGGCTGCCGAGCTCTTTCATTCAGGCAGGAGTGACAGGCTCGTTGTTTTCGATGTAAAGAAGTCACCCGATCAGGAAATCGGGGTGACGCCTACCTCGAAGGAGCTGACCTTGAAAGTTCTGGAGGAACTTAAGGTCCCGCGCTCTGCGATCACTGTAATCGGGAATTCCGTCGCCAGTACTTGGGACGAGGTGGAAGCGACGTTGGAGTGGTCGATTGAGAATGATATTCGCTCAGTCGCTGTCATGACAGAGGTTTTTTCGAGTCGAAGAGTCCGATGGGCTTTCGAAAGGGGTTTTGCCGCGGAGGATATTAAACTCCACATCATCTCTCTCAACGCGCTGGATTACACTGCTGATGACTGGTGGCATGAAGAGAATGGTGTCATCCAATTTCAGAACGAGGTCATTAAATATTTTTACTACCTGCTGCGCTACTAGTTGCTTCGGGCAGTCACCGCGTTCCCGATCATGTCAGTCGAGCCTTTTGAAACAGAAGCGAACACTCTCTCTTCAGTCGAAAGTAATTCGTCACGGAGCGAAGCTGGGGTAGGGGGTAAACGCGTCCTCGTAACGGGAGGCGCGGGTTTCCTCGGATCTCACCTCTGCGAACGCCTTCTCGAGGACGGTAATGAGGTCATTTGTCTCGACAACTTCTTCACTGGTCGGAAAGGGAATATCGCTCACCTTGTCCCGAACCCGTCCTTCGAACTGGTCCGACACGACGTCATCGATCCTTTCAAATTTGAAGTCGATCAAATCTACAATCTAGCGTGCCCTGCTTCTCCTCCTCATTATCAGTTCAATCCTATCAAGACGACCAAAACTTCGGTGGTGGGAGCGATCAATTGCCTGGGCCTCGCCAAACGGGTTGGGGCTCGTGTTTTCCAGGCGTCCACTTCCGAAGTCTACGGAGATCCCGAAGTTCGTCCTTATAGTCCGAGTCAAAAAACGGCAGCGTCAATCCTATCGGGATACGTGCGCGCTACGATGAACGTAAGCACTGCTCCGAAACCCTCTTCTTAAATTATCATCGTCAGAACAATGTCAATATACGTGTCGTCGGTATCTTCAATACCTATGGCCCCCGCATGTTGCTCAGCAGTGGCCGCGTCGTTTCAAATTTTATCATGCAGGCGCTTCACGGCAACGACATTACGATCTACGGAGACGGTTCTCAGACAAGTAGTTCCTGCTATGTTGACGACCTCATCGAGTGCTTGGTTCGCCTCATGAATCATCCCAGTCAGATCGGTCCCGTAAATCTAGGCAAGCTCGGTAAATTTACGATGATCGAGTTGGCAGAGATGGACTTGAAAGGAACTGGTGGCTCCTCGAACCTTACTTGCCATCCCGGACTCGGAGACGATCCGAAGCAACGCAAGCCCTACATTACCTTAGCGAAGTGTGATCTAGACTGGGACATCAAGGTAGCTTTGGAAGAAGGTCTTGATTGGACGATTGCGTATTTTAGGAGATAGTTTTTTGGTTCTTGGTTCGCTTTACATCGAAGCATAAAAAACTCGAATTTTCGATTTTAAAAACCAGCCTAATAAAAAAAGCGACAAGAGAAAACAGCCGCCTGCGGTAAAGTTACTCAGGCACACTTTCGCTGCATCGGAACCTGTTGCGTCGGAGAGCCTACCTTGGCGATACTCGCGTTGCATTAGCTCCATTTATAGTCAATGTCGTCTTCAATTAAGTCATCTGAAAAGCAATTACACGTTGTTAAGGTAGGCTCAGAATTCAAGCGTAGTCATATACCTGCTCTAGACGGGGTGCGCGGAATGGCTGCCCTGATGGTAATGTGGTTTCATTTTTTTCAGAAACCTGAACACGTGCCTGAGGGCATCGCCGGAGCCTATATTCTCAAATTTAATTCGCTTGGTCAGAGTGGTGTCGATTTGTTCTTTGTACTCTCTGGTTTTCTAATTACTCGAATCTTAATCTCAAGAAAACATGAGCCAGGCTACTTTCGAAATTTTTACGCGAGGCGCTCACTCCGAATTTTTCCGCTCTATTACTTTTTCCTTGTTGTCAGCCTGTTCGTTGTCCCCGCCACCTACGGGAAAGAGTTCCCAGAATTCTCTCAGCACTGGTGGTGGTGGCTTTACCTTCAAAATTTGCCGCCAACTTTTGGAATTGCTGCTACCGGCCCGGGCCACTATTGGTCGCTTGCAGTCGAAGAGCATTTTTACTTGGTTTGGCCGCTCATAGTTTTCTTGCTTCCCCGCAGAAAATTCGAGCTTGCTTGCATCATTCTTGTAGTTTTATCTGTCATTTTTAGAGTTGTTTTCGTTCACTACGAAATTGGCGTTTTTTACTTCACTCTTACGCGTCTCGATTCACTTTCGCTTGGGGCGCTTTTAGCCGTCAGTGAGGCACGCTTTGTTCAGTCTCGTGTTTATTGGAACAAAATATTTGGAATTGGCATGATTTCCCTGCTTGCTGTTCTATTGCCAGTCTACGCCTTAGTTTCTGGATTAGGTGGTGATTCACTTCAAATTTTGAAACCCCTAGCTCTTGCTGTCACGTATTTTGCCCTAATCGGATTTGTGATTACGGCGGTGAAGACATCAATTTTCCCTCGATTTTTTGCTTCTAAACCCATGTGTTCGCTGGGACAAATTAGCTACGGCCTCTACGTATATCATTGGCTCTGCTTTTTTGTAATATCGTCAGTTCTCTCGATTGAAAATGTCCTGATTCTTCTTCCGATTTCATTCGCGTTCGCGATCCTCGTTTCTACAGTCAGTTTCTACCTGCTTGAAAGCCCCTTTCTTCGTCTCAAGCGCTTTTTCGAATAGAACCACTATCTGAGGGGACGTGTTAAGCTCTTCTAGAGATAGCATTTATAATGCGTTTAAAAATCTCATAATTTTAAAATTTAATGCATAGGAGTCAGCTACCTCGGCAACAATAATCGTCTTGCGGCGCTCCGACATCAGAGTCAACGTAGTCGACGTCAATGAAGAGCGCCTCATCGCTCCAATCAACACCGGCAAACCCCTGAGGATTCTCCGTGCACGAGCTTCCAGAACTGGTCCTAAAAAAAGTGGTTGCCCCGCAGAGCTTGCTTTCCATTCACTTCCCGGCAACCATCAAATGCAACCCCCGCCTGACATCAGCCAGGCGGAGGAAAAGCGAAACTGAGAACCCAATGCCTCGCTGAAGCCGGAACCTGAGCCTACCAGCGACTACTTTCGAAACGTTGTTTGCGGATAACCGGCCCAACCTTTTTTCGGCCTTCCTGCTTTTCCGCCTTCCACCTTACCCATTCATGAAGACCGCATTTATCACCGGAATAACCGGACAAGACGGCTCGTACCTTGCAGAGCAACTCCTCGCTAAAGGCTACGCGGTCCACGGCATGATTCGTCGGAGCAGCTCTTTTAACACGCAGCGCATCGAGCATCTCTATGATAATGAAAAGCTACGTGACGAGGGCCGCTTCAAGCTGCATTACGGCGACCTGACCGACTCCTCCAACCTCAACCGCCTTCTCGAAAGGATTAAACCGGATGAGATCTACAACCTCGGTGCCCAGAGCCATGTTCAGGTTTCCTTCGAAGTCCCTGAATACACCGCCGAAGTCGACGGGGTCGGGACCCTGCGCTTTCTCGATGCGATCAAGGAGGTCGGGATCGAAAGACAGGTGCGCTTCTATCAAGCCTCCACGAGCGAACTCTACGGGAAGGTGCAGGAAGTCCCTCAGAGCGAAACGACACCCTTCTACCCGCGCTCTCCCTACGCGGTTGCGAAGCTCTACGGCTACTGGATCGTCGTAAACTATCGCGAGTCCTACGGGATTCACGCCTCCAATGGGATTCTCTTCAACCACGAGTCACCGCGTCGTGGAGAGACCTTTGTGACCCGGAAAATCACCCGCGCCGCCGGAAAAATCAGGGAAGGGCATCAGGAAAAACTGTATCTTGGCAACCTCAGTGCGCTGCGTGACTGGGGCTACGCGCCCGAATACACCGAGATGATGTGGCGGATGCTGCAGCAGGATGAGCCCGGAGATTACGTCTGCGCCACCGGCGAAATGCACAGCGTCCGTGAATTCTGTGAATCCGCCTTTGCGGCGGTCGGGCTCCCTCTCCGTTTCGAAGGGGAAGGAGTCGACGAAAAGGGCCTCTGCGCCGAAAGCGGTAAAGTCCTCATCGAAGTCTCGGCAAAGTACTTTCGCCCCGCCGAAGTGGAGCAGCTACTAGGTGATTCCAGCAAAGCGAAAGAAGTTCTCGGCTGGGAGCCTCAAGTCAGATTCAGCGAACTCGCCGGCATCATGGCGAAAGCCGATTGGGAGCTGGCGAAGCAGGGACTTTGACCGAGCTTCACTGTTTTTACTGCCCACTCAATCACAGGGCAGCCAATCATCCCTTACCAATCACTCACAACCCATGAATATTTGCTGCATCGGAGCCGGTTACGTCGGGGGACCCACCATGGCGATGATCGCCAGCAAGTGTCCCGATATCACTGTCGAAGTCGTCGATATCAACGAAGAGCGGATCGCGGCATGGAATTCCGATACACTCCCCATTTACGAGCCGGGGTTACAGGAAGTTGTCGAAGGCGCTCGTGGGCGTAACCTTCACTTTTCGACCGGGGTCAGTCGCGCGATCCGCGAATCTGAGATTATTTTCGTCAGTGTCAACACTCCCACGAAAACTTATGGACTCGGTGCGAACCGGGCTGCTGATTTACGCTTCGTCGAATCAGTTGCCCGCGATATTGCGCAGTACGCTGAGGGGCCCAAGATTATCGTCGAGAAAAGCACCATTCCCGTCCGCACCGCCGAGGCGATCCACAGCATCCTCGAGACGAGTGGGAACGGATTCCAGCATCAGGTTCTTTCCAACCCCGAGTTTCTCGCCGAAGGCACTGCGATCCGCGATCTCGAGAACCCTGACCGCATCCTCATCGGTGGAGATCAGACCCCCGAAGGGCTCGCCGCGATCGAGACCCTCGTCGATGTCTATGCCGGCTGGGTTCCGCGTGAGCGAATCCTTCAAACAAATCTTTGGTCCTCCGAACTCGCTAAACTTGTCGCGAATGCTTTTCTTGCCCAACGTGTCTCCTCGATCAACAGCATCTCCGCTCTCTGCGAGGCGACCGAAGCCGATGTTGATGAAGTCGCTCACGCGATTGGCACCGATTCCCGAATTGGTGCCAAATTCCTCAAAGCTTCAGTCGGGTTTGGAGGATCCTGCTTCCAGAAGGATGTCTTCAATCTAGTTTACCTCTGCGAACACTTTGGTCTTCCCGATGTCGCCGAGTATTGGAAGCAGGTCATCAAGATGAATCAGTGGCAGAAACAACGCTTTGCTGACTCCGTTGTTCGCGCTTTCTACAATACGGTGAACAACAAGCGCATCGCCGTTCTCGGTTTCGCTTTCAAGAAGGACACCAACGACACCCGCGAGTCCCCTGCGATTGATATCTGCAAGCAACTCCTCGAGGAGCGTGCCAGTCTTGCGATCTACGATCCGAAGGTCGAAGCCGAAAAAATCTATGAGGATCTCGATCGTTCTGCGGACGATCCACTCCTTCAAATCTGTGAGAGTGCTGAAGAAGCCGCTGAGGCCGCGAACGCTATTCTCGTCCTGACGGAATGGGACGAGTTCCGCGAAATCGATTTTAAGAAGCTTTACCAATCAATGGTGAAACCTGCCTGGATCTTCGACGGACGGAATTTGCTGGATCACGAAAGCCTTCGGGAGATCGGGTTCAAGGTCAAGGCGATCGGGAAAACCGTAGAGAGTTAATTTTTTAGATTAGGCAGAAAAAAATACCAATTTAAGCTTCTGCAAACCCTCCATATGAAAATCCTTATCACCGGAATCTGTGGCTTCGTCGGATCGACTCTCGCAAGAGAAATTCGAAAAGTGCACAGCGATTGGGATCTTGTCGGGATTGACAACTTCTGCCGAGCGGGTTCGGAGTTGAACCGCACCCTCGTAGAGAAAAAGCTGCAGGTTGAATTTTATCGAGGAGACATCCGCAATCAATCTGACTTGGAGTCTCTTCCGAAGTGTGACTATGTCATCGATGCGGCGGCCAATCCTACCGTTCTCGCCGGAGTGGATGGACATACGAGCACTCGGCAGCTCGTCGAACATAATCTTGGAGGAACGGTTAATCTACTTGAGTATTGCAAGCATCACAAAGCCGGTTTCATTCTCCTATCTACGAGCCGTGTCTACTCGATCGCCGGGCTTACTGATTTCGATTTAACGATTTCCGAGAGTGAGGAGGAAATCAGCCCGCTTGACACGCGGTTCGACCGCTATGCACCGACCAATTCATCCACTTTTCCTTCCGGGTTCAGTGAAGAAGGTGTCAAAGAATCTTTCTCGATGACGCCTCCGGCATCGCTCTATGGAACTACCAAATCAGCGAGTGAAATGCTGGCGCTGGAATATGGTAGCCTCTCGGAATTCCCCGTTTGGCTCAATCGCTGCAGTGTGATGGGGGGAGCTGGACAGTTTGCTCATCCCGCTCAAGGCATCTTTGGTTTCTGGATTCATTCTTTCCGCGAAGGACGTCCTTTGAAATACATTGGCTTTGATGGGATGGGTCATCAGGTGCGTGACGGGTTTCATCCGTGTGATCTCCTCCCACTGATCGAGAAGCAGATCGCAGAATCAGCCAATTCGATCAAGCCACGAATAGCCAATCTTGGGGGAGGAAAAGAAAACTCTGCCTCTCTCACTGAACTGACAGAGTGGTGCCGCAGACGATTTCCCAACTCGGAAACAGAGATTGCCCAACCTGAGCCACAAGTCGAAATACGCTCCTTCGACCTTCCCTGGTATATCACGGACAATTCCCTGGCGGTTGACCAGTGGCACTGGTCCCCGTCGACATCCCTCGCGGACTTGTGCGAAGAGATTGCTCTCTTTGCTGAGGCCCATCCCGATTGGCTTGCGCTAACACGGTAGTCGAGTTGGCGTTTCCAGATCTAGTAATTTCTATAAATTTTAACACTCCCGGATCGTCCGGTATCTTTAAATACGAAGTAAGTGTTCCTTTTTTTGAAATCGCCTAGGAGACTGCGGGAGTAGTTGTAACAGCTTCCAAATTAGTTTAAAATTTATAGCTATCCTCTGACCGAAAACCGTTCCAGCTTTTCAACTATTCTACTATTTTAATCTTGAGTGCGCCTGAATCCATAACCATCCTTGAGGCAGGTCGAGCCGAGAAAAACTACTGGCGCGATCTGTGGCATTATCGTGAGCTTTTCCAGGTTCTTGCCCGGCGTGATATCTCGGTGCGATACAAGCAAACCGTGATCGGTGTGGCCTGGGCGTTGATTCGGCCTTTTCTCACGATGATCGTTTTCACGGTGATCTTCGGTAAGGTCGCTAAACTCCCGACTGAAGGGGCAGCGCCGTATGCCCTTATGGTGTTTGCCGGAATGCTCCCCTGGCAGTTTTTCTCGACGGCGCTGTCAGAAGCATCTGGTTCTCTTGTCAGTAATTCCAATCTGATTTCAAAGGTGTATTTCCCCAGGCTCATTGTCCCGACCGCTACCGTCGTGGTAGCCTTCGTCGACTTTCTCATCAGCTTCATTATCCTTATAGGCATGATGATGTATTACCAGTATGCGCCTAGCTGGCAGATTCTCTTACTTCCTGTCTTCGTGCTGGTCGCGTTCTTCGCCTCTCTCGGGCCCGGACTCTGGCTGACATCACTGAACGTCAAGTATCGTGACTTCCGCTTTGTCATTCCCTTCATTGTCCAATTTGGCCTCTACGTTTCTCCCGTTGGCTTCAGCAGTACGGTCGTTCCGGAAGAGTGGCGTTTTATTTACTCGCTCAACCCCATGGTCGGCGTGATCGACGGATTCCGCTGGTGCATCCTTGGCAGCGGCTCTGCGTTCGATCCCCGCTCCTTCGGCATCAGCATGGCCGTCACCGCCCTCTTCCTCTGGCTCGGCATCCGCCAGTTCAGGAAGATGGAAAAGTCGTTTGCCGATCTTATTTAAGATAGGACAGTAGACAGGAAATGGGCAAATAAGAACGTATGTCTGTTCAAGGAGTGAAAAAACTCCTCGTTTATCGTAAGAACTATAATTTCTCGTTGTCCATTTTTAAATTTACGGACTGCAACGGCGAATCAAATAAAACCGATAGCGCCTTGAATCTCGCTAGGGACTGCGGCTGAATTAGCGCTTAAGAGCACCGTGAACTCACTGAAATGAACCGCTCCGTCGGGCGCATTCTCGTGGCCAAGCTCAACAACCCAGCGCCATTTTTGCTCTTCGCTCCCTGACTTCCCGTCCCCCGTCATCTGAATCTTTTACCATGTCTTCCGACACCGTCATCTCAGTTCAGAACCTCTCCAAACGCTACCTCGTCGGCCACGAGGCGCCGCAGGAGAGCTACCAGTCGCTGCGCGACACCATCGTCCGCCACGGCAAGAATTTCGCGCGGAAGACGATGGACATGGCGCGCGGTCGCCAGATCATCCAGGGGGACAGCGTTGAAGAATTCTGGGCACTCAAGGATGTCTCTTTCGAAGTAAAGCGCGGGGAGGTGCTCGGAATTATCGGCCGCAACGGAGCGGGGAAGAGTACTCTGCTCAAGATCCTCTCCCGCATCACCGAACCGACCGAAGGGCGTGTCACATTGAATGGCCGCGTCGCCTCGCTCTTGGAAGTCGGCACAGGCTTCCACCCGGAGCTGAGTGGTCGCGAAAATATTTTCCTGAATGGTGCGATCCTAGGGATGGCTCGCACTGAGATCAAAGCCAAGTTTGACGAGATCGTGGACTTCGCGGGCGTCGAAAAGTTTCTCGATACTCCGGTGAAGCGCTACTCGAGCGGGATGTATGTGCGCCTGGCCTTTGCGGTGGCTGCGCATTTGGAGCCGGAAATACTCATCGTGGACGAAGTGCTGGCTGTCGGTGACACTGAGTTCCAGAAGAAGTGTCTGGGCAAAATGCAAGACGTGGCCAAGGGAGGGAGGACTGTGTTATTTGTGAGTCACAACATAAATTCAATCCAAAGCTTATCAGATCGACTACTTTTGCTTGAAGGAGGAAAAGCGCGTTCTAGTCTATCGAACCAGGAGGCGATCCATGCATACGCAAACAAGTCTAACGGGACAACTCGGTTGATCAATACCGTTGATTCATTGTCCAAGACTATTTCTATCGTTGGCTTAAGTGTTAACGAAAGTGATTACACTCCAGTAAATTTAAGTTCGTCTAATTTTAAAGATGATCAATTACATTTCAGTATAGAAATTGACTGGAATCAAGAAGATGTCGATTCTGTTGATCTAGAAGTCACGCTCTTGAATCAGGATCACGTTCCGCTTCTGTTTTTTAGCTCCGCGAGGTTTTCGCATGAGGTGTTCCGGCCAAAATACGACCACGAAAGAATAGAAGCGTCAGTTCATATTCCTTCCCTCAATAATGGATCGTATAGCGTTGTGTGCGAACTTGTTGAGCCGAGGAATAGATCCTTCGCCAGGTTCGTGTTCGAACTGGAAGTCGCAGGGAGGCAAACCCCATTGGGAGATCAGCCTGACAACAGGAGGAGGGGCTCTATGACCCTTCCACTTTCTCTGGAATTCAATAGAAATTAAAAATTAACGATATCAACTTGATTATGTCAAAAAGGGGACGTCAAATAGCGATCGCAAAAGCGCAAGTGCATGGGATTGTTGAACTGGTTAGGATTGCTCTGAAGTCTAGTGGGCCATGTTTCGTTTCATCTGGATTTCCCCGCTCCGGATCAACTCTAGTTTATAACTTAGTAAAAATAATACTAGAAGAACGGTATGCTAAGGTATTCGGTGGTTGGGATGGTCACGGAATACCTCTGCGCGAGAATAAAAATGACTGTCTTTTGATTAAGACTCATACTCTGAACTTACAATACTTATCAATGGCTGATCATGTTATATTCTCTATTCGAGACCCTAGGACGTGTCTTGTGAGCTGTTTTCGTAAGTTTGGCTGGTGGCCTAGTTATAACGAAATCGATGATTGGTTTGTAAGCCTCGAATGGGCACGGGGGCATGCAGATTCTGTCTTTAAATACGAAGACTTTCGGAATAATTATTCAGTATTAGTCAGTGAACTTGTCGAGCTATTAGATTATCCGGGGGATCCAGAGTATCTAAAGTCAAAGCTACCCAAGGCCTCGAGTCAGAGCGGGGGCTTTGACTCAGAAACTCAAATGCACGGAGGTCACGCAACAAACACTGGAGATGCCGATTGGCGAACTGCGCTCCCTGAACGCTTCTCCTCTTACCTTGAGGAGAAACATTTTGATGCTATGAAGCTTATGGGATATTTGTCATGACTCGAAGCCTTCTGGTAAAATTGATTGGCACTGGTGATGCCCGCCAAGGCGCAAAATTGGGCCTCACCAAATTAGTTGGATTTGTGCCGTCACAGCGGATCCGGCAAGTGCTTTATAAGCGGCTTGGGGTATCGATAGGATTGGGGAGTGTGGTATATCATGGGTGTGAAATACGATCACCTGCGAATTTGAAAATAGGCTCTTACTCCGCTATTGGAGATGGATGTAAGCTTGATGCGAGATATGGTATCTGTATAGGTGACTCTGTAAATCTTTCGTCGGGAGTTTGGATATGGACGATGCAGCATGATCATAGCGCGAATGATTTTGGTTGTGTTGGCGGAAAAGTCCATATTGACGATTTTGTTTGGGTGAGTTGTCGGACTGTGATTCTTCCAGGAGTCACTATTGGGAAAGGTGCTGTTATCGCGGCTGGAGCGGTAGTGACGAAAGACGTCGAACCATTTGCTATAATGGGGGGGGTTCCAGCGAAAAAAATAGGGGAGCGTAGCCGTGAGATCAACTATAGGATCACGGGGCATGTCAGTTTTTGGTAATCCCTCTGGGAAAATGCAGCCACTCGTATCCATCTGTATTCCAAGCCGGAATACCCGTCGTTTCCTTGACGAGCGTAAGGCCTCGATCCTTGCTCAAACCGTCGATGATTACGAGGTGATTGTCGTAGACGACGGATCGACAGATGGGTCTCGTGGTTTTTTCGAAGACTGGGCAGCGATAGACCCAAGAGTGCACGTGTTTGAAGGTCCCGGGCAAGGACTCTATCCAGGATGGAACGACGCGATTCGGCGGGTTAAGGGTGAATTCATCTACATTGCGACGAGTGATGATACCATGGCGCCGGATTTTCTTGAAGTGATGGTGAAGGCGTTGCTGGATCATCCTTCGAGTGGGTTGGCACATTGTTGTGCGACCTTCATTGACGAATCCGGACGACCTTTTGAAGGACGCTGGGAGACATGGCCGGCGGTTGAGTTTTTTGGGGATCTTATTCGTCTGGAGCATGTTCGTCCCCGTGGGCACGACAGTATTCTGTCGCTGGCATTTTTGACGCCCTATTTCTCGATTACGCAGCTATTGATCAGGAGAAGCTTATTCGAGGAATGCGGGTTATTCAGCCGAAAATGGGGCCCATACGGGGATCTCCAGTGGCAGATGAGGGCGACACTCTTGACTTCGACCGTTCATGTTCCGGCTCATTTGGCAACTTGGCGCATGCATCAATCGCAAGCGTCGAACACTAGTTCAATTGGCGAATCTCACCGAAGGGGTCTCTTCATTCGGATGGCAGAAGAGCATCTTGTTTTCTCTAGAAAAATCCAATTTCCAGTTCGAAATGGACTCTCTCCTAGACTCTTGCGATTCTTTGTAAAAAAACAGATTGCTCAATTCTGGTTTGATGAAACCCGAATTGGGCGTGTGGGTCTGCTGTGTCGCTTCCTGTTGAGGGAACCACACGCCAGTTTGTCCTTCGTTAAAGATTTTCTAGCAAGAAAGTCCGGCTCAGTTTGCGGTTTGAATGCGGCGGTGCAACGTGAACTCCGTTGCGCAAGAATTGATAATCCTTTAGAAAATCAGGAAATTTCCTGAGCAAGCATGCGAATCGCTATCCTTACTACATACCTTGCTGTTGGAGAGCAAATAGACAGCGGAATTGGGCAGCACTTTCGAATTCTTGCTGATGCTTTGACAGAAAAGAGCCACGAAGTTCACGTATTTTTAATTTCCGATGGGCACACAGGAGGGGCAGCAAGGGTTTCTCTGGAGAAGGACCCACCCACATGGTCGTGGACGATTGTCGACTCAGCCATGCCGGACTGGCTCTCCGGGCTTTCTGGGTGGAGTTGGCCCTTGAAGCAGTTGGCCGGTCACCTGTGGTCTGCGTGGAAGGCAAAAGCGGCGGTTTTGCACGCCCACCAGAACCGAAAGTTTCAGATTCTGGAGACCCATAGTTATAATCTTCCAGGCTTCTTTCTAAACCGGGCTAGGCATCGTCCGCCCGTGTTAACTCGCGTTTCAACGACAACGGGTCAGATGATTTCAAGATCACCGCTCCAATCCCGTGTGCTGAAGTTGGTAGCGGCACTAGAGCGGAGGGTTATACGCCAGAGCAGCGCTCTAGTGACCCATACCGTCCAGCATCGTGATGCGGTTTCATCGGAAGAGAAGCTTGATCCTTCCCGATTTGAGATCGTACCGCATGGACTCCCCGACGTAAATCGATCTCCCGGCAACGAGCCACGGTCGACTGGCTCAAAAGTTGAGATACTCTTTGTTGGGCGCTTCGAGTCTCGTAAGGGGGTTGACGTTCTTTTAGAGTGTGTCCCATCAGTGATTGACGCATGTCCAGATGTTGTTTTGACGTTGGCTGGTTCCCGCGGTGACGGGCATACGTGGGAGAATTTTGTGAATAAAAACCCTGATCTTGCCGGTTCTTCTGTGAACTCGCTTGGCCGGGTTTCGTCAGCGGAGTTATCAGCACTTTATCAGAGGTGTGATCTTTTGGTCGCTCCCTCCAGATACGAATCATTTGGTCTGATTTACGTGGAGGCAATGATCTTCGGTAAACCCGTGATTGGTTGCAGCGTTGGAGGAATCCCCGAAGTAGTTACCCATGGAATTGAAGGGCTGCTAGTCCCGGTTGGCGATTCTAGCGCCCTAGCTGAGGCGATGATTCGATTGGTCAATGACGAGGAGTGTCGAGAGCGCCTTGGTCGGAACGGTAGGCAGAAGTTTCTTGAACATTTCAGTTCCGAGATCATGGCGGATAGGAGTGTGAAATTATACGAAAAATTGAGTGTGGGATTTGAATGATGATTGAAATTTCCGTTGTTTTACCTACTTTCAATCCCGACCCAGATCGTCTGAGAGCGACTTTGGAGAGCCTAGGAGCACAAACTCTGAGGCAGGACTTGTGGGAATGTGTGATCGTAGACAACGCCTCCACTTCGCCGATAGATTCCGAATGGTGTGAAGCCAAGGCTGGACGCCCCGTAAAACTTGTAAGGGAGCCCGAGCCTGGGCTTTCCCATGCTCGCCTCGCGGGGATACTTAACTCTACGGCAGAGCTGGTGATCTTCAGCGACGACGACAATGTCTTGGATCCTCGCTATTTGGAAAACACCGTACGTTTGATGAACGAGAATCCGCGGGTGGGAGTCGCTGGCGGAAGGAGTCTGCCGGTCTATCAAACGAAACCACCTGACTGGTTCGTTGATGGCATGGCACCCCTGGGGTGTCGTGATCTAGGCGATGATCCACTGGTCGCATCCGGAAAGGATTTCGCCTCGAATCCTCAATATCCCAATTGCGCTCCGATCGGCGCGGGAATGGTGTTCCGAAAGGAGGCGATCCAGGGCTGGGTCAAGATGGTCGGAAAATCGGGAATCTCGGACCGCAAGGGCAAGAGCCTTAGTTCCGCAGGTGACTGCGACATGGTGCTCCATGCATTAAGTGCCGGCTACGATGCCGCCTACTGGCCCGAACTGAAACTCGAGCACTTGATTCCGGAGGCTAGACTCACGGAACAGTACCTTGCTGCCGTGTCACGGGCCGCCTTCCGAGACTTCATTAGAGTCCTGGCCCTTCACGGCATCCGTCCGTGGTTGCCTGTCAGCAGCGCCTCAGTTCCTCTCCGCATGGTAAGGGCTTGGTTCCGAAACCGTGCCTGGCGAGGCCCAGTGGAAAGCATTCGCTGGAATTCGGCATGCGGACAGTTCGAGGGCCGGGCGAGGATTGGCCGCGAGCCAGAAAACACGGAACTGTTTCGCCAGGTCAGTTCATGAATCGGCAATTGGTCACGCCGTTTCTCGTCTTTGTAGATTGATCTCGTGTAACTATTCAGGTCAAAAAAGAAAGAAAACGCTTGTACTATGGGAATTATAGTCTTAGCTGAGTTCCGTGAAGCGAAAGCGCCCGACAGAAGAGCAGCTCATCGAGCTGGCGAAGAGTGATCCCGAGATCTTTGTAAAGCAGTTCCTTATGCTTTGGGATCGCGTCGAAGCGCTTGAAGCCAAAGTAGCAGACCTCGAACGCAACTCGCGGACCAGCAGCAAACCGCCTTCTTCGGACTCAGGTAATTTCACCAATCCGCCGAAGCCAAAAAGTCTGCGAGGCAAGTCCGGTCGCAAACCCGGCGGACAAAAAGGACGACGCGGGGAAACTCTTGAACGCGTCGCCACCCCTGATCATGTCGTCGAACATCGCCTCGGCGAGGCTGATCATTGCCCGAAATGCGGTGTCGCCATGAGCGAAAAGGATCGGGAACTTGATGCCGCACAGTGCGAATGCCGTCAGGTCTTCGAGCTTCCCGCGATCCGGCTGGAAGTCACTGAGCACCGGGTCGAGAAGCGAGTCTGCGGTGGCTGCGGCACGGAAGTCGCGGCAAGCTTTCCTGCAGGAGTTACTGCTCCGGTTCAGTATGGTGAGCGGGTGCAGGCCACTGCTCTCTACTTCGGTGTCTACCAGTTGGTTCCCTACCAGCGCCTCTCCGAAATGTTCGCCGATCTCTTCGCCGCGCCCCTGAGCGTCGGGACGCTTGCCAACTTCATCCAGCGTGGCGGAGCCAAAGCCGCCGAGACGATGGTAGCGGTTCGCGAGGCTTTGGTGGAAGCCGAAGTTGCCCACGCGGATAAATGGAGCGGAGCGACATAGCCAGCATGAAATAATGCCCGCAGGGACGAGCAGAGGCGAGGGCAAACGGGATGCCGAGTCAAAAGTAAACGCCACTGGCTGCATGTCTTTTCCACGCCAAAACTGACTTCCTTCCACATTGATGCCAAACGCGGACACGAAGGGATGAATCGCCTCGGACTACTCGGACGGTTCCGTGGAAAACTGATCCACGATTTTTTGGGTTCCTACTACCGATTACTCTGCCAACACTTCCTGTGCGGGGCCCATTTGCTGCGGGAATTGATCTATCTGCATGAAGAAATGGAACAGGCTTGGGCCGGCGATATGATCGAGTTGCTCCTCGATGCGAAGAAGCTTCGGGAAAGGGAAAACTCCCGCGCTCCCGGAGCGAAACGAATCATCGGAGAAAAGACACGGCAGCGCATCCGCAGTCGCTACTGCGAGATCGTCCTCGCGGGACTCGCGATAAACCCCGAACCACCTCTGAAGCCGAAACAACGTGGACGGGTCAAACGGAGCAAAGCGCTCAACCTGCTTATCCGCCTCGAGGATCGTTACGAGGAGGTCATGGGTTACTTCGAGTATGAAGACGTAGCTTTCGACAACAACCAGGCAGAGCGGGATCTGCGAATGATGAAGACCCGCGAGAAAATAAGCGGAACCTTCCGCAGCGAAGATCACGCAAGGTTGTTTGCTGACATCCGCAGCGTCATCTCGACCACGCGAAAGCAATCGCGTAATCTGCTCAGCACACTTGGCGAAATGCTTCGCGCCCCAGGAACTCTGGGCGATTCGCTCGTCAAAGGCGCTAAGAACTGACGAGACTCCTCCGTCCTTGTCTCACCCTATGAGATCAGATATCGTCCAGGGGACCTGAATAGTTACGATCTCGTTGAATTTAGTCGCCGCTCCTTCAGATCCACAAACCGTATTGATTCACTGGGCAGAAGCCGCGCCTCATTAAGTCGAAACAATAACCGAAAGCACGCAGCTAGAACCAATCAAAATTATTAGATGAAAAGCCTACAACAATTTCTCAGCCAGACCAAAACTCGGCTCTATCGGAAACCCAAAGATGAACTGCAGAGAATGGCCCGCTGGGGGCCTCGGGCCTACTTCCGTTGTGATGCCTGGGCCAGAGAAATGGAACAGGCCGCCTTAGTCCTTCCCTTGATTGACTCGCTCGACTCCCAGGGTTCCGACTCAATACATTCGACGCCCATTTCAGTCTGGTTTCTCACCGGAAAACGCTTTTGGTATCAGACGGCATTTTGTGCATGGACGCTCGCGAAGTATTCTCAAAGAAAACTGGTTCTCAATCTCGTGGACGATGGCACCTTGGAGAGGGCTCACATAGATGGCCTGCGGCGTCTATTTCCCGAAGGCGTAACAATCAATAAGGAGTCCGTTCAGGACAATCTTGACACATTGCTACCCCTCAATCGTTTCCCGGTTCTCCGCCAACGGTGGAGCGATTATATTAACATTCGCAAGCTCACCGATGTCCATCTCGGATCGACCGGTGTGAAACTGGTGCTCGACTCTGACATGCTCTTCTTCCGCCGGCCCGACACGCTGTTGAATTGGTGGGATGGATGCCAGCGGTGGGAGACAGGAGATCAGCGGTCAGATATAGAGACCTCCGACTTCCTACCTCCGGCCTCTTCCTTCTCTCCTCTCCTCATGACCGATTGCGTCGAATCGTATGGCTACTCACGGAAGCTTATGGAGGAACTCTCCGGGGCGCCGATCCCGCCACTCCTGAACGTGGGTATGTGCGGATTGCGAAGCGAGGAACTGGATTGGAAATTACTAGAGCACTGGTGCCAAGAACTTGCTCGGCGTGAAGGGACAAGCTATTATCTGGAACAGGCTTTAGTGGCAATGTTAGCCGCAAAGGCTGCCCCGAATGTAATGCCGAGAGCAGATTATATTACCTTCCCTACAAAGAGGCAAACGTACGAAGGTGCTGGGGTGCTCCAACATTACGTTTCGGACAGCAAACCGTGGTATTTCGGGAATGCATGGAGGCAGGCGCTTGATCTATCAATATGAATCGATCTGCGGAACACTCTTCTATGATGGATTGGCTGCGTGGAATCGCTGCCGTCTGGGTGACATTATTTCACTTCAATCAAGTAATTTCGTATGAGCTAAACTGGTGGCAGGCATTCTGCAAGCCAGGCTACCTGGGGGTTCCTGCATTTTTTGTCATCAGTGGCTGGTGTATGGGTGCCCTAGCCCAGCGAAAACCGCAGGCAAGGTGGTTCCTTGGGGCACGATTGGTGAGAATTCTTGTCCCATATTAGGCGTCAATGTTGGTCGTGCTTGGGGTTGTAGTATTTAGATTCCTCGTAGCGGGGCAAAATGATGTTACGGTTCTACCTAAGACTCTAAACGAGGTGTTCTTAAATTTGGTGGCAGCAACCGATCCCGTTACCTCCCTGCCGAGTATCAACTGGGTCTATTGGAGCCTAAGCTACGAAATTATATTTTATGTTATAGTAGCGTTGGGATTGGCGATTAAGTCCCCTAGTTGGCTTGTCGGGCTGTTGGTTCTGCCTGCACTTTTCACTGAGCTTTATCAATGGGACCTGCTCGCTGGCGCGCAGGCCTTGCGACCATTTTTTTGGGTGAATTATTACCCTTTGTTTTGTATTGGATATTTTCTCTTGAAATATCGGACTGAACGACGAATTAATTCCCTTATTGTTTGCGCGGTTGCTATTGCGATATTGTTTTGTATAGGATCTCTGCCATCATTTTTTGTGGGCTTAATCACGGCTCTGCTACTTTATTCTAGGTTGTCATTAAAATTAATACCTAACTGGCTTGATCGGGCGTTATCTTCAATCGGCCGCCGGAGCTACAGTCTATATCTGATTCATGTGCCGCTAGGGGTTTATCTCTTCGGCTCTCTGCGCAATGAATGGATTCTGTCGAGCCAGCTGACCCACGTTCTGTTTGACCTCACGAATCTCGCATTCTGTATTGTTGCCGCTGCATTTTTTTATCACTGGGTAGAGAAGCCTAGTCATCGGCTGGCGAGGGAGATTTCAAAACGGGGACTACCAAGCTTCCTCTGCCATAGTGCCCGACCACGATCGCGATGACTCTAGTCTCTGTTTGTATTCCCTGCCATAATGCAGCCCCCTACTTAGAGGCTGCGCTGGATTCCCTTTTAGCGCAAAACTGGCCAAATCTGGAAATCATTGTTGTCAACGACGGCTCGACTGATGGAAGTGGCGTAATCTTGAATGGCTATAAAGCGCGTGGGGTGAGGGTAATTTACGAGATCTATGGGAGTGCAGCCAAGGCGAGAAATCGAGCATTGGCTGAGGCTACCGGCGACCTTATAAAGTTTTTCGACGCGGATGACTTACTTTCGTCGAATCACATTCGCCTACAGGTTGAATGCCTTGGCGGACGAATCGATGCCGTTGCCTTCTCTGAGTGGGGACGGTTTTATAAAGATGACATTTCCACTTTCAAATCGAATCCCCAGAGCGTCTGGCAGGACATGGAGGCTAGCGACTGGCTGGTTGAGTCCTGGGCGGATGCAAGGCCGATGATGCAACCGGGGATGTTCTTGATTCCCCGCGAAATAATTGATGCGGCAGGCGGCTGGGACGAAGATCTGACCTTAATTGATGACTTTGAGTTTTTTTCCCGAATTATTAGTTCTTCACAGGAGGTTTTGTTTACCCCGGATGCGACCCTGTATTACCGCTCCGGCCTTGATGTAAGTTTGTCGGGTCGAAAGAGCCGGCAAGCGGTTGAGTCCGCATTTGATTCAGCATTCAAGGCTACCAATCACCTTCTGAATCGGAGGACCGATGATGAGGCGAAGCGGTCATGTGCAAATGTCCTTCAGTCTCTGGTTTACACATATTACCCCGAGCATGCTGACTTACTGAAAGTCGTCGAAGGCCGTATCAGCGAGTTGGGAGGAAGCCGTCTTCTTCCCGAAGGTCCACCTAGATTCCAACGATTGAGAGGGATCCTAGGTTGGCGGATAGCTCGTCGTATCCAGCGTTGGGCTGGAAAATAGCCTAGTCTAGCAGATGGAACATTTTCCACTTTAACCCATGAATATACCTAAACTACTTCGTCGATCCTTTTGGACTCCTATAATTAGAGACTGGCATTGGCGCCGCATCGCGCCGATGTGTAGGCTTCCTAGCGGGGTAAATGTCCCACTACTTGCTGAATGTGACTGGATCACCTTCTGCGACCTATTCGTCAACGGTGAATACGATCAAGCCGTGATGGAGTGTCTAAGTGATTATGGACCTAGTAGCAAGATGCAGGTTGTGGACTTGGGTGGAAATATCGGATTCTTCTACCTTCGTTTTCTTCACCTATATCGATCATATGGTTCTGATAGTCGTGTTACATATACTGCGGTTGAGCCAAATCCTGTTTGTGCGGATCAGTTCATGCGCAACGTAAAGACCAACACCGAAGGCAAGGTCTGTTTTAGCTTGCTGAGGGGCCTCGTCGGAGCACGCAGTGGAACTGGATCATTTGAAGCAAGTCAGTTTCATATCGGAAGTCGAGTGACCGCTTGCCCCAGTAAGAGGGCGCAAAAAATTCCCTACATTAACTTGCTTGAGGAGTTGTCGGACGGGCCGATTTCGCTAATGAAGATTGATATTGAAGGGAGTGAGGAAGCCTTTCTTGGCGAATTCCCAGAAATTCTTACACGGGTTGATCATCTCATTATCGAGATTCACGGAGACCTTTGCGACGCTGGATCATGCCGGAGGATGATCGTGGCAGCTGGGTTGCAGCAGATCAGGTCAGTAGCCGTAACCGAGCATTACTCTTTGGAGGTTTATCGAAGGGCTTCCCAAATAACCGAAATTCAGTCATTGCAATGAAGCCGAGAGTTCGAATTTATATTCCCACCTACCAGCGTCCCAAGCTACTTGAACGTGCCTTGGATTCTTTGTTGGGGCAGACTTTCCAAGATTGGGTGGCAGAAGTTCACAACGACGATCCGGGGGACACTTCAGCAGGAGAACTTGTAAACGGAATTGGCGACTCAAGAATTCTATTGGTTGATCACCAGACGAACTGGGGGGCAATGCGAGCATTCAATAATATCTTCAGCGGCAGAAACAGCGAGGAATTTATTAGTCTTCTGGAGGATGATAATGCGTGGGAAGCTGGGTTTCTTGAGCGGATGCTCGAAATTATGGACGCAAATCCGGAAATCAAAATGGCCTGGTGCAATCAAGCACTCGACCGTGAGACCCCCGAGGGAAATGTGGTGCAGATGGACGGAAGGAATGCACGAGAGCGCGGGCAACCAAGCTGGCTGTCGAGCGGGAAATATTCGTTTGGCCACGTTCGGCAGGCGTCTGGTGCATTGTTTGCCAACGGTGCAATGCTTTTACGCACGAAACTAACAGGCCCACTTCAAACTCCGCTGACCATCCCTTTCACAGGGGTGGAGAGTTACCGCGAACGGCTCATGGGTGGCCCATTTTTTTACACTGAGGAACCGCTTGCACGATTCACGGAGACGCAAGCTAGCGCTCGTGTTGGAGAAAAAAGTGATTGGTCGAAATTTCAAGCTGGACTGATGGCAAGCTATCTACTCTCAAGACCGGAGAGCGATTCGGAAGTTTTGGAGTATTTAAGATCGCTACGTCCTGCTTCGACTGGTGTTTTCATTGTTGCGTGTTTAGCTCATCCAGACCTCCGCTCTAAGCTAACTCAGATCCGGCCCCAAGAGTGGCTTAGGTGGGGCCTGACGGCGGCCCGTCGATATTCACGCGTTCGTGACAGCTTGTTATATCAGAGTGCATCATGGTGGAATGAATTGTGTGATGCTACGAACCGCAATAAGTAGGCATTCTTAACTTTGATTTCTCGTGAGACTCCCCCTTAGTGAAGATCCAAACTACAATCGATGCTAATTTTTCCTTCTATCTAAAACTATTCGCTATAAGGCTATATGAGCAGGCTGGAATCAACGCAGACGATCATGGTTTCGGCTGTGCAAGGAAAGCCTAAAAACGTATGGCTTAAGAAAAATAATAGTGTTTTCAGACGACTGAGCATTTGCTGGGAGTTTAATGAGCAATTTCCCAAATGTAAGCTTCGAGATATCAAATGCTCTTGGGGCGACGCTTAAAAATTTCAAACCTATACCTAGTCAAATTAGTGCAGAGACTCCATAACCAAACTGTATATGTATAATTGGGAGTTTTGGTTTGAGGGAACTAGCAAAAAGCTGCAATGATAAAAACAATATTAATCCTTATTGGCGGGCACTTTGCTCTAGCCCCTAGACCTCAGAAGGAAGCCGCTGCGGCGAAGGCGGCTGGTTTTACGGTCGAAGTACGAGGTTGTTGGTGGGACGAGATGCTTGCCGCCGAGGATTTAGAGTTAGCACAGCGGATGGGTGTGACTTTCAAACCCATGGTGGATTTCCGGCCGTCTGGTCCGGGCGCTAGGAATATACGGGTCAGACAACGTCTGGCTCGGGAGCTTTTTAACCGCTTAGGAATTGCCACCGCCCGCAGTTTTGGGATGGGAGGGCCGGAGATACTCCGCGAAGCTATCAGTCTGGCCCCCGACTTCATCATGGTCCATTCCGAAGCCGGGCTTTGGGTTGCGAAGCGACTTCTCGCGAAGGGTTTCCGCGTGGGAGTCGATTTTGAGGATTGGTTCTCCGAAGACCTGCCCGTGAGTGATCGCAAGGGACGCCCAGTAAGGCAGCTGAAGAAATTGGAGCGGTACCTGATCAAGAACGCGCACCTGACACTGGCCACCACGCAGGTGATGGCGAATGCCTTGGCTCAGGACGCCAGAAGCGAGCACACTCCCTTGGCAATTCCCAATAGCTTTCCTATAGTCGCTGAATTCGCGGAATCTGTCAGAGGCGATGCCAGAGCTGAAGATACGGTCTCGTTCTACTGGTTCTCTCAAACGATTGGTCCAGGACGTGGCTTGGAAGCACTAGCCAAGGCAATCACTAGACTGAATGGTAAATGGGAACTTCATCTCCGCGGAAACCTCCGTGGCTACGACCACTGGTTTGAAGAACATTTCCCAGACGGCATCCGCTCGAAAGTTCACCTGCATCCTTGCGTCAGCAACGAGCATCTTCCCCACCATTCAGCGAGCCATGATGTCGGACTTGCTCTGGAGATACCCCATTGCCCGAGTCGGGACCTTACTGCAACCAATAAGATATTCGAATATTTGCGATGTGGGCTTGCAGTCATCGCGTCCGCCACCCAAGGCCAAGTTGAGGTGATGAACCGTTGTCCTAGAGCCGGTTGGGTTGTTCCTCCGGATGATATAGAAGCGATAATCAAGGCCATGCAGGAGTGTATAGACGACCGCCGTGGGCTCAGCCTTGCAAAACGCGCAGCTCGTGAAGCCGCCGGGGCGGTATGGGCGTGGCAGGGATTCCACGCACAACTCGGTGCGGCGCTGGTGGCCTGTATGCGGGGAGAAGAGACAATCCCAGAGAAATCTCATCGATGATCGAAATAACTCACCAGATCAATCTGGCACCAGGCGACTATAGCATTTCGAAACTCATATTTAAACGGCCGGAGCTCAGATCATTGAGCTGACTGGAGCAAAATTTAAGACGTTCGCAGTGACATCTCACTAACGGAGACACTCAGTGTAAGGTAGCATTCTCGTCTATAAATCTAAATACCGCAGGAGTAGTTTTGTATTCTATTGGGTGTCAGGATGGCAAACCGATTTTAAACTCATATCCGACCTAAACGTGTCCTATCCTTTTTATCCATTTCCAAAGTTCTGCGAAAATCGGCGTAAACTTCCATGTTTAGACGGACTCCGCTGTATTAGCATCCTACTTGTTCTTTTGGCTCACAGCCAAAGAGTTCCTGGTTTCCCTGATTCATGGCGACCAATCACACGCTGGCTTCCCGATGGCGGCTTTGGAGTGCAAGTGTTTTTCGTGATCAGTGGCTTCTTGATCACATGGTTGCTCATGAGAGAGGTATCCCGTTCCGGGAAGATTCATTTAGGAGCATTTTATACTCGACGAGCGTTCCGGATTTTACCTGCCTACTCCGTGTTTCTTGTGACTCTTTTTTTTCTACAGCGTATTACAGCTCTTGAGATTCCTATTAAGAGCTGGGTCGGGTTATTAACTTATCTTACGAACTTTATCGAGACACCTTGGATCGCCGCGCATGTCTGGTCGCTATCCGTCGAGGAGCAATTCTATCTTCTCTGGCCATTTTTGTTTGCACTTGCAGTAGCTCGCACGGCAAAACTTCGGATTCTATTAGCATTATTGCTAATCCCGATCCTTATGAGTCCGCTGATGAGAGTTTTAGGATACCTAGAGATTAGCCCCACACTTCTTGGTTCGCACTCGTTTCTCCTCCACGCCGATGCGCTTGCCTTCGGCTGCTTGACCAGCGTAATCATTTCCACCTTCGCAGCTAAAATCGACGCTTTCCTAGGGAAACACCGTTGGCGGCTGGGGATTCTCACGGTCGTGTTGGTGTTAGTTCCTCTGGTTTTGACGAGATTGTTTGTCTTTGGTATCTTCACCGTTCCGTTCGGGAAATCTTGTTTTAGTGGTGGCATCGCCCTCGCGCTCGTTCTTGCCCTCCGTTTCCCTGAATCACGATGGTTTGCCTGGTTGAACTGGAGAGTTATTTCAACGGTCGGACTTTGGTCATATTCAATCTACTTGTGGCAACAGATCTTCTGTACTTCGGCGGCATGCTACGGTATTGGCTTAGTGCCCTGGTGGCTAGCCTTTCTTGGGTGGCTCGCTCCCGTATTTGTTTGTGCCATTGTCTCTTACTATGGCGTCGAGCGTCCATTCTTGCGGCTTAAGAATCGCCTTTCTAATTCACCCTGACCATGATTATTTTCTAACTGTGCGAGTTGTCTGGTTAGATGGTAGCGTAGTTTCATGGCATCCTTGGTGGGCAACTTTATTCCACGGCTAATGATTACAGCACTCCAAGGCAGCGAACCCAGAGAAATTCATCCGATGATCGAAACTACTCTCCAAATCAACCTAGCTCCAGGCGACTATCGCTTGGCGAAGTATTTGCTGCCGCAGCAGATCGCGGCGTGGAGAGGGCAGGTGGATGAAGTGCTGCTCGTGCTCGATCTTCATCGCAGTGCTGGACGCTTCGCTGAAGGTTGGGAGGATGGCAGGGATAGGATGCTGGCGCTGATCGACTCGCTCGATGGGGTTCGATGTGAGGAAGTCGACTACGGCACCGAGGCTGCGCGGAAGGTGGCGGAAGAGTGGACCAGTGGACAGCCGATTCCACGGAAAGACTTCCGGGGTGGTCCCAGCTACAGCTATTTCTTCGGTCTCTCGGCGGCCCGCGGTCGCTACGTGCTCCACACGGATTCCGATATGTTTTTTGGAGGACTTTCGCCTACTTGGTTTGACGAGGCAAAGGCTGTTTATGAGTCATTCCCAGACATTCTTTTTCTTGGCCCGCTCTCCGGTCCTCCTCATCCGGAAGGCCGGATCGAAACCTTACGATGTGAACCCGACACACGGGTGCCTTGGGGAAAGCACTTTAATTTCATGAGCACGCGCTTGTTCCTGATCGATCGGATTCGATTCCGAGACAGGATCGGAGCCTTTCGTCCGCAACGGCCTAACCTAAGATCGCGTATCAAGGCTAAGGTGGAGGGTAATCCCGAGTGGGACCTTCCCGAGCACTGGATGACGGCTGCCATGACTCGTGCTGGAATGTGCCGGTTTGAATTCTTGGGAACCGGCGAGGGCATGTGGTCGCTGCACCCCCCCTATCGCTGTGAGGCGTTCTTCGCGAAGATACCCGAACTGATCGACCGGGTGGAGTCCGGCGACCTGCCGGATGCCCAGAGGGGTTATCATGATTTCAACGCCTCGATGGTGGATTGGGCGGAGGCAATTGCCCGACTGAAGAGGAACCGGTGGTGGCGACGCTTCGGTCCAGGCCCAGCGTAAAACAACAACGTGACCCCAAGAAAATGATACAAGATTTCAAAAGAACCGCCGAGTTCATCCGGACTCACCCGATCGGAGGCCGAACCCACCGTTCCTGCTGGAAGCGCTGGTTGCAGTGGCAGCTTGGATCCCGGCTCCTACCCTACCCGGTAGCTTTGCCGTGGATTGCAGACGCTTGCCTGATGACCGAGAAGGGAATGACAGGAGCCACCGGGAACTGGTATTGCGGCTTACATGAATTCGCGGACATGGCTTTACTACTTCACTTCTTTGGTGGCCCGGGTGAGGGAGAAGGCTCCTTTCTAGATATCGGCGCAAATGTAGGTAGCTACACGGTGCTCGCCTCGAAGGTTTGCGGCGCACGCTCGCTGGCGTTTGAGCCGGTGCGGGAGACCTTCAAGCGACTGATCCGGAACGTGAAAATCAATAAGATTGAATCAATCGTCGAGGCACGTCAACTGGCAGTGGGTGGGAAATCTGGAACGATTCGATTCACGGCAGATCAGGACACGACGAACCAAGTGGCGGATCAGAGCTACCAAGGATCCGTGTTCGAGGTGGGGGTGGTCGCACTGGATGAAGTGCTCAAGTCCAAGGCCCGCCTCCCATCGTTTTGGAAGATCGATGTCGAAGGTTTTAAACTAGCCGTGTTGAAGGGTGCCGCTTCATCCCTTCGCAATAAGGATGTCCAAGTCGTCCTGTTGGAAGGAGGCGACGAAGAGATCGATTCGTCCATGAGGTCGTATGGCTTCAAATCGGCCGAATACGATGTGTTTGCGCGCAGCCTGACGCCCTCAGGAGCCGAAGGCCCCTCGAATAATAATCTGTGGGTCCGGGCTCTTGAGCGGGTGCAGTCGCGATGCCGTGCGGCGAGGGAGTTCGACATCTTCGGAGTGAGAATTTGATGAAACGGCTTGCCCACATCGATGCGCTTCGCGGTTTGGCCGCGCTCGCCGTCTGCTGGTTTCATATGACCCACGGTGGCGAGTTGCCACGTACTTTCTGGTTCCCGAATGGAGAGGTTATCTGGGAATGATGTTTCACACCTCGATTGACAGCATCCTGATCGGGTGTGGTTTTGTTTTTTGGTCGAAACATTTTCGGGATGATATTCTTCGTCACCTATTCTTCGTCACCTATTCTGGCCGGCTCTTCTTTTCCCGCTCATCGCAAGTCCTCTTCTACGAGAAGTTTTTGAAGGTTCCTACAGCGTCACGATAGGGTTCACCCTCGACGCTCTTTGCTCCGGATTTGTGGTTCTGTGCCTCCACCATCATCGTGCCCCTTTCCGCGTCGCCCGGTTTCTTGCGCTGCCACCGCTCGTTTGGCTTGGCCAACTCTCTTACAGTCTCTATATCTGGCAGCAACTTTTCCTGACCGAACTGAATGCGACTTGGGCGGGACGCTTCCCGATCTCGATCGGCTGCGCTCTCCTTGCCGCTTGTTTTTCATTTTACGTGATCGAAAAGCCGTTACTCCGATTGAAGAATCGATTTTCAGGTGTACGCATTTCCGAGTGATGAAGCTTCTTATCATTTCTCCCCACTTCCCACCAAGCAATGCGGCGGATATGCAGCGCATCCGGTTGGTTTCTGGCTACTTGGGCGAGAACGAAATTGAAGTGGTGATACTGGCAGTGGAGTCGGACCAGGTTTCGGCGCCAAAAGATGACTTCCTATCTTCGACTGTTCCGGCTGCTCTCGACGTCCAGCGAACCCGCGCTCTCGGAATCAAATGGGGGAAGATGCCGGGACTGGGAACTCTGAGCAATCGGGCGATTCATGCTCTCGGTCGCGCGGGGGACAAGCTTCTTAAAGCAAAGCCCTTTGACCTCGTCTACTTCTCGACAACGCAATTCGGCATTCACTTATTGGGTCCACGTTGGAAACAGAAATTCGGAGTTCCCTTTGTGATGGACTACCAAGACCCGTGGGTTAACGACTACTATCGAAACCATCCTGAAGTGACACCTCCCGGAGGACGCCTCAAATATAGCGTCGTCGATCGTATCAACCGGGTGAACGAACCGAAAGTGCTTCGACACTGTTCCGGAATCACCAGTGTTTCGAAAGCTTACCCCAAGCAACTCGAGTCGCGCTACCCGTGGCTCAGGTGCATGAATTGGGCGGATCGTAAACCTTCCTCGACCGGAAAGAAAGAGAGGCAACTCCCTTCACTAATTGCTCCGTTTCCGGGGGACGCGCGCGATTTCTCGCTGATCCGAGAATCATCTATCCAACAAAACGTCTTTGACCCAAGCGATGGAAAGATTCACTGGGTCTATGTGGGCCGGGGTGGGGAGGACATGGCCTTAGCTCTGGGAGGACTATTTTACGGGATTCGTGAACGCCTCAGAAATGACCCTGAAATGGCAAAGTCTCTGCAACTGCATTTTGTGGGAACCTCCTACGCCGCAGCGGGCTCGGGGAAGAAAACCGTTTTACCGATAGCTGAAAAATTCGGCTTGGCGGCGATAGTGGAGGAGGACCCCGATCGGATCCCATATTCCGAAACCCTGCGCTGCCTGCTCGATGCCGATGCCCTCATTGTTCCGGGCTCAGACGACCCTGCTTACACGGCTTCGAAGATTTATTCCTATCTTCTCGCGGACAAGCCGATGCTGGCAATCTTCCACAAGGAGAGTTCCGTGACCTCATTGATCGAGACGGTCGGTGGAGGCTCTGTGGTTTCTTTTTCTTCCTCGGATAGCACCGAGTCGCTGGGAATGAGAATAGCTTCCTCGGTCTTCTCTGAGAATTTAACGATCCCGTCGGTTGCTCTCGATCACGATCGTTTTGCCCCGCACACCGCCCGTAGCGAGGCAGCCCGGTTCGCCGAATTTTTCAGGTATTGTTTGGCCCGGGAGCAAGAACAGTCTCAAGAAAATGGAAACTGACACAGCTATCGTTCCCCGGGAAAAGAGACAAGCCCTGTCTCCCTTTCTTCCCGGTTCCTTTGGGTTTCTCCTGAAGCGGGCGACGCCACTATTGCGAGGAGGATTTCTTGCCCTGTCAATGGGTGGGCTTGCCGGGATCCTCTATTTCGTCGTCACCGGAAGGGAGTTTCTCATTCCTTTCACCCTGATTGCCGGGACGGGGACTCTCGTCATTTGGGTGTGGGCTCGTCGGGCGACGGCGGGCTTGCCATTGCTTCCGCTCTTCGTGGTCCAGCAGATTCTGATCTATGGTTTGCCTTTGTGGGTCGGTGATCCCAACCTCGAACGGGTATCGGAAGGGGTCATCGGGACCAGTGCGATTGCGGTGATGCTATTGCTGCTCTTTTCGCTGATCGGGTTCCAGATCGGGAGCCGGACGGGAGCTCCTTCGAAAGGGTCGCGCTGGAATTTCAGTTTTCAACTGGGGGATAGTCGCAACAATATGGCCTGGAAACTGGCTTTGAGCCTACTCATTGCCGGCCTTGCCTATCAGCTGCTTGCGCGAACCGGCCTGATCTGGAAAATTCTCCCCGGATCGCTCGGACGGCTCTTCCCCATTATTAGAACTTTTGCCGACGCCGCATCGGTTCTCGGTGCCCTCACTGGGGCTCTCTGTCTCGGCGAGGGGGGGCGCAGCAACCGGGCCCCACTGTTTTGGGGATTGATTGGCGCCCTTTTCCTTCTCTCGATTGCGGACGTTCTCATCTCAGGTGCGACCGGGTTGGTTCTCGCTACCGTGATCGGTCTCGCCTTAGGCAAGGGGAAGGTCCCGTGGGTTTTTCTCATCGTCGCGATGGGTGTCGTCGGTTTTCTCAATCAAGGCAAATTTGAAATTCGCGCCAAATATTGGAACGCCGATTCCCACGCAACCCGCATTTCGGTGAGGCAGTTACCCTCCTTCTACTGGGAGTGGGCCAATGCAAGTGCCGGTCTGCTCTTTACCGGGGAGAAAGATAATCTCCGTTCAGCACAAAGAGGGCGGGAGACGGGAGAGGACGGGCAGTCCATTCTTGATCGGATCGATAATCTCCAGATTCTGACTTATGTGGTCGACGCCATCAAAGTTCGAGAAATGCCTGTTCTCAGTGGACGCACTTATACATTGATACCGCCTCTTCTTATTCCACGATTTTTTTGGCCGGGAAAACCTCGAACGCATGAAGGACAAATCTTGCTGAACCTCCATTTCGAGCGTCAGCACAGTGTCAAAGAAACCGAAAAAACTTATATCGCGTGGGGGCTATTGCCCGAGTCAGTTGGCAATTTTGGGCCAATCGGAGGGCCTGTTTTTCTTGGTCTTGTTCTCGGGTGGCTCTTTGGTTTTCTTGAGAAATTCTCTATCCGAAAGCAGCTCTTTTCGATCGAAGGATTGCTTCTCGTAGCGTTTCTCCTGAAGGTAACGGTCTCGTTCGAAATGGTAGCGAGCGTTTTTGTTACGTCTACGTTCCAGTTTCTTGTCGCAGTAGGATTCAGTTGTGTTGTTCTCCGTTTTCTACTCGGGTCAGGGCAATCCGTCGGGAGAGAACCACAATTTAATTCGAGAGAAAAATCGACGAACCTATGATCGTTAGTGCTCTCAATCATCATGATTCGTCCCGGGTCGCAGTGGTTCTCTCCCATCCTATTCAATACTATTCACCATGGTTTCGCGATCTCGCCGCGTCCCACGGGATCGAGCTACGGGTCTTCTATTTGTGGGACTCAGGGACGACTGCCAAAACAGATCGTGGATTCGGGACCGAATTCGCCTGGGATATTCCCTTACTCGAAGGCTACGAATCGAAGATGATACCCAACGCGGCTTTCGATCCTGGAACGCATCATTTCAACGGTCTCGATAATCCGTCGCTGATCAATGAGCTCGCGAATTGGAAACCTGACGCAATCCTTCTCTTCGGGTATGCGTGGAAATCACATCTCCGGGTTATTCTCTCGCCGCGTCTTCGTAAGATTCCGCTTCTCTTCCGCGGCGATTCGCACAATCTGTACTCGTCACCGGGACTTAAGGCGGGGGTGGCGAGGCGTTTGAAGTCGGTTCTGTTTCGTCGTTTTTCAGTATTTCTCTCTGTTGGTAAAGCAAATCGCGACTTTCTCACCTATCACGGTGTTCTCGACGAAAAAATCGTTCATTGCCCTCACTGTGTCGACAACGAGCGCTTTCGGTCGTCGGAAGCCTCAGCACTGGTGGAAGCCAAAGCGTGGAAGCAAGAACTCGGGATTTCTCCCGACCGACCCGTCGCTCTATTCGCCGGGAAATTTGAAAGTAAGAAGCGTCCTCTTGATCTCTTGGAGGCGTTTCGATCCTATCTCGCCATGGGAAATAAAGAGGGCCGCGACTCACCTGATCGTCCGGCACTGCTATTTGTCGGGAACGGCCATCTCGAATCTCAACTACGAGAACAATCGGGAGAGCAACTTGATGAGACTGTATTCTTCTCGCCATTTCAAAATCAGAGTGAAATGCCCAAAGTTTACGCTGCGGGGAATTTCCTTGTCCTGCCCTCCTTTGGCCGCGGCGAAACGTGGGGACTGGTCGTTAACGAAGCGATGAACCTGGGGGTGCCCGCAATCGTTAGTTCGCATGTAGGGTGTGGTCCCGATCTGGTAGTGGAGGGAGAGACTGGCTGGCAGTTTTCAGCAGGGAATGTGGATGAACTGACCGGATGCCTGAGAGCCGCCTTCGCGTCGATCGACGGAACCCGTAAGAGGGGGCATAATGCCAAAGAAAAGATCGCGGATTGGTCCTATGAGGCTGCGACAGCGGCACTGAGCGCCGCCCTTCCTTCTACGGCTCGATCTCTATAATATGAAGTCGAATCACGAGTGTCCCGCGGCTACGATGAATTCCCAGCTTCCCACAGTTCTTGTCCCCGAACTTTTCCGCAATGCGGGAGGTGTTCAGACGTTTTCCCGCTGCTTCATCTCGGCACTCGATTCCATCTACCAGTCGAAGGTTCCCGTCATTTCGATCAATGATCAATTGGTCGACTTTCCGCCAGACTTTGCGAGGAACCGATCAATCGAAGCGTGTGGCGATGCCACGGGAATCGCTCGCAAACTCAAGCTGATCACAGCAACCTGCAAAACAACCGACTCGCCGTCGATTCTAGCGACTCATCCGGGAGCCTCTTCGTGGTTGGCCATCCGCGCGCTATTTGTTAGACGCCCTTTTCTTTGTGTCGTTCATGGGATCGATGTGTGGACCCTTAGCAGCCTTATGAAATTTGGTCTTTCGCGCGCAGAGGTGGTTCTGCCGGTGAGCCGCTACACGGAATCCCAAGTGCTGGAGCAAATGAAAGATTCCGCTCCGGAAATGAAGTTGCTTCCCAACATGGTCGATGCCGAGACTTTTTTCCCGAAAGACCCGGCAACGCCCTGGAGAACGCGCTTACGAATCGCCGACGACGCAGCGGTATTGCTCACCATCTGTCGTCTCGCCCCTTCAGAACATCGCAAGGGGTACGATCTGATTTTGGAGATCCTTCCGCGTCTCGTCGATGAAATCCCCGATCTCGTTTGGATTCTGGGAGGTCGCGGAGAGGACCTCGAACGCGTGAAACAAAAAGCGGCTGCTCTTGGGATGGCCGATCACTGTCGCTTCCCCGGATTTGTCGAGGACGAGGAGCTGCCCGATCTCTATCGTTCCGCCGATCTGTTCGTAATGCCGAGCCAGAAAGAAGGCTTTGGCATTGTATTCCTCGAAGCCGCCGCCTGCGGGTTGCCCGTCATCGGCGGCAATCGCGATGGCACGGTTGATGCCCTTGCTGACGGCGCACTTGGCAAGTTGATCGATCCGGAAAATTCAGATGAACTCGTCTCAGCGATTCTGGAGATCCTTAAGACGCCCCGGACGCCCGCTTTTGATCTCCACCGAACCTGTATTGAGCTGTTCGGAGAGTTGGCTTTTCAAAATCGATTGGAGGCCATTCTATCGGAATCTCCCCGACTCGCCGGTTCATTATTCCCGACCCGACACCCCGTGAAATGAAGGTTCTCCACGTGATTCCATCCCTCTCTGCGACCGAGGGCGGGCCGAGCAAAGCGCTTCCGCTTATCGCCCGGACCCTCCACGGTCGTGGCATTGCGGTCACTATCGCAACGACCGATGACGCGGGACCTGGACAACGTTCACTCGACTTGACCAATTGTTCACTCGAAACGGATTCCGGTTTTCGCCACTATTTCGCCAAGCAAACCGACTTCTATAAGATTTCATTACCTCTCGCCAAATGGGTCCGGACCCATGTCAGAGAATTCGACATCGTCAACATTCATGCTCTTTTTTCCTTCACCAGTGTTTCCGCTGCTAGCAGTGCGAGGAGAGCAAATATCCCCTATGTGATTCGCCCTCTCGGGGTGCTTAATCATTACGGCGTGTCGAATCGTCGGCGAATCCTGAAAAAACTGTCTCTGCGGTGGCGAGAGGCTGAATTGCTTCGTGATGCGGCGGCGGTTCATTTCACCAGTTCAGCGGAACAAGAGGAAGCTGAAAGCCTCGGTATCCCGATGCGGTCTGCGGTGATTCCTCTGGGAATTCCGATGGCCGAAGAAGTCAAGCCATCCCCGAGTCTCGGGGATCCCTATGTTCTTTACCTGTCGCGGATCGATCCCAAAAAAAATATCGAATCTCTCCTCAAAGGGTGGAGCGGACTCGAGCCTGATATCCAAAAAAAATGGAAACTGAGGATCGCAGGAAGCGGTGATCCCGACTATGTCGCGAGGCTCAAAAATCTCGCTTCCACCTTGAGCCTATCCGATTCGGTCGAGTGGGTGGGCTATGTTGAAGGAGAGCGCAAAGAAGAGATTCTCAAGGGCGCATCGCTCTTCGTCCTCCCGTCCTTTTCGGAAAATTTTGGTATTGCTGCGGTCGAAGCGATGGCAGCTGGAATCCCTTCAATTTTGGCAAAAGGAGTCGCGGCAGGGACGGAGGCCGGAAATGGCAATGCTTGCGTCGTAATCGAACCTGATGCAGAATCCGTCAGGGTATCACTATCGACACTGATCTCCGATCCTGAACTTCGCACACGCCTTGGCCTTGCCGGTCATGACTTCGTGAAACGTGTCTACAGCTTGGAAGGGATGGGGGCGTCACTGGAAAATCTTTACCGCGAGATCCTTTCTTAAAAATTGAAAATATGAAACTGGCTTCTGTCACCCCGCTAGTCCTCACGTGGAACGAGGCTCCCAATATTGAGCGGGTACTGGAGCGCCTCACATGGGCTGCGCATGTCGTCGTTGTCGATTCCGGTAGCACGGACGAAACAAAAAACATCTGCGAAAAGTTTGATAACGTGAGCGTTACCACGCGCCCGTTCGATTGCCATTCAAAGCAATGGAATTTTGGATGTGACCTTGTCACGACACCATGGGTATTAGGGCTCGATGCCGATTTTGTTGTCCCGATCGAATTGCCTGCCGAGATCGAGTCGATTTCGGAGTCTACAAACCGCAACGGCTTCCGAGCCCGGTTTCGTTATCTCATCGATGGCAAGCCATTGCGGGGAGCGCTTTATCCTCCCCGTACGGTTTTGTTTCGGAACGAGTCGTGCTCTTACATTCAGGATGGGCATACACAGTTACTGAAGGGGGATGTTCCTTGTGGCGACCTCACCGCGATTATCGATCACGATGACCGAAAACCCCTCAAACGATGGCTGGTATCCCAGCAGAAATACGCAGCTCTTGAGGCTGAAAAGCTCACCCACATTTCAGCCGCAGAAGTGGGTCTTGCTGACAGATTGCGCTTGATGCTCTGGCTCGCGCCCCCCGTCACCTTGCTTTATACTTTGTTAATAAAGCTCACTATCCTGGATGGTTGGAAAGGCATCTTTTACTCCTTTCAACGAACCTATGCGGAGATGCTCCTATCCCTGGAGCTGTTGGATCGCAAGGTGAATAAGTGACTGCAAAGTAGCCAACGAGAACGAGTCGTTCAACTATGCGTATTCTCCTTCTCAATCAATTCGTCCCGCCAGACGTTGCGCCAACCGCACGCTTGTTAGGCGAAGTGGGTGAAGAATTGACGCGTCGCGGTCACGAAGTTCTCGCGATCGGGAATCGGGCGGACTACCGGGGAAAAAAGACCTTCCTGGGAAGTCGAGCGCTTCGGGAAGTCTTCGCTCTTCTCCAGCTTCTCGTGCGAGGCAGTCTCCAGAGGCGTTGTGATGTCATGTTATCGCTCACTTCGCCGCCTCTTCTCCCCGTCCTGGGACTTTTGCTCCGGTTTCGGCACCGGAGGGTGAGGCTGGTTCACTGGGGGATGGATCTCTATCCCGATGTGGCGGTCGAACTCGGTGAAATTGAACGTGGTTCACCGCTCCATCGCGCGACCCGGTGGCTGATGGAGAAAGCCTATCAAGCCTGCGATCTGATCATCACGCTTGATGATGATATGGCGTCCCGAATTAAAGCACCACAATCCGAAAGAGCGGTCGTGGCTCCCTGGCCCCCGCCGCCCTCATGGCCCTCAGAGGTTCAGATTTCTTGTTCATCAAAGGAGAATGAGACGGAGGTTGGTGAAGAGAGCGACAGTCTGAGAGATGATCAGAGATCGGGATCTTTGGGGCCTCATAGGAGCAGGGATGGAGAAGAACGATTTACCTGGCTCTACTCAGGTAATCTTGGACGGGCCCACGAGTGGGAGACCTTGTTGAAGGCGCAAGGTATTTTGGAAGGTCGTGGGCTCATGATTTCACTGGTTTTCCAAGGACGGGGAACTGAAATAGCAAAGGCCAAAAAGAGAGCTGAGACTCTCGGTTTGCAACATTGTCTGTGGAGAGACTATGCGGAAGAGAACCGGGTCGTTGAGACACTCCTTTCAGCTGATTGCCTCGTCGCGACACAACGGCGGGAGACGCGCGGTTGTCTTTGGCCCAGCAAGCTGGCTTTGGCGTCGCTCCTTGATCAGCCGATCGTGTGGATCGGACCCGAGGAGGGGAGCGTTTCGACCTGGCTCGCCGGTGAGGGGCATGGGTGCTTTGCGGTGGGAGAGACGACTCAGGTGGCGGACCACATTGAAGCGCTCTCTCAAGCGGCGAGGAAAGCGCCAATCTCGATCGACGTGTTGAAGGTACGGGTGGGGGACGTGCGGAGGAAAGGGATAGCTCGGCTTGCTTCTTTGATTTTGGGATAGATGCTTTGTCTTGGCTTCTGAACTTTTAAACTTTTAAACTTTTGCCCCGAAGCGTTCTTTCAGTGCCTTCCCTTGAGAAATATCAGTCCGGTCGTTTTGGCAACTGGATTGGCGGGAAAATAGTTGAATCATCAATTCAATTACGAATGAAGTTTTCACGACATATATGGTGGATTGGAGCGGGGCTTGTTGTCGTCTCAGAAGTTGTTATGGTCTGGAAGTTTGCCCATGAGCGGGACTCCTGGGAAAACCATGCATTGCTCCAACTGAGCACTTCAACCTTGGTTTTACCGCGAGGGGACTCGGCGGTATCGCGTTCAGGCAATTCAGAAGAATTTATTTCCTACGAATTCCGGGAACGCCCCGAAGGGCTAAAGGGTGCGGTCGAGCAACTCGCCTTTTCGGAAGGACTTTGCGGGGTGTTTGTATCTGCGGGCAGTTCGCGAGCTACGAACGCGGCGCTTGAGTTGTTCTATTTCGAGTATGAACCGGGCAACCCCCGCTTCATTCACGATGTCTTCGGTCATGGCCCGGAGGTGTGCATGAGTGCGTCGGGGGCGGTCTTGGAGAAGAGACACGAAACAAAGGAAATACGAGTCGGAGGAAAAGCGATACCGGTGCGTGTTCTCGAGTTCTCATCACCTCTTTCTGATTCCCCCTTGTGGATTTTCAAGCTGACATGGCTGCCGGAGGACGCTCCTTTCCAGCCGAGTAGATCTGCCACGTCGCTCCGTCGCGAGAAGGTTCTCGCAGGTCTCTTTCAAGGTTCAAATCCGCCAGCGCGGATTGTTCTGGCTGGGGCCCGGGATTTTGCGACACGAGAAAAGGCCTGGGCCGCCTTCGAGGCGCTTGTTGTCACGAAGCTGTACTTTTCGAAAGGGGTAACCAATACGGAGGCCGGAGAGGGGATTTAATTCGCGTTTCATTTACGATGATCAAGTTGTCAAAATTCAATGCCGCAGGCTTCGAGCGGGGGGCGCCCCGGTGGAAGGAGGCTGCCTGGTGGGTGGTCCGCTCACTTCTCTTTGCTCCGTGGTTCCCGATTCCCTCGCGGATCAAGGTTTCTGCCTTGCGGGCTTTCGGGGCTGAAGTGGGGAATGGGGTTGTGATCCGGTCGCGGGTTAATATCACCTTCCCCTGGAGATTCGCCTGTGGCGATGATGTCTGGATTGGTGACGAAGTCTACATTCTGAGCTTGGCTCAGGTCACCTTGGGATCAGATGTCTGCCTTTCGCAGCGTTCAATCGTGTGCACGGGATCCCATGCCTTCAAAAAAGAAACTTTCGATCTGATCACCTCTCCCATTGTCATCGGAAACAGCTCCTGGATCGCTGCCGGCGCATTCATTGGCCCCGGCGTCTCTCTTCCCCCTGCGACAATGGTTAAGGCGTGCGAGCGGGCTCTCCATTGAGGAGATAGGAGATAGGAGATAGGAGATAGGAGATAGGAGATAGGAGATAGGAGATAGGAGATAGGAGATAGGAGATAGGAGATAGGAGATAGGAGATAGGAGATAGGAGATAGGAGATAGGAGATA
>Ga0222650_1000343_pt1 | contig 38594 bp, 26 predicted proteins | sample AntAcemetagen367_FD_179820 | JGI IMG/M metagenome (GOLD analysis project Ga0222650, IMG submission 179820) | Saline water microbial communities from Ace Lake, Antarctica - #367 | ecosystem: Environmental > Aquatic > Non-marine Saline and Alkaline > Saline | place: Antarctica: Ace Lake... | reverse complement strand
CGGTCAGCTTAAGTTGGGAGGAACGATGAAAAATCCGCCCGCTCATGAATTGATTCGCCTTTGGGGTGCCACCTGGGAGGCGTGGGAACTTTCCCGAGGCCCCAATCCGCAGTCCCGTCTGCTTGGACCCGCGGCTGGCCGCAACGCCTCCGCCAAAATCCGCATCCTCGCCCTGCCGACCCGGCTGGTCATAGCCGCTCCTCTTTGGGTCGATTCGACCGGCCCGGAAGTCATTCGAACCTCCATCGAATTGGAGCTGGAGGTGCGAGGACTCCTCCCTCGCAAAAAATCCGCTGATGCCGTTATGTCACGCTCGCTGGAAGCTGACGGCAAAACCCTCGTGATCGGCGCCATTTTTCCGGTTGAACCTCCCAAGCCTTATCATGAGGAAATTTTTGCCAATTACGAAGCGAGTCCCTTTCTCATCGATCCGGTCGAAGACGGGGTCGCTTTATGGCGGGAGGGAAATGATCTCGTGGCCGTCTTCGCACGAGGAATGCGGGTGGTCTCTTGGGCCACCATGGACTGGCCAGCCCGTTCCGACGAGGTCACCGCTTGGCTAGAAATGGTGCTTTTGCAACTCACCGCCACCAGAGTTTTGGAAAGCCGACCCCGTCGGGTGGTGATCGACGCCTCTCTGGGCGACGGAAACCTGGCGTCCCTCCTCGCCGACGTTCCCCAGGAAACTAACGATTTTTCCCCGTCCTTCACTCAGGCGGATTTCCGCTGGAAACCCGAGCTGGCCAGACAGCGGGAAGACAAAGCCGACGCCACCCGGAAGATCCGTCGTGTGGCCTTGGCCCTCGCCGCCCTCTATCTGATCTTCGCGCTTGCCGCCGGCCTGCACCTTGGCTGGCTCCAATGGAAATCCCGACAGGTCCGAGATCGAATCACCACACTCGAATCCGCCACCGCAGAATTTCAGCCCACCGTGCGGGAATGGCGACATATCGGACCCGGTGCGGAGACCGACTATTTTCCTATTGAGATCCTCCATCGCGTCGTTCGCAATATGCCACCTAGCGGGATCCGCCTCACCATCTACGATCTGGCCAGCGGTCACGTCACGATCGAAGGAGAAGCAGCTTCCGCCTCCTTGGCTTCTCAATTTTTTACCGCCGTTTCCCATGATGAAGATTTGCAGGTGATGAACTGGCAAATGCCGACTCCCACTCTTCTCCCGAGCAGCGCGGCGCGATTTCAACTCAGCGGCCTCATCCCATGAGAAAGCCCAATCCTAACGAACGCCGACTCCTCGCCATCTTCGGCGGGATGATCTTCCTGCTTCTTAATATCGTTGCCGTCCGCGGGTATTTGACCTGGCAACACTCCCTTGCCGCTCAGGTCGGGCAACTCGAAGAAACCGCCGCCGCCTTCGAGTCGCTCCTCGAGGAACGTCCCCACTGGGAAGCCCGCAAGCAATGGATCCAGGAACACCCGCTCGAACTGCATCCGGGCCAAGAAGCGGAGACCCAATTCGCGGAGGAAATCCAAAAAACGCTGACGGAAAATGGTCTCAACATCGACGCGCAACAAATGAAGGAACCGCTACGGGCCGGCCAGATTGTGGAAGCCCAAATGGAATTCAGCGTCAGAGGTCGACTCGAGCAAGTCATTCGCTGGTCCAACCAGATCCAACAACCCGGCAATCATATCGTCATCCAATCCCTAACTCTCCGCCGTCCGGATGGAAGCGAAGACTTAACCGCTCAAGTGCTGGTCGGAAAACTTTTTCGCGTCGCTGGAGGCGTGCCCACCCCATGAAGGTTCTCACAACCCATCTCGTTTGTCTTCTGACGGCACTGACCGGGCCCGGTGGGCCGCTGTCGGCGGCCGAGCCGGCAGGAGACAATCCCTTTGATCCCGCCACCGTGCCCGTGGAACGCTACCGCGCCATGTGGGAAAAATCGCCCTTTGTCGCCGAGACTTCCGCCGCTCCGAAGTCCGGGGGACTAGCGGAACGGTATGTCCTCGCCGGGATGGCCTCGATTCAGAATGAACCCGTGATTTTTGTATTGGATCGCCAGTCGCTTTCCCGATTGGTGGTCACCCGGACGCCCAATCCGGACGGTCTCGCTCTGGTTTCTTTGGATGACGGATCCGCCCCCAAATTAGCCAGGGTCACCATACGTTTGGGAGACGAACAAGGCGTCATTCGCTACGACCCCGCAGCTTTGGATAGTGTCAATCAGGCTCAAACCGCCGCCACCAACGTCCCCGTGCCCTCCGAAACCGCCCAAGCCGCCATCGAAGGAAAGACGCCCCCGCCCCGCGGGTCGCGTATCATCATCCGAAAAAAGAAAATTAACCTTTCCAACTAACTTCATGAATATCCGATTCCTTTGCACCTTCCTCTTTCTCCTCATTGCTCTGGCCGCCGAGACCCCCGGCCGGGAGCCCGAGACTTCTCCCCAAGGCACCGTGTCGCTCCAATTTCCCAACAACCCGGTCACGGATATCGCAACATTTTATGAGATGCTGACCAAGAAACGGCTCATCCGCGACTCCAACCTCGCCGGGCCCAATCTCTCCATTGTTGTTCCCGGTCCGCTTTCCAATGAGGAAGCCTCCTCGCTCATTGAAGCCTCCCTCCTTCTCAACGGCTACACGCTTGTGCCGGTGGATGCCAAAACATCCAAGTTACTCGGCCCCACCAAACAGGCAAAAAGCGAATCCCTCCCCCTCTATGCCCGTGCCGAGGAACTGCCGACCAGCGACCAAGTGGTCAGCTTTTTCATGCCGTTCCGATTCCTCTCCAGCAAAGATGCGGCCAATATCTTCTCCACCTATATCACCATCCGTCCCTACGGATCCATCGTTCCTGCGCCCAATGTCAACGCCCTCATCATCACGGAAAACGTCCCGCTCATCCGACGGTTGATCAGCCTCAAGGAAATGATCGACGTGCCCGGAGCTCAGTCTTCCACTGAATTCTTTTCTTTGAAACGCGCCGACGCGGAAAAAGTGGCCGAGATTCTGGGGATGATCTTCGAAGGCAAATCGGGTGACGGCACGAAGCCATCACCCGCACCGGCCAAAGAAGGCGAAGTCCCCCTTCCTCCCAATCTGAGCAAACTTCCCGTCCAGGTCGTCGCCGACACCCGCACCAATCGCGTCATGGTCATCGCGCCCGAACAGGACATGCCCTACATCCGCCAGCTTGTTGCCAATCTCGACGTCAGCGCACCATTTGAAGAGCCCTTTGAACGCCCCTTGCGCTTCGTGGCGGCCGGCGAGGTTCTTCCGGTTCTGGCCAATTTGCTGACGGACGGGGAAGACAAAGCAGCAACCCCCGGAACGACAGATTCCGCTTCTTCTTCGTCAGCAAGCAACACCTTGGCCGATAGTTCCCCGAACTCGAGTTCCCTTCAAGGCAGCGGGGGCGGCCGTTCCAAGCCTGACCGCTTGCGCGACCCCGCCCAGAACACCGCCCCGCTTTCCGTCATTGTCGGCAACTCCCGGATCATCGCCGATCGCAGTTCCAACAAAATCATCGTGATCGGCCCGCCTGAAAGCCGGGCCAAGGCCGCGCGGGTTCTGGACATGCTGGACCAACGCCCGAAGCAAATTTACCTAGCCACGGTCATCGGGCAACTCGCCTTGGGCGAGGGAGAGAATGCCGGGATTCAATATCCCGGTTCCGTCACAGGTTCGGTCTATATCAGCGGCGGCAACGGCAATGGTTCCTCCGTCTCGGCCTCTGAGAGCAACAGCAATGGCAATACCGGAACGGATATTTTGCCCGGGACCACCCAATTGATGAATACCGCAATCAACATCATCGGCGGATCCATGTCCGGACTCTCCATCTACGGCGTCATCGCCGACTCCATCGACGTCACCGTCAATGCCCTTCAGTCCACCAATCGCTTCAAAGTCATTTCCCGACCCGTCATCTACACGGCCAACAACAAAAAAGCGGTCATCAGTTCCGGCCAGCAGGTCCCCATTCCCGAAAGCAGTCTGACATCCTCCCTGGCAGTGGGAAACCAAGGAACCTCCATTGCCTCCAACATCCAATACAAGGATGTGGTTTTAAAATTGGAAGTCATCCCCCTGATCAACTCCAAGAACGAGGTGACCCTCACGATCGCGCAGCAAAATGACAACATTCAGGAAACGGTCCAGATCTCCAACAATCAGGTTCCCGTCATTGGCACCCAGGAACTCCTCACCACCGTGACGGTCCCCAACCGCCATACGGTGGTCCTGGGCGGCCTGATCACCGAAGAGGAACGGACCATAAAAACCGGTCTGCCCTTTCTCAGTGATATTCCCGGCTTGGGCTACCTCTTTGGATCCAAGGAAAAAAACACCGTCCGGCGCGAACTCATCATTATGATCCAGCCGTTTATCATCGAAAACGATGAACAACTCTCCGAAGCCAACCTGATCGAGCGGGCCAATTCCAGCTTTCACGAAAACCTCTTCGAGGAGCAACTCCCGGTCATGAAGGCCGTCCTCCCCGATGGCCCGCAGGAGAAGTTGCCGGTCTCCACCAAAACCTCCGTACCTGCCTGGCAGGGGGAACCCGCCACCGCCCGACCATGATCGACTTGCTCCTCCATTCCGGACGCGAAATCGGCTTCCCAGACCTCGCCACCCTGCGCGCCCATGCCGAAGAGGCACTCCAGCTCCAGCAGTCGCCCCTTCGAGCCATTTTGGAACTCCCCTCCCTGCCGGAAAAAGAATTCCTCCAGGCGATAATTGGAAATATGAATATCGAGTGGTTTGAGCCTGCGCTTTTACCCGAGACCTCGTTCTTCGAGAAGTTTCCCGCCCGGCTTGCCCTCCGTCACCATCTCGTTCCCGTCGCGCGTTCCGAACAGTCGCTCACCCTCGCCGGGTACGATCCCTTTGACACCACCGCGCAGGCGGTCGTCCGACAGCAATTTCCCGACCATCGGATCCAGTTTGTTATCTCGACCCGAAAATTCATTCTCTCCACCCTGCGCGAACGATACGGGGTCGGAGCGGAGACTTTTGAAGAACTGCTCGAAGGGCGCGACGACGAATCCCACCACGGCGAACCGGTCGAAGAAATCAACGTCCTTGATGGCGAAGATGCGGAAGCTTCGGTCATGAAGTTTGTCAACCAGATCATCCGTGAGGCCCTCAACGAAGAGGCCACCGATATTCATGTGGAACCTCTCGGAACCGACCTGCGCATCCGCTACCGCATCGACGGAATTCTCCACGAAATTCCCATTCCCCAAAATATTAAGGTCCTCCAGGCCTCCGTGCTCTCCCGGCTGAAGATCATGGCCAATCTCGATATTGCCGAACGGCGCATTCCTCAGGATGGCCGCATTAGTCTGGAACTTTCCGGAAAACCTATCGACGTCCGGGTGGCCACCATCCCCTCGATCACCGGCGAAACCATCAGCCTGCGACTTCTCGGTCAGGAGACCTTTGATTTTTCACGACTCGGTCTCGATCCAACCTCGGAATCCACCGTCAAAGGTTTTCTTGGCATGCCCAATGGCATCGTCCTCGTGACCGGCCCGACCGGATGCGGAAAATCGACCAGTCTGTACACCTTTCTCTCCTCCCTCAACACCCGGGAACGGCGCATCGTCACGATCGAGGATCCGGTCGAACACAAACTTCCCGGGGTCATTCAAATTGCCATCCGCCCCGAAATCAATTTGACTTTCGCTAGTGCCCTCCGCAGCGTCCTTCGCGGGGACCCTAATGTCATCATGGTCGGGGAAATGCGGGATCTGGAAACCGCCGAGATCGCGGTACGGGCCGCCCTCACCGGGCACTTAGTTTTCAGCACCCTCCACACTAACGACTCCGTCGGAGGGATCACCCGTCTGATGGACATGGGAGTCGAACCCTTCCTCATCGGCACTTCAGTCCGCGCGTTTATCGCCCAGCGTCTCGTCCGACGCCTCTGTCCTCAATGCAAAGAGCCCACCGCCCCCAGTGCCTTTCTTTTGCGGGAAGCCGGATTTGCTCCCGACGCCGGCACGACTATTTTTAGTCCCAAGGGTTGCGACGCCTGCCGCCAGACCGGATACCGCGGCCGCACCGCGCTCTATGAGATCTGCACCGTCAGTGCGGACATGCAGGAACTCATCCAACAGAAAGCCTCCTCCAAAGTCCTCCGCCGCCAAGCGCACACGGAGGGAATGCTCACCCTCCGCGACTACGGCTGGAAGCGAGTTAGCGAAGGAACCACCTCCATCGAGGAAGTCCTCAGGGTCACCGCGGCCAACGCCGAAAATTCCACCGACTAAGTCATGGGAAGCTTTCTATTTAAGGCCACCTCGGCCAAGGGCGAACTCGAAGACGGGGTCATCGAAGCCCGGTCCAAAGCCGAGGCCTATCGCCATCTGGTCGCCCGGCGGCTTCGTCCGGTCTCCCTTCTTCCCCGGGATGGCGCCACCCCGAACTCCGGCCCCGATCCAGCGGCCTCCGCGCCCGCCAATTTCCAAGGCCGCATCTCGTCCAATGATCTCCTGCTTTTCACCGAGGAATTGGCCGAGTTGCTCGAGTCCGGCCTGCAGCTGGAGCCCGCCCTCAAGATCATCGAATCCCGGAAAGAAGCCGCCGTCCTCCGGCAGGTCTCCGCCGCCCTCCGCCAGCGGGTGCGGGACGGCTCCAGCTTTTCCGCCGCCCTCCGGCATGGAGGCGGCTTTTCCGAACTCTTTTGCAGCATGATCGCCGCCGGCGAAACCGCCGGAGCCCTCCCCAGCATCCTCCGCCGTCAGGCCGACTACCTCACCATGGTCATCGAACTGCGTCGCAAAATCAGTGCCGCGCTCATTTATCCCAGCATCGTCTTTACCGCCGGCATCGTCCTGCTTTTCATCTTCATGATGTTTCTCCTCCCGCAACTGACCGTTTTGCTCAGCAAGACCGGACAGAAACTTCCCTTCATGACCCGTCTGCTCATCGCGGTGAGTGAATTCTTCGGACACTATTGGTGGTTGGTCGGGCTGGTGTTGATCGGTTTGGGATTCGCCTTCTGGGCCTGGCGGCGCACCACGGAAGGGCAATTGACCTGGGACCGCATTTCCCTCGGCATCCCAATCATCGGCGAGGTGGTGTCCTGTAAATTCCTCGCGGAATTTTGTCAGACCCTGGCCACCCTTTCGCTTAATGGCGTCACCCTGCTCAACGGACTGACCCTTTTCCAACGGGCGACCGCTAATGTCTATCTCAAGAGTCTCCTCGTCAAACTCGTGGAACGCGTGGCCGAAGGGGCCCCTCTTTCCAGCGCCCTCCGCAACTCGCCATTTTTTCCCGGGGTCCTCTGCGACATCGTCACCGTGGGCGAACAAAGTGGCAATTTGGCCATCGCGCTCCAACGGGGTGCCAAACGCTACGACCGGGAATTCGCCGCCAAAATTCAAAAACTGACCGCCCTGATTCAGCCCCTGACGATTCTCGTCGTCGCCCTCTTTGTCGGACTCGTCGCCTATTCCATGATCACGGGCATTCTCACTTCCGTTTCGGGGCTTCGTTCCCGATAATTCCATGATCGCCTGTTCTGACACCATTTTTCTTCGCTGCTTAGTTCTGGCTTTGCTGGGCGCCGGCATGTGGACGGACCTCGCCGCACAATCCACCCGGGAAGATTTGCTCTTCACCCTCCGCAGTGCCGTCAAAACCGGCAATGCGGCGGCCCTGGCCAAATGTTTCAACTTCGCAGGAGCAGATGTCAGCGTCACCCAGCCGATTGATCGCACCATTGAAGCCATCGCCGGTTGGAGCAACGCCATCGTCAGCGTATCCGGCCGCTCCGGCCAGGGACCTTTGGAAATCGAACGCGGGGGCGAAACTCTAACCCTCAATGGAGATTGGACTTTTCAGATTCACATCCACCGCGGTCCCCCTCCCAGCAAAGGATTTGTCTTTCCCGCCGGTCGGACGCCGTCCGGAGAATACCGGATCCTCCTCACGGTGGAAAAGTCGCCCTAAATTTTAGCGACAACCGCGAGCTTGGGACCCTTCCCCTTTCCGAGTTTGGCAAAGAATTCCTTATCCCGGGGTTTCTTACGTTGAAGGATGCTCATCCGTCGGCGCCGGTCTTCGCCGGAAAGAGGCACTTTTTTTTCGGTCGTGGTGGCATTCATAAGTTTTCCGGAGCAAACCGCTGCCAGAAGGAGCTGTCCATTCCCGCTCCGTCACAATATTGTCATGATGGCGGGACTCCCCAGGCCTACCCGCCAAAAAATGGTCGCAGCTCTGGGCGGTCCACATACCTCCGCAAGGCCGGGTCGTTGACCAAATAGTCAAACGCATCGATAGAAAGGGCATCTTGACACCGGCGGAGCAGGCTCGCGGCGAGGTCAAAATCCCCTCGGCGCATGGCCGAATACGCGGCAGGAAAAAGCCGGGCCGCATCCGCACTGGCCGGGACCTCGCTGGGCAGGTCGCCAACGGGCGTTTCTTCGATTTCCATGAACGCAAGCGTCACCTCCATCACCAAATGACTGTCAATGGGGTTGAGCCGAGCTTGGGCCGCACGGATCTCCGCCTTCGCTTCCTCCGTCTTGCCCTGATAACGCAGCAAAGTGGCGAGTTCGAAGTGGGGATAAGGATTGGCCCCATCGGCAATCATGGCCTGCCGAAGGAGCGCCTCCGAACGCATTTTGGGGTCACCCATGGACGTCATTGAGGGATCGGCGGCTTTTTGGGTTTCCAAGACCGACTGAAGAGCGAGCGCATCCGAGATTCGCTCCCGTTTGGCAATCGTTTCGCTCACTTTCCGCTCGGCCAGGGTGATGTCGCCGTTTTGCATGGCCGCAAGCGCGACTAAATAACTCAGAGAAGCCACCCCATGTGGAAGTTCCTCCAGCTTTTGCAGTCGCTTCAAAGCGTCCGCGACCTCGCCCTTCCGCAATTGGAAAAGCGCCTCATTCAATTCTTTGGCCACCTCCGGCGAAACTTCCATCTTGCTTCTGGTGGCGGCATCCTCCGCAAGTTGCAGGCCATTCGCCACTCCGCGCTGGTAGCTCCAACGACTAAACGTCCAGGAAAAGAGGAAAACCAAAAGCAGAAGGACGGCCCCCGCCGGCAGGAGTGGCACTTTCCTGCGGGAAAGCTTCTTGTAATACACCGGAACCCGTCTGAACAGGGCTCTCCAGGTCAGGTTCTTCTTCGGGGGCTTGGTTTTGACGGCATCTTCGACGGGCTCTTTGACCGACTCCTCCACTGGTTCCTTGACGGACTCGACTTTCGCTTCCGGCGGGGTTGCGGCTTTTTCCTCCTTCCTGAGGGGAATTATTTTCTTCGGCCCCCGCCCGGGGAAAGGCGTCTTGCCCAGTTTGAGCCTCGCCGTCGCGGGAATTTTTTCCTCCGGGGAGTCATTCTCGGTTTCGTCCTCCTTTTCAGGCATTTTTGCCGCGATGGATCGGGGCCGAATCTTGGATGATTTATCGTGTTTTTGGGACATGTCGTTGGGACTTCATACGTTATGTATCGGCCTTCAAAATTGGGAGTAATTTTTCCCCGTATCCGGTTACGAAAATGTCACAAGGTATCCCTTCCTTCAGAGTCATCGACAACTAGAAAGGAACCCGAGGTGGAAATCGCCGAGAGTTCTTCCATTCGGAGCTCCGAAGGTGACCGCATCAACCGCAGAAAAACCCAAACAACAAAAAATAGAAAAATAGAAAAATACAATGACCACAACAAAAAAACTACTCCTCGGTCTGATCGCCGTTGGAATGGCCGCAGCCACGCCCACGAGGGCGGCGCTCGTGACCACCCAAGGCGATCTGCTCTTGAGTTTTTACACTGTCAACGGCAGTTCTGTCGGAGCGACGACCTATACCATTAATTTGGGTTCGGGCACGAGCTTCCTCGCAAGTCCAAACCGGGGCTTACTGATTAATATCAATACGGACTTGGAGTCTGCTTTTGGTGTCAATTGGTTTGATAACTCCGAACTCCAAATGAGTCTCGTCGGAGGGTACAACGGCTCCATTCCTGCCAACGGAGACGGTGCTCGCACCATCTATGCTGGTTCGAAGCTGACCACCTATACTCCGGGAACATCCACCCCGCAGCAGGTCACCGCTTCTTCAAACCATCGTAGTTGGGCTACCGGCATCTCTGGTTTCAGCGATGGATTGAACGACACAGTGGCGAATGGTGCAACCGCATCGAATTCGGCAATTATTCCCACATCGGCAAGCGGTGACGTCACCGACTTCAGTTCTCCGGTGACTAACGGATTGTGGTTCAACGTGGGAAACAATCCTTCAACCGCGTTTGCCTCGGGCAATATCGGAGGAGGACAGGAAGCGGCCTTAGATATCTGGCGCGCACCTTACAGCTCGAGTTCGGCAAGTCTGACCACGTCTTACGTGACCACGCTTTCCCTCGATAATTCAGGCAACATCAATGTCGTCCCCGAACCCTCGACGGTCACACTGCTTGGTCTCGCCGCAATCCTTGGCAGCGGACTCCTTCGCCGCCGCTCTAGAAAACAAAGCTAATTAACTCCTTAAAAACACAAAAAATATGAAAAAACTCCTTACAGTTCTCGCATTGACGGTCTTGGCCGCGATGGGAGCCCATGCTCAGACGATTGTCAATCTCGGCGGTTCGACCGCCGGACGGACAGCCGTTCACAACAACATCCTCGCGTTGCTCACCGGTGTGACCTACGCCTATGATGGCACCTCCTCGGCCAGCAAGGCCACTCGGGCCATTTACCACGGCACCTATAATAGTCAAGCCTACATCATCCGCACCTATTGGTCCGGCTCGGTGAACGGCATCACCCCGGTGGTTGCCGGCACCCAGTTGGATCAATTCATCGCCACCTCGGTGCTGGGAACCTCCGGTGGAGAAAACGTCGTGAGTCCGACCTTGGCCCCCGCCTCGTCGGATACAGTGCAACAGATCGGGTTTTCCGATATTTTTGCATCGACGGTGAACGAAACTCCAGCCGATGTGGAAGACGAAGTCGGTGTGATCACCTTCAAGTGGTATGCCAACAAGGGCAGCACAGGGATCACCAACATCACTCCTGGGCTTGTCCGATACCTCTACCAAAGCTCGGAGGGACTTCTCTCCCAGTTCACTGGAAATCCTGCTGACAATGGAACTGTCGTCTATCCTTTGGGCCGCAACAGCTCTTCCGGAACCCGTGGCACCGCCATGGCGGAGAGCGGTTACGGCAACGTTGCGGCGGTGGATCAATACACCGCGACTGTTTCTGCAGGAGTTGTGACCTCGCTCGACTATGCGGGAAACAACGGCTTCAGCAGCGGAAGTGGTGTCAAAGGCGCCCTCAATGCCACCTTCGCCGGTGGTGTCATCATCGGCTATGTGGGCGCTTCCGACTTCGCGGTGGACGGCGTTGAGCTGACCTGGAATGGCGTAACCTACAGCACACAAGCCATCCAAGAGGGCGAATACTCCTTCTGGGGTTATCTCCACATGAACCGGATGAACTCCCTCACTGGTGTGGGATTGTCCTTCTACAATGGGCTCAATACTTCCATCGAAGCCACTCCGTTGGATTCCGGCCTGTTGCAAAGAAGCACGATGAATGTTGCCCGCGACGCGGACGGCGCTCCCATCTATCCTCTCTAATCCGAAACCCGAACTCCTAACACTGTGAGCCAGTGCGGGTCCCAACCCCGCACTGGCTCTTTTTATCTTCCCACTGCGACCATGAAAATCCTTCCGAGCCTCTTTCTAGCCATCGCCGGAATCTGCGGCGTTGTCATCATCTGGCAACTGAAGCAACCGTCCGCGACGACGGCTCCAACGTCAACTTCCGACAAATTCACAAAAAACGGCACAGGTTCTCCACGCGAACGAGCTTCGGCCCGAAACTTGCCCTCCGACAGGCTCGTCCGTTCAGACGAAGCAAACGTCCCTCCTTCCCGCCAATCGATTCCCGCTTTGACCATGCGGACAAATGCGGTAGCAGCTAACCTCAACTCCCGCACTCGAATTTCCAACCAGACTTCAGAGAACCTCCCTCCTGTCCCGCCCAGGACTTCGTCCAGCGTCGGTCTGTCACCCCCTTCCGGCATCTCATCTGCGGCTCCAACCGCCAGGTCTTCCCAGTCAACTTCCCCCGGCCCGGGAGGCCGGGCCCGATATGAGGAGGTTACAGAATATTCCCAACCTCCTCTTGCTTACAGCATCCCCGCCGACCGCTCCAAGGGCCTTCCGCCTGTGGAGCAATCGGCCTTGAAAGTCGCCCAGGAATCCTTCGACAAACGCCTCTCGGAATACGGCCCCTTGGATCCTTCGTCGGAGGAATATTTTTATGCGTATCGGGAGTCCTCCCAGGCCAGCGATGATTTCCTCCGCGCCTACCTTGGATGGGATCGGTATATGTCGCTCAGCGCCGAAGCACTCCAAGAGACGACGGACCAACTTGCTGGAGCACGCGGTAGTGCTACCCCTTGATCTTACGATGCTATCGGCCTTCGGTCGGCAAACGATACCCGTCGAGATCCGGATTGAGATGGAGGGCCGCGCGGCGGTAATTTCTGGCCCGTTCACGCCGGCCGAGGGCTTCGTAGGCTCGCGCGAGATCCCATTTGACGAAGGCATTTCGTGGCTCGATTTGCTCGCATTGGATGAGAAAGGGAATCGCCTCCGCCGGGCGATCCGCGAGGAGGAGTGAAGCCCCGGCCGCGGAGGTGACTTCCGTGTTTTCGGGATAACGACCCGCCGCTTCTTTCAAGAGGTCAAGGCCGGCTTCAAGGTCTCCACCTTTGATCCGGAGCGCAGCGAGGGAAATATAGGCCCGAGGATCTCCAAACCGGGTTCGCATGGCTTGGCCCAAAAACTCGGCGGCTTCTGCGGCCCGGCCCTGGTCTATGGTGACGGTGCCCAAATTGGTCAGGATAATGGGGTCCTTGGGCTCCAGGGCCGAGGCCTGGCGAAAATGCTCTTCGGCTTGGCGAAGTTTGCCACGCCCGGAAAGAATCGTGCCCAAAATATTGTGGGCTAATGAGGTGTTGGGAAACTTAGCCAATTGGTCACGCCAAAGCTTTTCGTGCGAGGCATGGACGCCGGCCCAGGACCAGGAAAGCATTGCCAAGATCGCGATCAATCCCGTGCCAACCAGAGGCAGTCGTCGGGAAAGGGCCGGAAGGGGCTGGCTGAGACTGGCGCATCCACACACCACCGTGGCAATCAAGGCCGGAAGGGCCACCACGCTGGCCTTCGCGGCCAGAGCCAAAACAAAAAACCCCATGGCCGCCCAATAATTTTTGGAATGGCCTGAATCCGTCCAGTTCACAAAGGCATGGAAGGCGGGAATCGCGAAAGCCATAGCGAGAAGGTTTTTTCGTTCGGCAATCCAGGCGACGGATTCGACATTGACGGGATGGACGGCAAAAATGGCAGCCGCCCACCAGGCCCCCCGGAAGCCCCATGGCCACCAACAATCGCCACAGGAGCAGGGCACAGGTGGCATGCAAAAGAATATTAGCCACCCGATAAGGCGCGGGATGATCTCCCCACAGTCGCCATTCCACCCAGAACGAGGTCGTGGTGAGAGGAAAGTAGTCGGGATGGGAATTCGGAGGAGCGACCCAGGCCTTCCACCATCCTCCGGGATCTTGGATGATCTCGCTCTCGGTCACGCTGGTATTGTCATCCCAAAGAAATTCGCCCTGCCAAGAGGGAAGGTAAATCGCTGCGGCTAAGAGGAAGAGGAGGGCCCCCGCCCGGAGAGAGAAAGATTTCGCCGGACGAACCGATGGGGCGAGCCGACTTTTCCGGAGGGAGCTTATTCTTCGCCGCCATAACCAAGAACTTCAACAACAATGATGGAAGGCGCCTCGTCGGGAGTCGGCTGCGGCCGCGCCTGATTGGCCACCTGGTTGGCTGCGGACGAAGCGGCTCCGCTGGCATTCGAGGCCGACGTGAGTCCAGCGATATTGGGCGCAGCCACGACCGCTGCGGCCGGCACACCGACAGACGCTCCACCGGCAGAGATATTGTCGGCATTCAAGACGGCGGCTGCGGCGATGTTGAGGTTTCCGCTGGCCCGGATCCCAGCATCGCCGGCATCCACAGTCCCCACCGGCGCGATGAGATCGACATCGCCTGGCTCAACGCCCGCCACCGTGCTGAGAACGCCGATTCCACCGCCAGTGGCAAGACCGGAAAGATCCGTTTCCACCGTGGCGGTTTGGGGATCAATCAAAACGCGGGTCGGAGGAGCCGTGGCCACGGTTTTGGAGGCGGCCCCGGCGGCGATATCTCCCGCAGAAGACCAGATGACGATATTCCCACCCCGGAGAGTGAAGATGCGACCATTGCCGATTTCCACATCTCCGTCGGTGATGACCGAAATGCCGCCCCCATATTCGGTGACAATACCGGAAGGAGCGGCTGTCACGGGGGTATTGCTGACGAGCTTGAGCCCGTCCGTGCCAGCAAAGTTCTCAATCGTCGGTCGCAAGGCAACGACGGAGCCGGCATCTTGAGCCAGACTCAGTGATCCTCCGGGAGCAACGGCCACAATTTGCCCTCCATTTTTGGTCCGGACATCGCGGGCGCGAATCAAAATATCTCCTCCTCCACTCGACTTTCCAAAAAGGCTGGCGAGGGCATCATATCCGACCGAATAGTCCGCGCTTTCTGTGGCCTCCCGTCCGGAATCACGCAAAATCAGACCCAGAAGACGAAGAGCGAGCTGGGCCTGCGCGCCGTCGGAAAGTCCATCCCGATCGACAGGCTCCCCGCCCTCCGTCAACTCGCTGCCGTATTCGTCAAAATATTCATCCAGAAAAGCGTCTACCTCGAGAATGGAATTCCCCAGACCCGCCGACTCGCCGATTCCAGCGGCCAGGTAGATGTCCGCGCCGGCAAAGGGAAGATAGGGATTTCTCGCATTACCGATGCTGGTGATGCCCACCCCAAGATCGCTGCCGATAACCGGCCCGGTGCCAAGATCGAGGTCCCGACCAGCGAGAACCTGAAGGGAGCCGGGACCCGCGATCTGCAAATCACCCGGTAGAGCGGATTCGCCCAAAGCCAACAGGTTGCCACTCGAATTGGCCATCTGCCGGGAGATCGTGTTGGGGTTGTTGGGAATGATGTCCCGGCCAGCCGAAACAAAGGAAATGTCATCGGGGGTGATATTTTGCAAATAGAAGGCAACATCTGAGATGTCATTGCCTGCGGTGATCTGAGTGGCTTTGGGAGAATAGAGAGTCAGGCCGGTGATGTCCCCGGCAGCCGCATAAAGACGCACCGGTTCGGTGTCCCCCTTATGCAGAATCCCAGGAGCATGAAGCGTCTGTTTGGTTTGGGACAAACCGTAAAACCCGGAATAGGAGCCGGATTCGCCGAAGGCTACCGCGAAAATACCAAGAAAATCCCCGCTCGTCTGCGCGAACACCTGGGCGGTCGGAAGATCCCCGTTTGGCGGCCGTGAGAGGTCACGGGCTTGGGTAGAGAAGTAATCGATGGCAGAAGCAATCCCCGGCAACGCCTTCGGATTGGTGTCCGAGACATTTACGGTGGATGCGGTCCAAATCGCTGTTTGGGCTCCGCTGACCACCGTCGAAGACAACCCGGTAGCACTGAGGCCGAAAATATTCCCGGCGGCGACCATCTTCAACCCGCCCGTGGCGGAGGGGAAAAGCGTCACGTCGCCGGAAAGCTGGATCGAGCCGGAGAGCGCGGAAACTCCGAGATTGGGAGCCATAAGGCCAAAGACCTCCGTGAACGGGGTCGTGCTGGTTTCAGAAAGTCTTAGCCAGGGTTGAGTATTGGAGGCCCGCCCGGAATTGTTGGCCTGCGTGCTGAAAGTATTTTGTCGATCCATCCATAAGCCTAAGATGGGCTGCGAAGTGTTGAACGATGGCAAAGTGGCTTCAAGACGAAGAGTCACATCACCTCCCAGTGAGGTCGCATTCAAATAACTTTCGGCTCCGTAGGTATTGAAATAGGTTTTATACCAATATTTGTTTCCAATTCCCTGCGGCAAAAGGAACGGATTGGCCACCGGACCAAGAAGCACATTCCCGCGGGCGGAAACATCAAATCCTCCCTTACCCACAAAGAACGTGGTCGGAAGCCAGGTACTGTTGTCGAGAAGTTGGGGGTTATTCAGATTGGAAGAAGAGCCCACAATGCCCAAGGAGATCGATCGGGTCTGGTTGGTGGTGATCTCGCCGCCAGCTTTGAGGGTGCCCTGTCCGCGTTCGACATAGTAGACGCCTCCGGTGATATCTTTTCCCGCCACCAGCGAGATGTCGCCGCCTCCCAATTCCAGAATTAGCGAAGAATCAGCCACCCCTCGCGGCGCGCGAGCATTGGTCGGCGCGACCGCATCGATATTACGAATGTCGCGACCGGCGGTGATCGAGATATTTCCTCCACCAAGAGTTCCAATCCCTTCAAAGAAGTTGGTGTAGTCGATCCACCAGGTGGTGGACGAAGAGGGATCATCAACATAGCGCGAACCCGAGGTGGTGAATTTCACACCCGAACGTCCGTATTCCCCGGTCTCGGGATCAATGAAACTTCTGCGATAGAGCCAGTTCATGGGAAGTTGACGGGACGAATCGTCGATGAGGCCACTGGCATTGCGAGTCAATCGCGCCACATCGCTACCGGCGGTGATCGAGATATTACCGCCCGCGACCGAGTATTGCGCCGTGGTAATTAGTTGTTGCTTGCCGAGGAGGTAATTGTCACTCACGGAGGTGGGACCGCTATCAGGCACCAAGTGTGGAATCTCAAAATCGCCAGGTGCATAGATGAAGCTTGCGGAAGCCAAGCGCGTTCCGGCGGTATAGATCACGGCAAATTGGTTAAGGAGTTGGACGTCGGTGGCGGCGGCAATGGAGATGTTTCCTGATCCGGTGCGAATAGCCTGATAGCGGCTGGCCACATAGTCCGGGGTGTAGGCGCTATTGCCACCGGAGACCGTGGCGTTGCCGTAGTCCCGTCCCAATTTCAGCGATCCAGCCACTCCTGTGGCGCCAAAATTTGCGGATCCTGTATCCGCACCTGCGGTGAGCCGATACGACCAAGTTTGAGCGTTGACCGGCAGCAGAGGATTGTAAGCCATGAGCGGAGAGGCCCAGAGGCTGCTGCCGCCGGTAAATCCGTCACTAAGACTTCCTTCAAAAATGAGATCTTTGGCCGCCCGAATGGTGAGAACACCCGGAGCCGACCGAGGGCCAAATCGATAGGTGGCCAGGTTCCAGTCCGAAGGCAGGGTGAGCAATCCGGTCGAATTGACAATTTCAGCGCCTGGGACAATCACCAGACTGCCTGCCAGAGTCATATTATTGGCAAGCAATGTGGCCGTCATCGAGCCTGGAGTCGCGAGGGTTCCGATATTCCCGCCAAAAGTATTTCCATTGGCTTGGATGGCCGACCGGATCGCAGCGGTGATCTGACTCCCAGACGGATTACTCAGATTGGTCACCCGGAATCCTTCGACCAAGATCGCAGACGCATCTTCGATCGTCCCATCCAGAGGAGCCAAAAGCAAATTGTTGGAAGAGGCGGTCTGCGGAGCGCGCAGGTGCAGGGTACCGGTGAGTTTTCCAAAGAAGGCACTCGTTCCTGGGCCAGCCAAATCATTAGACAAAACCGAAAGATCAATCTTCGAGCCAGCTTCCACAGCAAGGACCCCGGTGCCGGCGACTCCGGCCAAGGTTGTGCCTGCCTCGAGAACGACCGCGCCACCTTTGCCGGCATGGTCGAAGTCTGCGCCTTCGACGGTGAGCAGAGCGCCATTGCCGATAGTCAGATCATCATGGGCGGCAAGGTGAATCATACCGCCGGTGGCGCCACTGGCATCAATGGAGCCGGTGATATCGAGGCGGCCCTGGTCCACAAAAAGTGAGAAAGAACGGGCGGTGGCGTTCTCCGCCATGGCGACATCTCCGGTCCTAATGCGAAAGGCCCGGGATTCGAAAAATCCGCCATCATCAAGGATCACGTTAAACAAATCGCTGCCGCTAAGTCCTCCGGCGTCGAGCAGATCCGCCGCGAATCGTCCTCCCGCTCCTCCCGCGCCCGCGGTTCCCCGGAGCGGCCCAGACAAAACAAGATTCCCGGAGGGAGCGGATACGAGAATCTCCCCCGCATCGCCTCCACCGGCAGGAGCGGAAACATCGATTCCACCGGAGAGAATGGAAACATCCCCGCCCACGGCCGAAAGAACGACCTCTCCGCCATCCGTGTAGCTCGTGATATCGAAGAATGGGAGAGCGCGACCCGAGACATCGATCAACCCTCCAATGGTCACATCCCCGGCCGTCGCAAAAACGTTGACGCTTCCGCTGGGCATAATGATGTCGGCGTTGACCGTCGTATTCTGTCCCGTAAAGCTGTAGGTGGCTCCAAGGCCGGAATCAAAGACCCCCGAAGTCCCGGGATCCGTTATCGTCAAATCGCCCAGTGCCGTCAGAAATTGGCGGGCCCCCGATGCGGCTGCGATGACGGGAACATCTGCCGTCAGGTTTCCCTGAGTGGAAAGACCGCCGACTCCCGTTCCATAAATTCCCCCCGGAGCGAAAATATCCAAATCCGAGAACCCGGAAACCTCAACCGCATTGTCGCCAATTCGAAGGGTGGTCACATCCAGAACGAGAGCTCCGGGGAGCAAGGCCCCCGAACCGGGATTGATCGCTCCCTGCGAATTGTCGAGCAAGAGATCTCCCGCCGCGATGCGAATATCCAATCCCCCGGTATTGAAGCCTCGAATGGCCCCCGTGCTCAGAGCGAGGCTCGCTGGGTCCCCAAAGGGCACATCTCCGTGGCCGTAAAAATCGAGCGAGGAATAGCTCAGCAAATTCAATTGCCCGGCGCTGGAGAGGCTTTCCAAAGCGGATCCTTCCAAAACAAGTCCAAACGCCGGATTCGCGGCACCGGGATCATCGAGCAAGATGCTGATCCGGCCGCTGTTGAGGTTTACTTCCTGAGCGAGAAGCAAGGCGGTGGGGGACAGGTTGGTATCATAGGTCGAGTCAAGTGTGAGACTCGCGCCGGAAAGAACGGCATTCTCGCCAATATTGAGTGCAACCCCCGGGGTATTTGCAAATCCGGTCCGGAGGATCGAAGCGCCCGTCCGTCCGCTCACTCGTACCAAGGCTCCATCTCCAACAATTTGATAAGTGGTCGCGGGTTGGGTCAGGCCTCCTGAGGACACGACCCTGGCACCATCAGCAAGAGTGACGAATGAAGTGCCCGCAAGGATGACTTCGGGGCTGGAAAAGGTCGTTCCGCGAGTGTCCACGGTGATACCCGAACTGCGAACGGCGAGGGCGTCGCCAGCCCGGCTTCCACCGATCAGGAGGCTTTCGATCCCCCAAGAGGAAAGGAGGGCCGCGTTGAGCTCGACGCTGCCCGGGGTGGGATTGGCTCCTCCCCCGGTGATGGAGATGGTTCCAGGCACGGAAATGTCCGCCATGCCTCCCCGCCCGCCAGCCGCGGCCGAGGCGAGAACGCGTCCGGAAAGACTCAAATTCGCTGCGGAAAAGAACTGAACCTTTCCGGCATCGGCCGGAAGGCGCTGCGGGTCCTGTTCGCGAGCCACCGCCGCGGCCCTGAGAAAGTCATTCGCATAAAAATCCTCATACTCGGATTGTTCACGAACAGACTCATGGGACAGGACCCGGAAGGTTGTCGAAGTGGCGGGAATACCCATGGAGGGAGTGAGGCGGTTGGATATCTTGCCCCCCACCAGATAGGTGCCATTTTCCAGTGCGATACTTCCCGGCACCATCTTGCGAAAACGCGCCAGCGGATCGCCGGACGCCACATTGCCGTCATCAAAAGTTTCCACCAGGACGGCTCCGGGCAAGAGGGCATAGCGGGCCGGAAGGAGCGTGTAGGTTCCCGCAGGCAGTGCCGCACTTCCCTTAAGCGTGATCTGGTCTCCCACTTGAAGCTTGGAATTGGCGTACCCGGGATCTCCGGCGATCTGATCCGCAGTGGTGTTGAAGGGGGCATAGGGCGCATAGTTGAACCCGTAGTTCGGAAGAATTGCGAAGGCGTTTTCGTTCGCCAGAATATCATCAAATCCTCCCAACCCCTGAACCCAACGGTAGGCATAAAGATCCCCTCCTCCGCGAATATCAATTGTTGATCCCGAAGCCGTGACAATGTTCTGGCCGGCTAGCGAGATTCCCTTCGGGGTCAATCCGGCCAGGGTCACGTCAAATCCAGTGGGATCGAGCCAGACCAGACCGTCCGGGCTTTTTCCAAATGGAATGAGAAGTCCTTCTCCGGTCGTCGGATCCACGGCGGAGACCGAAGTGACGCTATTCCCGGTGAGGGTGAGCCGCGAAGTGACCGGGGTCGCAAGAGAGCCGGGTCCGACCACATCATTTTCCGGTTCGTCGAGGATTCCATCCCAGCCCAGCGTGATATTTCCGAGCGGGGCCCGTAGGGTGCCACCTTGTTCGATGATCGACGCCATGAGGCGAAGACTCCCCCCGGCAGAAAGTGGCAGCGGACGCGTCCCCCCTCCTTCGATGACGATGCTTCCGGGAGCCGATGTCAAGGTGTTGTCATAGACAAAAATATCAAAATTCGCCGCCGTGGTCGGATAGACCTGCCCGGCATTCAAGCGGAGATTTCCCGCCATGACAAAGGTGCCATTGCCTCTAATATCTCCTCCCGGAGCGGAAAACTGCGCTTCGGAGATGCCTTGGAGAACGAGCGTGCCGACATCGATCAGTTGAGCATTCAACTGAAGATTTCCCGGACCCGAAGTGGGCACGGGATGATATTCCGAGGGAACGCCGGCAATATCGGTCTGAATGAAAAGAGACTGCTGCTGATCGGGAAGAAGAGGCAACGGAAACTTTTGGCCGACCCGAATGTAGGGAGCCGTCAGCTTGACGGGAGAATCGGCTTCGACGACACCGCCATCCGCGAGGAAAATCGCGCGATCTGCCTGGATCGAGACCGGTCCCCGGAAACGCACATTCCCGCCAAGTTCAAGAGCGGAGAATCCCCCGCGAACAAAGGTATCGACAGAAAACAATCCACCGCCCTTCACCAGCGAGCCGGTGGCATCAAACCCAGCTTGACCGATGCCATTTCCTCCACCGGCCAGCGAGTTGCCACTTTGATGCACGGTCAAATTGCTATCGGCCGAAGTACTGGCTTCGTTGAGAGCCACATACCGTCCGGAGGAAATGGATAAAAAACCACCCAATGCCGTGGGACCACCAGGATTGCCGAGCAAAGTGGCGTCAGAAAGCAGGAGTTCCGAACCATGGAGAGAGATGCTGCCTCCGTTGCTTTCGACCCAGGTACGAATGGTCTGCAGTGAATAAAGCGGCGCATTGACACCACTATTGGCAGGCACCCAAGGAGTCTCAATCACCCCAAGCTCGCCTGGGGTGAAATCCAGACTATCGGTCGCTCCTGAAACATCGAGGACCGCTCCGGCCTCGGCCAGGATATTCCCGGAGATCTCAATCGATCCCCCCGGCAAAACATATCCCCTTCGGCGTCCAAACGGATCCGGCAAGAGAACGCTGGTTCCGGCCGCACTGAGACGAGCCGTCGGCGCGAGATAAACCGTTGGCAGAGCGGTCGGGCCCTTGGTCACTTCCGGAAAAGCGTCCGCTCCCGCAATGACAATCCGGCCACCAGGCGTTTCAATCGTTCCGGCCACTGACACCGTTTCACCCAGAAGCTGAACTTCCCCACCCGGGTCAGTGGTGATCCTTGTCCCCGCGGCCATCACGAGATCGCCCCGCACGATGGGGAGACTGGTCAGACTATCGACCGCACCCGTGGCCGCAAAGGTGAGGCTGACGGGATCGCGCAACCCAACAGGTTTGAGGACCGGCCGGAACGCGGAATTTCCTCCACGGGCAAAAGGAACGGCCACCGCACTCGTCACAATCGGGGCCAGAATTGTCCCTTCGGAAATCCGAACGCCAGGAATGGTCTTTCCCGAGGCCGCATCAAGGGCTCCGATTCCGGTGATCTCAAACCGGGAGAATCCGCCCTGATTGAAAAAATCCGGCTGAAGCAACAGCGAGCCCTCAGGCACCACTCCCCCACCCACCCGGACCAAAGCCGCTTTCAGAGAAAGCGATCCTCCGGAAGCTCCCGAGAATCCCGAGAGCTGTCCGTCGAGGTGAAGTTCGCCTCCGAGAATTCCCTTCAGGTTGGGATCCTGACCCGCGAGGAGGGCAATGGCCCCGGCATTTCCATAAGCGTATTTTCCGTCGGCCCCATAGGCAATCCCCCCGGACACATCCACGTGACTGCCTTCCAACAGATCCACGGTGTAGGCTTCGAAGGTGACAGAACCGCCCTCCTTGGCAATGGGAGCCGTGCTGCCGATTTGTCCCGTCGGCCGGTCGTCGTGAATTTGACCGGCCGCGCGAACCAAGGCCCCTTGGGCGAGGCGAATGATTCCCCGTTGCGGATTGGGTGGCGGCAGGACGTCGCCGGCGGCCGCATTTAAGAAGCCCGCGAGATAGGGAGAAAATGTCGCGGCGACAAAATTGATATTTCCTCCCGGAGCCAAGATGTCCCCATTAATGAAAATATTTGCCCCGGTGAAATCCAGCTCCCCACCGACCGGAACCCGCAGGGTGGTGCCATTGGTAATCACAATATCGCCATCCCCGTTCCGAATCAGCAGAGACCCAAATCGATCATCGTCCAAGAGCGATGGGCTCAGCGAGACTTCCGCCACCCGATCAGCAGGCAGTGCGGGAGCGCTGTCATCGGCGGCAAAACTAAAGCCGGGACTCGTCGCTGAGCGAGTTCCCTCTTGGAAGATAATCTTCGGAGGAGTCGGAGAAATCAGTCCAAACTTATTCACCGCTCTGGCAGGATCATTGTTCTGGGCCTCGAACCTCAGTTCCAATCGCCCGGCCTGAGGCAGGGAACTCGAGACCAACGAATCCCGCATTTGCCGGGGTCCAATGATCCGGCCCGCCCGGAGATCCCCATCAATGGCCATGGACGGAGCCGAAATCACGATGGTGCCGGCATTGGCACCGGCGATATATTCCCTCTGGTTATAAGCACCCAGAGGAGCCAGCGGACTGGCAAAAGTCTTAGAAATTCCCCACTTTTGGGAGGTCGCCGTGGACATGCCATCATAGATTCCATCGTAGATTCGATCCGGCGTGGCGTTCTCGATCTCGATAAGATAACGCCCAAGTTTGAGTCGGGTGGTTTGAACCATTCCGCCTTCGTTGCGAACATATCCTCCGGAAGCATCAATGGTGGAACCATTCCGGACGACGACACTGCCCCCGGCCCGCAAGGCGACATCGCCTCCTTCCAAGGTCAGTTGTCCCACATTCCGCTCAATCAGATTCAGGTATCCGGACGCGTCGCCCAAGGGGGTTCCCACCCACTCGTTGCCATAGTAATTTCCCCGACGACGCAGATCCAAAGTGAGGTTGACCGCGCGCAGGTTGGCCGAGCGCTGCAACGGGGAATCCGCCAGTTCCGAACCCCGCAATTGAAGAGTTATGATGTGATCCGCGAGAGGAATGAAAACATCCGTGGAACCCGAAACGTCGATCAGCGTGTTGTCATCGAGGAAGATTTGCCCGCCCGAGTACACAAAGGTCGAGCGAGGCGTGGTTGCGGAGGGTTCGAAGACCCATTGGCCAGCTTGGAATTCCACCTTCGCATTAGGGGCCAGCAACATCGAGCCGGGACTCATGTGAACCGTTTTTCCCTGGATATTCACGGCGGAGCGAAGAGGCAAGCTGGAGGCGGCGATGGTCTTGAGAGAATCCCATTCCGGCAGAATCCGCATCACACTGTCGGCACCGAGATCGACGAGCCCAGTGCTTCGCGAAAGGAAGGGTCCGCCGAGCCCGGGTTGGGTGGGATTAAATGCCACGTTCGGCACGGCATCATAACTAGCGATCAGATCGATTCTTCCGTTCAGATCCACCGATGTGCTGCTGTCCACGATGCCATTTTGCAAAACGTGGCGCCCAGTCATGAAAAGATTACCCCGGTAGCTTTCGATCAACCCGGTATTTTTCGCCGTCCCTCCACTAATACCCAATCCGGCGTCGGCCACGGCTCCCACATAAACATCCAAGCCCCGGAGGCTGGGGTCGCTCGTGCTGTGGGCTTCGATGCCGACCTGAAGGCCCGCCGCGAGGATGGTCTGTCCGGCCGGGGTGGAAATCAGGCCGTCATTGCGAACATTGGCCCCGGCCAGTATGACCCGGCCTCCGTAGCCCTCCGCCGAAACCGGACTGGTCAATGAGGCTCCGCGTTCCACCACCACGTCTCCCACCGGACCACTGGGGTTAAACCCATCGAAGCCATCTGAGGGCAGAGCCGAGAATAGAAACTCCACATTGCCGGATTCCTGATTCAAAAGCCCCCGCTCCACCAGATTGTCATTAATAGGCAGCGACGAGGCCACGAAGGTGCGGGTGTTGACCTGGCTGCCCGCGCCGAAAATAATGCCATTTCGGTTCAGAATGTACACTTGTCCCTCGGCTCTGATGGAACCAAGGATCTTCGAGGGCACGCCACTTGGATCGAAGACCTTATTGAAGGCGATCCATTTGCCGGCATCGGTCTTCCCCGCGCTTTGGTCAAACCGCACAGTGGTATTGCGGCCGACATTGAAAGTCTCCCAATGGAGGATAGCCTGCGATTCGGTTTGTTTGATCGTAACCGTGTTGCCATTCTGAGTCGGAGCATTGGCCCCGTCCCAACGGGCATTTAGCCCGGTGGCCCGCTGGAGTCCGTTGGGCACGAGACCCTCCGGCACCACCAGCGCGGAGGCCGCCCCTTGCTGCATCCGACGCACGGCCGCAATCGCTTGGGTCGTCCGGGCCAAACGACCCTGGGCTCTGGTCTTGGACGCATCGGCCGCTTCGGCACCCGCATTGGCGCGGGCGGCGGCGTTACTACGGCTCGAACCCGCAGTGGCGCCACCCCGCAAAATGTCTCCCGCCTGCCCGGTTGGACCCAGCACCACCCCGGCCACCAAGAGGACGACAATCCGCAAAGACGCGCACCCCATGGGGCGTGAGCTTGTCGATGATTGCGGGGCCGCCATGAAATAGAGCCTCAGGGTTGCGCGGGCTTCAACAGCTGCGTCAGGGCCAGTTCATTCACCGCCATGGAAGTTTGCCGCTGAAGTTTGGCCAGATAGGTTTCGCGATTGAGACGGGTCCGTTCCGCCCGAAGAAGCCGAACCAATTCCGGCTGCACTTCCTCCTGCGTGGCTGGCCGAGATTCTTTGATCGCGAGCATCTTGATGAGATACCAACCGTCACCGAGCTGGATGGGTTCGCTCACCGCATTTTTGGTTAAAGTGCGCACTTGGGAACGGATTTCCGGCTGAAGAGAAGATTCCGCCAACCATCCAATTTCTCCGCCTCTGGCAGCGGATTCCGGCTCGTCACTTTCGGCTTTGGCAAGGGCGGAAAAATCCGCGCCGGATTGATGGGCTTTCCGGGAGATTTCTTCCGCCCGTTTCTTATTCTTCTCCAGTGACGACGGATCGGAACCGCCTGGAGCCACGAAGATTTGGGCCAGTTGAAATTGCTGGGGCAAAACCAACCGTTCCTTTTTGGATTCGAAGGTCTTTTTCACTTCAGCTTCGTCGGGATACCCGTCCGGCAATTTTGTCACGGTTTGGAGATAGCTCTCCACCACCACACCTTGGCGGGCCCGCTCCAGGCGTTCGATTACCTCGGGTTGTTTGTCCCAGCCCGCCGCCAGCGCTTCCTTGAAAAGCACTTGCTGAAGGATGAGGGCCCGCACCGCCTGACTCAGAAGAGCGGGATCTTTCTCCAAGGCCTCGCGGTCGGTGGGACTGAGCGTGTCCAAATAGGCGCGAATTTTTTCCGGTGGGAATTCCTCGCCGTTGGCCATGGCGACGGCTCCGGAGGCTGCGGACAGCCTGGAAACCGCAAGAACGCCTGTGGCGACAAGACAGAGGATACGACGATGGGTGGTGTGGGCGGATAGGATCATTATTTTTTGATGCGTTGGTCTGCGAGTTTGTCCTGGTCATTTTGAATCAGGTTTTGAAATTTGACCTGGGTTGTTCCCACGAAGGGTTCCCTGGCCAGGATCGCATCCCCAAGGCCGAATTTTTCGTAGCGGTCGAGGATTTCCATCCCAACTTGATACATTTTGATATTCCGGATTTTCTGATCCTGAACTTGGCGTTCCAGCTCGATGCTCTTGGCCTGAAACTTAGCTCGTTCGAGTTCCTTTTTTTGCGCCAATGTGGTCACTTCGCCGTAGGACTTCTTCCATGTTTCAATCGCCGCCTGAAAGCCAACCAAGACGATTCTTTGTTCGTCCATTTTCGCTTCCAATTCGGCGATCATGTTGGTCGAGGTATTGCGATCGGCCAGGGCCTGCTTGTTGAGGGTGGCAACCTGGCTTTCCAGCTTTTTGACTTTCAGTTCGCTGGTGACTTCGGTGGTTTGCAGCGCCGCCACCTGACTCTGAGCATCACGCAATTGGAGCATGGTGGTGCGGAGGGCATCACGCAGACGCCCGGCCACTTCTACCTCCTCGTCTGCGGCCCGGAGGGGAACCACCCCGAGAAGAAGAGGGACCACCAGAAGCCATCGGACAGTTGATTTTGATCGAACAAACATGACCGGACAGTCCACGCCATCTCATGGAGTTCATCAAGAGGCCCTTCATGACAAAATCGACACACAAATTTTCTTGAACCGCTACACATCTCCCGTGACGGCAAGTGAAGCGTACTCCTATCGTAGCTGGAGGGCGGTTATCATACCGGCACCACGAGCCCTTCCGCCTCAGCAAGTTTCTTCTGATTGGCGTCGAAGGTGAGAAATTCCTTCGCGCCCATCATCAGGGCAGCGGCCACATGGAGTATGTCGAAGCCGCGATGCCCGCCAGTGAGTGTGTGACTAGAGGAAAGTCGAGTCGCTTCATCCAACACATCGGCGAGATTGCAAACTGTCAACAGGAGGCGTCCCCGTCGGGTGGCCGCCTGGAACTGGGACCAATATAACGCGGCTTCACCCGACTTGATTGTTTTTCGGAACTCAGCAAAACGCAGCGCATTTCCCAGCTCAAACGAATTGTAGGGACTGAGCGTCATCGGCAACGTGGCCGCAGCCGCCCACTGCACCGCCTTCGGGGAATTCCCATCATTCCCATAAAATGAAAAGAGAAAACTGGTGTCCGCGCAGATCACCATTGCCCGCCCGCCTCCGCAATGAGTGTCGCAGCCGCTGCGGCCGTCAGCTGAGTTTCCCGGCTGCGGTCTCTCTTTACCTCTGGACTGTCCGCCCAGCCGACCGAAGCCGTCCCCTGCCGGCTGGGAGGAAGAAGCCTTGCGACCAGCAACCCCTTCTGAGTGATTTGAACTTCTTCGCCAGCGGCCACCCAACGCAAAAGGTTGGTATAGTGGTTGCGGAGATCACGAACGGTTGCGGTCCTCATATGTAGCACAAATTTGTCCACACCACCTCAATGTCAAGTCCTGAATCTTCCCTACGGGCGCATCTCCGATCAGTGCAAAGACGCATCTTCACGGGAGCGTGGGCGTCTCGCCCGCTTTCCGAACCAAGCGGGCGGGACGCCCACGCTCCTTTGGTTTGCACTTTTCGGGCATGCGCCCTCCCTACCGACTGCGCCCACAAAAGCAAAAGGGTCGTATCTTTTCCTTTTCACCTTTTTCAGAAACGCGAGTAAGTTCGCTTGTCGCCAACGAACAATCCCCGCTCATCAGAACTTAGTGTGAAGATCCAACTGGATGATGTTGGCTTTGAAGGTGGGGCCGGCAATGCTGTCCGAGCCCATCCAACGGAGGCCAGCCCAGACATTGGGTGAGATCGCCACGGCCCCACCTACGGTGAAGCCCTGCATGTTGGTGCCGCCGAGTCCAAAATTCGAATCATTGAAGCCGTCCACGACCGCATCGGATCCGATCCAGCGATAGCCGAAGGTGACCGCCCAATCCCAGCGCTTGGCCAAGGCGGGGGTGCCGACCCGGAGTTCCACCAGCCAGGCTTGCGGACTGCCGTCGAAGGCCCCGATGGAATTGGAGAGACTATCGTCCAAAGGCCCGCGGTTATTGACCGCGATCGCGTCGATGGCACTTTTGTCAAAGGCAAGATTCTGTACAAACTCTGCGATGAGGGAGACCTGCACTGGCTCAAAGCCATTGTAGTCGATTCGCGTGGTCAGAGCGAGTTCTTGGAAAGGGGTGGCCAGTCCGTAATATTGGTATTGGTTGATGGCGCCAAAGTCGTTGCTGGCATCCGCCACAATATTGCGAATCGGGAAGTAGGTATTTCCTTTTTGGGCAAACGATGGGCGGCTGTTGTCGGTATCACCGGCGTCGTTTCCGGACTGCGGGGTGAAGGGACTGGAGAGCTTGCCCTCCACATTATGAAAATAATAATAAGATGTGGCAAATTTGATATTCCAGTCCTTGGAGATCTTCCAATCGATGCCGAGTTGTCCCCCAAAAAGGTATTTGTCATAGCTTTCAAATTTCGTCGGCTGGTTGGACGAAAAATTGAAGTCGGTATTAAAGACCGGGAAAGCGCCCGCGATCAGGAATGGCACCACGCCTTCAGCCACTTCATAGCGTGCTTGCACGGCAATGCCATCGAAACCGAGATCGGCGTCCCAAAGCAATTTCGTATTGAAGAACGGGTTGTCGAATCGCCCAATCCAAAGAGCCGCAGTTTTGTTGGGATCTTCTCCGAGATCGTAACGGAGAAACGCGCGATCCAGCCAAATGGCGTATTTGCTGAAATTGCCGCCTTGGCCTTGGTTGGCTATGCCCACGGTTTGGTTGGTGGAAGTGGGAGAATTACTTTGGCCGGTGGCGAGACGGACCCCGGCGGTGAAGTTGTCGGTCAGGTCCATTTCCGCACCGAAGCGGAGACGGATTTGAAAGCGGTTGCGATTTTGATCCACATTAAATTGCGGCGCAAATTCGTTTCCGGTGACGTCAAAGGGCGCTCCGGTATTGATCGCATTGAAATTCGGGAAAGCACCGGTGGCATCATTGCTTTGCGGGAAGGAATCATTTTCATAACGAAAACGAAAATCTGCGAATGGATGGATCCGCGAGACCCATTCCGGCAAATAGGGCTGTGGGCCAATCTGAAAATTCCCGGTTTTGCTTTCGGCCATGAGTTCGGTTTTGATGTCTTCTTTGATCTGCATCTTGACCGGTTCGGGGATGTAAGTGACCCGAACGTCTTCCTCGCTGAACGCGGTCGAGCCACCGGCCAGAGCGATCTGATCCGAGGCCGCTTGAGCGGCTGCGGCTTGGGCGATGACAAACATATCTGTCTGCATCTGCTCCCGGGCCACCTGAGCTTCCGCCTCCGCCTGCTGGACCCTGTCACGGGCGTCCTCTTTGGTTAAAATGCCCCGCTGCACGAGTTTGTTGATCAGGTTAATCGTGACGCTATCCGAGGCGGGCGGCGGCATGCTGGGATCCCCACTTCCCAATGGCGGAGCCAAGTCGGCCGCATTCGCGGCGGACACCACATCAATCTCCGTCGTCTCATCATCGGGAGTTGGCAGAGGGCCTTCCACGATTTCAGACGCCCGGAGTTGAGCTGCCGCACTGGCGCTCATGGCTGGCGTCGAAGCTGGCTCGGGTGCCGGGGTCGCCTCAGGAGTCGGCGTGGCTTCGGGTGTCGGAGTGGCTTCGGGCGTCGGGGCAAGTTCGCGCGAGGAGTGAGGCCGCGGGGTTGGCGTAGGTTCTTGCGTGGGGCTCGGCCCGGAAAGGGGGGCCGTCAGCTCAGAAGGGGGTTCCACTTTAAAGGCCGGCGAAGGCGTGGCTGTTGGTATTGGTGTTGGCCGAGGCGCGGGATCATTGTAGTCAAAGATGATCCGGTTCTTCCGACCGACCTGAGCGATGCGAGGAGTCGGCGCAGAGAGCCCGGAGTCACCGGATTGCGCATGAAGCTTTCGCGTCGTCGCGCAGGCGAGAAGAAGAGCGAGGGCGAGAAGCGCCCGGACCGGCGAGAAACCTAACTGCGATGGCAAGAAATGGATGAGACGGAAAATCATGAAAGTTAATTGGGACGTTTGGCCGTAATCCGCATGACGATGGGCATGGGCATGTCGTCCGGAGGGGGCTCCTCAAGTTGGAGTCCGGTGAGAATTTCGGTTTCGATCGCCTTGTCGACGGCGGGATCGCCGGTGGAGCCGGATAAGCTGGCGCGGGTGATTCGACCGGTGGCGTCGGCCCAGATTCGCACTTTGACGATCAGGCTGGAGCTGCGGGTGCGGCGATGCTTTCCAAGAGCCTCCACGACCCGGCTTTGGACCTGCCCGGCATACCTGCCCCATTTCGTGCCTCCGCCGCCGCTGCCATTGCCCCGTCCGCCGATGCGGCCACCGCCCTGTCCTTTGAGGCCAAAGCCGTCTTTGCCGTCGCCCTGGATATTGGATCCCAAGGGAGCGGCTTCCTCGGGCGTTTCTGCCTTGGGTTCTTCCTTGGCGGTGGTGTCCGGCTGTTTTTCTTCCTGAAATTCCGGCTGATCCGGAGCATCGGGCGGCGGCGGTTCCTCTTGAGGCGGTGGTGTGGGCGGTGGCGTCGGAGGGGGAGGAGGCACCATGATGTTGACCATGCTCACGGAGGCCCTCTTTTTCTTGGGGGCGGCCTGCTCCCCCATGGTCAGAAATACGATTCCACCCACCAGAGCCAAGACGAGGAGAATGAGGATGACGCGATAACGTCGCAAAAATCCAGGTTCGTCTTGTTCTTCGGGTTCCATGAAAATCTATTTTTGAGGTCCTTGTGTCGCGAGGCCGACCTTGGAAATACCCAGGCGTCCGACGACATCCAAAACATCCATGACGCCCTGGTATTGGGTCAGCCGGTCTCCCTTGATGACCACGGGGAAGTCGGGGTTTTTGGCTTGATGGGCGGTGAGCCGTTGTTCCAGCTCCTGGAGGGTGACGGGAACGGTATCGAGAAAGATCTTCCCCTCGTTGTTGAGGGTGATGGCTTTGGTTTTTGGTCCCCCGTCATCCTTGGCCGAAGTGCTCGATTTGGGCAGATCGACTTTGACGCTTTGCACGCCGGCCGTGGTCATGATGATGAAAATCAGGAGTAGCACGAGGTAGAGATCCACCATCGGAGTGACGTTGATGTCGTCGTAGGATTTATTGTCGTCAACGTTCATGACGGATCCGATTCCTTGGGTTCCGCTGCCTCCGGAGTCGGCAGGAGACTGTAAGAACGGGGCGCGGCCAGATCCCCCGGAGTGGGATAAAACTCGGCCATCTTAGTCATGAACTCGTCGATGAAGAGCTGCATCGTGCTGACGGTGGTTTTGATCCGGACGCTGAGGTAGCTGTAGATGAAGAGGGCCGGGATGGCGACGACCAGACCCGCCACGGTGGCGAGCAAGGCGCTGGCAATACCGGGGGCGATGGAATTCACCTCCACTTCCCCGCTTTTGGCGATGACCGCAAATGTGATCATCACGCCCATGACGGTGCCCAAAAGACCGACATAGGGACCCCCGGCGATGCTAATGGTGAGAAAAATTAGCCCGTCATTGAGGCGATGGACTTCGCGAGTGAGCCCCGAATCCAAGCTGGCGCGGATGGCTTGGATGGATCGGGCGGAAAGCCCTTGAAACGACCCAGCGCCTCTCTGCAAACGGTGATGGATCTCTTCCGAACCGATGTGGTAAATGTGATAGATCGGCGAAAGGTGGACCAGTTTTTGGGTTTTCAGGTCGGCCTTGCCTCCGAGGCTTTTGACATTCTCGGCGTCGGCATGATCAAGCACCGTGAGGTCGGCCGCGATGTGCCTCCATTGCTTTTCAAATTCCTGACTGCCTTTCTGAATCTTGTTGAGGTAAAGAAATTTCCGAATCGCCACCGTCCAACCGACGATCGCCATGAGGCCGCAGAAAAAGATGACAGCCCAACCATCGAACATCATATTTTTGGCGATATCGCCAAAGAGCATCAGATGTCCGAACATCGGGTTGTGGGCCTGACTTTCCCCGCCTTCGTCTTCGCCAGGAACAAGGAGTCGGGCGGCCGCTTCGCTGCCTCCCTGCCCGATGGCGGCAAGCTGAATAAACCCATCGGGACGGGCGACGCGGGAGATCTCCAGTTCGTCAAGTTCCCCGGCAAAACCCAAGGCCTCGCTGCCATCTCCGCCGATGAGCGAGGGTCCCGCGAGGGCCGGAAGCGCGGCATCGAGAGTGGCATAGGTCTCGCCATTGAGGTGGAGAGTGATCTTCGATCCATCGGCCACAACCGCCAGGTGTTTCCAGGAATTGATCGGAAGGGCTTCTCCCTCCGGACTCCGCCGGGTTCCCGAGGGATCGACGACTTCCACATAGGGAATTCCTTCGTTCAGACCGATTTCAAAGGACTTCCCCGCTTCCTTACGACTGAAAATCACGGCATCGGGCTGAAGCGAACCCGGCTTGATCCAGGCGGACCAGGTCAGCGCGTCCCCGGATTTCCAAATCATGGAATCTGAAGCCGGAATCGTCACCGGGTTGTTGCCCAAAAACCGGACGCCCCGACCGATCATGGAACCCTCGGACGGCGAGGGAGCATTCTCGGCCGTGTTGCCCTGAACCGACGAGTCCACCGCAGGCACCCCACTTTCCCCGAAGTGATAGACGAGCATCGTCTCCTCGTCGTAGGTGTTTTTGGCCTCCGACGCTTCCATCTCGTCACTGCCATTTCCGTAGTAGAGCCAGAACTTCGTCTGGGTCCCGGGCTCAACCTTGGGAACTTTGACCCAGACAAAGGCCTCGGTGAGAAGAGAGTCGAATTTTTCAATCTGGTGAGGCAGAACCGTCTCGTCATCCCCGGCAACAAATCGAAGGTCGCTGCCATCCGAGCGCACGAGTTCGAAGGGGAAATTCCCTTGGTGAAGCCGCACCAGAACCACCGAGTCCCCTATGGGCGAGGAAATCGCGCCGCCCTCGGCTCCGGTATCCACCGTGAAGGATTTGCGCCCGCTCCAGTCCTTGTTCCACCAAGCCGGGCTGGTCGAGGCAAGGGCCATGAAAACAAACGCTCCGGTGAGGACGCGGTAAAATGGAAATCGTTTGGTCAAAGTCATAGGAGAAAAATTCTTGAAAAAATTGGTTGGCGGAATGGCGGTTGGGGTCGGTTAAAGTTCCCCCCAGATCCGAAAAGTGAGGAGAGGTTCGTAGGCCTGCGAAGGGGTCTGAGTGACCATGGGAATCCCGAAAACCAGGGAACCATTGAGATGATCGAAGATGCGGATATTGCTGCCGACGCCTAAGCTCCAGACGTTGTATTGCGAGACTTGCTCCGGAAGGGGTTCATTGACGAAGGCCGCCCCGGCGTCAAGAAACCCGAAGACCCGCCACTCGTAGTTCTTGCCGAGCCAGCCGAGAAGAGGCGGACTGCGCAATTCGAGCGATCCGGCGATGGCGCTATCTCCCAGGACGACAGATTCCAAGTAGCCGCGCACGGTATTCAACCCGCCGAGGGAAAATTGCTCACTGTCCAACAGCGGGGTGGCGCTGGCCTGACCCTGGAGGAGCCCATAAAGTTGAAACCCGTAGGGAAGCTCCTGTTCGTGGCCGAGGCTGCCGCGAAAGTAGAAAAAATTGCCATCGGCATTGTACCGGCGGTTGTCGAATTCCACTTCGGTGCTCCCCATGCCACGAAAGTGAAAGGTGAGAGCGGCGCTCAATTCCGTGGTCCGGCCCTCGCCCAGGAAGGCCGCATTGTACGCAGCCACAAAGGGCCAGTAGGTAATGGGCGATCCCACCAATTGGTTGCCCAGGGAAATATCCTGGGTGAAATGTTTATAATCCAAACCAAAACTTCCGGACTGATAAAACCCTTTGCCACTGGGCAGATCGAAGAGGAGCCGTCCCCCGTAGATTTCGCCATTACCGGCCACGGCTGTTCCTCCCAAGGTGGAGACGTTGCTGTTTTGCCGAATGCCCTGGAGCATGAAGCTCAACCAATCGATGCCCGGAATGGGGGCAATGTAATAGGCCGAATAAACCAGAGCATCGCTTGGACGCTGAGGAGCGATCTGAAACCCGAGGCCAATGGTGTGACCCTGTTGCCAAAGATTGCTGTAGCGCAGGTCAAAATTGAGACGCAACGGAGTGGTATTGGCGCTGTAGCGGTTATTGAGTTCCACGCTCCCGTGGAGGGGAAACTTGTCCTTGATGGTTAATTCAACATCCACCGTCCCGGGTTCCGCTCCCGGTTTGAGCTCCGGGGTGACCTGCAGGTCCGCCGAACGGTTGAGTTCGATCATGTCCCGTTCCACCTCGTTAAAATTCGGGACCGTTCCTTCCTTGAGGGACGGGGCCCGATTTTTAATTTTGTTGATGTCAAAATACCGGGAGCCCGCCACCCGGAGCCGGCCGACTTTGGCTTCGGTGACTTGGAGGAAAACAATGCCCCGACGGCCACTTTGGGAGGGGACGCTGACCGAAACGGTCTGAAACCCCTTGTCTTTATAGGCTTTCTCCAAGGCCACCCTGGCCGCCTCCACATCATCGGCCGTTCTCCCCGGTCCGAGATAGCCATAGACGGCCTCCTCCACCTCGGCCCGGGGCAAAATCCGGGTGCCGATCACGCGATATTCGCGAATGTAAAGTGTCTCGCTCTCGGAGGGAGCCGGTGCGAGTTTGAACGGGGGAGGGAGATCAGGCTGGGGAGAACTTTCCGCCTGCGTCGCCCCGCACCAAAAGGCCGTCATCACCCCAGCCGAAACCATCACCTTTGGCAAAAAAAGGTGATTCTGCGAAATGGGAGACCCCAATCCGCCAAGGCAATATCGAACGAAAGACATTGAACCCGCTTGATTATTGGGTCGGCGAATCGACGGCAAGCGGAGCAAGGTAACGGTTTCGTAACCTTTCTCATAAGTGCAAAGACGCATCTTCACGGGAGCGTGGGCGTCTTGCCCGCTTTCCGAACCAAGCGGGCGGGACGCCCCACGCTCTTTTGGTTTGCACTTTTCGGGGATGCGCCCCTGCCGACCTACTCGGTGGACGGCCCGATCAAGGACTCTCTCCTCGCCACCATCACGGAGTTGCGCTGCGCCACCCTCCCGGTCTTAAAGCACTCTCGGAACGCGTCCGCCATCGGCGTTCGCTTTTCCACGGTCGCTAATTGAGTCGGAGTTGAGAATCCCCTTGGGTGCGGTGCATTTTTTTCCAAAAAAAGCGCAAAGAAGGTGAAGCCGGCTGGAGCTGGGTCGAACTGAATTTGGCGGTTTCAATCTCATTGAGCTTGGGAAAAACCGTATCGTTCCGTCCCTTAATCCTGGCACGAAACACAAAGGTCAGAACTCCCTTGGGAGAACGGTCATACACGTGACTCAGGACAATGGATTGAATCTTCAAGCTGGTTTCCTCCAGAACCTCCCGCTTCAAGGCTCCGACCAGCGATTCGCGCATCCGCACTTTGCCGCCGGGAAGGGTCCAGAATTTATTGCCCTGCGACTGCTTGAGGAGGAGCACGTCGCCAAATTGGTTTTCAATCCAAGCCATCACGGAAACTTCCTTGACCGGCTTAAATCGATTGACGGTTGATGATTTTTTTTCTGCCACGAATCGATTGGGGAAGGCGCAACCATGCGCGCCGAGCGAATCTGCGGAAAGATTTTTTTTCGTCGGTCGCTCCGGAGCTTGGCTCTCCGGGAGGCTATTCCAATTCGAAGTTGATATTGACCGTATAAGAACCGCCACTTCCCAACCCGGACGGAAGCGGGTCAATTTGCATCACACGCCTTCCAGCCGCCAGGACCGACTCATCCATGACCACATTGCCGCTGGATTTGAGAATTTTCACATTGGAAATTTCCCCACCTTTCTCAATCCGAATCTGCACCGTACAGATGAAAGATTTGTCGTGATCAAAAATCGAAGTCGGCTGGTCCCACTGACTGTAAAATCGATCGTGAATCAACTCGTGATACCACCCAAAGTTGGAAGCCTCCCCGACCCCTCCCGATTTCGCCGCCGACCCACTGCCTTTTTTTGCCGAACCCGTCCCCTCGGACTTCTGGGATTTGGACGCACTCGAGTCCTTTTCCTCTGACTCCCCCTGATCTTCGGCCTTCGCCTTGGGAGTCGCCTTGGGAGTCGCCTTGGGAGTCGCCTTGGGACCCTCTTTTGGGGTGGCTTTTGGGGTGGCTTTTGGGGTCGATTTAGGGGTCGCCTTTGGAGTGGGTTTTGGCGAGGGCTTGGGCGTCGTTTTCGGCGTCGCCTTTGGAGTGGGCGTGGGCGTGGGCGTGGGCGTGTTCAGGGGAATGGTATCCTCGATTGGCTCGGGAGTCAGCTCAGGCGTTGGCTCAGGGGTCGCTTCCGGGGTGGGTTCGGGCGTTGCCTGCGGCGTTGGTTCCGGGGTGGACTCGGGAACCATTTCCGGGACGGCCGCCGCAAAGGCTCCGGGGTCAAGCCAGACCACGTCTCCCATGGGCTTCTTGATCTCACGGCGGGCGTAGAAAAAAATCGCGAGGAGAAGAAGAACGTGGAAGCCGGCGATGAGAATCAAATTCCGCCGAAAATACCGGTCATTCATCGAAGCAAGGGGGAGTAAGGTCGGTCCATCAGCGCGGACCGACCGGTTTGAAGCCCTGCGGGTTCATTTTTTTCCGCTCTCGTCTTCAGGATGCGTCATAACCCCCACTTTTCCAATCCCGACCCGTTTGAGGATATCCATGACGCCGATAAATTTCTGAATCGCCAACTCGCGATCCGGGCGGACCACCACGGCAACATTCGGATCGCTGGCTTTAATTTCAGCGAGTTGGCGTTCCAAGTCCTCGCCGGTGACCACTTGATCATTGAATGTGATCACATTATTCCGGTCCATTTCCACCATCTGAACTTTGGCGGGATCCACTTGGGTTTTGGCCGTCGAACTCGTTGGCACGACCAGATCCACGCTATTTTCCATTAAGGGGGTGGTGATCATGAAAATAATCAGGAGAACGAAACACAAGTCGAGCAACGGGGTGACATTTAACTCTCCCAGAGTGTGGAGGGCATTGCGATTACTGTAGCGACGCATGATTAAAGCGGGCGACGGATTTCCCGCAAGCCGTGTTCGACATAACGGTGCTCAATTTCGGAGGATAACTCCCCGGCAAAATTCTCCGCCTGGACGATCATCGACCGCACGCTGGTGACGAGAAAGTTATAACCGAACATGGCGGGAATCGCGACCAGAAGCGCGACCACGGTGGTGATCAAAGCACCGGCCACCCCGGGGGCCATGGCCGCAAGGTTGGCACTTCCGGCCTGGGCAATCCCGCCGAAGGCGTCCATCACGCCCCAAACCGTTCCCAGCAAGCCAAGAAAGGGTGCGCCGCTCACTGCCGTGGAGAGAATGATCATTTGCGATTCAAGCTTCAGCCCGGCTTCGCCAATTGCCCGCTCCATGGCGGACTGGACCGACCGCATCTGCGCCGGGGTGATTTTTTCCGCATCTTCCAGGCGGGCCCGATAGGTCTCATCGACCTCCGTGGAGCCTAACAACTGAAAACAAAGTTCAGCACATCCGGCATGGTAAATCTCAAAAAGCGGCGATCCATCAAAGAAGAGTTCCTGCTCGTAGATCCGCAGCGGGGTCCGGTCCTGATGAAATAAGGCGGAGAACCGTTCCGACTGACGTCGCGCGAAGGTGAGAAAGCGAATCTTCGTCACCATGACCGACCAGCTGAAAATCGAGCCCAGAAAGAGGACCAACAAGACGGCCTTGCCTTCGACGGTGGACTCGACAAAGGCATAAACCAGCCCGGAGGCCAAAGGTAATGCAGGAGCTAAAGCCGTAATCACAAGCCTGGGACTATTCACCATTTCGCGCACTTTCGTCACTAATCTTTTTGCCCCCGCCCCCGATCCCAAGTATGAAGGACGCCCATGACCCACCGATTTCTCCCGCTCATCGCCGTTCTGGTGCTGCCCGCCGCCCTGGCTATTTCCTCGGCACCGGCTCAGGATGCACCCCCACGGGACAATCCCTACGATGTCATCGGCAAGGTCTTTGCACCCTTCTGGAGTGTGCTTCTCGCCGCCACGGACAGCCCTAATAAGGCCTGCACCATGACCATTGTCATGACCGAAGTGACCGGTCGTTTGCCCAAAGAAATGGCGGGAGCCACCATCCAGGCGGCGGTCGAATTCCCCGACAAGGTGAAACTGACCGCTCCGGTTCTCGGCGAAGCGGTCACGGTCTGTCGCAACGGGGATAAGGTTTGGGCCCTGCCCGGGGCCAAGGTCGAATTCCTCCTGAGCAAATTCGAGATCAAGCCTCGCCAAGCCCGCAAGACCAACACCCCGATCAACCTTCCCATCACCCCCCAGCAAGCCATCTTCCTGCCCGCCATTTTTACCATCCTCAATGCGGACGTGGCCGAAGTGCAGGAATTCAACGGCGAGAATTGCCGGGTCATCACCGCTGCGCTGATGCCGGAATTGGCCAAAGCGATCAAATCCGAAGGATTTCGAGCCGAAATGTGGGTCGCCCCCGGATACGAACCCCGCCGGTTCAAAATCATCCAGCCTGATTTCACCGCCACGGTGGAAGTGCAAAATCTTCGCTTCGGCCCCTCGCTCGTCCCGGCCACCTGGGCCCCACCGGCGGACACGACCGACATTTATCGGACCTCCTCCGACCACCTGGACGCGATCCTCTTTGTG
>Ga0222650_1000336_pt1 | contig 39136 bp, 28 predicted proteins | sample AntAcemetagen367_FD_179820 | JGI IMG/M metagenome (GOLD analysis project Ga0222650, IMG submission 179820) | Saline water microbial communities from Ace Lake, Antarctica - #367 | ecosystem: Environmental > Aquatic > Non-marine Saline and Alkaline > Saline | place: Antarctica: Ace Lake... | reverse complement strand
AAGCCACACCGGTCGCCCGCTGACGGCATTCATCAACGAGGTCAGGATTGCCAATGCCAAACGTCTGCTGGCCGAGACCGACCAATCGATCACCGAGATCGCCTACCAATCGGGGTTCCAAAATCTTTCCCACTTCAACGTGCAGTTCCGCAAGGCTTCTGACGAATCCCCCAGCGTTTACCGAAGCAAGGCCCTGAGGCAGACCCGAACTCCGGCCCCAGTGACGGCAAATCTCCAATCTTGAAGTTAAAAACCCACGGTTTTTACGAGTAATCTCCGATTTCCCAGCCCTTCCGGTACTCTCGCTTCAGGAGTTTATGGGCCGCAGCATGATTGGTAACCGCGAGCTTCGCGGCGTCCCAATCGAGCCTCTCATCCGGCGTCCGAATGGCGACCGTTCCGAGCAGGATGGCTTCCGTCATCGGGCCGGTTTGCTCGAAATAGGACTCATTTTTAGCCGTTCCGAGAATGGCATCAAGGAAATGGTGGGAGTGATTACGAGGATCGAGTTCCGGTTCCGATCGTGGAGCATCCTTGAATTTCTCGAGCGGATAAAGCTGAGGGAGTCCGCCATTGGGGATCAGAATGGCCCCTTCGGTGCCCACCATCAGAGCTGATTCAGGCGGATATCCCTCTCCCGGATACCACTGCTTCGCTTCTTCAGGCGGGTAGATCAATCCGTCGAACCACTCCACCACGATCTCGTCCCCTTCAGTCATGGCTGTTCCCGGGAAGATCCAAGTGACATAATCACTTTGCGGCCAGGTTTCGCCGTGGCGTGCCGGCGAATTCTTCCACGATTCCTGCACCTTGGCCCTTACTGATTTCGGAGCAGTCAGAGCAAGTGCTTTCCAAGTGGCATCAAAGACGTGGCAACCGATATCGCCGGACCAACCGGTCCCAAAGTCCTGCCAGGCGCGCCAAGTGCTCGGGTGGTAAATGCCCGGTGCGTAGGGACGCGCGGGCGCGGTGCCCGTCCAAAGATCCCAGTTGAGGTTTTTAGGCACGGCGTGAATCTCGCTTGGCCGCGGACCGACGAGGCGGTAGGCCTCGATTGCGCCGGGTCGGTTGGAGCACAAGTAAACGTGTTTTACTTTTCCGATCAGTCCTTCCCAAACGGAGTGAATGCCCAGGCGGTCGCCAAATCCGGACGCGGCCTGGGTTCCAAGCTGGGTTCGGACATCAGCCTTGCGAGTCGCCTCGGTGAGCGCGCGAACTTCCGCGACATCGTGGCAGAGGGGCTTTTGGCAATAGACATGCAAATCGCGACGATCTTCGTCTTCGGGTGCGACTTAAAATTCTGCAAATCATTGAAGCCCATCATCCCTCCCACCCCGATGCAGGCATGATTGATATTGCCGTTGAGATTTGCGGCGCGAGTGAAGGATGGCATCGAAGCGATGACAGCGGAAGCGGTGCCAGTTCGGAGGAAGGATCTGCGAGAAAGGGTCTTAGGAGTCATGGGAAGATGATGGGTGTGCCGTTTCTTAGCGTCGGCGTCTCAGCAAGACTCCCGCCAAGCCGAGACCGAGCAGCGAAATCCCGGCAGGCTCGGGAATGGGATTGATTTCAATCTCATCAATCGCGACTCCGGTGTCAGTAAAAACGATACGCACGCCGTCACCTATGATCGGGCCGGCATCGGTCGCAACGTCATACTGATGACGCAGGAAAGAATCGAAGGTTCCGCCAGGTGCCGAATCACCACCGGTAGCGCTGTAGTCCAAATTCCCGATATCGATCCAAGTTGCGCCACTGTTCGCGGTGTATTGCAGAGTGTAAATCGCCACCGCACGATCAATGAGCTGACCGGTGCAGCAGTCGCCTGGAGCGGGTCCCTCAGGGGTTCCGTTGTCGCGTCCGAAGGCGATGGTGTTAATCTGGGTCAAGGACGTAAGCATCACTCCCATGAAGAGGCCTCCACTCCCGTTGATGTGAGCCGAGGTATTTCCGTAAAAACCATCGTTCAAATTTGTGACGACATGGGGAACGGGAAAAGCACTCGGATCGTTCGCCGCAAACGGGGTTCCTCCGAGTGCGGCATTGAACGGAACCTGAGCCGGAATGCTGACATTATCATAATAGTCTCCGTCATTGCCGTCCCACGTCAGGACATGTCCGGCGGCCGGGGCGATGACGAGAGCCGCTTCCGCCGGGGAGAGCATTCCGAGGGCTAGTACCGTTGATAAAGCGGAAAGGAAGGGTGTCTGCAATTGGGGCCGACTTACGGTTTTCATTTTCATGTTCATGTTCACCTCACAGAATGCACACTTCACGATCCGACCGCTAAGTCGTTTCCTTCGTTTCTACATGGTATCGTCTCACGCGCGGTCTTGCACCGTCCGCCTAGGCAAGAATCTCCTTGATGACATGACCGTGGACATCGGTCAGGCGCCGCTCAATACCATTGTGATAGAAGCTGAGGCGCTCGTGATCGAGACCAAGAAGGTGCAGGATGGTCGCATAAAAATCGTAAACGGTGGTGACTTTCTCGACCGCCTTGTGGCCGAAGGCATCGGTCGCGCCGTAGGTGAAAGGGGCCTTGACCCCGGCTCCGGCGAGCCAAGCAGTGAAACCGTCGGGGTTGTGGTCGCGGCCGCTCGCCCCTTTTTGAAAGGTTGGCATGCGGCCGAATTCGGTGGCGAACACGACCAAGGTATCTTCGAGGAGACCGCGCGCTTTCATGTCCTTCAAGAGAGCGGCAGTGGGTTGGTCCAGGACCGGGCCGTGCACGTTGTATTGTTTCTCAATTGACTTGTGCCCGTCCCAATTACTCACGCCCTCACCTCCGGTTTGATAGGCCCCGTTGAAAAGTTGCACGAAGCGGACCCCTTTTTCGATGAGGCGGCGGGCGAGGATACAGTTGCGTCCGTAGGAAGCCCGCAGGTCCTTGATTTTGCTCCCGCTTTCATCCACTCCGTAATCACGCAGGATATGAGCAGGTTCGCTGTTGAGGTCGGTGACTTCGGGAATACTCATCTGCATTTTGGCAGCCAATTGATAACTGGCAATGCGCGCCGCGAGTTCGCTGTCGCCCGGAACGCCCGCGAGGTGTCGATGGTTCTGGCGCTGTAAAAAGGCCCTCGTCGCGGCATCGGTGCGGGCCGTGATGCCGCCGGGGATGGCGAGGTTACGCACCGGTTTGGCGGCGTTAAAATCGGTGCCTTGGAAGGCGGCCGGCAGAAAGCCCGGCCCCCAACAATTGCCGCTCGACTGAGGCGTTCCGCGCACGTCTGGAATCGCGACGTAAGCGGGGAGGTCTTCGGCTGCGCTGCCAAGCGCGTAGGTCATCCAAGATCCTGCGCTGGGAAACCCATCGAGCGTGAAACCCGTGCACATGAAGTTCTCGCCTGGGCCGTGGGTATTCGTCTTGCCCGTCATGGCGTGCAGGAAGCACATCTCATCAGCGAGGTCGCCGAGCCGGGGAACCAGATCGGAAATCATTTTTCCCGATTGCCCTCGCGGTTTGAATTCCCAGGGACTCCTCGTGAGGTTGCCCTGTTCACCCTGAAAGGTAATGAGATTCTCGCCACCCGGCATCGGCTTTCCATCGTATTTGATGAGTTCCGGTTTGTAATCGAAAGTATCAATTTGGCTCACCGCTCCGGAGCAAAAGATCATGAGCACCTGTTTGGCGCGCGGCTCGAAGTGCGACAATCGTGGCGCATTCGGATTGCCGGCGTCGATCTCTGGACGGATCGGGAATTTCCCGGGCGCACTTTCGCGAATCTTCTTCTCCGACCCCAGCAAACCATCGCGGGCAAGCAGAGAAGCGAGCGCGACACTCCCGAAGCCACTGGCGGTATGCGAGAGAAAATGGCGACGGTCGATGAAGTGGTTTTTTGGAATCATGGTAATAGCAATGAATCAGAAGATGAAAAGAAGCTCGCTGGTATTGAGCATGGCCCGGCAAAAAGCTTGCAGGCCGTATTCGGTGATGAAGGAGGTCGAATCCGCAATTTCCTCCGCCGTTGCGGGACGCCCGTAGAGGATCGCGAAGGCCTTGGCCGGATCGCCCGCGAGGCGCTCGCTCAGCTTATCGGCCTGCTGGATCACGAAGGGGCTATTGAACAAATTAAGAGCCTGTAAAGGAGTCGTGGAACGACTGCGTTTTGGGGTGATCTGGTTTCCATCAGGGCAGTCGAAGGCTCCAAAAACGGAATCTTGTTCCTGACGGATCTTGACCATGTAAATCATGCGCCGCCATTCTTCCTGTCCGGTTATTTTCTTAGGGCTGTAGTGGACAACATTTTCGCGATCGACATTGAGGAGATAAAATCCGGGTCCCGTGGTGATTTCCAGATTGAGCGTGCCGCACACTGCGAGGATGGAATCGCGGATCGCTTCGGCTTCGAGACGGCGGGGCGGGAAACGCCACAGGTAGCGCGCGCCCGCGTCGATCTTGGCCGCTTCGGGCCGGGGCTGGCTCGATTGTTGGAAAGTCTCCGAGGTCAACATGAGCCGCAGAAGGTCTTTGCAAGACCACCCGTTTTCCATGAACTCGACCGCCAGCCAATCCAGCAATTCGGGGTGCGTCGGCTTCGTGCCGTTCACCCCCAAGTCGCTCGGGGTATCGACAATTCCGGTCCCGAAGGTAAATTGCCAGAGGCGATTGGCCATCACCCGGGCAGTGAGCGGATTCTCCCGGCTCGCAATCCAATCGGCGACCTTGACCCGACGTTGTTGCTCAGCCTCGTCAATCGCCATCCCGAGGGTGCCCATCACCTCCAAGGCATCTGGCGAGACTTCTTCGCGTTTCGCCATCGGGTCGCCGCGGTAGAGTCTGAAGGTTTTTCCGGGTTGGGAAAAATTGCCGATCCAAGCCGGGGTCCCGGTTTCAAGCGAGTTAAGGCGCGTCTTCTTACTCGTGATTTTTGCCAACACTTCACGAGCTGCTTCCGCATCGGCAGCACTCAATTTCGCTAAGAAGGCCATAGGATCGAGCTTCGCTTGAAAGGGTTGACGGTCGTCGGAACTGGCGAGAATCGACCAAGTCGTTCCGTCCAACGAGCTTTCGATGACATAGTGGGTGGCAATGCGATCAACGACTTGACCATCGCGGTCACGGGCCCACTCGATGCGCCCGATGTCCCTCGGTCCGTCGAACTCCAACTGCACCCAGCCGCTCGTCTGATCACAGATCCAGCTATGATCGTTTCCGACCAGACCGTCGTTGATGTGCTCAAGCTGGTGAATGGGGTATCCTGCCAGCGTGCCGGAAGCGGTCGGGATCGCGCCGGGGGCCACGTTCTGGCCCTTCGAATCGAAAATCATCAGTTCGTCAAGGCAGGGATACCCCGAACTTGTTTCCCGGATTGTGAAACGCACGAACTTCGCTTCGATCACTCCGAATTCTTCAACATTCAAAGTGGCATTCACCGGTGCCCTGAGATTCGCCGTAATCTCGCCTGCGCTCGCTGCCCCTTTTTTTCTAAAGTCCTCGAGAGCGGTCGTGTGTGCCGCGAGTTCAAGCCGCAGGTGTGCCGCTTCCACTTTCAGCTCCTCGCTTATTGTTTTCTTTAACGGTCTGTCGCCATATCCGACTCCGGCGAAGACGGCTTGAAACTCATAGAAATCCTTCTGCGAGATCGGGTCGAATTTGTGGTTGTGACATCTCGCGCACCCGATGGTCAGTCCGAGGAAGGTGGTGCCGGTGGTGTTGACCATGTCGGTGAGTTCGTCCTGCCTCTGCATCAGAGTCAGGTTGAGGTCCGGGCTTTTCACGATGTCGTAGGATCCTGCAACAAGGAAGCCGGTCCCGGCATCCGCCCCGAGGGCATCGCCCGCGATCTGCTCCCGGACGAACTGGTCGTAGGGCTTGTCCTCGTTAAAGGAAGCGATCACGAAATCGCGAAAATGGTAGGCATTGGGGCGTTCGCGATTGGTCTCAAAACCGTTGCTCTCGGCAAAACGGACGACATCGAGCCATTGGCGCCCAATTCGTTCACCGTAACGCGGGCTTGCGAGGGTCTGATCGACCAGCTTGCGCCAGGCCTCATCCTCTGATGACTTGTCGGCGAGGAATCCCGCGACTTGGGCCTCAGTCGGGGGCATTCCGTGGAGCACCAAATAAAGGCGGCGAATCAGGGTGCGGCGATCGGCGCGGGGCGACGGGGTGAGATCTTTTTCGACCCTCTTCTCAGTGACCATGTCATCGATTGTCTTGTCCGCAAAGCCCTCTCGCTTGACCGCTTGGAAGGACCAATGGTCAGTCGTCATTTTTAGTTCCGCCAGCTTCTCGCTCCCCGGAATTTCAGCGCCCTCGTCGATCCAGTTTCGCAGCGTCTCCACTTGGACTTCATTCAACGGATCGCCTTTTCCTTCGGGTGGCATCGCGTCGTCCGGATCAACCCGTGACACCAGCTTGATGAGGTGACTTTGGGCACTTTGGCCGGCGAGAAAAATCGGTTCACCCGAGTCCCCCCCTTTCAAAATCAGGGCAGGAGAATCCAGTCGGAGGTCGCCTTTTTGTTTTTCCTCCCCGTGGCACTTGTAACAATGATTGGCTAAAATTGGTTTCACTTCCTTCTCAAAATCAATCGCAGCGGATGCTGGAACGATCGCAAGTAAGAGAAACCATGGGGTTGGCAGGAAGTATTTCATGAAGAGAATTTAAAAATTTACAGAATAATCACTACGTTTTAAAGGGCCAAAAATCTAACGAGAACTCGCCCGAACCTTGGGGAGCCAGCTCCGTCATCCTGAAAGGTGACGGTCTCGCTCCCATCGCCATTGTTGATGACCCGGATTTGTCTTGTAATCGTCTCCCAATCCACCAGATCGTGGGATGATTGTGGCAGAAATTCGAGGTCATCTGCGCCCACTTGGCGACGGAAACTGAATTGCAATTTCCCCTCCACTCTTGCCGCCGTGGTCACGGCATGGAGAGAATCATAGGCGTAAGGATCAAGTCCGAAGGCATATTTCAAAAGATTGGTGAACCCGTCCCCATTCAAGTCGACTCCGGGACCACTAATCGCGGGGTCGCGGCCCTCCGCTTCGCTGAAGTGATCTTCCAGCCAACCTTGAAAACGAATCCCGGCGGGCGGGTTCGAGGCCCCGGGACTGCCGTGGAGGTTTCTGGAAACGGTCCATGATTCGGGATTCTCCCACGAGGCAAGGTCTACCGCACCGGCATTCCTGAGGTGCAAGGAAAAGCCAGCTCCGTCGGTCTCCGCGAACCAGGATTCATCACCATAACTGAACTGTTGGATGAGATTGCCGGAGGTATCGCGCAGCTCGAGGAGCTCGCCGCTGTTGCGCAAATTGGAAGGGGCAAACTCACCAGCCACCGGAATCCCACCTCCATAGCGGACCGCGAAGACCGCTTGATCGTGGGCGAGGACCAAGTAGCTTCCGGCCGGAATAACGGTGCCTCTCGGAAAGGTATAGTCGAGACCTTCCGAGAACCGAACCCCTCCGATATCGAGCGCCTCGGATCCGATATTTTGCAGTTCGATAAACTCGAAATCATCGGGATCATCGCTCGCCAACAACTCGGCGGCGCTGGTGGGTGCTGCCGGATGGTAGTGAATCTCCGTGATACGCAGAAACTCCGGCGGGGTCGGCGTCGTCACGGTATTGGTGATGGTCAGGCTTTTGGTGTCGAGCCGTTCTCCTTGGAAATCATAGGTCTCGAGCGAGACGTCATTTTCGCCCGGAAGAAGCGGGACGGTAACCCGCCAAGTGTCGCCATCGAGCCACTCGGTGGCGAGGGCCCCCTCCCTGTCCGTGAGACGAAATTCACGGATATCGATCCAGCCTTTTCCTTCGAGCACAGCTGAAGTGGCGGCCACCGAGAAATCATTTCCGGCATTGGTGGTGACCGAAAAAGGAACCTCGGCTCCGAGTTGCGAAAGCGCGAAATTCCCTCGGTTATTAATATAGGAAACTCCGCCGCCAAATGATTGACCGACCACGCCGCCGTAGTGCGACAGCCAAGGTGCCATGTAGCTGCCGTTGAAAGTGGTTTGAACCAGATCCTGCACATGGCCCAAGTAGAGTCGCCGGTATTTCGGAATGGCGATGACGCGCCTGAGATTCCGAACTCCGGGAAGTATCGAGGAATTTATGCTGGAGCTAAAAACGAAGTCCATATCCCAAGGCAGGGCGGTGACCCCGCGCCCATCCGCCGGGACATACATGCGGATGTTATGCGGGAGTCCCCCACTCACAAAGGAATCTCCAATGCCGCACAACAAGGTCAGCGCAGTGTAGCGACACCATTCGTCGACATCCATCACCTCCGCGATCCCTTCGGCGAGTTCGGCCGTGGGTAGATCCATTGTTTTGGCAAAATTGATCAAGCCGGAATAGTCATCGCGTGAGCGACCGGTCCGGATTTCGAAAGCGGTGCGATAGTCTTCCTCGCTGTCGCCGAGATCCCGAATATCTGTGCCGACATGAGTGAAGGGCACCGGCGGCTTCAGTCCTTCAACTCCGCCGATACTCGAGGTGGGATCGTAGGTGATATCAAGATTGAAAACGGTGCCATCTCCGCCGTTTTTAAACTGGCTCTCAGTGAAATGTCCTCCGTAACCCGCCATCAGCATCTGCGAGGTCCCCGTGTAGGTGCGGCTCGGTCCAACCAAATAGACAAGCTCGTCATACATGCACGGAATCCCGGCACGATTGAACATATGCTTCACGTAAATCTCGTGCTGCTGCCTCGCGACCGGAGTCCGCGCCGAACGGTCGATGCTCAGACTGTCGTGCACTCCACGGTATTTTCGGTCGGCCGGTAGTCCGATATTGAATCCACGGAAAGCCGAGCCATCACGGGCTCGCCCGGCACCGCTCCCCCGCAAGCGCACCGCCGCATCATAAATGATCTCGCGACGATCAAGAATCGCAGTGCCACCAAGCCGTTCGTTGCTCATGAGGTTGAGATTGGCCAACATGAAATCAAGATCACTTTCAAGCATCACTAACCGCACTTCCGCGACCTCAAGATTGGTCCCCTTGCCGTCATTGACTTGGATCAAAGCCCGTGAGTCCGGGCCCTCAGCCGGCGCAAATGAACGCTCACCGGCAAGGTCGAGGCCCTCAACCCAAAACTGCATCACGGTGCCTGCGGGCTGCCCAGGAATCGCCCCCTGTCCCTCGCCATCCGCATTCACGGTGAAGGGAAATGTCTGCACCGGACCTTCGTCGATCCGCGCCTTGAGCGCAAAATCCCCGAGTCCCTCCGGGTCTGCCACCTCGGCGGTGATCGTGATCATTCCATTTGCGGCAGGGACCGGCGGGTCATGTCGCAGTCCGCGGAAAGTGGGTCCGATATTACTTTCCAAAGTGGAGTTTTGCGCACCGGGAGTGCCCTTGTTTTCGGGACGTTCCAGTTGGGTCGTGAGAGCCGCGCGTTGATAGTAGCATCGCGAATTAAGGGCATTCGACCCCTGTAACCAACGGGCCCGATACGAGACTTCATAGATCTCTCCGCTGACGAGTCGGGTGTTGTTAAGAAAGGTCGTCTCGAGATGATTGTGTCGCGTATCAGTGGCACCCTGAGCGATCAGATGAAGGACCTCGTTTCCGCCGTCGTCCGGATCCGCGATGACCTTACTGTGCCGATGATTCCCGAGGAAGCGCCACCTCTCGTCGCCCGAGGTGAAATTGCCGTTTTGGATCAACTCTTGCGCAGCCCCGTCGGGATCCCGTACCACGCTGACGTCATCGATCAAAAGCGCACCGGCTCCGAGCATCCCGAGTCGGAATTCGTGCCACTTGGTCAGGCCATAACTCTGCGCCCCGTCGTCGCGATAGCGCACGGTCTGCCACTTCGATTTCCCGGTCTCGACGCTCGCAGCCCAGGCCTGTGGATTGGTATTATCGGCCTCCGGGTCGCGTAATTCGAGGCTCGATCCACCGCCGTCCGCGAGATCCGGCCAACTCCCGCCATCAAAGTAGCGGACCTCGTCAACGGGGTTTTCCAGCGCGTCCTCAAGGCGGAAAAAATCGCCCGCGTTCCCAAGCCGGCTCCTGAAATTCCCCACGATCCATTCCGCCATTCCCGGAAAAATCCCAACGAGTGCGGTGGCGTCCTTGGCGACCACGAGGTAGTGGCCCGCGGCGATGACCGTGCCCGCGGGAAAATCGAAATCAATCCCGCCATCAAAAGACCATCCGTCGAGGTCGACCGCGACATCGCTCTTATTATAAAGCTCGACCCATTCTTCCTCTCGCTCGACAACCGGCTGTGGGGCGGCCCCGGGATCGGTTTGAGTCAAGGCGGTGAGGCGCGCCCCGAAGATGATGTCGCTACTCCGGGCAGACTGCTGATGAACCTCGACCGAGAGCCGGTTGCTGCCAGCCAATAGATTCCCGGCGGGAAGTTCGAACGGCCCCTCATAGACTGCGTTGGGCACGCCGGGACTTGCCGGAGTGGCGGCCGTCACTGGACCGGCGGGCAGATTGAAACGCGAGACCTCGATCCCATTGAGATAGAAAACCGCGCCGTCATCGATGAGGTGTTCGAGTTGCAGGCTGACGAGATTTGTAAGTTCGTTCGCCGACACTTCGAATTCCTTTTCGAAGTAGTAGGTCATGATCGAGTTCCCACTCGATGGCGCGAACGTCGTTCGCAAGGGTTCCGGTAGCGCGTCCGGCGAGGTCTCGGAACCCAGTAAGCCGGGACCCTCGGACCAATCCGCCACGCCAACCGGGTGGGCCGTCGTTTGCCAACCAAGACCCAACTCGACTCCGCTTTCATTATAGCGCCAATTCCCACCAAATTCGATCAAGGCCACGGGATTGACACTCGGATCGATTCCAGGAATTCCTGGATCGTCACGAAAGTGATACATGATTTCATTGATTACGATATCGGAATTTATCTTGAAAATGTTCGGCGAACCGAAGGTCGGCACATCCGGGACTAGTATTCTGCCATCGTGCTCACTCGAGTATGCCCGGGGCAAATCATCGGCCCGCACTGCGTGGACCAAGGCCCCGGAAGGCGAAATCAGAAAAAGTCGATCGTCATTGCCAGGACGAAAACCAAGTTCGCTCATGTCGATGACCAGAAAGCCCTTACCCGGGATTCTCGTGGCACCTGGGATGAGATAACTCCCCACCACCGCTCCGCGCGACTGGAGGGAATAGGCGCCGACTTCGAGTTCAATCGCGGAGGTATTGGCGATCTCGATCTGGAAGACGGCGGCGCTCGTCCCGGCGATCTCGCTGATGACGAGCGGCGGTGTTCCCTCAAAACCAGCGGGGAAATTCTCCGCTCCCGGAGTGCCGCCAAGCGTGGCGCTAGCACGCCAATTCGCGGCCTCCCCGCTCGCCGTGGTCTCATCGAATTTAGCCAGAGTGGCGCCGGAACCATCGGCTCCGACCGGCCAGACCCCGCTGTCCCCATACTGGATCTCGTTCATGAGCCGACCGGAATTATTGTGCAACCTGAGACGGGCATCTTTATTCGACAAACTCCCGCTCCATGGGCCGAGAGCACCGGCGGCGGGTAGATTCATCGAATCGTCGGAGATCAAAAGGTAACCACCGGCGGAGATGACGGTCCCCTTCGGAAAGTCAAAATCGACGCCGCCACTCAGCGACCAGTCCGAGAGGTCGACATCATAAGACATCTGGTTGTGCAACTCGATCCACTCGGGATCGTCCGGCAGAGCGGGATGGTATTGGATCTCGTTAAAAACGACCACGCTCTCAGCCGAGGCGGGGGCCGAAAGAAATGCCACCGGCATCAGGAGACTCACGAACGTCAGGAAGGAGGGCTTTGCTGTCCTGCGAAGGAAACTGGACACTAATTTGAGTATAAGCATTGATAAACGGTGTTCTGGAACCGGCCAGCTAAGTAATTTGCTCCGGCCGAGTCGAGTCTCTTAAAATTCCTGGATCTGGAAAAACCCTCGCACGGTTCCGGGAACTCTCGAAGTGTTCGTGACCGGCGTGCTGGTTTCATTGGGCGCGCCAACGATGCCGTCGTCGATTTCCGCCCAGTTGACCAAATCATCCGATTCCATCAATCGATAGAATTTTCCGGGCACAGAATTGAAGGTCAACGATATTGCTCCGCTTGTCTCATCATAGCTGAAGTCGGTGATCGCAAGCGGCTCGGTGAAACTCGCTCCGTAGACTTCGATCTCATCAATCGCGATCTGTAAATCAGGCACCAGAATGCGTACCCCGGTCGCGATGATCGCTCCTCCGCCGCGCGCGCTGACTTCATATTGATGGCGTAACCATTCAGTGAAAAGTTCGCCGGCCACGTTGTCGGTGCCGATGCTTCCGGGGTAGTCGAAGTCGGCGATCGTGGTCCAATCCACGTCCAGCGTATTAGCATCCGGAGAGGCGACGGTCGTAAATTGTAGGGTATAGTTTCCGAGCACGCGGTCGTTCAATTGTCCGTTCCCAGCGTCAGAACCGGGATCGCTCCCGTCGATCGCGCCATTGCCATTGTCACGTCCCCAGGCGATCGCGCTCACTTGGACTGCGGACGGAAAGGCGATCCCCATGAAGGCAGGTTCGCTCCCCTGACCATTGATGTGACAGTTCGCGTTCCCATAAAATCCGTCATTGAGATTTCTGATGGCATGTGGCGGCGAAAACGCCGATTCACTGCTGGCAAAGGGGACTCCGCCATTGGAGGCGAGGGCGAGATTGTCCGGCACCGTGGCACCGTCCGGTGGAGGAATGGGATCGAAGAAGTCGCCGTCATTGCCATCCCAAGTCGCGCCGAATCCGGCCGCCGGAGTGATCGTGAGGGCAGGCGGAATTGGCGGGAGATAGTGATTTTCGTAAACTTCAAATTCGTCAATGGCAGCCCCATCCGGCGTGAGCAAACGAATCCCGGTGGCCGTCACCAAGCCGAAGTTAAAGCGGTGGCGAAGGTTCGGATTCTCCGGGCTGGTCTCGGTGTATTTGATGGTCGCGATCGTTTCCCAATCGCTATCGGGGGTCGCTTCGTCAGGGTTCGCAATCTCGGTCACTTGCAGGAGATACTCACCGAGTACGCGGTCACTTTCTGCTCCTGTATTGTCCCGGCCAAAGGCGATACTGCCGATTGTCACCGGCACCGCTCCCAGATTGAGTCCGGCGAAGCTGTCGGGAGTGGCTCCGGCCCAGCTGCTGCCGTCCCCGAAAATCTGATCGTTCAAACCGGCGACCCTCCAACCCGCAGGAGTATCCTTGGCAAAGGCAGTCGCCGTGGCGGCGAGATTATCAGCGGCAATCTCGCCACCCTCCTGCAGGGTGGGCAGAACTGGAATCGGGGCATCTCCGGCGAGATACAATTCAATCTCATCAATTGCCACCCCGGTATCCGGCAGCAAAATGCGCACGCCAGTGGTCGCGATGGGATCTCCCTCAGCGGAGGAAATGGCATATTGATGCCGCAACCAGGGCGTGAATCCGCCTCCGGGAGCGTGGTCTTCGGCACCACCGTAATTAAGAGTCGCAAGGGTTATCCACTCGATGTCGGGAGTCGCGGCATCTGGATTTGACACCGTCGTCACCTGCAGCGTGTAGAGACCGACGGCACGGTCAATGAGCTGACCGCCACAGCAATCCCCGGGAGAAGCGCCCTCGGGAGTGCCATTGTCCCGCCCCCACGCGACCGCAGCCAGATTGACCTCGGCGGGCAGGGCAATCCCCATAAAAAAGCCGCTTCCTCCATTAATATACGCCGAGGTATTTCCGTAAAAGCCATCGTTCAGATTCGTCACGACATGGGGAACCGGAAAAGCGCTGGGGTCGTCGGCCGCGAAGGCGGTCCCGGTGAGCGCCGCGTTATCTGGAGCGAGCGCGGGCACGCTCAGGTTGTCAAAAAAATCGCCGTCATTTCCGTTCCAGGCGACCTCGAATCCCTCTGCTGAAGTGATGCTCAGCTGGGCCTTGGCCGAAGGTATTCCCCACATGAGCAAGAGTGTCGTAACCATGACTGACCTCTCCGTCCATCGGGACAGGCCGCACCTTCCCGTCTCTCCGGAGCAATGGCACCGCCCGACACATTCGATTCTCGGGCAAGATGCGGTGCGGATTTCCATCCTGACAACTTCACACAAAGGTTCCATGTTTCACAAAGACACCGCACTCTTTCTTGCATGGTATTGTCTCAACCCCTTTCAAGGAGTTCGCCACCTGCCGTCAATCTCAGGTAATCGCTGAGAAACGCTTCTTTTCTGAATCTGCAAGATCGCGCCCTGCTTCGACGTTTTTTGGCCCATGCTTATACGCGCCTTTATCTTTTTCACTCTGGCTCCGGTTGCTTTTGCGGATGGGCAACACTTTAAACTGAAGGCCCGTGCCAGTGAGATCGATGCGCGCGTGAAGTCATATCCCGAGATCGGCTTCGTCCTCACCGATAAGAAAGGAAAGGCTCAGGACGACCAGCACGCCAGCGTCGATACCCGCATCGCGCCAAAGGGACGTCTCGCGATCTGGCTCATGGCGCCGAAACAAGAGCTCATGGACCGCATCAATTCATACGGCATCCACGCCATTCAGGTCCACTACGCCCGTCAGTGGTTCGGGAAATGCTGTCAAGAGCGTCCGGTCTCCGAAGATTGCCGAGGAAACATGCGCCTCGAAGCCGCCACCGGCGAAGATTATAGCGGCGAGGTCGCCATCGCCAAACCAGACAGTGTTAAAGGGCGTGCCTTTGCTTTTGTCAGACACCTCGCCAAGGCCAACCCGGAAGGAAAGTGGGCGCAATTTCTCAACAAGGACAGGACTGACCTCGATTGGGAAAAAGTCATTCTTAGCGGTGCCTCGCACGGCTCCACGACCGCCTCCCGCCTTGCAAAGCACACCAAGGTCGCCCGCGTCGTGGCCTTTTGCGGCCCCCGCGATCAATACCAGGCATGGCAGGGCCTCGATTCTGCCACTCCCAAGAATCGCTTTTTCGGCTTCAGCCATGTCAAGGACATGGGCTGGGCGGAGTTTCACTACCAACGGTCATGGGAAATGATGGGGCTCCCTAAATTTGGGCCCATCGTAAACGTCGACAAATCGCCACCCCCTTACGGGAACACTCGGCGCCTCATCACCGCTTTCGATGTCAAGGGCGATGCCAACCGCGCCCACGGCTCGGTGACTCCGGGCAGCCGGTCCTACAAAGCCAAAAATGGCACCTACCAACACGAACCCGTCTGGCGCTACCTCTTCACCCAGCCTGTCGATCATGTCGGACGTGCCGTGGCTTCCACAAATGCCGCCGGAAAAATCAAAGCACAATAGGTAAAATAAACCATTGCGCCTGACGCACGTTCAACGATCCTCCTCTCCAAGATCATGCACGAAGAAGTCAGCCTGACCCGCGAAGTCGACGCCATCCAAATCCCTTCCGGGGACACCATCACTCTCCCCGCCGGAACCCCGGTGGTCATCACGCAAACCCTAGGAGGAACCTATACGGTTGCGACCTCAGCGGGCCTCGCCCGCGTCTCTTCCAACGACGCCGATGCCCTCGGAGTCGATCCTGAAGAGAAGGAGGAAAAGAAGGCCGAAGAGAACCGCCTTGCCGACGCCACCCTGGAAGAGCAAGTCTGGCACCAGATGAAGCAAGTCTTTGATCCAGAGATTCCTGTCGACATCGTCAACCTCGGACTCGTCTACGATTGTATCCTTTCGGAAGTGGACGAAGGAACCGACATTGACGTCAAAATGACTCTTACCGCTCCCGGATGTGGCATGGGCCCCGTCATCGCAGCGGATGCCCAGGCCCGCATCATGTCGCTCAGCGAAGTGAATGAAGCGCGCGTCGAACTCGTTTGGGATCCCCCTTGGAATCAAGATATGATTTCCGAGGAGGGCAAGATGAAGCTTGGCATGATCTAATCACTCCCCGTTCTTGAGAGTCAGGATATCTTCGCTTTGGAGAATCATGTCCAAAGCGTAGCGCCTTGGCTCATCGGTCACGGACTCCATGAGACTGCGGGCCTCGCTCGCAAGTGATTCCAATTCCTGCATGTCACGACTCTCGGAGGCAGCCCATCGGGCAAAGCCGCCCAGCACGGTGGCCGTCCTGAATTCCCGGGATAGGGCCGTGACCACATGGCTACTCCCCGTGATCGGGAGATATCCGGACTCACCCTCCAACGTTTCCAAATTTAAAACTCCGATCCGCTCTTCCGTCTCGAGCAATTCCAACTCGTAGAGAAGGGTTTGGGAGGAATCCAAAACACCCTCCTGAGCCACTTCTTGATTGGACTCGCCGGCACCACCGAGAAGCTTGGCAGACTTCACCCGCTCAGGGTCAAAGGTCAAATCCGCGTCCATTGAAATCTTCCTTCCATCGAGAGGTCGTAAATTCACCATCAACAGAGTCTGATCTCGATTCCACGAACAGGGCCCGACTTCGACGTAAACCCCGACGTTCCCAACCTTCAATTGGGGTTCGAGCCCGACGCGGCCAATATTGACCCAATCGGCAATTTGGAAGTGCTCACGCGCAGGGAGAGTCCCGGTCGAATGAAGGGCCTTTGCCACAAATAAAGGATCACCCACTGAAACATTCAGAGGCAATTGGACACCCTCTTTGCTCGAAGGTTTGATCTCACCCGGTAGCACGGTCGAACTTCCGGCACGAGTGCTTCCCTCAATCCCGCCACTGCCACTGCCACTGCCACTGCCACCACTCTCAGTGATACCGCCCCCCCCGGATGGTCCGACATCAAGACGGGAAAGCGCCACAAATCCGGAAACGACAACGGCAGCCACTCCGGCCACGACCCAGAAGGACTGACGGCGGGATCTCTTGCGATGCTCTAAAACGAGAACATCCGAATTCGGCCTCTGCCCGGCCTTGTGAATCTCGGCAATACGAATCGGACCCAGAGAGAGCGACTCCTTGCCCAGCGTTTCAGAGAGTAGATCAGCCAGCGAGGACATTGCCTCGTGCTCTCTGCGAAGGCTCTCGTTCTGCTCTAAAGCCGACGCCACCGAAAGTGAGTCGGACTCATTGAGTTCGCCGAGAAGATAGGCCGTCAAGACGGGATCGTCGGGAGTGAATTTCATCATTTAAGCGGTTTGGGGGGTAAGATTCTGGACGAGATCGTCCGGTAATAAACTTCGGACACGTTTCAGGCCAGTATGGAGAAGAAAGCCCACGTTCCCCGAGCTCAGCCCCGTCACCTCACTGATCTCCTCGTAACTCAGGCCTTGCTCGAACTTCAATAGGATCACTTCACGTTGGTTTTCCGAAAGCCGGTTCAAGGCCTCATGCACCTGGCCCACTCTCTCCTGAAGGTCAGCCCGCTCGGAAGGGGTCCGACGCCCGGACGGCAACCTCGCCATTTGCTCATCTTCCAATCCGACAACTCGGCGTTCCTTTCGTATGACATCAAGGGCCCGATTTCGACAAACCGTGAAAAGCCAGGCCTTGAGCCCGCCTTTCACTTTCTCGATATCCTGCTGATAGAGGCGGATAAAAGTATCTTGGACGACATCCCGCGCGCGCTCTGTGTCGTGCAGGAAGGTCGTCGCATAACCAATCAACGGCGACTCATATTCAGAGAGCGCCTTCGTCACGAAGTCTTCGCGAGTGGTGATCATATCCTCATTCCCTGCTGCCATTTCGGTATCTATTACCCCAACAACGGCGTTTGTGCGACGCCTCTTAGGTCGAATCCCAAAAAGAGTCATTTTATTGGCAGCCAACTTCGAGAACTCTCCCTTTCAACAACTTCGATACTTTTGCGAATTTCGAGATTTTCATTAACAAATATTAAAAATAAAGTTGACCGGTTTTTATGGATAGCTATAGGATTTCAAATGTTATGAAAGTCCTCACACTCACCTCTTCGCTCTTGACAGCGCTTGCACTCACCGCCTTTGGACAAGGCGATTCTACTCTTCGTTCCGAGATCTCACTGAAAGAGAAGCAGCTGACCGAAATTCAAAAAGAACTGACGGAACTTCGCCGTAAGCTCCAAAAGCCCTCGACGGGAAGCTACACTGTCCGGACGGGCGATACAGTGCACTCGATCGCTCGTCGTCACAACGTTTCCGCGAGTGACATCATGACGTGGAACACAATCTCCGACCCGACCAAACTTGGCATCGGTGATCTCTTAGTGGTTTCGGCTTCCGCGCCAAAAACCATCGTCTCGCCTTCGAAAAAGACGACACCAACGCCCCCCTCCGAAAATTACGTGATTTCCAAAGGGGACACATTCTACTCGATCGCCCGTCTCCACAAGATGTCATTGGCACAGCTCCGTAGTCTGAACCCTGATGTCAGCACTCATCAAATCGCGCCAGGACAGACTTTGAAAATTTTGGGGAAAGCTCCTGCGAAGTCCCAGAGCACGGCCAAAAATTCTGTCGTTGTGGTTAAAAAGACGACCCAGCCGAAACCTCAGCCCGTCGCTAAGACACCCGAAAAGACTGACACTTCCTCGCAAACGGTTTCCACGGACAACCGTCCAGCCAAGACCCCTGAAAGGGTGGCTAAGAGGACCAGCCAGGCACCGATTTCCACACCACCCTCTCCTCCGGTTGTGAAGGATCCCGAGCCCCGTGCATCAGCTGCGGCAATCATCCTCACAGACGAGATCACCTTCGATGCCTTCGCCAGCAAGCACGGCACCAGCACGAACCAACTCAATGCCCTCAACGGATGGAACCTTCCTAAGTCGACGGTTCTTGCCCGTGGCTCCGAGATTTTTGTGCCCAACTAAGGCTCAGGCATCACATCCCCTTTTCTAAGGCAAAGGCAAGGCGATGCCCGGTGGTTTCTCAAACTCCCGGGTTTCAGCCTTTTGGAGAGAAAAGCCTGTTGCGGCTACTTCTTCCAACGGGCGACGACTTCCTGTTCGTTGCCATTGCGGTCGGCATATTTCACCAGACCGTGTTTCAGACCATATTCGTGAACCTCTTTGGTCACCTTCACGTCATAGCAGCAATACTCGGCGATATTGAGCATGTGCTCGTTGTCGCCGGTTTTTTTATAAAGTTGCCACCACTTCAAGGCATCGAGCCCATCGGCCGTTTTACTGGCATGCAAGGACGCCTTCGCCACCGCATCAAGCTTAAGCCGGTGGCCCAGAATTTCTTCGATATCCAGCATCATGTCACAATTGATGGTCTGGCTAGCGAGATCATAGATGGTGTAGGCCTGTAAAACAGGGTAGTCGAACTGCACGTGGTTATAGCCCACGACCAAGTCCGCTTTGATCAGTTGATTCACGAGATCGGCGACATTTTCCTCGTCAAAAATATGGTATTGCCCCGTTTCCGTCGAGTAAGTCACCCCGACTGACATTCCCATCTTATCTTTGTGGGTCGATCCCCCAACGTCACCAAAGCTCCGCTGGGTTTCCAAATCAAAATATACGGTTCCGGGCACGTGGGGATCATACGAAACCGAACCTTCCTGAGCAAGGAACACTTCACCCTTCTCCCCCAATTCCGCCAAGTTTCAAATTGGCCATTTCCCCTGCCGTCGCATCTCCTCCTCAACCTGTGGCCAGACTTCAGGCAAAACCAAAGCGATTTTAGCACCACAAATCACAATCAAGAGCACCCAGTAGATGACGACCTTCTTCGTGGTCAGGCTCAGGTTTGAAACCTGAAATCCACTTTGAAGATCCCAGAGCAAGGCCCCTTTTTTAAGCCCAAACCAAAGACTCAGGGAATGCCCGAGAAACATCAAAATAGGCTCCATCATCCCCATTCCTAAAATCCAGACCCGCATCGATCGAATCAAAGCCTGCCCAGTCGTGAGTCGCTCCCGCCGCCGGGTTTCCACTCTCAGACCAAGCAACCACTTGCCCGGAGTGAACCCAAACGAACTCACCAACGCCCCCTCCATGAGAATCGCGGGCACCAGCATCGCCACAATCAGCCAACCGGCCGAATTCTGCTGACCACCAAGCGTCACCCCCATCAGCACAAAGATCCCATTCAGGATCGCCGAATACAAAATAAAGTCGAAGAAACGAGCTCCCAGCCTCAGCCATGGCCGAAACGGCGGCATCGCGAGCGGGATAGGCGGGGGAGGCTCAACTTTTTTTTCAAACTCCCCGGTCAGCACCGCGATCGCTGGAGCCGGAACCCATCCCTCAGCTCCCTCATGCCACACTTTGGTCTCTTCACCAACCTCGCCCTCGCGAACCATTTCGCGAACCTCGTAGTCCTCGAAAGGGCCACACTTAACGCCATCCTTAATAAGCCAGAGAACCATATTCCTAAAGATTTCGGAGAGATTTCGCGGGATCCCGGAATGCCGCCATTAAGGCCGGAATGAGCGCCGCCAGAAGACATAACACGACGGCCACAAAACAGATCACGCCCAGCTGGTTCCAAACAATCTCTGCCGGCAATTCACTCATGCCATGAAATTCAGCAGGAAACGGATCGACCCCGAATCCCCGGATCACCGCCATCACCCCTTCGCGGTAGCGAATCGCAAGTAAGCCCAAACCCAAACCAAATACGACTCCGCCAATCCCAACGATCAGCCCTTGGTAAACAAACACTCTGACAATCTGAGACGGCCTCGCTCCAAGCGCTTTCATCACCCCGATCTCCTGGCGCTTCTGCACCGTCACGGTATACATCACCGCGGTGATACTGAATGCCGAGAGCAAGGTAATAAAGGAAAGTGCAAAGCTCATCATGATCTTCTCCGTCTTCACCAACTGAAAGCGATCGGCATGCGTCTTCATCCAACTCTGAACAATCCATTCATCCCCCCACTTGGCCTGCAAGGCTGTGGCACGTCTCTCAGCATGATACGGATCAGCGATCCTCAGACCGATCGACTCGACCTCACCACGCAGCCCCTTCAGCTCCATCCCAATATTAATCGGAATAAAGAGATCTGGTCCCTTTGAGCGCTCACTATCGGAGTAAACTCCCTGAATCCTAAGCGTTTTGGGAACCACAAATTTTTCGATATTGCGGAACGCTTGGTTGTCCGCCGTTTCTAAATCAAGATCACGAAGGTCTGCGAGCTTTTCGAGAAGCCATTCCTTCGAACCCGCTTGGTAATAGTCGTATCCCCCCTCCCGACGCACGCCCCGCTCGAGAAACCCTAAGATCTCAAAGATGCGCGCGCGCTCCACCGGCCGCATTTCCTCGCCCTCGGTCATGACCGTCCCTTCGGGTTTCACAATCGGGTTCGGGACCAAGGCCTCCAACAAGCGGAAGGCCCCCAGAAGATCTTCGGAAGGCGATTCCTCCTCGGCCCCCTTGGGCTGAAGGAGCCGCTTGACCTCACTTTCGAATCGTTCGAAAACATCCGAATAAAGCTCCCACGCCCGCTCATCTGGAACGTTGTAAACCTCCATCACGGCATCAAAGTTACTGGCCGCAATCACCCGGATGTCATCACCGGGCTTCAGGCCTATCTTATCGGCCAGCTGACTTGAAATTACAACATAGCGTTCTCCGTAAAGCTCTCCGCCATCGTCGATTCGCGGCAAATCAGGCACCTCTGAACCCTCCCCGTCTAGTGGCGGTGGCGGTGGTGCGGCCCCTGCCGAAGCGTCAAGAGGGGGATTGAAATCCACGGTGCTGCCCGGATAATCAGGATCCAACATCTCCTTCAGGGCATCGATCTGGCCTTGGTTCTCAGTATTAAAGGCCCGAAAAATGGCCGGCCTTTGCCACTTACTTGTATCCAGCAAGACAAATCCCTCTACCAACGCATAAGCGCTCTCCACACCAGGTTCCTCGGCAAGCGATTTCTCCATGTTTTCCCAATCCAAAATCGTGCCATATTTCGAATAAAAGGAGATATGAGGAGAGTGTCCCAGCAAGGTATCCTTAAGATTCCGCTCAAAACCATTGTGCACCGAAAGCACCACGATCAGAACCATCACGCCGAACGCCACTCCAAGGAGCGAGATTAAGGTGATAATCGATACAAAGGTGCGCAGAGGATTCAAATACCTCAGCGCTAAGGTCCAACTAAATGACTTCAAGAGGGGAGATCTCTAACGCTTCCCAACCCCACCCGCAACTCCACACTTCACAGGTTGCCCACTTCCCGCCAAACTCCGACGCATGATCAAGTTCCTCCACACCCGCATTCGTGTCTCAAACCCAGCCGCTTCCATCGCTTTCTACGAAAAAGTCGGCTTTAAGCTCGGCCAGCAGAAAAAGTCTCCCGAAGGCAACGAACTGGCCTTCATGCACCTTCCTGGAAACGACCACTTCCTCGAACTCACCTACTCACCGGACTACAAGGTCGAATTCCCCGAAGACCTCATGCACACCTGCGTGGGGGTCGCCAACATCATCACGTATTGCGGCGAGCTCGAGGACCAAGGGCTCGAAATCTGGCCCGGCGGCTGGCGCAAAAAATTCTCCTCCGGCGAGCGCAAAATGGCCTTCATCACCGATCCCGACGGCTACGAAGTCGAGATCCTCGAAGTCGCCTAGGCCCTCCCCAACCAAGCATCTTCATCCTATGACACTCACCCTTAATCCTTAATCCTTAACTTTGCACCTCCTCATCGACAACTCCAACACCCGGACCAAGTTCGCCCTCGACCGCGACGGCGAACTTTCCGGATGGCGGGCTCTTATTCCAACCAAGGAACTCAGCCCAGATTCTCTTCACAGAGCCTTAAAAGATCAAAAATTCTCCCACGTCACGATCTGCTCTGTCGTCCCAAAGGCGGCGGCAATTTTGGAATCCTTCTTACAAGTCCCCTGTCATCGAATCTCCTGTCGCTCCATCTTGCCAATCACCATCGACTACCCCAAACCCGAGCAAATCGGCGCAGATCGCCTCGCCAACTCCGCCGCAGCTTTCCTCGAACACAAAGGACCGGCCATCGTCATCGACTTCGGTACCGCCGTGACCTTTGACGTGATCTCCCAAGAGGGCGCTTACCTCGGAGGAGTCATCGCGCCCGGCACCGCCTCCCTCCGCGACTATCTCCACCAAAAAACCGCACTTCTCCCCGCCATCCAGCTTGAGGAACCCCGCACCGCCATCGGGCGTAGCACCGAGGAAGCGATGCAAGTCGGAGCCGTCATCGGCTATCGTGGTCTCATTCGAGAAATCCTCGCCGCAGTCTGCTCGGAACTCGGCGGATCACCCACCATTCTCGCCACCGGTGGCGATGCCGCCTTGATCAGCAAGAATATTGACATCATCGACTTCATCGACCCAGACTTGACGATGAAGGGAATTCAGGTCATCGGACTCTCACATCTTCAAGTTTAGCAAAAAAGAGCGTTTCTTGCTTCCAACCATTTTCTACTCTCAAACGACCTTATGAGTGACCTTCCTCTGGCCATCGGCATCGATTTCGGCGGAACTTCGGTGAAAACCGGAGTTCTCTATCGCGGCAATCTCATCGAAGAAGCCCCCCGAATCGACACCCAGGAATTTCAGGAAGCACGTCCACTCATCGAGCGCATTCATCGAACCGTCGAGGAACTCCGCTCAAAGCATCCGCGCATCGAAGCCATCGGAGTCGGCATGCCCGGCTTCGTCGACTTCCCCACCGGAATGGTCCACAATCTCACCAACGTCAAAGGTTGGCAGAAGATCTACCTAAAGCGCGAACTGAACGAGCTGGCTAACCTCCCCGTCACTGTTGAAAATGACGCCAATTGTATGGCCTACGCCGAGTGGAAGCGCGGCGCCGGTCGTGGCATGCGTCACCTCGTCGCCATCACCCTCGGCACCGGAGTTGGCGGCGGCATCGTCATCGACAACCACATGGTCCGCGGCGCCAACTTCGTCGCCGGCGAACTCGGGCAAACCTCCATCGACTATCAAGGCCCCGATGGAGCCTACGGAAACCGCGGCTCCCTTGAAGACTACGTCGGCAACCAACAAATCACCGACCTTGCGTACGCCGCCTACTCAGCCGCTGGCACCCCCAAGGAAAAATCAGAGTGCGAGCCCGCCCGCCTTTCCAACCTCGCCCGCCACGGTGACACCATCGCCCTCGGCATCTGGGACAGCGTGGCCAAAATGCTTTCCACCTCCCTCATGAACTGCTGCTGGCTTCTTAATCCCGAGGCCATCATCATCGGCGGAGGAGTCGCCAAAGCCGGACCCCTTCTCTTCGATCCGCTCGAAAAGCACCTTCGAGCCCAACTCAGCCCCGCCTTCAAAGAAAATCTCCGTATCCTCCCCGCCCGCTTCGGCAATGAAGCCGGCATGGTCGGGGCCGCCGCCCTCGCCCTCGAGGAAGCCGGCTTCAATGTCGACGACTAAGCCACGGAAGGGCTCGCTCCAAAGCGACCACGGAGCATCAATTTATTTTTTGCTCACCCCTCAAGCTCTGAGCCCACTGAGCCAGACCTTCAAAATTCACCCTCGGCCGTTCAATGTTTTAAAGCTCCACCCAGCTCCGACATCCCCCGTATTTTTTTGAATACGTCACCCGAATCGGCTCCGCCAACTTTTCCACCTCCACATAAGCCACGTGGATACTCCCCGAAGCCATCCCCTTTCCTTCCCAAAAGAATCGATCCCGAATCGTCTTCTCGGTCCAAATGTGTTGATCATTGAGGGCGACCACATCCTCCCAAACCGTCAAAGTCACCGCCTTGGTCACCCTCACCCTCGAGGTCATGACAACCTCCTCCCCGATCTCCCATTCCGGCTTCGCCACCACTCCGGGGACCGTCACATAATCTCCCTGCGCATGAAAGCGCGTCGGGAACAAAACGAACTCCTCATGCGCGAACGAAAACCCCTCGCGACCCTCATGAATCCCACCCTTCCGGAGAATCAGCGACTGATTCCCCGATTCCAACGCCTCGCACACAACATCCCATTCCTTGAAAGCAATCACCCGGCGAGGAAATCCTAAATCCCATAAATTGAAATCCTAAAGTCACAGACGGCACGCTCTGGGCAGGAATCCGCCTCGTCGCGATTTGTTTAGAGTTCCAAATTCCCTTATTTAGGGTTTTCCTCTTCCTGTGTCGGACACCACAACCTCCCTCCTTCCTCTCGGCGATCTCACTCTCCGGGATGGCGAGCGTATTCCCTCGGCGCAGCTCGCCTACGCCACTTGGGGCGAACTGAACGACGACAAATCCAACGCCATCCTCCTCTTCCACGCCCTCTCCGGAACCCACCACGTCTCGGGTGACCATCCCTCGGCTCCTGAAGGCTGCAACTACTGGAATGAGGAACTCCATGAAGGTTGGTGGAACGAAATGGTCGGTCCCGGCAAGGCCATCGACACTGATCGCTTCTTCGTTATTTGCGCCAACTACCTCGGCGGCTGCTACGGCTCATCCGGCCCCGCTTCCATCAATCCCGAAACCGGTAAGCCCTTCGGCTCCAGTTTTCCGCACCTCAACGTTTCCGATCTCGTCGACGCCCAACTCCCCCTCCTCGACCACTTCGGCATCGTAAAACTGAACTCCGTCATCGGACCATCCGTCGGCGGGCTCTGCACCCTCACCTTCGCCACCCGTCACCCCGACCGGGTCTCAAAGGTCATCCCCATCGCCAGTGGCTTTAAAACCACCGTCCTCAATCGCCTCATCCTCTTCGAGCAAATCCTCGCCATCGAAAACGACAAGCACTTCAACGGCGGCGACTACTACGACTCCGAATACCCCCGCATCGGCCTCGCCCTTGCGCGCATGATCTCTCACAAAACCTTCGTCCACCTTGATACCTTCGAGCGCCGCGCCCGCCGCCAACTCGTCCACGAAGATGAAATGCTTTCCTGGTATCAAGTCCGCGACACCTTCCAGAGCTACATGCTCCATCAGGGGAAAAAATTCACCGAACGCTTCGACGCCAACACCTACCTCCGCATCATCGACATGTGGTCGCGCTACAATGCCGTCCTCCAGGGCGACGCCGACTCACCCGAGGACCTCCTCGCCCGCTGCCAAGCTGCCGGTCATAGGTTCCTCGTCTTCTCCATCGACTCCGATTTCTGCTTCTACCCCGAGGAACAAGCCGAACTCGTCAAGCACCTCGAGGACGCTGACGTGGACACCATGCACATCACCGTGCACTCCGACAAAGGCCACGACTCCTTCCTCCTCGAGCCCGAACTCTACACTCCCCACATCCGCGAACTCCTCGCAGATTAGACTCCTCCCGACCTTCTTTGGTAGGGGCCCACCGAAGGAATTGCAGACACGACCGACTCGCGCCGGTCCTGCCGCCCCCTCAGGCCATCAAAGATTCGCGGGCACATAATGGGGATCATCATCGGCGACCTCGACCGTGACCAGAGCGCTCGCACTATCGATCATCTTTGCACATTCCGGACTGAGATGGCGCAAACGAATCCGCTTACCAGCCGCTTTGTAGCGCTCAGTCAGTGCATTCAAGGCCTCAAGACTCGAGAAATCCGCGACCCTCGCCTCCAGAAAGTCGATGATGACTTCATCAGGATCATTGGAGGGGACAAGTCTCTCAGAGAACTCACGGACAGATCCAAAATAGAGCACCCCTTGCAGACGATAAATCCTGACGCCTTCCTGACTATCATCCCGACGAAGCCGAACATGCTTGGCGCTCTCCCAAGCAAAGACCAGAGCTGAGAGGATCACGCCAACAAAGACCGCAAGCGCAAGATTGTGTAAGAAAACGGTAATCAGGGTCACTGCCAAAATCACAAAGATGTCGTGGAATGGAACCCGCCCCCATGTCTTAAGCGTCGACCATTCAAAAGTCCCAATTACCACCATGAACATCACCCCGACAAGTGCCGCTATCGGAATTTCGACGATCACGGGACCGCCAACCATGATGAAAATCGCGAGCGAAAGGGCTGCCACAATACCCGACCAGCGCCCCCGGCCCCCTGACTTAATGTTAATCAAGCTCTGGCCGATCATCGCACAACCACCCATTCCACCAAACAAACCTGAAAGAATATTGGCACTTCCCTGAGCAAGACACTCGCGATTGCCGCTTCCGCGAGTCTCGGTCAGATCATCGATCAGCTGGAGTGTCATCAGAGACTCGATGATTCCGACCATCGCCGCAGAAAAGGCCGTGCCGACAATCAGGATGAGCGTCACCTTATCCCAAATGATGTCACCCGGCCAAACGAGGGGAGGAAAGACTCCTTTCAACGAACCATCGCCACCACCATTCTTGAGAACATCCTCAATCGTCTTCGTTTCAAATAAACCAAAATAGCTGGCCCCACCCACCACGACAATCGCGATTAAAATCGAAGGCACCGCTTTCGTGAGCTTGGGTAAAAATTGAATAATCGCCATCGTGATGGCCGCGAGTATGCCCATCGTAATCAGAGCATTTCGCTCCATCCAAATTCGCTCAAGACTCCCGGCCAGTTCAGGATCAAAATCCGGATTGGGCATTTTAAAGGAGTCGAATTGCGCCATCAAAATGACAATCGCCAGCCCATTCACAAAGCCCATCATCACGGGATGAGGCACCAGGCGGATGAATCGACCGAGACGACCAATCCCAAAAAGGATTTGGATCAAACCCGCAATCATAACCGTCGCGAATAGATACTGAAGGCCGAGATCTTCAATGCCCCGTTCCGCACCCGCGTCGTTACCGATGCGGACGACCGCACCCACCACAACCGCAATTGCGCCGGTTGCTCCGGAAATCATTCCAGGGCGCCCACCAAAGGAAGAGGTAATAAATCCCAAGAAGACCGCAGCCCAAAGACCGACAAGGGGATTGACGCCAGCCACAAAAGAAAAGGCAATCGCCTCGGGCACCAAGGCCAGGGCCACCGTCAGTCCGGAGAGGGTATCATCTTTCCAATTGCCATTGCGCTTGCGGATCAGGTCAAAAATCATCGTTTTAAGGTGGATTCAGGCTTCAGACAGAATTGTCTGATCGCCGATCGGAGGTCGGGACTACTCCTGCCTCCCCACTTTGGCAATCTCTTTCCCCTCTCTCAGACCAAGGCCTCTTCCCCTTTTAACACGATGACGCTAACTCACCTGCCCCTCTCTGACCTCGCTGACCCCAAGTTCAAGCCCACTCTTTTTCCACCAATCCAAGTTCGTTGTCGTGATCAACTTCTGCGCATCCGCCGGTAAAAGCGACATCAAGGCATTGCGTCGTCGCGGGTCGAGTTCCCCAAAGACGTCATCAATCAAGTAAACCGGCGGCCGATTCCCAAGCTTACGAAGAAGCTCCCCTTGCGCCAACTTCAGCGCAAGCGCCACCGTCCGCTGCTGCCCCTCGCTCCCAAAATCCTTCGCTGATCTCCCCGCAATCGTGAGTTTCACATCATCCCGATGCGGCCCCGCCAAAGTCACGCCCCGCCGTGTCTCCGACTCCTCCACTTCCGCAAAAGCCGCTTCCAGATCTCCCTTAGAACGATCGACGTACGTGATTCCCAACTCCTCCCTCGCCCCACTGATCACTTCCTGATTCCCACCCGCCAGCGGCGCAAGATTTTCACACAGCGCCTTTCGTAATCTGATCATCTCGCTCCCGTGCTCCAGCAACATCTTGGTGTAAGCCAGCACCACCCCTTCCCTCGCCGAGTATGATTTCAAGTAACGATTCCGCGCCGAGAGCGCCTTGCGATAGCGACTCCAATGATAGCGGTAATCGCCCTCAACCTGAGTCGCGATAAAATCCAAAAAACGCCGCCGGCTCTCACCTCCACCTCTCACTAAATCGAGATCCTCATTCCCCATCCACACCACCAGACCACTCTCTGCAAGATACTCGCGACGCACCGAGACCTCCTCGCCCTCCGAACGCAAGACCAAGCCCTTCCGATTCCCCCGGACCTGCAAAGTCCTCCCCCACGCCTCACCCGCAATTCCAAATTCCTCCGCGCCTTCCCGGATCAACTGCCGCGTCTGGCGCGCCCGAGGAGACTGCAATCGCAGCAACAAACAAACCGCTTCGAGTAAGGAAGTTTTCCCCTGCGCATTTTCGCCCACCAAGATCCGGCCACCCTGATCAAGCGACAAAGACACCTGCTCAAAGCATCGGAAATTCACAAGGCGCAGGGTCTCAATCACGCTTCAACATCAGGGCCAAAACGATCCTTAGCAACGCGAAACCCACCTCTTAAATTAGAAAAACCTTTTCCCAATTTTCTCACCGCAAGGCCCGTTCCTGTCATCGAACCATCCCTCCAAAAACTATGAGCCTCCATGCCCAACTCTCACCCGAAGCCCAAGCCCGCATCGTGGCCCAACGTCGCACCTCAACCCTCACCAGCCTCGTCATTGCTCTCCTCGTCATGACCCTGATCGGCGTGGTCCTCATGATCGTCGCCTTGGCCGCTGGCGTAAAAAACATCCCCGATCTTCAATACAGCTCGGTCGAGGGCCTCAAAGACGACAAACCCGAAATTAAGAAATTCTCCGACACCATCATGCGGAAGCCTTCTCCCCCGTCGGCGATGCGATCGCGGGTCATCGTGAGTAAGTCAACCTCCCTTGTCTCTGTCCCCCACGCTCCAATCACCCCCTTTGACATGAACAGCTTCCCCGGACCTGCCAAAGGCGCTGGTTTCGGAGAGGGCTTCGGTGGTGATCGTGATGGCCGGGGAAACTTCCAACCAAACATCCCCGCAATCAGCAGCAAACGGTGCACCCTCGCCGACCGCATGGCCCGGCTCCTCAACAATGGCGGGAACAAGGAATGCGAAGACTCCGTCGTGAGCGCCCTCCGCTGGCTCAAGGAAACCCAAAACAAGAACGGCTCGTGGACCCATGACAAGCCCGTCGGCATGACTGGACTCGCCCTCCTCGCCTTCCTCGGTCACTGCGAAACCGCTGGCTCCGAGGAATTTGGCGAAACCGTCTTGGCGGCCACTATTTACCTCGTCGATCTCTCGATGAAAAACAAGGGTAAGATCAGCTCCGACCTCAAGGACACCCATTGGTGCTACGAGCACGCCATTGCCGTCTATGCTCTCGCCGAAGCCTACACTCTTTGCGTGAAAGGTTTTGAAGAAAACATCACGCAACTCGAAGAAGCCGTCATGGCCTCCGGACAATTTCTCATCAACAGCCAGCACAAAGGCGGCGGCTGGGACTACGCCTACCGCGAGGACAGCAGCCGCGGCGGTGACGTCTCGATCGTGGGATGGCACCTCCAGGCGCTCAAGGCCTGCAAATACACCGGGCTCGACTTCGCGAACATGACCCGCTGTTACAAAAAGGCCCTCGATTATGTCGAGCGCATGCAGCTCGCGAGCGGAGCCATCGGATACGCCAGCCCCGCTCTCCATGGAGGACAAGATGGCACCACTCTCGCGGCCGTCGGCGCTCTTTGCTTCCAGATCTGGAAATCCCCCTCCAACCGCGTCGCCCGAAAAGCCATCCGCTTCATGGACAAGGAAATGAAGTTCGACTGGAACACCGCCGACTCCGATCTCTACGGCCACTATTACGCCGTCCAGGGCATGATCAACCACGGCGGCACCGCGTGGGAGAGCTACAACACGCTCTTCCGTGACCAGGTTCTCGACAACCAAGACCAAAACGGTTCCTTCAAAGTGGTCGGTGGCGGTGCCAAAATCAAGGCCGTTGGTGCCTCTTTCGCCGGTGACGGCGGACACGCTCGCCATTACCGCACCTGCCTCGCCACCCTGATGCTCGAGTCCTACTACCGCTTCCTCCCCGCCAGCAATAGCGAAAAATAAACGCGGAAACTCGCGCGGAAACTCGCGCGCAAGTCACCAATCGAACTCAACATCACCGTGCTCGATCTTGAAACGAAAGCGACTTAAGCCTCAACCTCGATATACTTGCTACGGTGGACCCAGACACTCTGCACAAGCCCCAGCAAGAACATACAAATCACCACAAATGTTCCGGAGTAACTCACCAAAGGAAGCGGAATCCCTGTGATCGGCGTCAGGAGGACACACATCCCAATACTCTCGAACAGGTGGGCAAAGAAGAGCCCGACCACTCCCCCGACAATGATTCTTCCCGCCAGATCCTTACTGTAAAAAGCAATAAAGAGACATTGGATCAACAAGAGCGCGAAGGCCGTCACCAAAAGCAAAGCGCCCCGGAACCCCTGTTCCTCGGCAATCACCGCAAAGATAAAGTCATTGTGTGCCGTCGTCCACGGGATGAGCTTCTTGGCATGGATTGACTGTCTTCCCTCAGTTGCCCCAAATCCCCCCATTCCCTTCCAACCAGCCTTACCGACAGCGGTTGAAATCCAAAACGCCGCGTAAGTCTCGTCGGGGTCATAGACCACCACCCCGGTATCCACCGATTCCAAATAAGTCTCAATCCGTTCAGTGCCCCGTGGCGAAGCCGTCGGTAGCACCACGTAGTAACCGATCGGCACCATTCCAACCGCCATCGCCCCCAGAAAAGTTAAATAGCGCCAAGGAATCCCGCTCACCAGCATGATCACCACCGCTACCGGTAACCAGACCAAGGCTGATCCCATGTCCCCAAGCTTTACCACCAAGAGAAACGGGATTCCAGTCAGGCCTCCAATTAAGAGCACTCTAAAAAACGGCTGACCAAAGAAGCGGTGCACCTTGGGCAAATCCTGCGCGAGTGTCGCGATCGCGATAATCCCTGCCGCGATCGCACTCTGGGCCGGTTGGAAACTAATCGGTCCAAGGTCCAAACGGTGTGTCGGGTCATCAACCCCCATCGCCTTCACGGTCAGAGCCAAACCAACGATATACATCGGGACGCCCAACCATCGAACCCAGCGGTAGTCAACGAGCGCGGTCCCAAAATAAACAATGGTGCCAAGCGCAATCCAAAGCTTTTGACGTCCTGCGTAGAATTCTCCTCCCGGCATCCCATTCGCTTGATCCAGATGACGGGCCGCACTCTCGATCGCAAACACCCCGAAAACCAGAAGCCCATACATCGTGAAAATGAGGACCCAGTTCATCCCAAGTATTTTCCGAAAAAGAGGTGTCATGAGCGCTACAAGGTGGACTCTAACCGCCTTCATTCCGGGGGAACACTCTAAAAAATTAAGCTCATGAAATTATGACACTCTTGTCTTTCTCTCCAAAAAAAGGAGCGCCCGACGCTCGCAGGATCCCCCGAACCTGCCTAGTCAGAAACAGCGGACCGGACCTTTAAAAGGCCTAAAACAATGATACCAAAGAAAGACCATGGTCCCCCTAAACCGACAAGGAAGGAAGGTTGGTAATGATGACCAAAGCTACATTTTCTGCAAATAATCCGGACCATCCCTATTCTGGCTCGATGGGGGCGCGGTCGCAGAGGCAAAGGAGAGCACCCCGCCCACCCCGGCGGCATGAGGAGCCTCCAGCAAAGGCGAGCCCTCGGCATCAGGAAAGAGATAGACCCGCCTCTTCTCCGCAATCCATCGCCCCAAAAGCCCCAACACCACCACCGGAACGAGAATCCCCGCGATCATCAGCCCGTAGAAGAGAACCTCATTCCCCACCAGACTCTCCCAAATCCCATCTTCATCCCCAGCCAACGGCTCATCTCTGAGGAGAACAAGCTGTCTTCCGCCTAAAAGAGATCCCCCACCCTTAGCGACAACCTTTTCCAACCGTTTCAGTTGGATCGACAACTGCATCGAGAAGCTATCCAACTGGGAGGAAGGGTCGGACTTCTCTAAAGCCTCCTCGATCGCCATACGCACGACTTTTTCCCGTTCATCCTGATTTACGGCCCCAATCACTTGATCAGAAAAAACAAGCTGTGACCTCTCGGGATCCCCAAAATAGTAGAAAACAATTGCGACGGGCCGTTCGGGGGCGAACTGGGATCTCACCAAAGTCTCAAGGCTCTCACCCATCGGAAGTTCCTGCGGCCCATCAAAGAGATAAAGATAACAATCGATGACGGTGTCGTCAGCGTGATAATTTAGAAAATCCTCGCGATCAAGATACTCTTGGGTAACGAGAAACTTCTGAGGATCGTTCAGAAAGCCAGCCGGCGGCTGATGAAAGTAGGCGGAAATAAACTCCTCGCCGACAAACTTAGTCAATTCCCCCGACTCCGATATCTCCTCAGGGAGATCACGAATCATGGGATCCAGTTCAATAACCTCCTGCTCCTCAGAATCAAGAATCTCGCGGGCAAGTGCGCCCATCAAACCGGAACCCGGAACATATTCGCCCGACTCGAGTGCCTCCAACTCATCATCTTCCCACTCAGGAAGACCCAAATCCTCCTGAGCCGAGAGGAGCGCCACCAGAAGTCCTGACAGAATCACCGCCGACTTCACTTCTCCACCTCCCCTCTCACGCCAAGCAATGGCGCCCCAACCGTCTTGGGGCTTTGCCCCCCTTGAGCAAGCACCAACTCAGGATCCTTCCGGACCTTTCGCCAACCTTTGATTAAAAGCGCTTCCAACTTCTGGATCACCGCCTTGAGAGCCCTAGGGTAGTCCCCCTGCAAGAACATGGGATGTCCCGCTGACAGAGCCGCAAAGGTCGAATCTTCATTCAGATAAGGCATTAAGGCATAGCCATAAGTGATCGAGGCGCTCTTCCCGTTCACATCCACCAACACCAGAATCCCCGTCGCATTGGGTCGATCCACATCCACATCACTAAATGACGCCCGATTGAGCATCCAGAAACCATACTGCCGGAGATTCTGCGTGTCCTCAAACGCCCCGAGATAAATCGAGAGAAAGAGCTGCGGAAACCTCGCCTCAAATCCCGCCATGATCCTCCTCATGGGCTCACGATCTTTCATTCGAAACACCCCGGCAAGATCGGAAAACTTTTGAAGACTGATCTCCTCAGTCCCAAAAACCTCGTCAGCATGCGCCACCGTAAATCCGCAATGAGGGCAGGACGCTGCAGCGGGGTGGATTTTCTGCACACATCTCGGACACTTCATTAATTTGCTTAACTGACACGAACTAAAGAGATTTCCCCCTAAGACACCAAGCATTTTCGGGAGATTCAGCGAATTCCTCCCGACGGTTTTCCCCTTTTGAACTTTTTGCAGTCGCTATTCCACTGAATACTCCCGTCTCAATCAAAATGCGCCTCCCGATCATCCTTATCTCCCTCTCCCTTCCGGTCTGCGGTGGCATTGATTTCGCCACCCTGATTCAACCCATCCTCTCAGAGAATTGCTACGCTTGTCACGGTCCCGATGAAAGCAAGGTTGAAGGAGGGCTCCGGCTGGACACAGAGAATCTCGCGCTCAAAGGCGGCGATTCCGGAGCCGCCATCGTCCCCGGAGACCCCGCCAAATCCCTCCTGATTCAGCGCATCACTCTCACCCCCCAAGACGATGACCACATGCCTCCCTCCGAAAAAAAGCACCCCCTCAGCGTCATTCAAAAAAACCTCCTCACACAATGGATCGAGGAAGGAGCCCCATGGGGAAATCACTGGGCCTTCGCCCCCCCCAAACGTCCCATTCTGCCTCAAGTTCAAAACCTCGCTTGGACCCAAAATAAAATCGATCACTTCACTCTCGCTCGCCTCGAAGCCGCCGGCCTCAAGCCCTCAAAACCCGCCACGCCCCGCACCCTCCTCCGCAGACTCCACCTCGACTTGGTCGGACTTCCTCCGTCTCTTGCCGTGCTCAAAAACTTCAAACGCTCTGAGGTCGATCAACAAATCACAGCTCTTCTTGCCTCTCCCCACCACGGCGAGAAGTGGGGCCGTGAATGGCTCGATGTCGCGCGCTACGCCGACTCCGCGGGCTACGAAAAGGACCTTCCCCGCGAGATGCACTTCTACCGCGACTGGGTGATCAAAGCCCTCAACAAGGACATCGCTTATGACGAATTCATCATCACGCAGATTGCCGGTGACCTTCTTCCCAATGCCACCCAAGACGACCACATCGCCACCGGCTACTTGCGCAACTCCATGACCAACGAGGAAGGCGGAGCCAAGCCCGAACAATTCCGCACCGAGGGAATCTTCGACCGCGTCGATGCCATTGGGAAAGGCATTCTCGGCATCACGACCCAATGCGCCCAGTGCCACACCCACAAATACGACCCACTCACCCACGACGAATACTTTGGCATGTTCGCCTACCTGAATTCCATCCGCGAATCCTCCTTTCCGGCCTACCGCCAAGAAGAACACAAAAAAATTACGACCATCAAGTCCACCATTTCTGCGATCGAGACCCGACTCAAGGCCACTCTCCCCGATTGGCCAAAGGACTCCCAAAAATGGCAAGTCGATCTTCTCGCCCTCCCACCTACGCAATGGCTCGTACAAGACCTCCAGCAATACGGGGATGCCGGCCAAAAATACCAAAAAATCTCTGATGGCTCCCTCATCAATCAAGGCTACGCCGCCACCAAATCCTCCGCCCCCTTCCAACACAAACCCACGACCCTCGATGAAGTTCGCGCAGTTCGCCTCGAACTCCTCAACGACCCCTATCTCCCTCTTGGTGGCCCGGGCCGATCGCTGTCCGGCACCGCCGCCCTCTCCGAATACACTCTCCGCGTCAACGGAAAGGAGGCCTCCTTTAGGAGTGCCACCGCTTCGGTCAACCCGCCCGATACTAAGCTCGACCCCACCCGCTATCCCCTCAACGCTCAGCGGTCCCCCGACGACCGCTTCACCGGCCACTCCGCTTACGCCATCGACAGAAACGATAAAACAGCCTGGACCACCGAACTCGGTCCCGGTCGCTCAAACGACCCTCAAGTCCTGATCCTCGAACTCACTACGCCCCTTCAAAATGCCCCCTCTCTCGATCTCAAAACCTTCTTGGTCCAAAAACACGGCGGCTTTAATTCCGACGACAATCAAAACTTCAACATCGGACGCTTCCGCCTCTCTTTCTCTAGTACGAAGCCCAATGAACTCGACTCCCTCCCCCCCATTATCCTCAAAGCTCTCACCAGCAAGAATCGCACCGCAGCGCAAGAAGACCTCCTCTTTAGCCACTGGCGCGCGCTCAATCCCGCCCTCAACGAGAATGACGAAATCGAAAAACTCTGGCAAGCTCACCCCACCCCTGCCGTTGCCCTCATCGCCAAGTCAGTCAAGCCCCCACGCATCACCCGCCTCTTTGAGCGGGGCGAACAAACCAAAGCTCTCCACGAGGTCAAACCTCACGTTCCCGCCTTCTTGAATCCTCTTCCTCAAGGAGATCCCAACTCACGTCTTACCTTTGCGAAATGGCTCGTCGCGCCCGATTCCCCGACCGCCGCCCGCACTCTCGTCAACCGGATCTGGCAGTCCTATTTCGGCACCGGTCTCCTCGAAACGCCCGAAGACCTCGGCCTCCAAAGCCCCCGCCCTTCCCATCCCGAACTCCTCGATTGGCTCGCCCTCGAACTCATGGAAAACGACTGGAGCATGAAACACATTCACCGCCTCATCGTCTCCAGCGCCACCTACCAACAAGACTCTGCACACAAATCAACCCTTCGCGACAAAGACCCCAACAATCGCCTCCTTGCTCGCGGCCCTCGCCTGCGGGTCCCGGCCGAAACCCTCCGCGATATCCAGCTCACCACCAGCGGACTCATTAATCTCGAGATCGGCGGCCGCTGCGTCTACCCGCCCGCTCCCGATTTCCTTTTCCAACGCCCCGTCTCATATGGCCCAAAAACCTGGCCTACTGAAAAAGACAACCAACGCTACCGCCGCGCGCTTTACACCTTCCGCTTCCGCAGCGTCCCCTATCCCATGCTCGCTGTTTTCGATGCCGCCACCGGCGACGCCGCCTGCGTCCGCCGCACCATCTCAACCACGCCGCTGCAAGCCCTTACCACACTCAACGAAGAAATGTCGGTGGAAGCCGCCATCGCTCTCGGTAGCCGCATTCTCAAAAGTTCCATCGCCGAAGCCTTCGAGCACTGCACCTCCCGACCACCCTCACCGGAGGAACTCGCCATCCTTAAAAAACTTTTTGACCAACAAAAATCGGACTTCAGCGCCGAGGATGCCCACGAACTGATTACGACCTACAAGCCCTTTCCCCTTGACCCCGCAGCCCACGATCCCGTCGAACTCGCCGCCGCCACCTCCGTCGCCCAGACCCTCCTTAATCTGGACGAAACGATGACCAAAAACTAATCTCACCATGGACCTTCCCTCGAATCTTATCCCCGATATTCAGCGGGCCCACTCACGCCGGTGGTTTCTCAAAGAATGCGGCCTCGGCCTCGGCGGCATCGCCCTTGCTTCCCTCGAAGCGCAGGCTGCCAACCCCATGGATCCCAAGAGGTCCCACTTTCCGGGGAAAGCCAAGAATGTCATCTTCCTCTACATGGGGGGAGCTCCCAGCCATCTCGACCTGTTCGATAACAAACCCGAACTCGCCCGACTCAATGGTTCCAAGCCACCTCCCGAACTCCTGAAGAACTACCAGTCCGCCTTCATCTCTCCGGACAACAACCTCCTCGGGCCTAAATTCAAGTTCAAGAAATACGGCCAAGCTGGCACTGAAATGGCAGAAATTCTGCCCCACATTGGCTCGGTCGCCGATGATATTTCCGTCATCCGCTCGATGCACACCGAGGCTTTCAACCATGCCCCGGCTCAAATCCTCCTCTCCACCGGCTCCCAACAATTCGGCCGGCCCTCCCTCGGCTCCTGGGTCACTTACGGACTCGGTTGCGAGACCGAGAACCTGCCCGCCTTCGTCGTGATGTCCTCCGGCTCAAAGGGGCCTTCCGGAGGCGCGGCCAACTTCAACTCGGGCTTCCTTCCCTCGGTTTATGATGGCGTCCAATTCCGCTCGGTTGGCGATCCCATCCTCTACCTGTCCAATCCCAAAGGCATCCGAAAAAAGAACCGCAAAGCGGTTATCGATGCTATCAATGAGCTCAACCAGCGACACTTCGAAACTGTCGGAGATCCCGAAATCCAGACCCGCATCGCCGCCTACGAAATGTCCGCCCGCATGCAGGAAATTGCGCCCGAGGTCACCGACATCTCCCAGGAACCCAAAGACATTCAAGAACTCTATGGTGCCGAGCCCGGCAAACGCGCCTTCGCTAACAATGCCCTTCTCGCCCGCCGCCTCGTGGAACGCGGCGTTCGCTTTGTCGAACTCTTCCACGAATCATGGGACCAACACGGAGACCTCGTCGGAGGTCTCAAGAAGAACTGCCAAGACGTCGATCAAGCCTGTGCCGCCCTCATCAAGGATCTCAAACAACGCGGTATGCTCGATGAAACTCTCATCGTCTTCGGCGGGGAATTTGGCCGCACCCCCATGACCCAAGGCGGCACCGATGGGCGCGATCACCACCCTAACGCCTTCACCATGTGGCTCGCCGGTGGTGGCATTAAAGGCGGCGTGAACCACGGGAAAACCGACGACCTCGGCTTCAACGCAGTCGAAGACAAAGTCCACGTCCACGACCTCAACGCCACTATTCTTCACCAGCTCGGCTTCGACCACGAGAAGCTCACCACCCGCTTCCAGGGCCGCGACTTCCGCCTCACCGACGTCCACGGTAAAATCATCAAGGCCATCCTGGTTTAAGCGCCCCCGCTCGCAGCGCTCCCACCTTAGCTCCCCCGTCCCAAAGGGGCAAACTCACGCCCAGGGCAGAACGAAGGGCCACCCAGAGTTTAGGCCGCAGAGACTCCAGGGCCAAGCCAAGCGTGATGGCTCACCAAAAGACAAACCCGCAGGCCGTCGACCACCTCCGATGTGAAAAACGGAGCCGCCCGCCCCGTCACTCCCCATCAGCGATGGCTTCCTGTGTCGCCTTCAACACGGCCTCATCCATTTCGATCAAATTCCCGACCTCTGGAAAGGCTCCGTTTTTAACATCGTCAACACACTCCCGAAAGGCCGCCACTCTTTCCTCCTGCAGTCTCCGAAACTCCCCGGAAAAATCGCGGTAAGCCTTGGCATGTCTTGGCAAGCGCTCGTCATAATCACCGAGCAAATCAGCCGAAAATAAAAACTGGGTATCGCACCCCGACCCCGACCCCAGCGATATCAAAAGCATGGAGGTTTCCTCGCAAAGCCAGCCCATGCGGCGTGACCCCCGATAGAAAACTCGTAGGTGCCGCCGCAATTAACCCCGGAAGCCGCGCCTGTGACTCCGGCGAATCAAAACTACAGCTCATTAAATCGACCCCGGCTTCCTCCGCCGCCCTCGCCTCCTCTGGAGACTTCACATGGATATGGGTCAAACAACGCTTCCCCTTGAGTTTTTGTAAATCAGAGATGGTTTACTTTTTTCTTGGACGGATCATGGCTGCCCACCCATTGGCGTCAACTTAAGGGTAACGCGCTTATTTAGAGTTATTTAAGACAAATAAAGTCGATATTTGCATTGACATGGCGACTGAGTCGGCAAAATCGGTATGTCTAAAACTATACCTACCGA
>Ga0222650_1000333_pt1 | contig 39228 bp, 34 predicted proteins | sample AntAcemetagen367_FD_179820 | JGI IMG/M metagenome (GOLD analysis project Ga0222650, IMG submission 179820) | Saline water microbial communities from Ace Lake, Antarctica - #367 | ecosystem: Environmental > Aquatic > Non-marine Saline and Alkaline > Saline | place: Antarctica: Ace Lake... | reverse complement strand
GCGTTCGGCTGCGGTTTCTGCTTGCTTTTTTTCATTCTCCAAATTGAGAATGGCTATTTCGTTATCGCGCTGTTCTGCTTCTCTGCTAAACTCTGTACGGATGGTTTCGCGTTGGTTTTCCTCACTCATAATGCTATCGCGCATCGTTATGTAGAGTTCGTGCATTTCGAGGGCTTTGGTGGTGTTGCCTGTTGTTTTGAGGAACAGATAAAGTTCATTGGCTGCATCTCGAATTGCCCTTGGTTCGTGGGCTTCTTTTGCAAATTCTAAAGACCTGAGGTCGTATTCGTAAGCCTTGGAGGGGTTGCCAGTTTCCCTGTATAAATGAGCTAGGTTTCCTAATGAAGCAGAGGCACTGCTAGGATCTCCTAACGCTAATGATAGGGTACTGCTTTTTTCGTAAAATTCGAATGCTTTATCCACCTTATCGAGGTGGCGATAAATATTGCCAATGTTACCTAATAGAATGGCAGTCTTCTGTTCATCACCCACAGCTTCATAAATTTCCAGCGATTGTAAATGATGGTCTAGTGCATTTTCATACTCCTTCGTTTTCGTCAAGATTAAGCCAATATTATTTAGAGCCTGGGCTTTGCCAATGTCATCAGCATTTTCTTCAGTAAGGTCTAAACTACGTTGGTAATATTCCATGGCCTTATCAAAATCTCGCTGATCTTGATAGATATTCCCTATGTTGTTAATCGTGTTTGACAATAACCGATTATCTCCAAGTGCCTCCTGAATTTTCACACTTCTTGAATAGTTATCAATGGCTCGTGCATGATCTCCCTGGTCCATGTAAATGATGCCTATGTTATTCAGGATGATGGCCATGCCAAACTGATTATCCAATTTCTTCATTATTCTCAAACTCCGAAAGAAGAAATCCAACGCCTCTACATTATCACCTCGGTTAATGTGAATAAGTGCAGTATTGTTATAAAGAGCACCTAGATTCTTATCGGATTCCGTACCATCATATAATGCCATTCCCTCGGCATAATATCCGAGTGCTTTATCATATTCTCCTTTTATATAAAAGGAGAAACCTTGAACATTAATTGCAGCTGCTTGCTGTGCAACATATCCCGTTTTCTTTGCCATCTCATACGCTTTCTGAGCGAAGTAGAATGCGCTATCAGGTTGAGAATACAGATAACCCTCCTTGGCCGCGGTGTTCATGGCATTCAACCTCACAGTATCATGTTTAGACTCATCATTCCAAACCTGGAGCAACGAATCTATGTTCACCTGCGCAAAAGATGAGGAGGCAGAAATAAGAATAATGAGTAGGTAAATGGATGTTTTCATGAACTAAAGGAAGTGGAAATTTTGGGAACTGAACAAATTGCCCTGCGGATATGACAGGGCGGGCAGTCCATGAGAAAATGTTTTCTACCCGTCTGCACATCCTGTCAGACCTTTAGAAATATTTTTTTCCATACTTGACAGGTCTGTCAACCCATTAGAAAATGTTTTCCGGTCGTCTACACATCCTGTCAGACCTCTAAAAAAACTTTTTTTGCCCTCTAACAGGATGTGTAGATGGTAAGAAAAGTATCCGATGAACAATCAATCATAATTCAAATTCGGACTCATCCACCTTTCCACTTCCCGAACTTTCATTCCTTTTCTCACTGCGTAGTCTTCCACTTGGTCCTTTTCAATCTTACCTAATCCAAAGTATTTGCTTTGCGGATGTGCGAAATAGAAACCGCTAACGGAAGCCGCAGGCATCATTGCCAAGCTTTCTGTAAGCGAAATTCCAGTGATTGAAGTTGGTCATTTTTGATAACTGACAATTTACTGAACAACCTCAAAATCAAGGCAGATTCCAATGCCCAACAGTAAATTTCTGATTCTCACACTCCTTTTTTTACTCCCCCACTATCCCAGCCACTTCTCTAAAACTCTCCAATCCAGCTTCTATGTTCTCGATGATTTCATTAGCGAGTACATCCGGGTCAGGGAGGTTATCTAAGTCCGCGAGGCTTTTGTCTTTAAGCCAAAAGATGTCGAGGTTGGTTTTGTCGCGGGCAATGATTTCAGAATAGGAGAACTTGCGCCAGCGGCCTTCGGAGCCTGTGCCGAGCGTAGCCGAGGTATCTTCGCTATAGGTTTCCTTACGCTTGTTGCGATTCTCAGGATTGTAAAGCGTGATGAAGTCCCGAAGGTCTTCCAATTGAAGCGGCTTCTTTTTGAGTGTGTGGTGCACATTTGTGCGGTAGTCAAACACATAAACCTCTTTGGTCCACGGGTCTTTAGAAGCTGGTTTGTTGTCGAAGAAAAGCACATTGGCCTTTACGCCATTGGCGTAGAATATGCCCGTGGGCAATCTCAGAATAGTGTGTAATTCTGTTGTTTTGAGTAGCTCTTTCCGAACGGTTTCTCCTGCACCTCCTTCAAACAATACGTTATCTGGCAATACAACAGCCGCTTCGCCATGTGCTCTGAGCATGGTACGGATGTGCTGCAAGAAGTTTAACTGCTTATTGCTGGTAGTAGCCCAAAAATCCTGACGGTTGTAACTGAGGTTTTGTTTTTCCTGTTCACCTTCTTCGTTGGTGATAGTCATGCTACTCTTTTTGCCAAAAGGCGGATTGGCCAACACATAATCAAACCGCGTTCCTTCATCCGAGATGAGTGCATCCACTGGTGAAATGAAGGACGAACCGTCTATCTCGCCAATGTTGTGCAAGAACATGTTCATCAAGCACATTCTGCGTGTACTGGCAACAATTTCGTTGCCGTAAAACGTCTTGTTCTTTAGGAAGGCCTTCTCTTCCTTATCCAACTTGTTGTTGTCCACAATATGGTCGTAGGCTGCGAGGAAGAACCCACCTGTACCACATGCAGGGTCAGCAATGCTTTTCAAGGGTTCGGGTTGCACACATTCCACCATAGCACGGATTAGCGCACGGGGCGTGAAGTATTGCCCAGCACCGCTCTTGGTATCCTCCGCATTCTTCTCTAGGAGACCTTCGTAAATCTTGCCTTTAAGGTCGGCACCCATCATACTCCATTGCTCCTTATCAATCATATCTATGATCTTCAGCAGCTTGGCAGGGTCTTGAATCTTGTTCTGAGCCTTGGTGTAAATCTGGCCTAATGTGCCAGAAGCCTGACCCAACTCACGCAGCAGGATGGTGTAATGTAACTCCAACTCTGCCCCACGTTTGCTGGTAAGGCTGTCCCAGTTATACTCCACGGGTACATTGGTCTCGCGGTTGTAAGGCGGCTTGCTGAACTCATCTGCCATTTTGAGGAACAGAAGAAAGGTGATTTGCTCCAAGTAATCGCCATAGCCTACGCCATCGTCACGTAGTACGCCAGCGAAGTTCCAGACTTTTGATATGATTGATGATTCTGTCATAGCTTATGATTGTTAACAAACCACGCCAAATAGGCAGGTAGTTGTGTGGCTAAAAAATAAGGAAGGTTCAATAAGAGATAGGCTGTTCCTCCGGGGGTTGTGTGATGCTCAACATTCAGCTCGCCTCCATACATGCGAACGGCATAAGGGTGTGAACTGCGATCAACAAACTGGTGCAGCGACCTCAACCTTCCTTGTTTGCCAGATTTCACTTCAATCGGGATAACCAACTGGGCATGTCGGTACACCACGTCTACCTCCGAATTGGCATCTTTCTCCTCCCGAACCCAGAAATTTGGCTGATAGTCGGTGGTATTATCAATGGAAATGAGCTCCTGACACACCAAATGCTGGATAATATGTCCCCGATGGACATCAGACAAATCCTGTAGTCCAATCATCTCGCCCTGAATTTCGAGTGTGTGATTGAGTAGCCCAGTATCCAAAAACTGCAATCGGGGTCTCTTTTTACGGTCGGGAACTATGGGAGGAACAAGTACTGTAGTTGGATAGAGCAGTCGTATGAGTTTGGCTTTTTCTAATGAGCGGAAAGCTTCTCCAACCTCACGCGAACGGTAGGCCGAGTTGCCGAATCCCTCAAACTTTATGCGTTCCAAATATCCATGAGCCGTGCTTATTATATGGGCCATCACCTTTCTTTCCGTGGCGTTGTGAGAATACTTTTCTACATCCTCCACATAAGTAGCCCATAGGTTTCGATAGCCTTCCTGTAGTGTTGCCGTATTCTGCGATTCCAGATAATCGGATATGATTTCGGGCATACCGCCAATAATGCAGTACTGGTTAAACATGCTTAAAAGCACCGAATGAGCATGAGCGGGCAACGGCACGGTGACCAATGCTTCCTGCGCGATGGTGTTGCCAGTGGCCATCAGATATTCTGGGAAATTGAGCGGATGCAGATAGCGATAGAGAACGCGCCCTACTGGCATATTTCCAACGTGCTCCATGGCAAATTCAAGCAACGAACCTGCCGCCACCACATGTATTTCGGGTCGGTCTTCGTAGAAATAGCGCAGCAGACCAATGGCCTTGGGCGATTCTTGAATTTCATCAATGAAAAGAAGCACAGAGCCTTTTTTAGCGGCCACTCCTTTGAGTAGCTGCGCCTTATTGAAAATATCGTTGACGTTATCAGAGTCGAAAACGGAAAGGTCTTCTGCCCGTTCCAAGTTCAGCTCAATGTAATTGTCAAATTCGTTGCTGAACTGCCGAATGAGGGTGGTTTTTCCTACCTGCCTTGCGCCACGAAGCACCAACGGCTTGTGTTTGGGTGAATTCTTCCACTCCAGCAGATTATCGTAAAGGTTGCGGACAAAAGTCAAATCTGAGCCTATTTTGTTTTAAAGATGGGGTAAATATAAGGGGTATTTGTAATGAAGATGGGGTTATGTTCTAATCAGAGTGTATGACAGCGTGGGTATTAAGGAGGATTCGGTCATGGTTGAGAAATTTAAATGGACACCTCGTAATTGATAGAAGTAAACTCTGCATGCAATAACTCTTTTCCAGAAAGTATATAATAGGATGCGCTGTGGTTTTTAAAGTTGAAGTCGTATAACCTGAAAAGGAAATAGTTCTCGGGGTATTGCTTTAGAAATTCTCTCTCGTTAAGGGACATGTAAAACGGTTCATCTTTACCACGCTGAGTGGTTTTAACTTCAATGTGAACTTCTTCGCCTTGTTCGTTGTATGATTGAATGTCATATCCAACTCCGTCAAGCCTTTTTTCAACCTTTTCGGCAAGGTCATTTAATTTGAATCTTTGAAGCTTTTCCACCTCATATTTCCTGACAATTTCCTCGCCTGCATCTCCAAGACCTTTCGAACCAGAAAGTTTACGCTCCCAGTTTATATGGACGCCTTGGAATGACTTTTTGTTTTTCGCATAGGATTTGGTCTTATCGGGGGCTTCTTGTAGTTGTAGTCCGTTGGAAACAGGTAGCTCAGGTGTTTTGTCCTGCGTTATTAAAGCTTCTAGCTCATCATATAAAGGAATAAACTCCGTAATGTATGATTGAGTTCGATTGATTAGTTGCTCCCACCCAAAACTGCTGACCATCTCTTTTTTTATAACGAGCTGTCGGAAATCTGAAGCGTCACGATAATCATAAAAGGCTTTGACGATTTCTGGAGATAAGACGGCTTTGGCACCTTCACTATGGTTGGAGTGTTGACAGTCAATTTCAACTACTAAATCACCGTTTTCATCACAACTAACGATGAAATAAACCAACCCGCTGCTTTTAGGTCGAACAATTCTTATCCAGAGGTATGATTTAAAGGTTCCGGACCATTGCCAGTGGTTGTCTTTCTCGTATTCAAACCCATCAACTACCGATTTCTCCGCCCAAAAGTTAATCTTACGGACAAGAGACCGTAAAACATCCCCCTTTCTTATGTCGTCATTGTTGTTTGCACGATACTTCTCGCCAGCTACAGATTTATAAAAAGAAAGCTCCCGCTCTGAAATGGGACTTAAACCTTCGGAATGGTAATTCACTTCAAAACTTAGCCCTTTTATGTGGTTCAAATAAGAATCACCCGTAGTGAAGTCTTTTATATCCTCTCCAGATGCTATTCGATAAGCAGTTCTGCATAAAAACACAAACGGGTACTCAGTTCCATTAACTAAGACCCAATAGTTGTTGAATAAAGAATTGGGTGGGATGCCTTGATTATTGATAATCTCTGCAGCCTCGATGACGTGCTTCTTCTGAATCGAATCAAGTTTCATAGGTATTCTTCTTTATTTCTATTTATTCAATAAGGATTCTAAAAAACGATCAAAACGTGACGGTAAAAGTGAATTTTCCATCTAATCTAAGCACCACCTTTTTACCCTTGGCGGCATTCATAAATAGAGCATTGCTTTCCAACACCCGAGCAAGGTCTCTGGCAACGGCACTTCCGCCAATGTTGTTGGCAACGCTTCCATTATTCAGCTCCAACCGGAAAGAATAAGACTTGCGGTTTCCAACACGGTCAAAAGCGGTTCTTCCGAGGTTCAATTCCAAAAGGTTTCCATTGCTGACCGCATCGGTTGTAGCTGGAATAATCTGTTTCCAGATGTCTTCGTACTTATGCACGTTGGCCGAGTCAATTGTGCTCATGATTAATGCTTCTTTAGGGATTTCTTGCTTTGGTTTGGCTACCGGTGCTGCTTTCGGTTTAGAGGGTAAGGGATTGCCGTAAGCAATCAACCCCGTTTCTTTCCTAAGGGCTTGAATAATAGGTTTCCAAGGGTTACTTGGGTTCTTTCGGTCTATGTTCAGTATAGGAGTTAGCGCAGAAATCAACTCGGTTTCCAAGTGATCTATTTCGGCTACTGGGCGGCTGTACGGATAGAAAGACAACCCCAAGTTGGAGGTCATCCAATCGGTAATCTTTACTTCAGACGCATTATCAAACTTGAAATGACTGGTGCGGTTCTTCTCTATGTCTGCTTGGCCGCGTGGCAATGGTTTCAGGCTCATCTGTTTACGAAGCATGGCTCCAAAACTCCTACGTAGGGTAGAGCTCCCCGTTTTGCCCGTGGCGAAATGGGTGTCTCTGTCTCTGCTGGCTTGACTGCTTTCTGTTTTACCGATGTAAATGATTTCATCTGCTTTTGGCTTACATCCTTCCAATGGAAAATCCTTGCCCATAAAGAAGAGTGCGTAGATGCCGGGCTCGTTAGAAAACGTAGTTGTTTCCTTGTATGATTTACGTTCAGAAACCAGTTTGTGGATAATCTCGTTGCTTCCGACTTTTGATATGATGGATGATTCGGTCATTTCATGGATAATTTACAATGGTAAAGCCTAAGTTATTAAGGTGTGCTTGTGCCATATATGTTTGAAAATTGGCCGGATTAGGGTCAAGTTCTTCTCCATTTGCAAATATGTTGGCCCATGAAATCAGTAGTTTGCAGGGGTAGATTTCCTCATGATGACTGACCGCCCATTCTCGTGGACCTCTTCTGAGTGGGACACCATCTCTATGGATTTTCAGCATGGCTTCTAAAATGTGCTCACGGTTTATGTTGTCTGGTATTGGCATATTCAATTGTGTTTAGCGTTTTTCATCCTCCCTAAAAGCACCCCAGCACTTTCCCAATCCTTTTCTTTTTTACAAGCGGCCAGTTCTTGTTCTGTAAGTAGCCGCCCTTCAAATGCCTTTTTAAGAATGCTTTGCCGCAGCGCCTCTGCCTTTTGCAGGCTTTGGGTAATGCTTTCCTCTACCTTTTCGCATACCGATAGGCGACTTTCTATTTCTTGGACAATCTGTTTTTGTTTTTTTGGAGAACATACAGGAACAAGGAAAGACTTGAGCTTGGCAGCATCAACACTTTCGACAGTAGTTCCGTCTTTAGAACATTCATTACGAATTGTTGACTCTTTTCCTGTCAAATACCAAAAAACGTAATCTCGGTCATATTCTGAATTAAGAGAAACGGTCAGTATATCCTGATTGACACACATTGGAACCCGAGCAACACTAATTGGAAACAGTCTTCTCAAAATTCCGCTACGCATTACGAAAATCAACGCGTCCTCTGGTATCCATTTAGTGGATGAATTCTCAATTGCCAGCTCGGTAATGTGCCTGCTCGTATCAAACAAATCTTTGACTTTGACATCTTTCGAACTTACCCATGGGATATTTCCACCATCCCAGTATTCCTTAGTGGAAGTATTTGGAGTTCCACCACCAGCCCAATCACCCATCTCTCCCAGAGGCATTTTCTTTTTAATATTCTCGAACACCTTTTTTAGCAACGCTTGTCTATACACCTTCAGTTGTTGCTGTGAGGTCTTAAGGTTGGTTATGCCGTTGTCCAACTCGCTAAACAACTGCTCTATCTTGTATACAATGGCGCGCTGCTCGGGAAGAGGTGGAAGGGGAATTGGCAGCCTTTTTAAAATGGTCTGGCTGATATTGGGTTGGGCTCCTCCTGCTCCTTGCTCTACCAATTTACTCTTCTTATGAAAGAGGTAGTGGTAAAGAAATTTTGATTGAATGATGTCGTTTTCAAAGATTGCACAGACAGCTTGGTTTGTAGCTGCATCAATGCCAAGAAATGCACTTTTACCAATGGTTGCTCCGTATAGTGCAATGAGTAAACTTCCTTTTGGAAAAACCTTCGCGCTTGAATTCTTAAGAGCGGTCTCAGATATGTGTTCTTCGGTTTCTTCAATCACATTAGACCGAAGTTCGCCTGATTTAACCCACGGTATTGAACCTAAATAATTGGAAGCATCGCTTCTGCTTGGCGTCCCTCCAGACGAGGTTTCACAAATATCACCCAACTCAACCTCAATCCAATATTCTCTCATTGCTTCACTTTCCAATAGCCACGTGTGCCGCCAATGCGTTCGAGTACGCCTTTTTCTTTAAGAACATCAATGTGTTTTAATAGCGCAGAAAGGTTGATGTCCAGTTTTTTGGCCATGGCACGCTGCGAAATGCGCGAATCTTCTATCATCAAATCCAATACTTTTTGCTGTGCTTCTGTCACCTCACTTGGTGTTATTGCACCACCTATTGCACCACCCATTGTACCACCTGTGGTCAGACCTTCTCCATCTTCAATTGGACCACCTATTGGACTACCTGAACTCACCATGGTAACGGCAAAGAAACCATCAGCATGGAACGAGGCTTGTCCATTTGTTACCTGCCCCATGTTCATTGCACCCTCTTCAATTTTCCATTCAAGCTGAACTCATAGCCGAACGGTCTTTTTTCTTCGTGGGCAATTCGACTTATCTCAGGCCAATGCTTGGCAAGTGCTTGCACCGTTTCCCAAGTATTCAGTGGCTGTTTCTTACTATGCCCTTTCAGGAAAAACATACCTACCCCGCATTTCTGATACAGCTCAAGTTCTTGCTTTCTACGACTGATGTTAACGTCTTTGGTAATAACACACGCGCCTTGTTTTCCAACTTTAGGAATCCATTCCAGATCTTTTACTCCATGATGAAATTCGGTGGGAATATATTTTACCTCAATTTTGAAACCTCCCTTTTTAAAGCCTTCAGGCCGTTGAAGGGTCTCAAATCCTTCGGCTATGTACTTTGGTAGGTTTTCATCGAGATAAATGATCATGCAGCCTGACAGTATTCAATGGCATGTTTTACCTGATGCTCACTTACCTCATAAATAGCAGCTATGTATGGAATAGGGTCACCTGCTTTATACAGGCCATAAAGCGTTTCGGGATAGATGTTGGTTGGCTCCAAAATCGGATGACCGAACTTTCGGGTGGGATCAATCACAACAGATTTTTTTCTTCCTAGAGGCCAATAACGTGAGGCCATTTCACCATCACCGAATTCAAGTTTTTTGAAGAAACCGCGGATAAATTCCAAATTGAGCTGTCGCGTTCCATCAAGACTGACAATTACGCCATTTTCGTCCTGATAGATTTTACCACCATCCGTACATATTTTGGTCAATACGGATTTCATGGCAAAGGGAAACGCAGTATTCAATTCTTTGGAAAGCACCTTATGTGCCTCAAGTATCTTTTTTGGTTTTACGCCAGCTTCAGAGAATTGCATCATTACATATAACTCTACAAACGTGTGAAAACTAACAGCCTTTGAGCCATTCACTTTCCAAGAATACTTGCGCCCAAATTCTTCTCCCAAATCACCATCCCAATAAGCACTAATCCATCGACTTACTTTTGCATACGGTAATCGGAGAATATCAGCTATCTCCCTTGGGGTATAAATACCCATTCCTAAACGCGGTTTGTTTTCGAAGTCCATTATTGTTTCGTGTCTTACAAAATTAGCCATTACGCCACTAAAACTTCATTCAATTCTTCAATAACGCCATTCATGTCCTCGCCAAATAATTGCCACATGCGGCCACGGCCACCCTTGGCATCAAAGGGCGTGTAATCGAGGTCTTCCACATCTATGTGAAAGCTGTTCACCACATGGTCTTTCAGCATCCGCAGCCAATTCATCTGCTCTTCAGAAAAACGGTTGTGCTGTCCTGCATTCTGCTTAAAAATCCAGTTGCGAAAATTCTCATCAATGGTGCTGTCAAACCCGCGTAAATTTCCGTCAATTTTGCACACCTTTCGTATCAGTGAAACTAGTGCGGTGAGTTCATTCTCGGGGCGTTTGCCCTTCACCCCTTCCAACTGCTCGTATGCATCCCACACATGGAAGGGAGCCAACAGCGGTTTGTCCGTCTGCAATAACTCAAACACCTCCTTTATCATCTTGTAGGTAATGTTTCTTCCTTGAAAAGGTTGGTCGTAAAAGATGCTTAATGCCTTTATTTCATCCCTGTGTTCGGCCAAGTATTCCTCAAAGCCTTTTGCCAACCCTTGCGCACGCTCCGTGGCGCTTTTGTCCCACTCGCTGCGTGTAACCGTGTCGATGTTAACATGGTCAATAATCTGTTCGTGCGTTTGGCGCACTTTTTCTACGTATTCATTAAAGACACCGTTAAAGGTTGATGATGCCTCGCGTGCTAGTTCCTGTTGGGCTTCGTCAAACGTGACTGGCTTGCCTGTTTTCTGAATGAGTGCGTTTTTGCGCACATCAACAGCATCTGGGTCGAATGTATTGAGGAGTTCCTTAGTAACCTGTTTCAGGTTCTTCCCACCAGAAACCTCCAACAGCTTGGTCTGTTCCTTTTCGGTCATCTGTCGGTCTAAACGAATCAATCGGTTAGCCAGTGAGAGGAACAGGTCTTCCTCCACCACGCCCATGGTTGCAGCACCCAACAGGTCTTTCAAGGGTACCGAACGTTTGCGTTCCAACGGCCGGCTGTCGGTCTTCTTGCTCTTTGTAGCACCCACGGCATCCACAATCACAAAATGCGTTTTGGCATCTGCCGATTCGGACACGCGTTGCAGGTCGTCTGAGTTGATGGAACGCGTACCTCGCCCTTTCATCTGCTCGAAATAACCGAGGCTCTTCACATCTCGCATAAAAAGCAGCACTTCCAACGGTTTCACATCTGTACCAGTGGCAATCATATCCACGGTTACCACAATGCGCGGATAATACGTGGTGCGGAAACGGTTCAGTACCGATTTCGGGTCTTCGTCCGCCTTGTAGGTCACCTTTTTGCAGAAGTCGTTGCCTTCGTTGAATTCCTCCCGCACAATTTTGATGATGTCGTCCGCATGGCTGTCGGTCTTGGCGAAAATGAGCGTTTTCGGCACTTCGTATTCACCGTCCTTATCAATGCGGTTCGGGTAAATTTCCCGCATCAATGCCGCGCGGTATTCCTTGATGATGTTGCGGATCTGGCTCGGATTAACCACTGCTTTGTCGAGGTCGTTCTTTTTGTAAGTCGTGGCTTCATCTTCACGCTGCCAGCGTTTCTTCCGCGATAGCTTATCACGTCTGTCCACGTACCAGCCAGATTCCACCACCGCACCATTTTGCGAAATGTCCGTTTCAATAATATACGTGTCGAAAGGCACATTCACACCATCCGTAACCGACTCCTCGTAGGTGTATTCACTCACCACATTCTCATTGAAGAATCCGAAGGTGCGCTTGTCAGGTGTTGCGGTCAGACCGATGAGCGAAGCATCAAAATAGTCCAATACTTGTTTCCAGAGGTTGTAAATGCTGCGGTGGCATTCATCAATAATGATGAAGTCGAATTGCTCAATCGGCACTTTCTCGTTGTAGGCAACGGCCAACGGCTCTTTTTTGTCAACCTGCTGTTGCATCCACGAACTTTCGTTCGGGTTGTCCTCCTCGGCTCTTTCGTCCAATTCTTGTCCTTGCAGAATAGAGTAGAGGCGTTGAATGGTGCTGATGCACACTTGATTATCAGAAGCGATATGTCCCGAATTTAAACGCTGAACATTATAGAGTTCAGTGAATTTTCTGTTGTCATCGTAGGGTTGAAAGCGCATGAATTCCTGTTCGGCCTGTTCTCCCAAGTTGCGCGTGTCCACCAAAAAAAGGATGCGTTTTGCATTGGCATGTTTGAGCAAGCGATAGACAAACGTACATGCGGTGAAGGTCTTGCCTGCCCCTGTTGCCATTTGTATCAATGCCTTTGGCCTGTCTTTTCGGAAGGAATCCTCCAGACCATGGATGGCATTGAATGCGCACTTTCTCAGGTTGTAGCTGTGCCGCTGCTGCTCCGCCTGTGCATCTGAATACCCTAAAGGGAGATTTCCCAGAATTGGAATGTCTTGCAATCGTGTCCGAAGAGAAGCTCCAAGTTTTATCCATTCGGCCATGGTTTCGGGCCTGTGAAAACTGAAAACCCGTCTTCCGCGCGGTTTCGGGTCGCGGTAATCCGTAAAACGGGTCAGTGCGCCCGTGCTTTCATACACGAAAGGCAGCCGCTCGTTATTCAGGTATTTTAGTTTGGCTGTGGCATATCCTGTTGATTGTTCTTCAACCGTGGTCAACCGATGTCCTTCATCTTCCTTTTTCGCCTCAATAACCCCAACAGGTTTTCGGTCAACGAAAAGAGCGTAATCTACCGGGCCAACATCGGTCTGGTATTCCCGTACGGCCACACCAAGACCAGCGGCAAGATTCACTTGCTTTTTCGACTGAACGACCCAGCCCGCAATCCGCAGCATCGCATCGATACGGTCGCGTGCCTTCTGCTCAGGGTTTTGATTGGGGTTGGTCACAATTCAAAAGTAGGTTTCGGGAGGTGAATTTAACACTGCGAAATTCAAGACGCAAGTATCTTGACGTTTTGCGAGTAGTTATCATGAATTCCGCATTAACCCGAATACAAACCCAAGATTATTCGATCGAAAGCGTATTTATCCGCATTAATGCGGATTCCTATAAATATTAACTGTCCTTATAGATGAAGACTGAATTGTATCTGCAAATGTGAAAAGCCGAAACTCGGCTAGGTTCTAGTTATAGGAAAAGAAAAAGTAGATGATGTTTTCATCTGCTTTAACGCTTCCGTTTCTATCTAGAAAAGAGCAATACTAAACCATTCCCTCATCTTGCTGGAACCGCTTTTTGTTCGCTTCTTCCCTTTTGTAAATGGCAAATGCGAAGATGATTAGCCCTATGAAGATAATTGGCAATATGGTCTGCAAATTTGACCCCGTTTTGGTGGCTACGGCTGCGCTGGTCGCCACACCAACAGGAACTACAGCAGCGAAGTGGCTTGGGTTGAATGTGTTTTCAATTAGTATGGTTGGATTCATCTTTTTTGATTTTAAATAATTCTACTTCTTTTGTTTGTTCCAGAGGTCGATAAGCAAAAGGACCTTGTTCATACCATGGGTCGTTACCGATTCGGATACGTTTATTTGGAGCTTGAGAATCGAAACCTAAAGCCAGTAAACGTTGCATTGGCACAGCTATTACCTCGTTCTCGATGTCTCCTAATTCATCCCTGATAATTTCAACATTTCTTATGTAGGCGGATGTAAGCCCCTTTTCATCATTGCGTCTAACACATGCGATATCGTTGTTGTGTTTGGCCTTACACGTAGCGCTACAGAACAGCTGATTTTTTCTACCATCGAATTCATTGCTGCACTCATCGCAACGATGCAGGTACTTGCCAATATGTGGTTGCCAACGGATACGCATTTTAATGTATTAACGACAAAGATAATAATATTACCTTTGAGTTATAACACAAAGAATAGATGAGCAGCAGTATCCAACAAATGACCTTTGACTCATTCCTTGCTAGGGTTGTAAATTCCGATGTGAGTCTATTGGAGCTTCGAGCGCGGTTGCATGGGAAACCATACAAGGTGATTGACACGGGCATTCATCCAAAAATACTTGCAGATTGGAATCGGAAAGACCTATTGATGGTTAAACCTGAACCGAATAAGATGCATCGTTTCTCCTTGACCGAGTTTGTATGGGTCAAGTTAATTGAGAAGATGCGAGCACACAATTTCCCCCTTACAACCATAAAAGCATTCAAAGACGATATTATTGGAACTTCAATACTTGACCATCTGGATGGGATAACTCCTTCGGTCCTTTTTGACATTATGAAAGACATGGATGAGATAAAGGAAGACCCAGAAGATTTCAGGAAATTCTTGCATCAACTGGGTACTGAAAAAATAGTTTCAGACATGCTTCCCCAGTTAGGTATTTCAGGAAATCCGTTAGAGCTATTTATCATGCTCTCACTGTTTCTTCAAACTCCCATTTCCTTTTTGATTGACCATCAGGGTAAGTGGATTCTGTTCAATCCACTGATGTTGAATGATGGTGCTTACGAAAAGCAGGACATTACTGATTTGTTCTCACGCTCGTTTGTGAGCATTAGTCTTTCCGAAGTTCTTTCGGAAGTGTTGGTTCTTTCTGACTTGGAGATTCTCAATGGGCAATTGATGGTTATTTCTGATATGGAAGCGAATGTGCTTGAAGCATTGCGAGAGGACAACCTAATCTCTGTTATTGTGCGCTTTGACAAGAATAATGAGCTAGACCTGATGGAGGTTAAAAAGCTACATGAATCAGAAAGAGAAGCTCGGTTGATGGACATGATGCTGAAAGATGGATATCATGACATTACCGTGAAGACCCAGGACGGGAAGATCGTCCGTTGTGAAAACACACGAAAAGTAAAACTGAAATGATGGTACTGAATAAGTCAGACCAATTGGTAAACGTATCAAGTAACCGGAAAAACGGAGCAAGATGCATCGTAATCGATAATGCTAACGCTAAAAGAATGCAGGAAATTATTAGGTACTGAGAACAAGAAATACAACGACCAAGAATTGAAATTGATACTGGAGTTCCAAATGGAACTTGCACGCATTGTAGTTGACCAATTAAGAGAAGAGCAAGATGAGAAAGAGAGCAGCATTAATGTCTAGAGTATCTAGTGATGAACAGGCAAAAGGGTACAGTCTTGGCGTTCAGTCTGAGGCACTAGAAAACTATTGTTCTCGGAACGAAATAGACATAGCCTATTCATTTAGTGAAGATCATTCTGCCAAGAGTTTTGACAGACCCGCTTTCAAGGAGTTCTTAGATTACCTGAAAGCGAACAAGAGGTCAATTGACCTTCTACTGTTTACTTCTTGGGATAGGTTCTCGCGAAACTCCATGGACGCTTATCACATGATTGATAGACTTAAAAAACTTGGCATCCAAGCGCAGTCAATTGAACAACCGATAGATTTTTCGGTACCAGAGAACAAGATGATGTTGGCCATGTATCTGGTGATGCCAGAAGTTGATAATGATAGAAGGTCAATCAAGATTCGCGGTGGGATAAGAGCTGCTCTGAAAGCTGGTCGCTGGAGCCGATCAGCTCCCTATGGTTACCGAAACACAAGAGACGAAAACAACCGCCCAATCATTGTTCCAAATGAATATGCCACACCAATAAAAAAGGCGTTTGAACAGATTGCAAAAGGGAAAAGTCAGCCCGAAGCAAGAAAGGCTCTGAATAAGGCGGGTGTTTCTATTCAAAAAAGCCGATTCTCGGAAATGCTAAGGAATCCTATGTACATGGGGAAAATTGAAGTCCCCGCTTTGGATGATGAGCCGTATCAACTCATAGAGGGGATTCATCTTGGTATCGTTCCTGAAAAATTGTACGGACAAGTACAAGTCGTGCTCAAAGGAAATCGACCCAACAAACGAATTGCACCAAAGATCCAAAATGAGTTACTGCCACTTAGAGGAATTCTTAAATGTTCTAGTTGTGGCGAGAAATTGACTGGAAGTCGGTCTCGTAGTCGCAATGGAACTAGACATGCTTATTACCATTGTAATCATTGCAGAAAGGAAAGGTACCCCGCTATAAATGCAAACGAATCAGTAGTTGAGATTTTGAACGACATGCAATTTTCACAGCCGAGTAAACTCATCTACAACGAGTTGGTCAAACGACTCCTGAAAGGTGATCAAAGTGCTAAGCAAGGAAGAATTCAAAAACTGAACGCAATTGTAACTCAACAAACTCAGCGGATTGAAAGACTTCAAGAAAACCTGGCGGATGGTGAAATCTCTTCTAACGACTTCTCCGAGATGAAGCCGCGCTTTAATAATGTTAAACAGGTCGCTTTAGATGAACTAAAAGAACTAAGTACAGATAATTCTGAAAAATCAGCTCTGCTTAATCAAGCCTTGGAGGTCATTTACAAACTCGGTGAATTCTACGCGGATGCCAACGCAAACCGCAAGATCGAAATCCTTGGTTCGATATTTCCTGAAATGATCGAATTTGACGGAAAAAAATGTCGAACCACTAAAATCAATGAAGCTGTCGCGCTGTGTCTCAGTATTGACAAGGGTTTCAGCAAAAATAAAAACCGGATACTTCCTCAAAAATTGGAAGTATCCGGTTGGGTGGAGAATACCGGAGTCGAACCGGTGACCTTCCCGATTGCATCGGGACGCTCTAGCCAGCAGAGCTAGTCACCTCCGATAAGCTGTTCGAGGTAGATTCGGCTCTTCATCGCCTTGAGACGTCTCTCTTCTGCCAGAGCTTCGCTGCGGGTTGCAAACTCTTTGGACCACTTCAACGCCCACGGCCCCTTTTTCTTGGTAGAGGGTGTCCGACCATTATTGTGGTCATTCAGCCTTTGGTCAAGGTGTTCGGTGCTGCCGATATAATATCGGTCTATGCGCTCAGAGTAGATGATATAAGTGTAGAACATGGTATGAAAAAACCCCGAAACCTTGCGGAATCGGGGTCTGGGTGGAGAATACCGGAGTCGAACCGGTGACCTTCCCGATTGCATCGGGACGCTCTAGCCAGCAGAGCTAGTCACCTCCGATAAGCTGTTCGAGGTAGATTCGGCTCTTCATCGCCTTGAGACGTCTCTCTTCTGCCAGAGCTTCGCTGCGGGTTGCAAACTCTTTGGACCACTTCAACGCCCACGGCCCCTTTTTCTTGGTAGAGGGTGTCCGACCATTATTGTGGTCATTCAGCCTTTGGTCAAGGTGTTCGGTGCTGCCGATATAATATCGGTCTATGCGCTCAGAGTAGATGATATAAGTGTAGAACATGGTATGAAAAAACCCCGAAACCTTGCGGAATCGGGGTCTGGGTGGAGAATACCGGAGTCGAACCGGTGACCTCTACACTGCCAGTGTAGCGCTCTAGCCAGCTGAGCTAATCCCCCCTTTTATCTTATTTCAAAAAACCAAAGGAAAAAGTCGAACTGGTGACCTTCCCGATTGCATCGGGACGCTCTAGCCAGCTGAGCTAATCCCCCAAAGCGCGGCAAATGTAATCGTTTTCAAACATTGGACACATCACGGAATTGCGTGCTGAATTTCCAATTCTGATAGGATATTTGAAATGATGGTGCATCTTTTTTGTGGTGCTCAAGCGAAATTCCGCTTTTAACACGGATTATCTCATTTTCATGCCCAAAAACGGCATATTCAAGTGGTCGTTTCTGCACGGTACAATGAACATATGCGTAGAAAAAATCTGCAAAATATTCTAGGTCATTGACCGAACTGTACATGGTGGGAAATGGTGAATTGCGGAGCAACCGAAGCCGCTTTACATATTTCGCCATACTCAGTTTTTTGTTTCGGTAATAGTGGAAGTCTCCGAATTGAGATTGGTTTTCGTCCGTCATCTTCATAGAGACATTGGCAACCTGAAATACACCATCCAGTAGTGAGTGCTGCCCGAGACTTCCCCATCCGGAATTAAATTTCCGTGTTTGATTTGTGGTGATTCCAATGCAATGTGCCACTTCATGTATAAGCAAGGTTTCGAGCGTGAACTCAGGCCGATTGTTAGAATCTGTCTCAATTCTGTGGTCAATTGCGTATTCTGAGTTTAGGTTGATAGCCGTTGCTTCCCTGCTGGTAAACCAATCGTTCGGAAGGCTTTCCATAGCATCACGATTAATTAAAATAGTGAACGAAGTGTCGTTCTGCTGCAACACATAGGCCGAAGAACCGAGCTGGTCGACCACATAAACGTGCGAAACATACCGTTGACAATATTCCTTTAATCCTTGTGGCCATTGGTTAAAGAGCGGTAGGAAACGGTTCCAAACCTCCATGTTTCCTTCAGTCTTTACCGTCTGAGTGTTGCGATTACGTTTCAGGTTGAAATAGTGGAGCAACAATTCATCGTCACAGGCTGAGAATCGGTTTCTAAAATTCTCATTTGATACAGGCAAGGTTTCAGCCTGTTTAACCCAATCCGCCCGCGCCAACTCAACTTGCTGAACATGTTGCTTTCTCAACGCCTTTCGAAGCAGTCTTACTCCATATATGCTAGATGCACCAAGGAGGATTCCCACAAGTAAATACAGCAGCAGTTTTTTCATGGTTTGGCTCAGCGTAAAAATACAGTCGGTAATCTAACCATCCATCTTATAGGGTCTTGCTCCAAAAAGAAAGGGCAGCCAATTGGCTGCCCTTTCCGACTGAATAAGAATCGAAACCCATTAATCGATCCTCATGAATTTACGTGTTACGCTGAATCTTCTATCAACGTCCTGGATGTTGAGGAAGTAGTATCCGTCTTTCAGGTTTTCTAAGTTTATTCTAACCATGTTTTCACCACTTCCAACAGAAACTATTTGTGTGGTAATTGCTCTTCCCGTAAGGTCAATTACGGAAACTTGAACAGCTACTTCAGCTTCAAGGTTGAAGTTGATTGTTGCTTGATTGCCAACAGGGTTTGGATAAACTTCGCTTATCGCTCCTTCGAAATCAAACTCCTCGATTCCGGTAGAAATCAGCGATTCTGATGCAAGAATGTGAACGTCTTCCACAGAAGGAGAGTCTGGGCCAATAGTTACAACTGCTGGTATGGTTTGCACACCAAGCACCTCAACATACACCTGATACGTTCCGTATGCAAGGTTGCTGAATCCAAATTCTCCGTTTCCGTCCGTGTAAGTGTATGCAACAGCATTGCCAGAAAGGTCGAACAACATTACCTGAATTCCACTCAACGGATCACCTGGATCGGTTTTGTTTGCTCCTTGTGTCACATCGCCACCGATAAAGCCAGGTCCGCCCGGATTGTTGGCTGCAATCAAGGTCACGTCTGTAGTTACTTGCGCATTCGCCTGTCCTAAAGTCACAGTCTGCGCAAATCCCCAGAAAGGGGAGTTTCCATAGTACGTTGGAATATGACCGCTGTAATACTGGCTACCAGAAGTGGCTGCTGCTTTAATCAAATAATCACCACAGGCCAACGGGCCGAAGAAGAACAAGTTACCCGTATCAATGGGCATGCTATCGATTGCAGTAAGGGTGTTATTTACTTGGTCGTAGAGAATCAAATACACCATTCCTTCGTCCAATGGTTGGCTGTTGGATCCAGCAAACACTTGTCCAGAAATGTACCCGTAGCAGTTGTTATTTCCAACTGTAATTGTTTGGCATTGCGTATCAGAGCAGTTGTTTAAAGAATCAACTATGGTGAGACACACGGTATGCGTTCCGTTTGTTAAACCTGGCGCATAAGCATCGTATCCGTCTCCAAGAAACTGGTTGTCAATTGTCCAGTAATAACTCCAATTTGGGCTATGAATATCTGAACTGAAGGTATAGCCGATTGGCGTTGGGCCCGAGTTGGTGAACGAAGCATTACAGTTTCCGTTGTTGTTTCCTACATAAACGTCCTCACAATAGGTGTCTTGACAAGATGAATCTGCAGAAGTAATGGTCAAGCATACATAATACGTTCCTGTTCCATTGTAAAGATGAAGTGGGTTCTGGTCTGTAGAAAATGTGTTGTCTCCAAAATCCCAGAAATAGAACGCTCCGCCCTGAGATGCGTCTGTAAACCAAACTCCAGGAAGTGGAGCTCCAAGCATGGAATCAGGTTCCCAAGAAAAGTAAGATTGACATCCAGTAGTATTGGCAGGAACAGCCAGAACCGTTTCGCAATATGAATCTGAACATCCTGAAACCGAATCGTTAACCGTTACACAGATTTCAACCATCATTCCATTTACTGGTAGCAGCGTTGGAGGAATTTGGAACACTGGATTCATTCCAATTGCAATCGATGATAATCCGCCAGCAGAAAGAGTCCAGGTGAATGTGCTTGAATTGGAAGCTAGACCATCGAAAAACAACTGAACCGTATTTCCTACCTGTAAAGCATTTGGACTACCAGGATACGTGAATCCTGCCTGGCAGCCATTTGGATTGATTGGAAGAAGCGTATCGCAAGCTGTAGCTGTGCATCCGTTTGCATCCTGTACAGTAAGGCAAATCACCTCTCCGTTCGGGCCTGGTTGCACGCCCAAAAGAGTTTGAGTTGTATTCCCACTTGGTGTCCACACGTACGCACTATAGCCTGGGCCACCATCCAAGTTATACACTAAACCACCACCAGTAGAATCAATCGTTGTGGTAATCTGAAGGTTGGGCGTTACACTAACGCAACCAATTGTATCGCACGTTGTAGAAACACATCCATTGGCATCAGTAATGGTTACGCAATAAACACCCGGCTGAAAAGGCATAACTACTTGCGGTAGAATACTTCCATCTCCCCATACATAAGAAAACGGAGGGGTTCCTGATGCGATTGCAGATAATTCAATCTCGTTATTCTGATTGATAGTGGATTGAATCTGAACACCACAAGGATTCGGATTTCCACCTCCATAAAGCGTATCACAATCCGTAGCAGTACAGCCGTTTGCATCTGCAACGGTAACACATACTAATTCTCCATTCGGACTTGGTTGAACTTGAATAGTTTGTGTGCTATCTCCAGTTGACCATGTATAGGACATGAACCCTCCACCAGCATCTAAGGTGTAAATGTTGTTTAGTGAATCATAAGATGATACAATACTTACCTGACAATTGCCGTTTCCAGTTGCACAAATACTGAAATTGACATTTGCTGTATCAATTGTGCCTTGACCGTTAATTCTTGTTTGCTCAATCGGAAGAAATGAGCAAGGGTCATAGGTATAAATAGTATATGTGATATTCGGACCACTTAACGAGCCATTTACAACATCAACAAAATAGTACCCATTACTATTTGTGGTGGTGCACACCGTATCTGAAGGTATTGTAGGCGAGTTTGAAATGTAGGCAACGCAAACATCTTGGTTTGCTTGAGCCTGACCGTTTGAATCGGTCACATAGCCCGAAATGAACATGTTATCGGGGTTGTTCTGTGCTATGGCGCCTGTGGCCATAAGTAGCAGAATGCCGAGTGTTTTTAATCTTTTCATAATGATTGTTTTTAGTTCTACGATACAAATGTGCAATGCAAGAATCAATCGCAAAAACAAATAACGCGCATTTCTTACGTATTCAATCACCCAAATTATTCTATTATTCACTTATTTTATGGTGAAATAACGTTTTTCATTCTTACCTATTAATGCGCAAAGCATCCGTAATTTTCTCAAGATTCAGCCGCTTTTTATCGCAGGGCAAACGCATTTAATTATTATTGGTAGTCTCTATCTACCCGTATGTCCAACTCAGGCGGATAGTGTCCCCTGAACTTGTTTCAGGGTCTATAATAGATGCTGAAACAAGTTCAGCATGACACACTCTGCTGATTTTGGTTGAAAGGGGAGAATCATTTAGAATTTTAAATGTGTTTACCCTGCTTTTTATTGTTGACCCCTTGGTCAATTAAAAAATTTACCATTTCTTTGACTGACCGTTTAGTCAACTAAAGAATGGCACCAAGGTCAGAACAACAGTTTGAACAGATACGCGAAGAGCGAAAGCACCAGATTCTGGAAGCTGCTTTACATGTGTTTGCACAAGACAGTTATCATGGAGCATCCATGGCGGCTGTTGCTAAACGAGCCAAGGTTAGTAAGGGGCTTATTTATAACTACTTCAAGAGTAAAGAGGAAATCCTCATTTCGCTTGTGGTTGATGTTTTTGACGAGGTGATGGATCAACTGAATCTTAACCTAGGCGAACCTTTAACCAAAGACAGATTTATTCAGGTAATTGAGAAAAGCATTGATGAGGTGGTGAAAAACCCCCAACGGTGGAAGCTTTACACTTCGTTGTCTTTCCAGCCAGATGTAACTCCTATTCTGATGGAGCAAATGATGCCTAAAATTCAACCATTCATGATTGCCGTAAGTAACTATTTCATTGCCAAAGGACATAAAGACCCAATGACAATGATGCGGTATTACTCAGCGGTTTTAGATGGCGTCCAAATGCATATTCTGATGGATCCAGAGAATTTCCCGATTGAGAAAGTGAAACAAATGATGATAGATCAATTCGCATAATGGGATACAGATGAAGCTGATTGAACGGATAAAACTGATTTTAAAATGAGCGAAACAATGATGAGAAAGACAACAACAGATTTATCGCGTGATGCCAATCCCCCTTTAAAAGGGGGTGCCGAAGAACGAGGCGGGGGATTTCTCTTCAAGCCTTTGCGTCTTTGCGTGATATTAATTCTACTTATTCCATTCAGCGCTCAGTCCCAAACAGCAATCGAGATTATTAAAAAAGCCGATGAATTGACGCGCGGAGCGTCTTCTGAAGGTGAAATGACCATTCAGATTATCCGTCCGAAGTGGACGCGTGAAATGAAGATGAAAACGTGGTCTTTAGGCACAGAGTATTCGTTAATGCTTATCACGGCCCCAGCCAAAGAAAAAGGAACCGTAATGCTTAAGCGAGAGAAAGAGGTTTGGAATTGGATTCCTTCCATCGAACGTACAGTGAAACTTCCTCCGAGTATGATGATGCAAAGCTGGATGGGAACGGACCTCACCAATGATGACCTAGTACGACAGTCATCGGTTGTTATCGATTACACACACGAAATTCTCAAAGACAGCACCATTGACGGAAGAGAAACATGGAAATTGAAGCTTACAGCTAAACCAGATGCGCCCGTAGTTTGGGGTCATGTTTTGGTTTGGGTTGATAAGGAACATTACATTCAACTACGAACGGAATTCTTTGATGAAGACGGTTACCTCATCAACATTTTCAATGCCTATGATATTAAGGTGATGGACGGAAGAACAATGGCTACTAGAATGGAAATGATTCCGGTTGAAGAGCCTGGAAACAAGACCATTCTAATCACCAACAGCATCAATTTCGATACGGGTGTGAAGGAAGATTACTTCAACACCAATCAGATGAAAAGAATGAAGTAAGGCATTAGGGGTTGGGTTTTAGGAATTAGGTAAAAGCAAGCTGATGAGAAATTTTAAAGAGTTGTACGTATGGGAGAAGGCCATGGGCGTGGGTGTGAAAACCTATGGTCTGACTCGTAGGTTTCCTGCGGAAGAAAAGTTTGGATTAGTTTCTCAATTAAATCGTGCGGCAGTATCTATTTCTTCAAATATCGCTGAGGGAGCTTCCCGTTCCACAAACAAAGATTTTAGACGGTTTTTGGAAATTGCAATTGGCTCTGCATTTGAACTGGAAAGTCAAATCATATTAGCAAGTAAGTTGAAAATCGTTACGGAAAGCGAAGTTGCAGAACTACTTGCTGCTCTTAATGAACTCCAAAAAATGCTCTCTGTTTTCATCAAAAAGCTCAACGCCTAAAACCCAACACCTAAAACCTAGTCCCTTGTTAATAAAACTCGCTTGGCGCAACATCTGGAGGAACAAACGCAGAACTGCGATAACCATCGCATCGGTGTTCTTTGCCGTGTTCTTCGCGGTGTTTATGCGCAGCATGCAGATGGGCATTTATGCGAAGATGATTGATAGCGTAACGCGCTTCTATATCGGGCATATTCAGGTGCATTCCAAAGGATATTGGGATGATCAAACCATGGATAATGCGTTCTCGTTGGATGATCCAGCACTAGACAAAATCAGCGAGAACAAGCACGTTACGATGGCCGCCAAAAGGCTCGAAGGTTTCGCACTTTCGTCCATGGGAGATGTGACCAAAGGTGTTCTCATGTTGGGCGTTGATCCCAAGGTGGAAGACCAACTGATGGGCCTTTCAGAAAAGATGACGAGTGGAACTCTTTTCGGTGCTGATGACAGCTCGGTGATAGTTGGCGAGAAGTTGGCCGCATTCTACAAAGTTGGAGTTGGCGATACGCTTGTTTTCATCTCGCAAGGTTATCATGGCGTGAGTGCAGCGGCCAAATATCCAATTGCGGCTGTTGTCAAGTTCGGTGCTTCCATTCTCAACGAAAAAGCAGTTCTGTTTCCCATCAAGGAGGCACAGTATTTCTTCGGAGCAGAAAACCTCGCCACATCCATTGCAGTGGTAATCGACAATCCCAGTCGCCTGAAAAAGGTGAAACGCCAACTTTCGGAGGAACTGGATAACGATACCTACGAAGTGCTTGATTGGGAAGAAGCCATGCCCGAACTGGTGCAGGCCATTCAGGCCGATAGTGCAGGTGGCATCATCATGCTCATGATATTGTACATGGTGGTTTCCTTCGGGATTTTTGGAACCATGCTGATGCTCATTCAAGAACGGATGTATGAATTTGGAGTTTTGCTTTCCATCGGAATGTCACGTTTCAAAATTTGGGGTGTTGTCTTTTTGGAAAGCGTTATGACCACCGTTCTGGGTGCCATTCTAGGTGTGATAGGTGTTTTTCCAGTGGTACTCTATTTCAATCACAATCCATACGAACTGACGGGTAAAGCTGCACAGGCCATTGCCCAAGAAGGTTGGGATCCTGTTTTGCCAGCATCGCTAGATCCATCAATTGCCCTGACCCACATGGTTATTGTAATCGGAGTATCATTACTTATTACGCTCTATCCAGCGTGGATTATTCATAAAATGAAACCCGTTGAAGCACGAAGAACTTAACCATGCACGTGATTCTAAATATTGAAAACGGCTTGATTCTCTTAGCCCTATCACTATCTGGTATCCCACACATGTTTTGCAGGACGAAAACCATAAAAGCCATGCACAAATCATGCTTCGAACTAACAACCATATACTATGCTAATCAAAATTGCTTGGAGAAACGTATGGCGTAACAACCTCAGAAGTGGGGTTGTCATCGCATCTATTGCCCTTGGTATTTGGGCGGGATTGTTCGTTATCAGCGTGTCTTCTGGACTGAACGAACAACGGACGGAGGATGCGCTCAACACGTCCATTTCTCATATTCAGATTCACAATCCGCAGTTCATTCAGGACAATAATGTGGAGTTCCGAATCGAAGATGAGGATGCTGTTCGCAATGCTTTGAACGGCAATTCGAATGTGAAAGCTTTTACAGAACGTGTTGTGCTTAACGGTATGGTTTCATCATCAACAGGCGGTTATGGTGTGCGAATCACAGGAGTTGACCCAGAAGCAGAGCAACAGGTGACAACCTTAAACGAGAAGATGGTGGATGGCGAATACCTCACGGGCATCAAGCGGAATCCAATTATCATCGGTAAAAAATTGGCCGAGAAACTGAATGTTGACCTGCGGAAGAAAATCGTTCTCACGTTTCAGAAAGACGATGGCGAGATTGTCACAGGTGCGTTCCGCGTAGCTGGAATTTTCAAAACCTCGAACTCAAAATCGGATGAGTTGAACGTGTTTGTGACATCCGAAGACCTGAACCGTTTGCTGGAGGAAAGCGCAGGATTTCACGAAGTTGCCGTGTTGCTGAATGATGTCTCGGAGGTTGACACCGTTGCAGCCGTTATTGGAGCGGAATTCGGCAACCTGTCGGTTCAGACATGGAAAGAAGTTGCACCCGAATTGGGCTACGCGGATGAGATGATGCAACAGATGCTGTACATCATCATCGGAATTATACTTCTGGCGCTTTCATTCGGCATTATCAACGCCATGCTAATGGCGGTTTTAGAACGAAAACGTGAGCTCGGAATGCTGATGTCCGTGGGAATGAACAAGACCAAAGTTTTCTTCATGATTGTGGTAGAAACGGTTTTCATCTCACTCGTTGGAGGCCCGTTGGGAGTTATTCTCGGATTTCTGACGGTGTCTCATTTTGGCTCCGCAGGCATCGATTTATCCATTGTCGGAAAAGGATTGGAGAACTTCGGAATATCCACCATGATATACCCTAGCCTCGAACCTCAATTCTACATCAACGTGACGATTATGGTGGTGGTGGCCGCCATTCTTTCGTCCATATATCCAGCCATTAAAGCCTTGCAATTAAAGCCTGCCGAAGCGGTTAGGGCGATCTGATCTAGTGTCAAAACAGTTTAAAATGAGAAATAAATCCTCCGTCTCGTGCCTCGACATCCCGAAGTTTCGGGACAGGCTCTCCTTTAAGAAAGGAGGATCCGCGGTCTGCACGCACATTGCAAAACGACAAGGGGAAGAATTATCTAAAGCCTTTAGAACGAAGCACTCTTTCAATTTACTGATAAGCCAACTCGGAGCGGATCCCCCTTTGCAAAGGGGGTGGCTCGCTTTTGGGCGGGTCGGGGGATTTTTTCAATCAACATGAGACTCCTTCCCTACAATACAAACCACAAAGAATTCTCACAAATACTGAGAAAAAATGCCACGCTTGGAGAAGTGCTGCTGTGGAAAGAACTCAGGAGCAAGAAGATGAAGGGTTATCAGTTCAACCGGCAAAAGCCGCTTGGCAATTATATCGTTGACTTTTATTGCAAACCCCTCAAATTGGTGATAGAAATTGACGGAGGAAGCCATCACTTTGAAGAGGTCATGGTGAAGGATGCAAAACGACAAACGGTTTTGGAGGAAATGGGGTTGCACTTACTACGCTTCACCGAAATGGATGTCAGACGGAATATGATTCATTTGCTTACTTCTTTGGAAACACACATTGAAAATTTGGAAAATGAAACATAAATCCTCCGTCTCGTACCTCGACACCTCCTTTGCAAAGGAGGATCCGAAATCTGCGAACTTAGGAGTGGAGCTCAGACGTAATAATCAATATTGAAACTAATCAGATACGAGTATTCGTAATTCGCATCAGCCAAAGAAGAAGAAAATGAGCGCAATCATCAGAACGAAAGACCTACAGAAATACTACAATCCGGGAGAGGAACTGGAAGTGCGTGCACTTGATGGAGTGACGATTGAAATTGAGCGTGGCGAGTTCACGGCCATTGTCGGGCCTTCGGGATCTGGAAAAACCACGTTGCTCAACATCATCGGAGGCTTGGATCATCAAACGGGCGGAACAGCTCACATCGGTGATACTGAAATCACTGCTATGAATGACAATCAACTTATCGATTTCCGATTGAAAAACATCGGGTTCGTGTTTCAGGCATACAATCTCATCCCCGTTCTAACGGCAGAAGAGAACGTGGAATTCATCATGCTTTTGCAGAACCGTCCGAAGGAAGAACGACATGCTCGTGCTTTGGAATTGCTAAAAGCCGTAGGGTTGGAAAGCAAAATGAACAACCGTCCGAGCGAAATGAGCGGTGGACAACAGCAGCGTGTGGCTGTTGCGCGGGCCTTGGCTTCTAAACCACAATTTGTGCTGGCAGATGAACCAACCGCCAACTTAGACAGCCAATCAACAGCCGATTTGTTGGACATCATGGCGGAATTGAACAAGAAGGAAAACGTGACTTTTTTGTTCTCCACCCACGATCAGCGCGTGATTGACCGCGCACGTAGAATCATAACGCTGGAGGACGGAAAAATAATTTCTGATGAGAGGATAGAACGCAGATAGAACACATATCAGACTGATTGAACTGATGAAAACTGATTTTTTATTCGTGAAGATTTCCATTTTCTGTAGAGACGCGATTTATCGCGTCTTCTTGATTCATCGCGTCTTTGTTATGCATGGTAAAGACGCGATGAATCGCGTCTCTACAGCGGTTCTATTAATTTGTTTATTTCTCTATGCAACAACTGTTGCCGTAGCCCAAGACACTACCAAAGTTGAAAAACCGAAGCGAGAATTCAAGGACATCGTCACCCTCCGTGGCTATCTCAAAAACCTGAATATCGTTTCGTTTTCGGGCAATCCACTCATCGGGAATTCGAATGAACAGTTTCTTCATAATCGTCTTAATCTGCGCATTTATCCTGTGAAAGGATTAACTGTTGCGGCAGAACTTAGAACGCGGTTTTTCTATGCTGGAGCCACGGCCAATTCACCCACAGCAAAAGATGCAATGGACAAGGACGCGGGTCTTGTTGACATGAGTTGGAACATTGGAAATAACGTAAATCCAGTTCATCTCAACACAACTTTAGATAGGTTGTGGGTTGCTTGGGGAAACGATAAAGTTGATATTCGAGTTGGTCGGCAGCGCATAAATTGGGGCATAAATACAGCTTGGAACCCGAACGATATTTTCAATGCCTACAATTTTATTGATTTTGATTATGAAGAGCGGCCAGGGTCTGATGCGGTTCGTTTTCAATACTTCGGAAAGAAAATGCGTGGCTTTGAAATTGCCGTTGCACCCCAAAGAACATGGAAGCAATCTACTGCGGCATTCATGTACAAGTTCAACGCAAAAAGCTATGATTTTCAGTTAATAGCAGGTCAATACAGAACGGATTTAACAGCTGGTTTTGGCTTTGCCGGAAATGCTGGAAAAGCAGGGTTAAAAGGAGAAATTCAATGGTTTGGCCCGTATGAAAACTTCAGGCATGGAAGGCATACGGTAACGAGTTCCATTTCCGCAGATTATTCTTTCAAGAATTCGGTCTATATCAACGGGTCAATCTTGTTTAATAGTAATGGAATTGACAATAGCGACCCGCTCAAACTGACAGGTTTTTTCAGCGGATCTTCACTTACAGCCAAGAACTTAATGCCCACTAAATACAACGCTTTTCTCAGCCTTGGCTATCCAATTACACCATTGCTGAATGTGAACTTTGCCGTTATTTACGGTTACGGACCAAATCTGCTTTTGCTCAATCCTTCTTTCACGTATTCTATTGTAGAAAATTGGGATATTCTACTGGTGGGTCAACTGTTTTTCTCAGACTTTCCAGAGCTTACCGTAAACGGGTTGGAGAACAACTATCAGAACTTGAGCAATAGTGTTTTCTTACGGTTGAAATGGAGTTTTTAGAAGTTTGTTTAACTTCGACTTTATTATTTATCCACTTGACGATGAAAACACTTAGACTTTTAAGCATAGTTGCATTAATCGGACTTACTTCTTGCGATGGAATGCTTCCATTCGTAAGTGACATAACAAAAAAAGACGTAGAAGGCCAGTGGAAACCTGTTCAGTATCAGGAAAACGGGCAAATAACAGAACCAACAATTGAGCAACGGAACGACTATGTTGATTTCAAATCAAACGGAGATTTTGTTTGTGTTGAGGGAACGGAAGTGGTGGAAGGAACTTGGTACTACACTCGGTTAAACTCAACTGTCAACGTTATGGTTGATGAAAATAATCCAGACGATTGTATTCCCTGGAAAGTAGAAAGCGCCACCGATTCTGAGTTGGTTTATACCATGGAAACGAATTCAGGTAGCGATAGAAAAGTTTGGTTGGTGAAGTAAAAACAAGTTCATATTTAAAACGAAAGCCTGTTCAATTGAACAGGCTTTCTTTTTGACGATATTCGCCAAATGAAATCCTCAAAGAGTGTTCCACTAGCCAGGCGCAGACGCAAGAATTTAATATGCAGTATCTAGTCCGCTTTCTGTTTCTATTGATTTCATTCGTTAGTGTTTTAGGGTGTCATCAAACCAAAACGGATTATGTTAAGCGCGTTTTTTGCGATGCAGAAACCGTTGAAAATGGGCAGTTCGTATCTCAAGGCGCATCCTTTGAATACGCCAATTATCAGACCGATAAAATTGCCTTTTCAGGAAAACATTCCATTTTACTCCAAAAGGGAGGAGAGTATGGCATGACCTATCCTGTAAATGATGTAAAGGAGGGTGAAAGGTTTCTTATCACAGTAAAAAGACATTCAAAAACAAGCGTAGGTTCGTTGGAGTTGGCCGGAAAGCAAATCCATCTTTGTTACTTTTCCACATCGCAGGCAAGCATCGAGAAGTCTAGTGATGGTTGGGATGAACTCGAACTTGATGCACTCATTCCGTTTGGAGTTGATAGCATCCTCATTTACTTGAGAAACAGTACGGAGGAACCTGTCTATTTTGATGATTTGGAAATACTTCGCTACGATAAGGTAGACCCCGTTTATAGTGATTTACCCACGCTTGAACTTTTTGTAGATAGCCTAGACATGGCTCAAATGGTTCAGTTTAGAGATGATGCTCTTAAACAAGGCATAATTGCTAAAAAAGCAAAAAAGGAATTCAAGTGCGCTATTTCTTACAATGGCGAACATTATGGTGGAACCATAAGGTTTAAGGGTGATTGGACTGACCATCTTAAAACCAATAAATGGTCGTTTAGAATAAATCTAGACGGAGGCCGAACCATTATGGGAAAACGAACATTTTCGATTCAACATCCTGAAACAAGAGGTTACGCAAAAGAATGGCTAATTCACAAGCTTTTGCAAAAAGAAGAGGTTTTGACAACCATGTACGAGTTTATTCCGGTTGAACTAAACGGAAAGGTTTTAGGCCTGTATGCCATAGAGGAACATTTTACCAAACAGCTACTAGAAAGTCAAAACCGAAGAGAAGGCGTAATTCTGAAATTCAACGAAGACCCTTTTTGGGAGTCTTTACTTTTAAAACAACGAGAAAACATTCATCACTATTTCCCAACTTTTGTGGCTTCCGTAATAGAGCCCTTTGGCAAGAAAAAGGTGTCAAAGGTGCCCTCCTTAAAACAACAATTTATAATTGGACAGGATTTGGCCGAAATGTACAGAACCTTTCACCCTGATGTTGACCTCTATTTAGATGTAGAAACATACACTAAGTATTTGGCAATTCTTACGCTAGCCAACTGTTCTTCTCACTCTACTGAGTGGCATAATCAAAGGTGGTATGTTAATCCCGTTACGGCCAAACTAGAACCAATAGCTTTTGACTTTAGTGGCGTTTTTGAATTTAATCCGCAAGGGAATAAATCTTTCACGCTCTTCAAAGCCATTAGTCAGGATAAGCCGGTTGTAATGACACACTACTTAAAAGGGTTTGTTTTAAAAAATCAATTCGTTCAAAAACGGTACCTAGCCAATTTAGAACGGATGATAGAGGATGGGTATCTCGATGCTGTTTTAGAAGAAATGGACTCTGAAATTAAGACTGTTAATCAACTTTTAGGCGTAGAATTCCCTAGAGAAAAAGTAGAGGTTGGTGTATTAAGAGATAACATCACAGAGATAAAAAAGCAGCTCCCCAGTTTTAAAACATGGCTACAAAATGGACTGGTTAACGCTAAACCAGACACAAGTAATCAACGCCTGAACATTCACCCCGAAATCTCTACCCGTTTGCCAGTTAGAGCGTACAAGCAAGCCAAACACTCATACGTCATAGAAAATAATGGTGGGCACACAGTTCGTGTTTTTGGGTACAAAAAAAAGGGAGTACAAGACACGGTTCTTATTCCCAATCCAATTGAAGTTGGTGTAACTAACTGGCAAAGAGACCGCGCTACACTTGAATTAACAGAAAAACCGTCTGCCATTTACTATACAATGGACGGAAGCAACATGGTTGGGAAGGCGGCCGTTTTTTCATGGCCCGCACCCAAAAGTTTTTCTCCGAGAATTGCTTTTATTGAATCCGCCAGCAACTATGGCAATTTGATTACGCGAGAAAAAAGCGGCTTGCGTATCCGCAAAGGGTCTTACGTTATAAATGGGTTGCTATACATTCCCAAAGGGACTAAACTGATTATCGATGCTGGAACAGAGTTAATCCTTAAAAATGCAGGAGGTATTCTGTCAGAATCTCCTGTTCAGATAATAGGGAGTAAGAAATTACCAGTGGTTATTCGGTCAGAATCCAACTACAACCAAGGCATTACCGTGCTACAAGCTAATGCTGAGTCTAGATTGGAATACGTGCAGTTCGAGTCAATGAATAACCTCTCGTTTGAAGGGTGGATTCTAACAGGAGGTGTCAACTTCTACGAATCTGATGTGATTATGGACCATTGTACGATCAATAACGCAAGAAGTGAAGATGCATTGAATATTATCCGATCGACCTTTGAGTTGAAATCTTGCAAGTTCAAAAACAGCAAGTCTGATGGGTTCGATTCTGATTTCAGTAAAGGCTCTATTGTAAACTGCAGGTTTGCAGATATTGGTAACGATGCCGTGGATTTTTCTGGGAGCCAAGTAGAATTGAAAGATTGTGAACTTTTGAATATAGGTGATAAGGCCGTTTCTGTGGGTGAACAATCAGTTCTAACAATGAAGCACTCAACGATTACAAACGCAACAATAGGGGTAGCTGCAAAGGACCGTAGCTATGCAACCTTATCTGACCTTGAAGTTTCCAACTGTAAGTATGGATATGTGGCCTACACAAAGAAGTCGGAGTATGGTGGAGCCACAATTGAGATTAAGGACATCCAATTGAAAAATGTTGAAAGCGAAGGGGATATCGAACTAAACTCTAGGCTTATTAAGGACGGTGTGACAATCCTAGGCACGGAATATTCAAGGATAACTAAGTATTAAGCAGATAATTACGATAAGGAGCTGGTTGCATGATTAGAACGATGGCAATCATCATCGTAATAATGACGGTCCTTTTCAGCGAAAGAGCTTTTGTTTTGACGATATTTCGAAAATGAAATCTGCCCGCATTCTTGCGTTGGTTGTCTTTGCACTTGGTTTTGCATTCAACGAATGGGCTTTCAGATTTATCTTTCCGCTGCAACCGATTGACAGCTTTATGCGGCTGATGACGCTGGTACTGGACCATTTCTTACTCGCTTTTATCGTGGTTTTTATCTGGCGGAATATCTCAGTTTCCGCAAGGCTTAAACAATTGCTTCAAAACCACTCTAAAGCTGTAGCAGTTTTTCTTGGTCTTTTTATGGCGTATTGCACATTCATGACTGTAGAGTTCAGTTGCCGCTACTATTTCAAACACTTTTATCAAGAGCCTTATACCCAGCAAACCTACTGGGAACCCAGCTCTACGGTGCGTGATTCTATCATGGGTTCAAAATTGCAAGCGGATACCACAATCAGTCATGCTTATGTGGTAAATGACTCCTTGATTTACAAGCAGTATTATCACATTGACGAGTTTGGAAGACGCATTACTCCGAGCACAAAACCAGACTCATTGTATGACCAATTTGCTTTGATAACTGGATGCTCCTTTGCCTTTGGTTATGGACTGAATGAACAAGAAACGATCAGCCATTTTATTGATAGCCTTACCGGAAAACGGCCTTACAATTACGCTGTTTCCGGCTATGGGACGCAGCAGACTTTGGAGTTACTGAGAAGCCGCGATTTGCATTCTGAAATTGACGAGCCAAACGGTGTTTTAATCCATCTTTTTATTGATGACCACATCAAACGACTGATTGGTTCGAGAAGATTGATAAAGCTTTGGGCAAGTCATTTCCCCTATTATTATTTAGATGGGAATGAACTGAAACGCAACGGAAGTTTTTGGTCTGGGAGACACGTACAGTCACGGTTTTATCGCGCCATCAGCGAAAGCGCCTTTATTGGGTTATTCGACATTGACGTTCCTTGGTTTGTTACCGATGGTCACCTAAAACTTTTTTCGACAGTTTTAGGAGAAGCGAAAAAGGAGTTTTTGAAGCAATATCCCGAAGGTCGGTTTGTGGTAATTATTGGGCCAAACTCAAAACTTGCACCACGCGTTAAGAACGTTTTAGAGGAAATTAATATGGAAGTCTTAGACTGCGCCAACTTGTTGGATAAGGAGAAAAAGGAGTATAAAATTCATTGGACGGAAGGGCATCCTAGCACAAAGTATCATCTAGAAATAGCGGATACCTTGAATGCGTTTCTAAACATTCAGCATAAGTAATTCGTAACCTGAGTTCGATTAGGCAAGCACCTCTTCTAATACTTTATGAGAGCGCAGCTCCTTCATTCCGTCTAGATGGAGTCGGAAAAAGTCGATGAGTTTTTGAAGTAGCGTTCTGCGAATAGCGCTACTCATTTGTATTGTGTGGAACTCAGTCATAGAAATACCGATAATCTCTGCAAGTTTAACTGTGGATTGTCCTTCGGTGTAATGTGCATGAATTGGCTGGGCCTTAGCAAACTCACCTTCATATAAATCAAAGTAGTACTCGCCATTAAATAGGGATGGATAAAACCCCAAATGCGAAGAGAATTCAACCATGAACTTGAGGTGGAAGTTGCTACAGCTTTCTTCAGTTTCATCAAGCAGTAGGATGGCGTGCTTGAGAAATAGAAACAAGCGTTGGTTCTTTTCTTCTTCATGAATGGAACGAGAAATAATTTCTGCCATAAACAACGCAACGCAGGTTTTCACTGTGTCAAACGGAATTGCGTTTAGGCTTTCGCTGCGCTCCAAATTTCGCGGAGAATGAATCCCTTTTCGGTCATCATTTTTGTAAGTCAGCTCAACCAAACTAAGTGGTTGTAAAGGAGCAAGTTTAGTGAGGGCTTTTTTGCCGCTTCCAACGCGCACCATAAATGAACCAAGCCCAGATTGCTCTGTATAAATTTTGGCGATTACCGAACTGTCGGAGTAACGAATAGTACTCAGAACAATTCCATCTGTGGTAATCATTTCTAATTGATGAAAAGAATCTTGGTAACGAATGTCTGCTTTCCGTCTTCGTTAGATGCAAACACCAAATAGACACCACTTTGGGCGCGGCCGCCAGTGAGTTTATTACCATCCCAAGTAGCCTGACCGCCATTAGCCGTTGTGGCGAAGACTACATTTCCGGCAGCATCAGAAATCTTTACATCAGCATCTCTAACCAAACCTTTAATGGCTATTAGGCCTTCGTAATCTGGCTCCACTGGGTTTGGATAAGCGTAAACATCGTTGTTTACAAACTCAGAAGTTCCCCAAGTAGCATCTCCTCTAAATGATATGATTCCTTTGTCTGTGCCAATAAAAACCTCCCCACTTAATTGATCTACACCCAAAGACGTAATCTGATTACTAAAAATCGGGCTATTGTCGGTTGTGAAGTGATAAACCTCCTCCGTTCCATCCTCAGACATAAGAAACACCCCTGCATTTGAAGTACCAATCCATTTGCGGTTTGCACCGTCAATTACGATTTCGGTTACCGCTTCGCTCTCCAATAGATACTGCACGTAACCATCTTGTTCAACTAAAATTTGCTGGGAGTCAAAATTCCCACCATCAAACACACTCTCAGGAGAGTAGAACACAGAAATTCCGTTGTTGGTACCAACCCAAATTTCACCATCCAAATCTGCTACAATGGTAAAAATGTCATTGCTGTTTAGGTTTCCTTTTCCAACCCCTGTTGTAAGCTTAATTGAGCGGTCATCATCAGCAAAATCAAGCGAATTGTTGTCGTTATAAACAACCAAACCAGTACCTCTGGGCGCCACAATCCATTTCTGACCGCTATCGTCAATGGCAATATCACCAAGAGTAATGGGGGCAACGGCCTCTATATCAAAACTATGCCAAGTACCATCTGTTTCTTTGGCATAAAGCAACTTCTCTACTTCTGTACGCGTAACCCAAAGTGTGCCTGTATTTTGGTCAATGGCCAGCCCGCATACACGGATGTTGGACGACCCATTGTTGGTATTCCAAACGCTGTAGGTGGTGTCATAGCTTGCCACAAATTGGTCGTCATAATATTCCACCAGCCCTCTTCCCCAAGTACTAGCATACATTCGTTTACTATCAAATGGATCAACCAATACACGAATAAAATCTCGGAATCCTGAGGTCTGAGGAAACGAGCCAGGCCCAATATTGCCCCATTGGTTGTCTTTGTATGTGTATAGTCCACTTTCGTTGTTGGTTATCCCCCAAGTAGATGAAAGACTGCCCGAAGAAACATAGCATCTACCATCCCATACACTGATGTCGGTATTTGAAAGATCTCTAGGCCCGTTGACATTAATCGCTTCAAACGTTAAGTTCTCTGAATGTTTAATAAGACCAGCGTTCTTGTCTGCAATCCACATAGTTCCTTCAGCGTCTGTAAGTGCATGGTTTGGTTTCGCAACACCGAACCCGTAGTTATCTGCTAACCTTAAACGCTGATTATTTTCATCGTACTCAGCAACACTATTTCCCATTACAACAAGCAAAACATCATTACTGCTTTCTAGGCTATTTACCGTCTCGTTTGCACCACTATCAAGAGGGGTCCATTGTTGGTTCTGCAGGTAGTAAATGGTGTCAAGTCCATTATCAACTTCAAGGTTTACGTACAGCCTATTGTTAAACCATGTTCCAGCGTTGTATGTACCCAGTGGAATATCGGAGAATCGTGTCCAGTTTTCAAAATTGGCGAGATTAGCTCCACTTAGCGGTGCCCAATAAACACCATCTTCGGTTGTGGCAAATAGCTTTGTTTCCGAGGTAGTAATGTCAAATATATTTAGAGCAGCACCTTCTGGCCCGATATAATATGTGTCTTTAACCTCGTGTCTAATAAGGTCAAGCACTACAATGGCAAATCCAGTGGCCAAATACGCTAAGTCATCCTTTATATGAAGGTTTATGATGGTTTTGTTTCCAAGAATAGGCTTGTCTTTAATGTCAGGAATGTTGATGATGCTTCCATCCTGAATAATATCAATATTCGTGTTTTTGTAGGCAACAAGAAGCGTGTTATTGTCATCGCTCCAAGCAATGGCAGCGTACCCGATGTCTGACATTCCAGACACTTTAGAAAGTCGAACAATATCTCCGTAAGTCTTATGGTGTCTGAATAAACCGGATTCGGAAGCCGAAAAAACCCAATCTCCTGCATCAGCAACCATTATACCTTTATTATAAGGTAAATGATCGCGCCATTGCCCAATGGCAACCTGAGCAAACAGCGGCATTTGAATGCAAGTAATAAGTGTAAGGACAAGAAAATGTTTAGACATAATGCGAAACGCCTTGATATTGATTGAGGAACAAGTATAATGGTTGCGTTGCAAAATAACGGTTGTCTGGCTGATATATTGTGCTGGTTTTTAGAAAGAGTCCCTGTTAGTTTTTGTGCCACGGCAGGAGTTCCAATTTGCTCTTAAAACTTCTGTTTTCGGATAATGTAGGTAGGTCTGCGTTTCCCTTCCATAAAACCTTTGCCAACATATTCGCCCAAAACGCCTAGCATAATCAGCTGTACGCCACCAATAAAAAGCACACTAGCCGTGGTACTGGCCCAACCTTGCATGGCTTGGTCGGTAAAGGCAAAAATGTAAATCACATACAAGCCGTAAATACCAGCAAGCGTTGCAATGAACAACCCAAGCAGCATGGAAAGCTGTAATGGTCTAATGCTGAAAGACGTGATACCTGAAAGCGCCAACGAAAACATTTTGCCGTAGGTGTAATTCGATTTTCCTGCAAAACGACCTTGTGGCTTGTAGCTAATGGCGGTTTGCTTAAAACCCACCCAACTCACTAAACCCCTAATAAATAGATACGATTCGTCTAGTTGTTTCAGAACGTCTACAACCTCGCGGTCTAGGAGGCGGAAGTCGGCTGTGCCTTGGAGTATTTGTACCGAGCTGAGCTTTTGCGCCAAGCGATAGAACAGCTTTGAAGTAGCGCGTTTCAGCCAGGAAAGGCTAGGGTCTTCCTCCCGTTGGGTAAAAACCACTTCATACCCTTCTTGCCACTTTTTAATAAGGTCAGGAATGAGCTCAGGCGGATGCTGTAAGTCGGCATCAAGACTGATAACGCAATCGCCTTCGGCAGAGTCCAGACCCGCTTTAAGCGCTGCCTGATGTCCGAAATTGCGAGATAGTTGGATGAGTTTGACACATGCATCCTTCTTACTCAAAGCTTCAATTAAGCTGACAGTTTCGTCTTGGCTGCCATCATCCACAAAAAGGAGTTCATGGGTTGGGTAGCTGGCCAAAACGGGAGCCAGTTGCTCGTAGAGCGCCTGAATATTTCCAGCCTCGTTGAAGCACGGAACAACCACAGAAACAAATGGGGCATTCTTTGAAGGCGCGTCACTCATGCGGCTAAAGGTAAAAGGATCGTTCGCTTGAAACGCAAGTGCTCAAAAGTTGCCGTCATGCTGAACTTCCCCTCTCTTCAAAAGAGAGGGGTGTCATCCGCAAGGCGGATGTGGGGTGAGTTATTTATTCAGGCCAACCAGTTACCGCCAAATCAATCTGACGTTTCTCCAATGAAACGTTCACCACCTTCACCATCACGGCATCGCCTAGTGTGTAAGAATTACCCGTGGTAGAACCGATAACAGACATCGTGTCTTCATCATAAGAGTAGAAGTCATCCGGGAGATTCTGCAAGCGAATCATGCCTTCGCATTTGTTCGCCTTTATCTCTACAAATATTCCCCATTCGGTAACGCCCGAAACCAATCCTTCAAACTCTTCGCCAATATGTTTCATCAAGTATTTGGCTTGCATGTACTTGGTAGAAGCGCGCTCAGCTTGAGTAGCATTTTTCTCCCTCTCAGAACTATGGATACAAAGGTCTTCGTAGTCTTTCTGGAACGCAGACTTTCCTTCATCTAAATAGCGCTGAAGCAACCGATGAACCATCACATCTGGATACCTTCTAATAGGCGATGTAAAGTGCGTGTAGTAATCGAAACCAAGGCCGAAGTGACCGATGTTGTCCGTGCTATACTCCGCTTTAGCCATGCAACGAATTGCCATGGTGCTCAGCATATTCTCTTCGCCTTTTCCTTTAATGTCGGCTAAGAGTTTATTTAGCGAATCAGTTACAACCCGTCTTGGACCCAACTCTACCTTGTAATCTAACTGAGCGGCAACAGACACAAGCATTTCGAGACGCTCCTGAACAGGATTGTCGTGAATTCGGTACACAAATGTTTTGGGCTGCGAACCCTGCTTAGGCTTACCAACAAACGTGGCTACCTGCTTATTAGCCAGCAGCATGAATTCCTCCACCAGCTTGTTGCTGTCTTTGTATTCTTTAAGGT
>Ga0222650_1000326_pt1 | contig 39540 bp, 25 predicted proteins | sample AntAcemetagen367_FD_179820 | JGI IMG/M metagenome (GOLD analysis project Ga0222650, IMG submission 179820) | Saline water microbial communities from Ace Lake, Antarctica - #367 | ecosystem: Environmental > Aquatic > Non-marine Saline and Alkaline > Saline | place: Antarctica: Ace Lake... | reverse complement strand
ATGCCGTCAAAGGCGCTCTCAAAGCGGACGATCTCGACCTCATCAAGTCCACCACTGCGGACCTCGAAAAATCTCTCGGTGAACTCGCCCAGGCCGCGCAAGCCGCCGGAGCCCAAATGCCCGATATGGGTGGATCCCCGGACGTCGAGCCAGCCGATGATCAAGACGGCGAACCACGGCAAGCCAAGGGAAAAGTTGTCGATGCCGAAGTCGTCGATGCCGAAGTTGTCGACGCCGAAGCATCGGACGAAACTCCGAAAAAGTAATCCGCAATAAAAGAAAAACTCTAGCGAGGCTGCCTGTATTAGGAAGCCGCGCAAAAAAAACCAAACAACCAACAAAAAGAAAACAATGGCTAGTATCAAACCACTCGGAAACCGCGTTCTCGTAAAGCGTCTCGAAGCAGAATCAGTCTCAGCAGGAGGCATCGTCCTTCCTGATTCCGCTCAGGAAAAACCCCAGGAAGCTGAAGTCACCGAGCTCGGCACGGGCGGAACCGACGAGCACGGCAAAGACATCGTCTTTGATGTCAAAATCGGCGACAAGGTCCTTATCTCCAAATACGGCGGCACTGATGTCAAAGTGAATGGCGAAGACCTCCTCATCCTCTCCCAGTCCGACATCCTCGGTGTTCTCACTGACTAATCGTCGAAAGACTCCAATTTAAATAAAATAAAATACTCTAAATAAAGACATGGCTAAACAACTCAAATTCGACGAAGCAGCACGTCAGGCCCTCCTCCGGGGAGTCGAAAAGCTCGCCCGTGCCGTTAAGGCAACGCTAGGACCGTCCGGTCGTAACGTCATTCTTGACAAAAAATTCGGTTCCCCAACCGTGACTAAAGACGGTGTCTCGGTCGCCAAGGAGATCGAACTCGACTGCCCTTACGAGAACATGGGTGCTCAACTCATCAAGGAAGTTTCTTCCAAAACCTCCGACATCGCTGGTGACGGAACTACGACGGCAACGGTCCTCGCTGAAGCCATCTATAAGGAAGGTCTTCGCAACGTGACTGCCGGGGCTAACCCAATCAGCCTGCAGCGTGGTATCCTCGCAGCTTCCAAAGCCATCGTGGCTCAGCTCGCTGAGATCTCCAAGGAGGTTTCCGAGTCCAAAGAAATTGCCCAGGTTGCCACTGTCTCCGCGAACTGGGACGAGGAAATCGGCACCATCATTGCTGATGCCATGGACAAGGTCGGCAAAGACGGAACCATCACGGTTGAGGAAGCCAAAGGAATCGAAACCACTCTCGACGTTGTTGAGGGAATGCAGTTCGACAAAGGCTACCTTTCTCCCTACTTCGTGACCGATCCAGAAACCATGGATTGTAACCTCGAAGGCGCATACGTCCTCATCAACGAGAAGAAGATCTCCAACTTAAAGGACCTCCTTCCCGTGCTCGAGAAGATTGCCAAGACCGGCAAGCCTCTTCTCATCATTGCGGAAGACGTCGAAGGTGAAGCCCTTGCTGCTCTTGTGGTCAACAAGCTCCGCGGAACCCTCAACATCGCCGCTGTCAAAGCTCCCGGCTTTGGTGATCGTCGTAAGGCCATGCTCGAGGACATCGCGGTCCTCACCGGTGGTCGTTGCATCACCGAGGACCTCGGCATCAAGCTTGAGAACATTGAGCTCGAAGACCTCGGTGAAGCCAAGCGCATCACCATCAGCAAGGAAGAGACCATCATCGTCGAAGGTGGCGGTGGTTCCGAGGCCATCTCCGGTCGCGTCAACCAGATCCGTAAGCAGATTGCCGACACCACTTCCGACTACGATCGTGAGAAGCTCCAGGAGCGTCTCGCCAAGCTCGCCGGCGGTATTGCTGTCATCAATGTCGGTGCTGCCACCGAGTCCGAGATGAAGGAGAAGAAGGCCCGCGTTGAAGACGCCCTTCACGCGACTCGCGCGGCTGTTGAGGAAGGGATCGTCGCAGGAGGCGGCACCGCTTTCATCCGTGCCACTGCTCTCATTGGTGACCTTGGTCTCACCGGAGACGAAGCGACCGGTGCGAGCATCATTATCTCTGCGATCGAGGCTCCCCTCCGTCAGCTTGCCGCCAACGCAGGTCTTGAAGGTGCCCTCATCGTCGAGAAGGTCAAGAATGCCAAAGGCAATATCGGCTACAACGTCGCCACTGGCGAGTATGTCGACCTCATCGAGGCGGGTGTTGTTGATCCCACGAAAGTGACTCGTTCTGCTCTTCAGAACGCGGCTTCGATCGCTGGCCTCATGCTTACCACGGAGTGTCTCATCACCGATCTCCCCGAGCCGGAAGCGGCCGGCGGCGGTGACCACGGTCACGACCACGGCGGCATGGGCGGAATGATGTAAGTCATCCTGACTCCAAAAAATTCAGAAGCTGGACGGGAAACCGTCCGGCTTTTTTTTTGGATTTCAGACACAATTCGGGGTGCTGAAGGCACCGTGGAGCAGGGCCCCAGACTTCAGTCTGGAGAATCGTGATTCATCACGAAAGCATCCTGAAGGGATGCCGCAAAATGCCCCTGACACCTCCGTTTCGCGAGTGTCGTCGTGAACTTCCCCCGGCAAGACACATAGCCGTATCCGAGCTTGGAGGCATTGAAGATTATTTAGTGAGGTTGGTCGTCCATGTTCCGCCTGTATGTTCAGGGATTTCCGTGATGAAAAGTTGGCGCAAGGGCTCACTTTTGTGGCTCCTCCCGGTCTCCGCTCACGTGAGAATGAAGATTCCATTCTTTCCATGAGCAGGAGGACTGGGATAGACTTCCCAAGTCTATGAATAAGAAGGCTATTATCCACTGTTGCGTGCTCGGGGCTTTGATCCTGTATACCATCTTTGCCTGGAATACCGTCCAGGGGGTCGCGGAAAAGGCCAAGGAAGAGACAAAGAAGGCCATCGAAAATGGTGAGATCGATTACTGGTCGGAAGTGAAGTTCGGTGACAGTCGGCTTGATGAGGCGGCCGGGATGGTGAAAGTGGGAATCCCGCTTTTGATTGCGGTGATTTATGCCGGTGTCCTGACCGTGATCTATGTTCTCCCGGTTCTAGTGGATAAGGTGGGTGAGGAATTGATGGGCTCAACCGCTGAGGTCGATGATGATCCCTTGGACGAAGCGCGCGCGGCCTTTGCGGAGGAGGACTATCCGGAAGCTATCGCGGTCTATCGTAAATTTTGGTTGGAGAACCCCGACGATCGCCGTCCTCTGATTGAGATCGCGAAAATTCAGCGGGTGCATTTGGAGAATCCCGCGGTTGCGGTAAGCACCCTTGAGGAGGGCCTTGATGATCATGAGTGGCCGGAGGAAGACGCTGCGTTTTTGATCTTCCGAATCGCGGAAATTTACGAAGAAGATCTCGAGGATCGAGACAAGGTAGTCGAGACCTTGGAGCGTGCTGTCGAGGAACTCAAGGGCTCACGTCATGCCGGGAATGCGGCTCACAAATTACGCGAAATGGAGGTAAGTTAGGAGTGCTTGAAAAGGTCAGATCAGTTTGGGGGTATTTGGTGACCGTTGCTCCGTTGCTCTCCGTCGCTTTTGCGTGCTTGGGGGGGGCAGTGTGGTCCTACTCTCTGGGGGTGGCTCTCTTTCTCATGATACTTGCGATGGCTACTTCAAGGCCTCGCTGGCAATGGTGGCTGACGCTTTGTCTGGTCGCTACCTTCGTGGCGTGGCGGGCCGATGATTTAGAAACGCCGGTGAAGGAGAGCCTTGCCCAGCCGAGGTCGGAATTTGTGGAAGGCGTCTTGACGGTCGGAAGGCAGGCGGGGCGCACCGCAAGAGAGCGCTACGGAGTTCTTGCAGAAGATGAGCGGGAGCGCCGGGTGATGGTCTTTCGCGCGGAGCGCTATCGACCGGGCGAGGTTCTTCAGATCAAGGGGAGGTTTTTTGTTCCGGAGCGTGAACGCAATCCCGGGATGTTTCCAAAACTGGACGATTGGCAGCGAAGTGGGATCTCTGGCGGGCTGGTGGTCAGTGAGGAAGAATTGCAACGGGTCAATTGGTATGCTGCGCCATTTCGGTGGGCGGAGAGATTGCGGGAGGGATTACAAGTCGGGATCACGCGGGGCTTGCCGGAAACCTCGAAAGGGAAGGATGTCATCCAAGCGATGGTGTTGGGGGATAAGCCGCCTCGCGAATCAGAGGTGAGTCGGGCCTTTCGGGAGAGTGGCGCGATGCATGTTTTTGCGGTGAGCGGATTGCACGTCACTTTGGTGGGCGCAATTTTTTGGATGGTTTTGATGCATCTTCCGATCCCAAGGAGAGTGGGAATCTTTCTCGTGATCTTGGCCATGATTTCCTATGCCATGGTGACCGGGATGCGTCCGCCCGCAATTCGAGCGACCTTGATGGCGATCTGTTTTTTGGGAGCATTTTTTTTCAGGCGGCGCCCGTCACTTTTTAATGCGCTCTCGCTGAGTCTGATTCTTGCGATTTTGTGGAAGCCCTCACAGGTCCATGACGCGGGCTTCCAGTTATCGTATGGGGTCTTACTTGCGATTGGCTTGGGTGTCGGATTGGCTTTGAGGTTTACGGGGAAGATTGCCGAGTTGGATCCCTTTTTCCCGAGGCGGTTGTTAACGGACGGTCAGCGCAGGGTGCTGACCGTGCGGACTTATTTTGCGAATCTTGGGGCGAGTTCATTGGCGGCGTGGTTGGGATCAATGCCCATTATGATTTGGCATTTTGGGGTGGTGACGCCGATCGCCGTGGTTACGAGTCTCTTGTTGATCCCGGCGACAATGGTGATTCTGGCGTTGGCCTTGTTCGCGGCCTTGGCTGGGCTGGCCTCACCAAGACTTGGAGGATATGTCAATCAGGTGAATTCAATCGTGGCGAGTGGAGCCTTCTTTACCGCAAAGGGTTTTTCGAAAGTGCCCCTGGGTCACTGGCAGTCACGACGATTAACGCCGGGGGACTGGGTCGTTTTTGATTGTCACGATGGCGGGGCGGCTTCGTTTCTGGATGTGAAAGGAGGCGCGATGATCGACGTGGGGGGGAGTTGGTTTTACCGAACCCAATTGCGCGCGATTTTGAATCGCTGGAATGTCGAATTGCAGGAAGTCTTTGTGACTCATCCGGATGGTGATCATGTCGGAGCCTTACCCTTGATTTTGGATCGTGGCGGTCTCAATCAGGCGGTCTTGCCGATGGCGCAGGCCTTGAGTCCGAGTTATCGGGAGTTCGTAGCTCACGCGGAAGATGAGGGATGCGTGATCGTCGTGGCCAAAGCGGGTGAGCGATATGATCTGGATGACGGGGTGTGGGTGGAGATTATAAGAGAGGGCCAATCTTCCGCTCGCGGGGTGGCCGACAATCGCATCATGGTGATGAAGGTGCATTGGAAGGGGTGGAAGATCCTCGTGACAGGCGATTTGGGAATTGATGACGAGTTGGCGTTGCTCAAGGATGGCGCGGATTTGCGGGCGGATGTTGTCCTGATGGGACGGCATGAATGGGGCGTGTCGGGGCAGTATCAATTTCTGAAAGCAACGGGAGCGAAGGTCGTGATTACGAGCGCGGCCCGGTTTCCTTCGTACGAGAATCCTACGAATCGCTGGGTGAACCGGGTGAAATCGAATGGATACCATCTCTTCAATCAAGGGGAGAGCGGTGCCGTCATCATGGACTTTGAAGAGGGGGAAATGAGCCTGCGCTCGTTTCTAGATCCGGAGGATCAGATCACCCTGCAACGGTAGACCCGGGTCACCCGCGGGGTGATTTGGGTCAGGACTTCCCAGGGAATGGTGCCGGCCTTTGTGGCGAGGTCGGAGACGAGGAGATGTGGCCCAAAGAGCTCGGCTTCATCGCCCGGTTGGCAGTCTGGGAGTTCCGTGACGTCGACGATGATTTGATCCATCGTGACCCTCCCCAAGAGTGGGCAAAGGGCGCCATTGAGGAGCACTTGGGTGCCCTTTCCGGAGAGTGCGCGTGGGTAGCCGTCGCCATAGCCGAGGCCCAGGACGGCCGCTTTGGTGTCGCGCGTGAGCAAGGAGCGTCCATAGGAAACGCCGTGGCCTTTGGGGAGGTCGTTGACAACCGAGACGCGCGACTTGAGCGACATCACGGGTTTGAGTATCTCCTGATAGCGCGTGATGGGAGAGAGGCCGTAGAGAAGGAGACCGGGGCGAACCATGGTGGTGGTGCGGCTTTTGAAAGCAAGGAGGCCGGCGGAGTTACTGAGGTGAACGTGGAAGGGGCCGGGCGCTCTGGGAATGCTCTCGACGAGGGAATCAAAGAGCGCGAATTGCGAGCGCGTGAATTCCGGGTCCTCGTCGGCCACCGGGAGGTGTGACCCTACGCCGGTGAGCTTGATGCCGGGAGAGGTGGCGAGTTTTTCGAGCGCTGCTCCGAGTTGGTGGGGGAGGAAGCCGCCCCTGCCCATTCCGGTATCGAGGGCGAGATGGGCCTCGATGGGTGAGATTTTTCCAAGTTGATTGAAATGCGCCATTTCCTCAAACGAACACAGGCAGGGAGTCCAGCCACGGGTCGCAATTTCCTCCCGTTCGGCGGGAAGAGTGGCCCCGAGGATGTAGGGGCGGGTTTGAATGCCAGCCTCAAAGAGTTGGCGGGCTTCACCGGCGTTGGCGACGCCAAGGAAGGGGAGGTTTTCGCGATCGAGGACTTGGGACACTCTCTTAAGACCGTGGCCATATGCGCCTGCTTTGATCACCGCCATCACCTCTTGACCGGATTGCTCACGGGCAACCCGCAGGTTGTCTTGGAGGGCCGCGAGATCGATTTCGGCCCAAGCTCTTGGAGGAGACTCGGTCATCCGTGAACATTAAGTGAAATTTAGCATTTAGAGAAACCCAATTCCTCCGCTATGACATGGAGAGGCCCGTGACAGGGAGCAAACACGAAAAATTGGGGTCATCCTATCTCGGCGAGGAGGATGGCATCGATATTCGGGCGCGCTCACTTTTGGGGTGGTCTTATGATGGCAATCGAAATCCAATCAAGGAGACCATGAAGCGCGAGGATCTAAAGTTCACAACCGAGGAAGAAGTCATGTTTTTCGACACCGACTGCGCTGGTGTCGTGCATAATATCGCCTATCTCCGCATGATCGAAACTTGTCGAACCAAGCTGGCGGGGGAGATGGGGATGGATCTCGTTACGATGTCAAAGACCCAGCTCTTCCCGGTCGTAGTGCGCACTGAGATTGACTACAAAATACCAGCGCGGCTTGGTGATCACCTCGAAATCCACGGACATATCAGCGAGATCGGCAAAGTGAAGTTTTGGTGTGAATTTACGATTGTGAGGAAAGGGGAGCCCCGTCCGCTCATTAAATGTCGGCAAGCTCTCGCGCTAGTGCAAATGCCCGCGGGCAAACCGCAGCGTTTACCCGCAGATTGGCTTGCGCTCTGAGGAACGGTTCGCGGTTGCTCAACTTGGCCCCTTCATGATGTCCTTTCAGCGTTCTGACTTCGTCAGCCAAGCCGTCTTGGATTTGGTCCGCAGAATCTCCGGAATCGAATAACGCGATACTTGGTGGCCCGGACTTCCGCAAGAGAGGTAACTTTCGGCGACCATTCTCTCACGGTGTAACCCGATGGGACGGGACTTCGCTAAGAGGCCTCGAAAAAGAAGGTCATTTTATTGCCACGCTGTTCCTGCGAATAGCGCTCCTTTTCAGAAGGAATCCCGAAATCTTTCCTTTTCGCTTTCCGCTTTGGAGGGAAGGCCGTAACACGGGGGGGTAATGGCTCACAAACCTGTCGTTCTCATCATTCGTGACGGCTGGGGTGTCAACCCCGGTGGCAAGCATACCGCTGAACAAGATGGTAATGCCGTCGAGTTGGCGGAAACCCCTTTTCATGACACCATGGAGGGTCTTTATCCGAAGGGATCTCTTTCAGCCTCCGGCCTGGACGTTGGTCTGCCGGAGGGTCAAATGGGGAACTCGGAAGTCGGACACCTCAATTTAGGCGCAGGGCGTATCGTTTATCAGGATTTAACCCGGATTAATAAGGCGATCTCGGACGATGTCCTGAAGGAGAATGAGATTCTCAAAGAAGCCTTCAAAAAAGCTGGCGGGCATCGTCTCCATTTAATCGGCCTCGTCTCTGATGGCGGAGTTCACAGCCATCAGGATCAACTGATCGCCTTGGCCCAGGCGGCCCGGGATTCCGGCTGCGAGGATATCGTGGTCCACGCCATCACCGATGGTCGGGACACCTCACCGACGGGTGGGGCGGGCTACCTGAACTACGTTGAAGATGAACTCGCAAAGTGCGATGCGCGCATTGGCACGGTCATTGGCCGTTACTACGCGATGGATCGCGATAAGCGCTGGGAGCGAACCAAGCTCGCCTGGGATGCCATCGTGCACGGAAAAGGCGCGAAGTGTGACGTCCTCGCAAGCGAGGCGATTGCCGAGCAATACGCCCAACAGAAGACCGACGAGTTTCTCTCGCCCATCATCTTATTTGATCACGAGAAGCAGCGGATCAACGACGATGACGTCATCCTTTTCTTTAACTTCCGCGCTGATCGGGCCCGGCAGTTGTCCGAGGTTTTCCTGAGCACGGGAGACTTTGATGGTTTCGAAACCGGGGTCATTCCCAAGGTCCATTATTTCACGCTCACCGAGTATGATGAGACCTACGATTGCCAGGCGATTTTTCCTCCTGAGAAGATCAAGATGACCCTTGGTGAAGCGGTCTCCAGGGCGGGGAAAAAACAGCTTCGAATCGCCGAGACCGAAAAATACCCCCACGTTTCGTATTTCTTCAATGGCGGGGAGGAAACTCCCTACGATTTGGAGGACCGCAAGGTGATCCCTTCTCCCAAGGAAGTCGCGACTTACGACTTGAAGCCTGAAATGAGTTCAGAGGAGGTCGAAGACTACGTATTGGGTCACCTCAAGGATTACGATCTCGTCATCATCAATTTTGCTAATCCTGACATGGTGGGTCACACTGGGGTGGTGGAGGCCGCCAAGAAAGCAGTCACTCGGATTGATAGTGCGGTCCAGTCCATTACCGCCGAAACTCTCCGGCTTGGGGGCAAGTTGCTGATCACCGCTGATCACGGAAACTGTGAGTTCATGCGGAATGCCGACGGCTCGCCGCACACCGCGCATACCACGAATTTGGTCCATCTTTGGTATGTCGCCGCTGATGCCAAGGGGCGGAAGGTTCGCGATGGGATTCTTGCGGACGTTGCTCCGACGCTTCTCGAAATGATGGCGGTTGCGCAGCCCAAGGAAATGACGGGCAAATCCCTGATCGAGTAGCGCGGGACTCGTGTCCCCGCTACCTTTTGGAAAGAAGACCTTGGTAACAGACCAGGGTTTCTGCGGCAGCCTCCTCCCAAGTGCGAACGACGGTCGGTCGGAGATCTCCTTTCTTGCTGAGAATCTCGATCAAATGGGCGGCCATGGCGTCAGTGTCCCATGAGTCCGCGGTCCGGGCCGAGGGCAGGATCTCGGCCACTCCTGATTGTTTGGAAAGAACGGCGGGAACTCCGAATTGCGCAGCTTCGAGCGCGGAAAGGCCGAAAGGTTCGGAGACCGAGGGCATGCAATAGGCGTCGGCCATGGCGAGAAGGCGGTGAATTTTTTTACGATTCAGGAAGCCGGTAAAGTGGAATTTTTTCTGAATGCCGAGGCGAACGGCGCCCGCCATCAGGGGGTGTAACTGTTCCCCGGTTCCGGCGACCGCAAAGCGCACGTTGCTCTCTGAACTTAGGACTTTTTGCGCGATCTTGAGGAAGTGCCCCGGACCTTTTTGCGCGGTCACTCGACCTAGGAAAACCACGAGTTTTTCTGGAAAGGGTTTGGAGCTTCGGAAGGAGCGGACGGGGGAAGCGCCATTATGAACGACGACGACTTTCTCCGGTGGCGCCTCATAGTGATCGAGGCAGATTTTCCGGCAGTAGTGGCTCACCGCGATGACAAGATCAGCGGACTTCAGGATATTTTTTTCGATTTCATAGATCCAGCCGCGCTCGCCTGGCCCCGCGCGGTCGTAGGTGAGGGAATGGGTGTGAAATACGAGGGGCTTGCCAGTCTGTTTACGGACTTCCAGCCCCGCAAGCGCGGTCATCCAGTCATGGGCGTGGATGATGTCGAAGTCATGATGGCGGGACGCTTGCGTGACTTTCTGAGCGAAAGCGATGACCTTGGCGCCAAGATCCGGGCCATAGAGGTCAGTGGGATCGATGCTGAAAGTTTCGGCATCGAGATAGGGGCGCAGATCGGAAGGAACGTGTTCGACAACGGAGAAAGCCTCCATTTTTCCAGAGTCTTCACCGCTATGATCGGCCTGATTGAGACCGATGAGTCGGAGGTTCTCATTGAGGGAAGTTGATGCGCCCTTTGGCAGAATAAAGGTGAGGCGGGCCTTTTTTGAGAGGGCCCGGCCTAAGCCCTCGCATGCCACCCCGAGGCCGCCATGGAGGATCGGAGGGAATTCCCAGCCCAGCATGAGGACGTGTGGTTCGGCGTTGGTGTGAGATTTCAAGAATTGGGGGCGAAAATAGTTTTGCCGGGGAATCGATCGGCGATGGCGTGAGGCATGGAGTGTGCTTATAGTTTTATGAAATGGAGAACGTCGATACAGCACCCTTTGAGAAGGATAACTATATTGAAACCGGTATGCCAGCCGAAGCTGGAGAACTCTTCCCGGGGAAGGTGAGCGAGCACCGGAACGAGGGGGCCCGGCAAGTTTTCGTCTGCGACAATGCCTGTGTCCTTGAGGTGACCTGCGTGGACGCTGAGAAAGTGAGATTCCGTTTTGCCCCGAATGGAGATTTTCCTGAGGATTTCTCTTATGCGGTTTTACCTGGGGTCCTGGACGGTGGCGTTGTTCCCGAGGTTTCTGAAGATGAGGCCAACTTTATCATTAAGACGGGGGCATTGGTGGTTTTTCTCCTTCGGGAAGGATTGCGGCTCCGGATTGAAGATGCCGCAGGGAACCTTCTCTCACAGGATGAAAAGGGATTCCACTGGTATCAGAATGATTCCTTTGGGGGAGAGGTCGTGATGATGAGCCGGGTCATCCAGTCTCAAGAACACTATTTCGGCCTTGGCGATATTCCCGGGCATAAGAACTTGCGCGGCCAGTGCAGGCAGTTATGGGCAAGTGATGTCTATGGGTATGGTGCCGCGACGGATCCGCTTTATAAAAGCATCCCCTTCTTCGTGGGCCTGCACCACAATCGGGCCTACGGAATCTTCTTTGACAACACCTTCAGATCCTCCTTCGATTTCGGGCGCGAGCGGCCCTCGGTGACGAGCTTTTGGGCTCAGGGAGGCGAAATGAATTTCTACTTTATCCATGGTCCTTCCGTCGCAAAGGTGGTGGAAAGGTATGCGGATCTGACCGGGAAACCAGACCTGCCGCCTCTGTGGGCCCTTGGATTCCACCAGTGCAAATGGTCCTATAAGAGCGAGGCGGAAGTTCTCAAAATTGCCGAGGGTTTCACTTCCCGGGGGATTCCGTGTGACGCCATCTATGTCGATATTGACTACATGGATGGGTTTCGTTGTTTTACCTGGAACCGGAATAAGGAGAACTATCCGAATCCCTCGAGGATGGCCGCAAAGCTCGAAAAGAACGGGATTAAGACGGTCGCGATTATCGATCCCGGTATCAAAATTGATCCCGAGTATGAAGTCTATCTGAGTGGTAAGGAAAAGGACGTTTTCTGTAAGCGAATGGACGGCCCTCTGATGACGGGAAACGTTTGGCCGGGACCGTGTCATTTCCCTGATTTCACGAAGCCAGAGGCTCGTGATTGGTGGGCCGATCTCTTCCCGGCCTTCATGCAGGAAAGTGGCTTGGCCGGTATCTGGACTGACATGAACGAGCCGGCGGTCTTCAATGATGACAAGACGTTTCCTAGCGACGTGCGCCATGATTTTGACGGCCAACCCTGCTCACATCGTAAGGCCCACAACATTTATGGCATGCAGATGTCGCGTGCCACGCGTGACGGCGTGAGCAAAGCGCTGCCCGGAAAACGCCCGTTTGTCATCACCCGCTCCGCCTATGCCGGGACCCAGCGTTACAGCTCGGCTTGGACCGGAGACATTCAATCGACTTGGGAACATCTTAAGATTGGAAACATCCAGTGCCAGCGTCTTGCGCTTTCGGGATACTCTTTTGTGGGGACTGATATCGGTGGTTTTTCCGGGCGCTCCGATGGGGAACTCTTTGTCCGTTGGCTTCAGATGGGCGTCTTCCACCCCTTCTGCCGTGTGCATAGTTCCGGGGACGAAAATGAACAGGAGCCTTGGTCTTTCGGGGAACCCTACACCGCCATCGCAAAAAAATTCATCGAGTTTCGCTACCGCATCCTCCCCTACATTTACACCACCTTTGAAGAGCACACTCGGACGGGCGCGCCCATGATCCGCTCACTCATTTACCTCGATCATCAGGACCATGATTGTCACAACCGGGCCGAAGAATTCGGGTTGGGGCCGAGTCTTTTTACCTGCCCGATTTCTAAGCCCGGGGTCGAAGGACGCTGGCTTTATCCTCCCAAGGGAGTTTGGTATGACTTCTGGACCCATGAGGAACTTCTCGGCGCCGAGGAGCGTTGGGTGGATGTCCCGCTTGATACCACTCCGTTGTTTGTGAAGGGTGGCAGGGTGCTACCACTTTCTCCGGTGCGCTCGAGTTCATCGGTGCCTTTGACTCACATGGAACTGAATGTCTACCTGGCTGATGAGGAGGCGGAGGGAACTCTTTATGAAGATGCCGGTGATGGTTTTGACGATTCGGTTTTGAAAACTTTTGAGCTGAAGGACAAGGTCCTGACCCAAACGCGGGTCGGAGATTTTGCGCCCTCTTATTCGACCTATGAGCTCACAATTTATGGCGCAGATTGGCAAAAAATATCGCTTGATGGTGGCGAGCCAAGCGCGCTCAAGCTGGGTCAGCCATTTCAAGTTCCCGAGAATTTTGAGAAGGTCGTCTTTTCCTAGCGCGAACCCAATTCATCCGCAATCCAAGTGTTCAGAAGAGCGCTGAATTCTTGAAGCGTTGACCCGCTAAAGGGTTCGTGAAGGGCATCCTCGACTTGCGCGAAGCGGATGCGGTGCGAGGTGAGCTTGGCAAGCTCCTCGGCAAGAATTTCCGGTGGGCAAATGGGGTCTCTCTGGCCTTGAGTAAAGAGGATGGGCTTCGAATCAGAGAGACTGGGGAATTGCTCTCGGACTTCTTGGGCCGCTTCCGCAAGTGCGCGTGCCCAGCCGATGGAGATTCGGCTGTGATAGAGAACTGCGCCGGTTTCTGCGCCACGTCCGCTGGTATTGTCTCCGCAATCTGAGCTGCTCACTCCGGTGCCAACCGTCAGCCACGGGAGGATTTTTGCCACCATAGGAAGGGTGACTCGCATCCACGGTTTTGCCTGCCGCATGGGGGCCAGGAGAGGGGCGCAGAACCAAGCGGCCTCGAAGAGATCGGGATGCCCGAGGAAATGCCGAAGCGCGAGGAGTCCGCCCATGGAGTGCCCCGCGATGATGGCCGGGCCCTCAAGGTGGGTGACTGATTCGCGGAAGAGTTCGTCGATGAAGTCGAATCCCGGCACCACGCCCCGTCTCCCGGGCGAGCGGCCGTGACCGGGAAGATCGGTCAGGAGGCATCGATAGCCGGCATCGACGAAGCCCTCGAGGATGGCAGGGTAGCGATCAATGAAGTCTCCTTGACCGTGGAAAAAGAGAAGGGTGCCCTTTTTATCATCTTCAGGTTGAAGAATCAATCGGTGCAGGCTTTGCCCGCCAATGCTCACCCGATGATCTTCGATCTTCATGGCCGGAAGGTCTTCATGAGATCTTGCACGATCTCAGCATCCACGGCGCGGCTGGCCTTGTTAAAGGCGAGATTCATGTTGGCAAGAACGCGAAGAAGGATGGCCGCGAGCGAGCAGGGCTGGCGGACGGCCTTGGTGGCGACCTCGGAAATTTCCGGGTGGTCGGCGAGGAGCTTGCTGACCAAAATGGGGCGGCCTTTATGGAAGGCATCGATGAGGGTGGGGCCTTCCGGGGTATCGAGGAGGCAGAGGAAGTGGCCGGGATAGTTGACTCCGAAGACTGCCATGCCGAGACGTTGCGCGATCAGAATATAGATGAGGGAGAGACCGAGCGGGTTGCTTTGACCCTTCTCGAGGCACCACGCGAGATCGGAGTTTTCGGGCGCGAAGGGGGCGACTTTGTTTCCCGTGAACCGACCGGAAGCAAAAAGCCACGACGAGAGCTCCAGGGGAGTGGCCACTTCGGGGAGTGCCTCTTGGGCGAGAATGTCCAATTCATCTGAGAGGCTGGGTCGGAGGGTGACGCCATCATGGAGGAAGTCGGAGAGAAGCCGGAGGAGGGACTCCAGTGATTCGTAATCGCCATCTGGATCACGGAGATGACTCGCGGGCATGGCCCAGTGTTCCTTGAGGAGCTTTTGTCGCCCGGCGTGGAGGGATGCCGAGAGGAGCTTTGCTTCCTTGGTCTTGAGGTGGATTCCGAGAGCGACAAGATCGTGACTGGCGTCGCCGTCGAAGTCCATCAAGGCGCGCTGAACGCCCTCTTGGACTTCCTCGTTCTCATCGTCGAGGAGTTTCAAAAGTGAGCCAAATTTGGCAGTCCGTTCCATGGAGGAAGGATGGAGCCAGACGAGGGAATCGCCAGAAAATTTCTCAAACGAACACGATCCCTGTATGGTTTGCCTCATTCCTAGGAAAGACGTGCGCTTCTCCGCCGAGGGATAGCCTGCGGGAATGTCTTTCGGCGAGTCAGCGCGCTTTGGCCTAACGCTTCGCTGGGGCAGGTTGGTCCTCGGCCCCTAGGAGGAAGCGGAGGAGTGGTTCGACGGGGGAGAGGCCGTGGGGGTGGTGGCCGAGTCCGGGTTTACGCCAGACTTGAAGGGGAGATTTGAGTTTGGTGAGATGGACGATGAGCGCCGCGGCGTTTTCCTTTGGCGGGACGACGTCGTCTGCACTGCCGATGACGAGGGCGATGGGGATTCCTTTGAGCTTTGCGGCGAAGGCGGGGTCGGTGATTTGGGGATGGGTCTGGGCTTGGTCCGCAGTGATCCCGTAGGCTTTGAGGCAGCGGTCGTAGTCCCCTTTGGAGAGCTTGCCGTTTTGTCCGCCGGGCCATGATTTGAAATCACAGACGGGGTTGTCGCCGTAAATCGCGGTGACGTTGTCAGGGTGTTTGGCTGCAAAATTGAAGATAAAGAGTCCGCCACGCGACATCCCTTCGAGGATGGGCTTTTGGCTAAGCTTGAATTTCGTGGTGAGAATTTCGTGGAGTTCCTCACCGCGGGCCATCGCTTCTTTATTGCCATAAAGGTTGCCGACATTGACGTAGGCGAGGTGATAGCCGCGGTCGAGAAGAGCGAGATCGAGGGCGGGTTGGTGTCCCCAAAAACGGGCGCGCCAAATCCACGGTTGTCCTTTGGCGGCCGTGTGGGGGATGACGAGGGTGGCCTTGGCTCCGGTCTCGGGGAGTTGGAAGTCGTGACGGTCGAAGCCATGCCATTGCGAAGTGACTGGTGCTTGGGCGCGCGTCCCGGTGGGTTGACTGAGGAGATCGTAGGAGTGATGAGCCAGTTGATCGTGGCCGGGCGTATTGGGGTGGACGCCGTCGGTTGTGCTGCCGGGAGAGAGGGCGCGGGAGAGGTCGTGGAAGTGAAGCATTTCGTCAGTGGCGGCAGCGGCGGCATAGGCTTTGTTGATGACGGGGAAATGTTTGAAGCGTTCGAGGAGATCTTTTTGACGCTCGGGTTTGAGGCCTGGCTGGTTTGGGAACATCGGGGGAGGTGAGCAGAGGTGGACCACGATCTTGGGGTTCACTTTGCGAAGCTCATTGACGAGAAAAAGGGCGTCGTTTTGAAGCTCGGGGTGGTGCTGCCAATTTTTGCGCTTCCCGTTTTGGCAGGTGTCGTTTGTCCCGAGGGTGACGACGGCGATATCGGGTTTGAAGGCGAGGGCGTTTTGGAAGTGGGGAGTTTCCACGAGGGGCCGGTCGGCCGCGCGCAGCATGCAGAGGGAGGAAGCCGCGAAGGTCTTGACCTCGTAGGTCTCGCCGAGGAGGTGTCCAAGGACGGAGGAATAGCGTTTGGTCTCGCGTGGCTCTGCGCCCGACCCGAAGGAGATCGAGTCCCCCAGGATGGCGACCTTGAGCGGAGCGGCGATGAGGTAAAAAGAAGAGAGGAAGAGGACGATTAGAATTCGCATGGAAGCGGGTTTTTAGAGGGTTGAGAGAGGAATGACGATTTTAAATGCTCCGGCAGAGGAGGGTGCGAGGAGGTCATTGGAGCTTGAGTGTTTTTAGATGATGGTATTTTGTAAGCGGAATAGATGAGGAGCTTCGGCCTTCTTTCTTTGGTTTGCGATTCCGGTGCCGGGTTTGCAGGGGTGGTTATTCGGGGGGAGCGAGACTGCGGTTCTGAAGGCTGTGGTGTGCCTTGGCGATTTTATGGGGATGGATCTCGTTCCGAATGGAAGCATAATTCAGGTCGGTGGGGTCCAATTCGGATATGCCGAACGGTGAGCGGGGCCGCGATACTTCACCGGGATGGTGATGTGTGCTGCAATTCTTGCGAACGACTCCCAGCGAGGATTCGTGCGGAAGATGATTCTTTTTCTTTTTCTTTGAGTGAGTGGACAGGGCGGGCCACCCCAAGGGCACCTTTCGGTGACAGTTCCACTACGCGAGGAGGTCTTCGACGACCTCGCCGTGGACATCGGTGAGGCGGAAGTCGCGGCCGCTGTAGCGATAGGTGAGTTCCTTATGATCGAAGCCGAGAAGGTGAAGCATGGTGGCGTGCAGATCGTGGACGTGGACCTTGTCTTTCACGGCCTGGAAGCCGAAGTCGTCGGTGGCACCATGAACATGTCCCGGTTTGACCCCGCCACCGGCCATCCAGGTGGTGAAGCCGTAGTGGTTGTGGTCGCGGCCATTTACCTTGCCGGCATTGGTGCCTTCTTTCGGCATCTCGACAACCGGAGTGCGTCCAAATTCGCCACCCCAGAGAACGAGCGTTTCGTCGAGCATGCCTCGTTGCTTGAGGTCTTGTAAAAGTGCCCCGATGGCTTGGTCGCATTCTTTAGCAAGACGGCGGTGATTCTGCTCGAGGTCGTCGTGGTTGTCCCATGGTTGCCCCGCGCCATGCCAAACTTGCACAAAGCGCACTCCGCGTTCAACGAGGCGGCGGGTGATGAGCATCTGGCGACCTTGTAAATTATCACCATACATCTCGCGGATGTATTGCGGCTCAAGGCTGACGTCGAAGGCGTCGGTCGCTTCAAGTTGCATGCGATAGGCGAGCTCGAAGCTTTCGAGACGAGCCTCAAGATCGGAATCATCGTCTCGGGCCTTGGCGTGGTCCTCATTGAGCTGACGGAGGAAGTCGAGTTGCTCGCGCTGCCGGCGGCGAGTGAGATGTTTGGGCGTGACGTGCTCGATGAGCTTGCGGGGATCAGTGGTTTTGGTGTCGACGTAAGTGCCCTGATAAGCGGCCGGAAGGAATCCTGATTGCCAGTTCTGGGTGCGTGAAATGGGATACCCGCCCGGGCACATCGAAACGAAACCGGGGAGGTTTTGGTTTTCGCTACCCAGTCCGTAAGTGACCCAGGAGCCCACACTGGGGCGGGAGAGCCGTGAATCCCCGCAGTTCATCAGGAGAAGCGAGGGTTCATGATTGGGAACATCGGCATGCATCGAGCGGACGACGCAAAGTTCGTCGGCCGACTTCGCGACATTTGGAAAAAGCTCGGAGATTTCCAGGCCGCTTTCGCCGTGTTTTTGGAACTTGAAAGGGGAGCCGAGGGCGACGCCGGTGGGGCGTTCTGTTTTGAGTTCGAGGGGAATCTTCTTTCCGTCGTACTTCGTGAGTTCGGGCTTGGGATCGAAGGTGTCGACTTGGGAAGGGCCTCCATTCATGAAGAGGTGAATGACGGCCTTGGCCTTGCCGCCTGTTTGCGATGGGCGGGAGGCGAGGGGGCTGATGGATTGGCCACTGAGAGAAGGGACGGCGAGAGCACCGAGTCCCATCCCGCAACGTTGCAGGAATTCACGGCGCGTTTTGACAAAACCCCCGTGTCCGAAGTGATGGTGTCCGCTCATGGTTTAATCGAGGTAAAAGAATTCATTACTGAGGAGGAGAGCTTGGGCAAGTTGGGCGAGGGGTGGGAGGCCGGGTCCGGTGAAATCGGCCTTGGCATCGGAGATCGTGCCCTTTTTATCTGAAATTCGTGGTGCCCATTGGAAGGAGTCGAAACTCGCCTCGCCCCGGCTTTCGACGAGGAACCAAATTTCATCGCCGGTTTTGATTTTGATCGGCTCGGTTTTGGTTAGAACGCTCTGGGTGGGCTCGAGGGTCCACTCGCCCAGACTATCGCCGCTTGGTTGTATGATGCGTGCGATGATTCCGTTGCCTTTGGCGGCGGCTACTTTGACCTCTCCGCTGATCGTGATCTGCCCGGATTCGATGGCGGTCCATTTCAAGGCGGCATCTCGGTCGCTCTCCGGATGTCCTCCGTTTGCGTTCCAGCTGAGCCATCCCAGAGCGGGATCTGGGAGGTCGTCAAGGCCTCGCCATTGGCCTTTTTCAAAGTGAGGAAGCGGCTTGAAATCGAGGCTTTGCTGGGCGAGATATCCGTATTCCCAAGCCCCGGCGGAGCGGGTCTGGCGGGCGCGCCCGAGCCATTGCTGTGCCGCTTGCTTTTCGCGGGCTGAAGGGGATCGCTGCAGGATGGTCTCATAGATCGCTTCGATGGAGGTCGCTTTTTGGACAATGGCCCGGGCCTCGCCATGAAGGAAGGGGCTATTCATTAGGTAGAGGGCCTGGGTGGGCGTGATGGTGGTGGTGCGCTTCATGAGCGCCTCCTCGGAGCCCGGGAAGTCGAAGGCCCTCATAAGAGAGGGCAGGAAGCCGCGGCGAACTTTTCCGTAAATTGTACGACGTCCTACGTAGGGTTCTTGATCGATTTTAATGGGAGTCCCGCCGATTTTTGAAATAAGGCGACCGCTCACTTGCAGGGCGGAATCGCGCCAGGCTTCGAGATCTTTTCGTTGGCGGTTGGCTCGGGCGTAGTAGTGATTGGCGGGATCGCTTTGGGGCGTGCCGAAGCTCGATCGTTGCCAGGTCTGTGAGGTGATGATGTGACGGATGAGGGCCTTGGTGGACCATTGTTGCTCCTGCAGGAAAAGGGCGAGGTGGTCGAGAAGGGCGCGTTGGAGTGGCTCGGCGGTTTGGGGGCCGAAGTCACCCGGGGAATCGACAAGGGGCGTGCCGGTGAGATGCATCCAGACGCGGTTGGCCCAGACGCGGGCGGTGAGGGGGTTGCGATCGTCGGTGAGGCGATGGGCGAATTCGAGGCGTCCGCTCCCTTTCGTAAAGTGCTCTTCTTTATCGCGGAGGATGGAGAGGAAGGCACGGGGGACAGGGTCACCCAGGGCTCCGGGATTCCCTCGTTCGTGAATGCGGGGATTGTCGGGTTCGGGCTTTTCCCGGAGGACCATGGCGCGGGGAATGGCGTGGGGCGAGTTGGCCTGAAATTTGGTGACGGCGCCAACCAGTTGGCGGAACTTGTTGCGTTCGGTTTGGTTGATCTTGTTGTTGATGTCACCCGGGAGGTTGAAGTTGAAAAGAGCGGTGGGCCTTTGGTATTCGGGGACGCACTCGGTGACGTATTGGTGGACGGCCTGGGATTTCTTTTCGAGTTCGGTGCGGTAAGCGATGGCGGCCGGGGTCTGCGAGGGTTCCGCGATGACGGGGAGATTGCGGGGGACGCTGGCGCTATTGAAGACGCCGTAAAGGGCGTAGTAGTCCGCGGTGGGAATGGGGTCTGTCTTGTGGTCGTGGCAGCGGGCGCAAGCCACGGTGAGGCCCATCGTGGAGCGGGTGGCGACATCGATACGGTCGGCAATGACGAGGTGGTTTTGGCCTCCTTGATAGGCGCGGCCAACCGTTAGGAAGCCGAGCGCGGCAAGTTCCTCACGGGGAAGATCCATGAGGTCCGCCGCGATTTGCCGATGAAGGAATTGGTCGTAGGGCAGAGACTCGTTGAAGGCCCGAATCACCCAGTCGCGGTAGGTGTAGGCGTAGGGGTAGTCTTCGCTGTCGGGGTTGGCCGCTCCGCGGGTGTCGGCGTAGCGGGCGATATCGAGCCAATGACGGGCCCAGCGTTCGCCAAAGGTGGCGCGGGCGAGGAGGTCATCGGTCAGGTGGCCGAGCCAGTCGGGTCGGGTGTCGGCGAGCCAGGCTTTGTGTTCGTCGGGGGTGGGGAGGAGTCCGGTGAGGACATGGGCGGCACGGCGGATGAGGGCCTCGCGTGAGGCTTGGGGTGCGGGCGAGAGTTGGGCCTTTTTAAGATTGGCGTCGATGAGTTCGTCAATCCCGCGGTCGTCGCCGACGGGAAATTTGAAGGCCCAGTGGTCCTTTGTGGGCGTGGACCCGAGCGGACGGGGGGAGTCGGGAAATGCGAGCAAAGCTCCGCTGAGGATAATGAAAATCGACCAAGCCATACGCATGGTGGTCTTACGCTGGGCCTTGGCGTGGTCTTACTTGGGAATTTCCAGCGGTCCGTCGTCCTCGTCGGACCTGAGGTCTCGCAAAATCATTGCCTTTGTCAGTGGCTTGAGAGATGCTCGCTTTTAATGAATGATAAGCCACTGAGCGGGAAGACCGCAGTCGTTTTTGGGGTCGCAAACAAGCGGAGCATCGCCTGGGCTATTGCCAAGGCGTGGGCTGATGCCGGGGCCAAATTGATTTTCAACTACCAGGGTGAGCGCCTGAAGGACAACGTCGAACAATTGGCGGGGACCTTTGGCGAAGACGTCCCGCTTTACCCCTGTGACGTGAGCAGCGACGAGGAAATCGATGCTTTTTTCGCCAAGGTGAAGGAGCACACCGAGACCATCGACCTGGTGCTGCACTCCGTCGCATTTGCGCCGAAGGAGGCCCTCGAAGGGGATTTCTTGAGCACAACCCGCGAGGCTTTCCGTGTTTCGCACGATATCAGCGCCTTCTCTCTGGTGGCCTTGGCCCAGCGGGCCGCGCCCATGATGCCGAATGGCGGCAGCATCGTCGCGATGAGCTACTACGGAGCGGCTAAAGTCGTCCCGAACTACAATGTCATGGGGGTGGCCAAGGCCAGCCTTGAGGCCTCGACGCGATATTTGGCATATGATCTCGGACCGAAGAAGATCCGCGTCAATTGCATCAGTGCCGGCCCAGTTCAGACTTTGGCGGCGCGTGGCATTGCGGGATTTGGAACGATGATCAAGCACTACGAGGAGCACGCACCCTTGAAGCGTTCCTGCTCGACCGACGAACTCGGTGCGACCGGGGTTTTCCTCGCGAGTGAAGGAGCGGCTTCCATCACGGGACAAGTCCTCTACGTGGACGGTGGCTATCAAATCATGGGAATGTAATCCATCTGAGTTGCGATGGGAGAGTGGTTTTACGGTAAAGAAGGTCAGCAATACGGTCCCCTCGATGAGGCCACCCTGCGGGCCCGCATTGTGACGGGCGAAGTTGGACTACGTGATCTGATTTGGTGCGAAGGGATGCCTTCTTGGCAGCCCTTGCAGGAGCTGCCCCAATTTGCGGCAGCGCCCCCAGTGACGGTGGACCCGGCTACGGGGAGGCCCCGGGAGGGGGGAGTTCCCCCTGAATTGACGTCTCAATCACCGTATGCTCCTCCGGCAGCCGGGCTCGAGGGGGCTTCCTATCGACCCGGGCCGAGCCTCCCGGTGACGAACGGCCTTGCGATCGCGAGTATGGTTTGCGGAATTCTTTCGCTCGTCTTCTTCTGCTTGTGTGGCGGGGTTTTTCTCGGGATTCCAGCCGTGATCTGTGGCCACCTCAGCCTGAGCCAGTTGAAAAATCCTGAGAATTCCCAAGCGGGGAAGGGGATGGCGATCGCGGGCTTGATCTGTGGTTACATCGGCATTGTCATCTTTGCGGTGATGATGCTCACTTCACGGATTTCGGGATCTGGAGGTCCTGTCGACCTCGACTTCGATGAGACCGAATCCCAATAGGGGGGCGTGGCCCCGCTGGGTCCTTCTGGTTCCCCTGCTCGTCCTGGGTGTCGCTTCGGCGCGATCGCTCGGGCCGGCGATGCCCGCTTGTCTTTTTCATCAACACACCGCGTTGCTCTGCCCGGGGTGTGGGTCGACACGTGCCGCCGTCGCTCTGAGCGAGGGCCGGATCATCGAAGCGGGGCGGAATAATCTCCTCTTCGTAAGCGGCTTCATTTTCGGGGGCCTCTGGATCCTCCTTGCCGCAATGCGGGAGAAGTTTCCCAAGGTGCGCTTTTTGCAATTCTTTCGGATTCGCCTTTCATTCCTCTGGGTCATTTTGGGCCTGTTGCTTTCCTTCGGAATCTTGCGAAACTTCCCAGGGTTCGAGATCCTGCGGCCGCGATAAGGAAATTCAGAGTGGTTTTTTTAATCTGCTTTAACAATTTCTCTCGCCGTTCGTCCGAGGGAAATCGTTCCCAATCTGTTCCCAATCCTCTTAAATCTCTCGTTAAAATCTCTGGGCGTGGGCTTTGGGAGGACACTCTGGAGAGAACCCATCCTCGAGGTCTCACGCCCCACACGATTCCGTGCGCTCATTTTCTCTCCGAGCGGTAAACCGGAGGGGTGATTTTAAGGCCGCGTTCCTTGACCTCTTTTTTCAGGACTTCGATTGCTTTGTCCAATTGAGGATCGTTTCCGGAAGGAAGGTCTCCGGGGCGCACCTCGATGATGACATCGGGGACTGCTCGGTAGAGTTGAATCTTCGCCGGGCTTGCTTTTGAGGAAGGTGGGGGACCGGTGATAGTGTGAACGACACATGAGATGTCGGTGCTTCCTTTTTTTTTAAAAGCCAAGGGCGAAAGGCCGAGAGGAATTAAACGACAGTTTCAATCCGCGCCCCCGTGAGGAGGCGATGGGCTGACATTTTTTGTTTTTTTGTTTTTTTGTTTTTTTGTTTTTGTTTGTTTTTGGTCTTTGGTGACGATGACCGGAGTTGATGGCATGCGGTTTTTTGATATCGTGGAGGCTTGACGCAAGTAACGGTGAGAAAGGTTGAGGATGACTGGGTGGCAAAGGCAAAGGCAAAGGCCGATGCGGCCGAGCGGGGCGTATCGATGAATACCGTGTTGAGGGAGGCGATGGGGAAAGGGCTGGAGATGATTCCTGAAGTGAAGCCGAAGCGACGGAATAATCTCGATCAGTTTGCGGGGGACTCGGCCCATTTGTTTGATGAAGGTTTTGATGAGGCGATGCGGGCGCAGTCTGAAATCGATGCCGAGAGGTGGAAATGATTCTGGTCCTTGATACGAATGCTTACCGCGATTGGCGGAGAGCGGGAACATGGCATGAGAATCTCGCTCTGGCGGAACGCATTATTGTGCCGGTGACTGTTCTAGGTGAATTAGACTTTGGTTTTATCAAGGGTTCAGAGACGGCTGAGAATCGAAGACGTTTACAGCACTTCTTGGCACAACGACAGGTCGAGATTTCAAGGCCCGGGGAACAGACGGCTGCGTTTTATGTAGAATTTCGGTTTTATCTGCAGCAAAAGGGAAAAGCAATTCCCGCAAACGATATTTGGATCGCGGCCAGCGCGGTTGAACATCAGGGTAGTCTGGCAGCTTGTGATGGTCATTTCGATGAGCTGCCAATGGTCAAGAAGGCGATGGCGATTGTCGCTTAGATGCGTTCGATGATTTCCTTTACCGCCTATCTCTCTGCGGCGAAGTGGCAGGAATCAAAAGGGGGGAAAAGGGAAAAAAGGGAAACAGGCCTGGCATTTTTTTGTTAAATCTCGTCAATCTCGTCAATCTCGTCAATCTCGTCAATCTCGTCAATCTCGTCAATCTCGTCAATCTCGTCAATCTCGTCAATCTCGGGACTCATGGGGGAGTCGGGAGATGGTTTCAATCTGGGCGTGGATGAATTCGCGGCTCCCTATTCTGAGGTGGAGCTTGGAGCGGTTTTTGGGTTCACGGGATTCGCAGACCGTGATGATACCGTCAAGCGGGAGGTCTTCTCCGATCAGGGTGAGCCGGACTTTCGATCCGAGGATGACACCGTAGCGGGACTCGAATTTTTTTCGCCGTTCGGCCAGTTCTTCTTGCCATTTACGGTAACCGGAGTCTTGGGGGGGCGAGTCGAAGTCGAATTGACCTTGATCGAAGTCCATAGGGGTGACGGTAAAGCGGTCTTGGAGGCGCGGCAATTCTGGATCCGCCCAAAGTCTGAAAAAGACAAAACAAAAACAAAAAAACATGCCTGGCATTTTTTTGCAATCCGCGCCCCCGTGAAGGGGCGATCGAAGCCAAACGCGCCCCGACACTGTCGGCGGAGTTTCAATCCGCGCCCCCGTGAAGGGGCGATCCGCGAGGGCGGTCTGGTTTGGGACGGAGAAAAGTTTCAATCCGCGCCCCCGTGAAGGGGCGATACGACTAAAGTCTCATCTGGGACGAGCCGCAAGAGTTTCAATCCGCGCCCCCGTGAAGGGGCGATTCAAGATTGAACTCTGCACCTTTACGCAAAAATTGTTTCAATCCGCGCCCCCGTGAAGGGGCGATTACAGTCACCCGTATACTGGGGCCGGGCCAAAGAGTTTCAATCCGCGCCCCCGTGAAGGGGCGATGCCGGGGACTGAGCGGTGGATTAATATCGAGGAGTTTCAATCCGCGCCCCCGTGAAGGGGCGATAATGTATGTGGCGATAACGTCGCAAAGCGTGTTGTTTCAATCCGCGCCCCCGTGAAGGGGCGATTGGCGCGACCCCCTGTTTGAGGGTCAGGTTAAGGGTTTCAATCCGCGCCCCCGTGAAGGGGCGATACTCATGGCATCACGCATGTTGCAACGTGCCGCGTTTCAATCCGCGCCCCCGTGAAGGGGCGATGTTCTCCTGGAAACAGCCGAACCCATTTGCATAAGTTTCAATCCGCGCCCCCGTGAAGGGGCGATGGCGCGGGGAGAAACTCGACATCTTTCCCCGGGAGTTTCAATCCGCGCCCCCGTGAAGGGGCGATAGCGGCGCGAGATGTTATGTTGACGGGGTGGAAAGTTTCAATCCGCGCCCCCGTGAAGGGGCGATCAACCCCGGCACGCCTCTCAAATGGGACCGGTCGTTTCAATCCGCGCCCCCGTGAAGGGGCGATCCGTGCCGTGTGGTTCACGTTATCATATTCACGTGTTTCAATCCGCGCCCCCGTGAAGGGGCGATGACTGATGGCTCCGGCCTTGCCAACAACGCTGATGTTTCAATCCGCGCCCCCGTGAAGGGGCGATCAAATGAGACAGTGCTTTTGTCGCATGGCTTCAAGTTTCAATCCGCGCCCCCGTGAAGGGGCGATCGTCCAGTAAACTCAAACGGGTTGCTGTTAAGATGTTTCAATCCGCGCCCCCGTGAAGGGGCGATTTCTCACGCCGCTGATACGGCAATAAAAATTAGGTTTCAATCCGCGCCCCCGTGAAGGGGCGATGCTCTATTTTACGTGGCCCGTGACGAGGGATGTGGTTTCAATCCGCGCCCCCGTGAAGGGGCGATCGTAGAACGCTGTCATGGCCGTTAATGCCAAAGTGTTTCAATCCGCGCCCCCGTGAAGGGGCGATTCTGTTTCCACCCCCCGCTTGAGTGCGAGGGAGGGTTTCAATCCGCGCCCCCGTGAAGGGGCGATGCAAATCTGATTCGTGCAGCTTTTAGGAAATCAAGTTTCAATCCGCGCCCCCGTGAAGGGGCGATTGCCATTGGTCAGGATTGTCGCATCGTAGTCGGTGTTTCAATCCGCGCCCCCGTGAAGGGGCGATTTGCCTAGGTTTTTACTCAAGCTACGAAGATGACGTTTCAATCCGCGCCCCCGTGAAGGGGCGATCACTCCATTGCCTCACCTGCCTAGCATGGCCAGCGTTTCAATCCGCGCCCCCGTGAAGGGGCGATCATTGGCCGGAAATCATCAGCTGGCATGGAGATGTTTCAATCCGCGCCCCCGTGAAGGGGCGATGGAAATCCCATTTCCGCGCAAATCTGAGTCAGGGGTTTCAATCCGCGCCCCCGTGAAGGGGCGATGTCACGTCCTCCGTCATGGAGATCGTCTTGCAAGGTTTCAATCCGCGCCCCCGTGAAGGGGCGATTACAGTCACCCGTATACTGGGGCCGGGCCAAAGAGTTTCAATCCGCGCCCCCGTGAAGGGGCGATTCATAGCTAAGGCCCTCATCCCCCTTGTTGATAGTTTCAATCCGCGCCCCCGTGAAGGGGCGATAGGCGACTCAGGGACGGGAGACAGCATTTGGAGGGTTTCAATCCGCGCCCCCGTGAAGGGGCGATCATCTCTCGACATCTTCGAGAGTATCCTCGTGCTGTTTCAATCCGCGCCCCCGTGAAGGGGCGATGCAGTGGAACTGGCTTTAGAGGCGATGAATAAGGTTTCAATCCGCGCCCCCGTGAAGGGGCGATTCTGTTTCCACCCCCCGCATGATGCGAGGGAGGGTTTCAATCCGCGCCCCCGTGAAGGGGCGATAAAAGGCCAAGGATTCAAGCTCTAACCGTACAATGTTTCAATCCGCGCCCCCGTGAAGGGGCGATGGGTAGGCCATAGCGACGGTGGGGCTTTGGTCATGTTTCAATCCGCGCCCCCGTGAAGGGGCGATTACATCTCAATACAATCACGGAAGAGGTAACCTTGTTTCAATCCGCGCCCCCGTGAAGGGGCGATGTATCGTGGGCTTGGCTGGGATAATGATGGGAGGTTTCAATCCGCGCCCCCGTGAAGGGGCGATTGTTCTAAGCCGTCCTATAGGGAGACAAGAGAGGGTTTCAATCCGCGCCCCCGTGAAGGGGCGATGTGGCCAGTGTTTACAAACTCCTCCCGATATGGGGTTTCAATCCGCGCCCCCGTGAAGGGGCGATGTATGGCGAGGGAAGTTGAAGATGTCAAAGAACGGTTTCAATCCGCGCCCCCGTGAAGGGGCGATAAGAACCAACAATTGAAATGACCACGAAAGAAAAGTTTCAATCCGCGCCCCCGTGAAGGGGCGATCCCAGAGGCCCGCGCAGGAGCGCCTTTTTATCATGTTTCAATCCGCGCCCCCGTGAAGGGGCGATCGATCAAGCAGACCTTAACGCAGACTGAAAAAGAGTTTCAATCCGCGCCCCCGTGAAGGGGCGATAGACGCGAAATTGGCAGACCTTTATTCAGACGACGTTTCAATCCGCGCCCCCGTGAAGGGGCGATCTGGGGCGCGTTTTTGTTACGTGAGTTTTCCAATGTTTCAATCCGCGCCCCCGTGAAGGGGCGATCGTCTAGGGATACCGGAAGCGTGTTTAAGAGCACGTTTCAATCCGCGCCCCCGTGAAGGGGCGATCGTCTAGGGATACCGGAGGCGTGTTTGAGAGCGCGTTTCAATCCGCGCCCCCGTGAAGGGGCGATAACGTTGGAACAGGTAGCCGACGAATTTGAAATCGTTTCAATCCGCGCCCCCGTGAAGGGGCGATCGTAGGTGAGATATCGGAGGCATGTGATTTCCTTGTTTCAATCCGCGCCCCCGTGAAGGGGCGATATGGCTAGAATGAAGAGATGATGATTCCAGAGGAGTTTCAATCCGCGCCCCCGTGAAGGGGCGATACTGGCCAGTATAGTAAACCTTCTCTGTTGAGAGTTTCAATCCGCGCCCCCGTGAAGGGGCGATCACCAAGGACATACCACCGGACTGCCCCTCGCAGTTTCAATCCGCGCCCCCGTGAAGGGGCGATCTTCTCACGCCGCTGATACGGCAATAAAAATTAGGTTTCAATCCGCGCCCCCGTGAAGGGGCGATTCTCGATGACAGCATGCAGCGGGCCGAGTTTGAGTTTCAATCCGCGCCCCCGTGAAGGGGCGATTACTCAGGAAATCGACACCGACAGCTTTTCAATGGTTTCAATCCGCGCCCCCGTGAAGGGGCGATATCCACGAGCCGCTTCCGCTCGATCAATACTAATGTTTCAATCCGCGCCCCCGTGAAGGGGCGATTGGAGAAGAAGGGATGTGATGCTTCTCGACTACAAGTTTCAATCCGCGCCCCCGTGAAGGGGCGATCACTCGCAGCGGTCTCGGCGGAGTTGGAAGCAACGTTTCAATCCGCGCCCCCGTGAAGGGGCGATTGAGGCAGACATTCTGACCGGCTTGACCGGCGCAGTTTCAATCCGCGCCCCCGTGAAGGGGCGATCACTCTCGGCGTGATGTCCCCGCTCGATCTCATGTTTCAATCCGCGCCCCCGTGAAGGGGCGATAGGCAGGAGACTCCTTTACATCGCACCACACAAGGTTTCAATCCGCGCCCCCGTGAAGGGGCGATCCTGCACGGTTACGTTACTCCCATAGGTGTGTGCGTTTCAATCCGCGCCCCCGTGAAGGGGCGATAGTTAGCTGTCATGAAAAAGGGGTGTCGGTGCAAGGTTTCAATCCGCGCCCCCGTGAAGGGGCGATTTGGTGTAGGGTGTTTGCAATAGTGGGGAATAGTGTTTCAATCCGCGCCCCCGTGAAGGGGCGATAGCAAGAACTCGAAAGGATCCGCCGATACAACCTGTTTCAATCCGCGCCCCCGTGAAGGGGCGATTCGGTGGTGCCAACTAGGGCGAGGGTGGCAAGGTGTTTCAATCCGCGCCCCCGTGAAGGGGCGATTTCAGGTTCCGCCCCCCGCATCATGCGAGGAGGGGTTTCAATCCGCGCCCCCGTGAAGGGGCGATCGTTGAGCAAAGCCCATGGCGTATGGTGTGATAAGTTTCAATCCGCGCCCCCGTGAAGGGGCGATTGGTGGTAGACGGCGCCCCCCATGGAGACGGAGGTTTCAATCCGCGCCCCCGTGAAGGGGCGATTGCGCATGGATGCTCTCTGACCTTGACGAGGTTCAGTTTCAATCCGCGCCCCCGTGAAGGGGCGATAATAGGACCGTTCGACGAGAAGGGATTCTACATCGTTTCAATCCGCGCCCCCGTGAAGGGGCGATCGAGTATCGTGGTAAGGGCTGGGATAATGGCGGGTTTCAATCCGCGCCCCCGTGAAGGGGCGATCAGCGAGGATGATCCTCGCCAGCAAGACTAAAATGTTTCAATCCGCGCCCCCGTGAAGGGGCGATGTGCCGGAAACATGGAAAACCGCACAAAAACAGGGTTTCAATCCGCGCCCCCGTGAAGGGGCGATGCCTTTTTCGTTAGGCCAAAGCATCTGTACGCTAGTTTCAATCCGCGCCCCCGTGAAGGGGCGATCCGCGAAATCAGCAGGCAAAGAAGGTGATCCCGAGTTTCAATCCGCGCCCCCGTGAAGGGGCGATAATAGGGACCGACTCAGGGAGCGTTGTCGAAATGTTTCAATCCGCGCCCCCGTGAAGGGGCGATCTTTCGCCGCATCCACCGCTTTAGACCACTCACATGTTTCAATCCGCGCCCCCGTGAAGGGGCGATAACGAACGAAACACTACAGGAGTCAGGCCAAAAGTTTCAATCCGCGCCCCCGTGAAGGGGCGATGTGAATACAAAGCGGCTGAGGTACATTGCAAAAGTTTCAATCCGCGCCCCCGTGAAGGGGCGATACTGGGTGCCGTTGGCGGCGCACAGGCCCCGCGCGTTTCAATCCGCGCCCCCGTGAAGGGGCGATCATCAGAGTTAGACACTCTGCGAGTATCGGGAGGTTTCAATCCGCGCCCCCGTGAAGGGGCGATGAGATGGGCACCGAAACCCTTCGACTTCTTTGAGGTTTCAATCCGCGCCCCCGTGAAGGGGCGATGGAAACTGCTCAAGTTGAGCACGTCTGAAATGGGTTTCAATCCGCGCCCCCGTGAAGGGGCGATCCGCCGGTCCAGCTCACGTTGTTGCAGTGTCGAGTTTCAATCCGCGCCCCCGTGAAGGGGCGATCGGGAAAATTAACGGTATGCCTATCACTCGCACAGTTTCAATCCGCGCCCCCGTGAAGGGGCGATTACGGGACGCAATCTTTGACATGGAACTCCAAGCGTTTCAATCCGCGCCCCCGTGAAGGGGCGATAGTCGCCCAAAGAATAGCGGTAAGCACGCAAGAGTTTCAATCCGCGCCCCCGTGAAGGGGCGATCGTAAAAGCCCGGCTTACCACCTGCCGGATGCCGTTTCAATCCGCGCCCCCGTGAAGGGGCGATGAATGTATGTGGCGATAACGTCGCAAAGCGTGTTGTTTCAATCCGCGCCCCCGTGAAGGGGCGATCGGAGGTAGTATGCGCCGCGAAGCTTCCGATGATGTTTCAATCCGCGCCCCCGTGAAGGGGCGATTTTAATTTCTTGGTGGGTTTTCATTAAAGGATAGTTTCAATCCGCGCCCCCGTGAAGGGGCGATTAACGGGTTTGGTGTAGGGGGTAACGGAATAGTGGTTTCAATCCGCGCCCCCGTGAAGGGGCGATCGAGGTTAGGGCGACACTGCTTGACGAGCCAGTGGTTTCAATCCGCGCCCCCGTGAAGGGGCGATAACGGCACAGCCGAAGGCAAGGCACAAGCAAAGGTTTCAATCCGCGCCCCCGTGAAGGGGCGATTACCACTCCTCACGGGGTGGTGGGCATTCCGGGTGTTTCAATCCGCGCCCCCGTGAAGGGGCGATGTAAGTTGATCGGTTACTCCCTCTCAACAATTAGTTTCAATCCGCGCCCCCGTGAAGGGGCGATTCTACGAGATCGACAACCTACTAGACCCAAATAAGTTTCAATCCGCGCCCCCGTGAAGGGGCGATGAAGGTGATTGAAGCTGAGATTGATCAATGCCGAGTTTCAATCCGCGCCCCCGTGAAGGGGCGATCAGGGTCTTCACTGTTCTTGATTGTCAGTGTTATGTTTCAATCCGCGCCCCCGTGAAGGGGCGATCGTAGTCTGTTCATGTTCTCGGGCGACCCCGACCGTTTCAATCCGCGCCCCCGTGAAGGGGCGATAAGCGTAGCGAAAGAGATCCTCAAATACTGCATGTTTCAATCCGCGCCCCCGTGAAGGGGCGATGGAATCCCCCCCAGACCCTCCGACTCCACAGGGGTTTCAATCCGCGCCCCCGTGAAGGGGCGATCAGTGATTTGGTCCGTTCCTCCTGCGGGGCTTGAGTTTCAATCCGCGCCCCCGTGAAGGGGCGATACGATAAATCCCCCGCCAAAAGTGAGAACGTGCCGTTTCAATCCGCGCCCCCGTGAAGGGGCGATATTGGTCGATCGCTTCGGTGATTCCGCTTTCGTTGTTTCAATCCGCGCCCCCGTGAAGGGGCGATACGCCTCCCCTAGTCCAGGGCGGTATGATGTGTTGTTTCAATCCGCGCCCCCGTGAAGGGGCGATTGATAGCGGGGTCTCTGATAAGCTTGTTTTTTTTGTTTCAATCCGCGCCCCCGTGAAGGGGCGATAAATTGGCCATATTCGACCCATGGCAAAAATCCGTTTCAATCCGCGCCCCCGTGAAGGGGCGATGTTCTTCGGGTGGTAAATTGACGCTTCTGTGGTGGTTTCAATCCGCGCCCCCGTGAAGGGGCGATCCGAACCACTGAGACGAGACTCAGTGGACATCATGTTTCAATCCGCGCCCCCGTGAAGGGGCGATGGAGCGAGACGCCACCGTATGCTTGCGATAAGTGGTTTCAATCCGCGCCCCCGTGAAGGGGCGATACGATGCTGGGGAACGTAACCCATGGGATTCGCGGTTTCAATCCGCGCCCCCGTGAAGGGGCGATAATCATCACTCGAACCTTGAATGTTGCACAAGCGTTTCAATCCGCGCCCCCGTGAAGGGGCGATCTCGAAGAAATGGAAGAAGACGGAGAGCAAATGGTTTCAATCCGCGCCCCCGTGAAGGGGCGATCGGTGGAGCGCGCCAAGGCTGCGATTGATCTGCAGTTTCAATCCGCGCCCCCGTGAAGGGGCGATACTAATTATCCACAACACAGAAGGGGCATCACAGGTTTCAATCCGCGCCCCCGTGAAGGGGCGATAACCGCAGTGGCCGCACTCGCTAGGGAGTTGGGTGTTTCAATCCGCGCCCCCGTGAAGGGGCGATGGTTAATGTGAGGTTATGTCCATAGTCTTAAATGTTTCAATCCGCGCCCCCGTGAAGGGGCGATAAGGTTTAGGCATGCGCCTGCGAATGGTGCGTTGTTTCAATCCGCGCCCCCGTGAAGGGGCGATTCGGCCGACGTGATCGCGATGTCGGTTCCGGATGTTTCAATCCGCGCCCCCGTGAAGGGGCGATGATAAGAAAGGGTTGGGGGAAACTCAGACGAAGGTTTCAATCCGCGCCCCCGTGAAGGGGCGATCCGCTTCACACCGCGTTGAAAAGCGCAGGAATCGTTTCAATCCGCGCCCCCGTGAAGGGGCGATATGGTGCGTTGAATGGCGCCGAGAGTTGGTTGTTGTTTCAATCCGCGCCCCCGTGAAGGGGCGATACGGGGATCTCTCCTTTCGGTCGGGGTCGCCCGAGTTTCAATCCGCGCCCCCGTGAAGGGGCGATTTGGTAATGACAACCCTGCTTGCCGCATGCGGGGGTTTCAATCCGCGCCCCCGTGAAGGGGCGATTTCATTTTTGTTAGGTTGCTGTTTGCAACTTGGGGTTTCAATCCGCGCCCCCGTGAAGGGGCGATTTGTGATTTTGACCTTTCGCACATGGGGTTGTTTGTTTCAATCCGCGCCCCCGTGAAGGGGCGATTGATCGATGTTCCTATTATCGACCCGTTAGCGGGTTTCAATCCGCGCCCCCGTGAAGGGGCGATGAATCAGCCCGACCGCTAATTGAGAGGTTGAACTGTTTCAATCCGCGCCCCCGTGAAGGGGCGATCCAAGTCTGAATGATCCCGTCAGTGGTGAGCGCGTTTCAATCCGCGCCCCCGTGAAGGGGCGATCTCCCATGCTCACGCGTGCGGAGGGTTTCCGGGTGTTTCAATCCGCGCCCCCGTGAAGGGGCGATCATTACCGCGTTCAGAACTCACGGTAATGGACTGTTTCAATCCGCGCCCCCGTGAAGGGGCGATCCTTCTCCTTCCGCATAATGCGGGTGGAGAAACTGTTTCAATCCGCGCCCCCGTGAAGGGGCGATCTTCGCTGGCGAAAAGCTGGCAAATGAGATGCGTGTTTCAATCCGCGCCCCCGTGAAGGGGCGATCATTACCGCGTTCAGAACTCACGGTAATGGACTGTTTCAATCCGCGCCCCCGTGAAGGGGCGATCACCGAAGACGACGATCATCCTACCGCCGACGAAGTTTCAATCCGCGCCCCCGTGAAGGGGCGATGAACAGAATTATGACTACCAAAACTAAAATGAGGGTTTCAATCCGCGCCCCCGTGAAGGGGCGATAAACACCATGAGCATAAACATTAGAGACGCGAGGTTTCAATCCGCGCCCCCGTGAAGGGGCGATAAGATAATCTCCATGACAGAGGACGTGACGGCTGTTTCAATCCGCGCCCCCGTGAAGGGGCGATTGACGCACCGAAGTCTTTGCCGTAGCGATTCGTCGTTTCAATCCGCGCCCCCGTGAAGGGGCGATCGTGGCAAAGGCATTAGGTCATAACACTGCCATTGTTTCAATCCGCGCCCCCGTGAAGGGGCGATGTTCTGGTTCTCCACCCGCTATCATAGGGAGGGAGTTTCAATCCGCGCCCCCGTGAAGGGGCGATATAATGAGCACGAACTCATCCACTCATTTGACATGTTTCAATCCGCGCCCCCGTGAAGGGGCGATGAAGGTCCGGATTGGCTCGCTGGACTACGCGAGGTTTCAATCCGCGCCCCCGTGAAGGGGCGATCATTTCTGCCGCACTGTGATTTACCAGCCTTGATGTTTCAATCCGCGCCCCCGTGAAGGGGCGATCCGCCGTGAGGTTTGGTGATAATCCCCCAGATTGTTTCAATCCGCGCCCCCGTGAAGGGGCGATCGTTATCGCGATGTCGTTTCCTGATGAATCGGTGTTTCAATCCGCGCCCCCGTGAAGGGGCGATCATCATTTTGGGAGATTCGCACGGCATACGGGCGTTTCAATCCGCGCCCCCGTGAAGGGGCGATGGTTTCGAGTTGGTTACGTTTTTTTTGAGAAAAAGTTTCAATCCGCGCCCCCGTGAAGGGGCGATCAACTCATTGACCGCTTGAGAGAGGAGAGAGCAGTTTCAATCCGCGCCCCCGTGAAGGGGCGATCGGAGCGGGTCACGAAGCGAGCGAAGTAGGTGCAGTTTCAATCCGCGCCCCCGTGAAGGGGCGATCTCCGTCCGGTCCGGAGCGGGTCACGAAGCGAGCGTTTCAATCCGCGCCCCCGTGAAGGGGCGATAAACCGCGACGACCACCTACTTAACCGTGATCGCGTTTCAATCCGCGCCCCCGTGAAGGGGCGATTGACCCGCGCGCTCGCCCGCACTGAGCTACGAATGTTTCAATCCGCGCCCCCGTGAAGGGGCGATGCGCGCCTGAAACCGTGCTGCGTTTTCTCGGCAGGTTTCAATCCGCGCCCCCGTGAAGGGGCGATGGGCCGCTCCGGTCTCGCCGATCAACTCCGAGAGGTTTCAATCCGCGCCCCCGTGAAGGGGCGATTTGTTCCATTCCGCCACCGCATCATGCGGGAAGGGTTTCAATCCGCGCCCCCGTGAAGGGGCGATCCTTCTCCTTCCGCATAATGCGGGTGGAGAAACTGTTTCAATCCGCGCCCCCGTGAAGGGGCGATCATAGTCTCTTCATTCTAGCCACCACTCGCCAAGTTTCAATCCGCGCCCCCGTGAAGGGGCGATCCGATGATCTGGTCCGCTTCCCGAGGGCGGTGCTGTTTCAATCCGCGCCCCCGTGAAGGGGCGATGGGAAGTATCAACTTCATCAAGCGCTCAACTTGGGTTTCAATCCGCGCCCCCGTGAAGGGGCGATGCGCCAGAACCCGAAACGAAGGGGGCGGTGCGATGTTTCAATCCGCGCCCCCGTGAAGGGGCGATCATGAGCGAATGCCCCTCCTGTCCGGACCTAAGCGTTTCAATCCGCGCCCCCGTGAAGGGGCGATCATCCGCATCCTCTATTTAGACCTCGTCGATGAGGTTTCAATCCGCGCCCCCGTGAAGGGGCGATGCGCCAGGCGGGGGGGAAACCGATGGAGGAGGTGTTTCAATCCGCGCCCCCGTGAAGGGGCGATATGGCGAGTCCGAAATCCGGATCCATGGCAACGGTTTCAATCCGCGCCCCCGTGAAGGGGCGATCGGGCCGAGCGCCCGAGAACTTATAAGTCAAAAGTTTCAATCCGCGCCCCCGTGAAGGGGCGATTCCCGCTTTGATACGGGACCAGTTGCTCGCCAGTGTTTCAATCCGCGCCCCCGTGAAGGGGCGATAGGAAAGCGGAGAGCAAGTCGAGAATCCTCAAATGTTTCAATCCGCGCCCCCGTGAAGGGGCGATTCGTGTCTCGGGTGATAATTACGGTAACGCAGATGTTTCAATCCGCGCCCCCGTGAAGGGGCGATCGGGGGCGAATTGCAAAAGGAGCCGATGGCAGGGGTTTCAATCCGCGCCCCCGTGAAGGGGCGATCTGGGCACACCACCTCGACCTTGGGGAACTTCATGTTTCAATCCGCGCCCCCGTGAAGGGGCGATCATCCGCATCCTCTATTTAGACCTCGTCGATGAGGTTTCAATCCGCGCCCCCGTGAAGGGGCGATTCGCGGGGACTGCGATGGAGCCGCTTTTCGCGTCGTTTCAATCCGCGCCCCCGTGAAGGGGCGATGGACATCGAGCGATGAGTGAGCATCAATTTTTTGTTTCAATCCGCGCCCCCGTGAAGGGGCGATGTAAGTTGGTCGGGCTGCTCCCTCTCAACACCACGTTTCAATCCGCGCCCCCGTGAAGGGGCGATCCTTCTACGCGCTCTCTAGTCATGGCTACGGAGGTTTCAATCCGCGCCCCCGTGAAGGGGCGATCCTAAACATCTCCCGCGACGCCGGTCACATGGCGGTTTCAATCCGCGCCCCCGTGAAGGGGCGATGACTCCGGTTAGGAGACAACGCAATGGGATCACGTTTCAATCCGCGCCCCCGTGAAGGGGCGATTCCCGATCGAGATAGGATGACGAGAAGCAGGCGGCGTTTCAATCCGCGCCCCCGTGAAGGGGCGATGATTTACGCGCCGCGCGGGCTGGACTGGGAGGAGGTTTCAATCCGCGCCCCCGTGAAGGGGCGATCTTCGTCCCCGAAATCGACGGAGCCCCGATGGACGTTTCAATCCGCGCCCCCGTGAAGGGGCGATCGGCGTCGATGCCCCAGCAGCCCTTGAGGGTCCGGTTTCAATCCGCGCCCCCGTGAAGGGGCGATTTTACAGGCCAATCGCGAGGACTTCACCCTCGCGGTTTCAATCCGCGCCCCCGTGAAGGGGCGATATTTGAAAAACGGTTCTGTGGTGCGCCAGGAGAGTTTCAATCCGCGCCCCCGTGAAGGGGCGATCCTCTTTATCCCGATGATGCAGGCGCTCCATGGCGTTTCAATCCGCGCCCCCGTGAAGGGGCGATGCGGTCGCGGAGCAAGCGGGCGGCGAATACCTCGTTTCAATCCGCGCCCCCGTGAAGGGGCGATGAGGCAATGGCGGCTCAACTCGATGAGGCGGGCGGTTTCAATCCGCGCCCCCGTGAAGGGGCGATTCGCCACGCGGAGCCCCAGACGGGACATCAAGCGGGTTTCAATCCGCGCCCCCGTGAAGGGGCGATCCGCGAGCGCGAATTCATCGAGCATCGACGAGGCGTTTCAATCCGCGCCCCCGTGAAGGGGCGATCGGCGTCGATGCCCCAGCAGCCCTTGAGGGTCCGGTTTCAATCCGCGCCCCCGTGAAGGGGCGATGAAGTGCCTGGATCGGGATTGTTACGAGGAGAGGTTTCAATCCGCGCCCCCGTGAAGGGGCGATGAGACCACCCGCGCTCCCGATGGCCGCGAGCAGGTTTCAATCCGCGCCCCCGTGAAGGGGCGATCGAGAACGTCGTCGGAACTTTGTTCATACCATGTTTCAATCCGCGCCCCCGTGAAGGGGCGATGATCGAGCGTCCCGCCGGGGAGGTCGCGGAGGAGGTTTCAATCCGCGCCCCCGTGAAGGGGCGATGAGACTCTCTGGGAATGAGGAGCTCGGAGTGGGGTTTCAATCCGCGCCCCCGTGAAGGGGCGATGCTCCGCAGCTGGCCTGCACTGTGATCGCAAATGGTTTCAATCCGCGCCCCCGTGAAGGGGCGATTCTGGGTGGATACATCGAGATTGCGGGGATGCCGGTTTCAATCCGCGCCCCCGTGAAGGGGCGATGATCTCCTGGATCAAAAGCGGGACGGCGAATCTGTTTCAATCCGCGCCCCCGTGAAGGGGCGATGAGGGCGTTTTGACAATGACCCGTTTCCATGAGCGTTTCAATCCGCGCCCCCGTGAAGGGGCGATTCTATAGCGGATCCGCAGATGTCTCTTACTTTGCGTTTCAATCCGCGCCCCCGTGAAGGGGCGATGCTCAACCCGCTCCAAAACCTCATGAAAAACACAGTTTCAATCCGCGCCCCCGTGAAGGGGCGATCGGATCGCATGTGGATTTCGTCGGGGGTGAACTAGTTTCAATCCGCGCCCCCGTGAAGGGGCGATCAACTATGGCCACTAGGTAGCCACCACTCGCCAAGTTTCAATCCGCGCCCCCGTGAAGGGGCGATCGTGGCAAAGGCATTAGGTCATAACACTGCCATTGTTTCAATCCGCGCCCCCGTGAAGGGGCGATGGGACTGTAAAATTCCACGGCCTCATCGAGATCGGTTTCAATCCGCGCCCCCGTGAAGGGGCGATCATCGCCACCGGAACCGATGGTGATATTGTGGTAGTTTCAATCCGCGCCCCCGTGAAGGGGCGATATGTCACATTCCCCGGAACCAGCGGCAACTCGATGTTTCAATCCGCGCCCCCGTGAAGGGGCGATCCTCGACCGGCTGGATTGCGTCTTACAGGACGGGTTTCAATCCGCGCCCCCGTGAAGGGGCGATGCCGTGATGTTGAAATGCTTTTGGCTGTAGGGCAAGAAGAGACGTTTCCGCGAACCTCGTCTGATTTCGATGAGAGCTTCCAATTTTGTCGTTTTAAATTTCAAAGAACGTTGCAAGTAGGGGGCTTCGTGGCTTGCGCGAACCTTCTTACGTTTTCGCGACCGCTTGGGGTTCGCGGGGCCATTTTTTGACCACTTTTTGATGAGCTTAGATTCCTAAGAAGCCATCGATGTCGTAGCCTTCTTTTGCTCCGTGGTGATCGACCCGGTTTTTCCAGTTGTTGCCGAGATTATAGATGCGGATGGAGTCGGTATCGAGGTTTACGATTGCTAAAAGTCGGGCTCGAAGGGCGGCGAGTTGGCCAGGGTCGACTTTACATTCGAAGACGGAGTTTTGGACGCGTTGACCATAATCGAGGCAGGTTTTCGCGGTGCGGCGGAGTCGGGAACGGCCAGCGGGAGTTGTCGTGCTGACGTCGTAAGTAATGAGGACAACCATGGTTTGAATTACGAATTTTGAGTTTGGCCTGCTATTTGAGGAGGAAGGCGGGGTAGGCGTCGAGGTCGCCTCGGAGGTGTCGGGCGAGGAGGCGGGCTTGGATTTGGGGGAGGAGACCGATCGTTATTTTCTCCTGAATAAAGGGGTGGGTGATTTCCTGGGATTTGCGTTCCTGCCAAGCTGCGAGGATTGTTTTTCGAGAGTCGTCTTTGAGGAGGACGGCTCCGCTTTCTTTGATTTCGAAGTCTTTGGCGGAGACTTGTTTCCGGTTGATGAGGGAGAGGCAAAGGCGGTCGGCGAGGTAGGCACGGAGCTCTTCCATGAGGTCGAGGGCGAGGGATTGACGGCCGGGGCGAAGGCGGTGGAGGAATCCCATTTGGGAGTCTAGCCCGACGGATTCGCAGGCGGATCGGCAGTCGTGGGCGAGCATGACGTAGAGGAAGGAGAGGAGGGCGTTGATGGGGTCGAGCGGAGGACGGCGGGAGCGGTTTTTGAAGACGAAGGGGCCGCGTTCGTTTTTGGGGAGGGTGATGAGTTCGTTGAAGACGGCGAAGTAGGTGACGGCGGATTCGCCTTCGATGCCGCGGAGGGAGTCGAGCGAGTCGGCGTGGAGGGCGGCTTTGATGCGATGTGAAAGGTAATCAATGGCGACGCTTAAGTTGCTCGTTTGGTCGGAGGAGTGGTCGCGGAGGGCGCGTTGCAGGACGGTGCGGCTGTTGGATAATTTGGCGGCGATGAGGTTTCGCGCGATGGGGAGGCACTTTTCGAGATCGTCGGAGATCCGATGCTGGGTCCGGCGCAAGAGGACGTTTCCGCAGATGGGGCCACGTGAGGAAACGAGAAATTTTCCGTGGGGATTGTGGAAGGAGAGGGTAATATTATTTTCGGCGCAGGCGTGCATAAGTTGGGCGGAGGCAACGGTGTTCCAGCCAAAGCAGACGATGCCCTCGAGGTTGTGGAGGGGGACGCGGAGTTTCACCTTACCATCAATTTTGATGGCGACGGCGGCCCCGTCTTTTTTCAGGAAGGCGTCTTCGGTGGTGATGAAGAGGGTGTTTAAATGCGTGCGCATTTTAATTTAGAATTTAGAATTCTTGCGGGTGGAGATTTAGATGGAGC
>Ga0222650_1000324_pt1 | contig 39716 bp, 34 predicted proteins | sample AntAcemetagen367_FD_179820 | JGI IMG/M metagenome (GOLD analysis project Ga0222650, IMG submission 179820) | Saline water microbial communities from Ace Lake, Antarctica - #367 | ecosystem: Environmental > Aquatic > Non-marine Saline and Alkaline > Saline | place: Antarctica: Ace Lake... | reverse complement strand
ACGGCACTCCTTTTACTTTCAGGTCCCGTAGCGACCAAATTTCGCCTGCCATTTCTCCGAGAGACCCGCGCGGTTTCCTCGCCCCATCCTTCCGCTTCGGCCCAAACCGTTCCCGGCTCGCCTGAAAGACTCCGTCGACAAAACTCTTTGATCCAATCACGGCACCATCCGTGAAATAGCGGATCCGACATTGAATCACCTTGGAAATCTTTAAATCCTGCGCCTGCTCTTCCGCTAGTCGCGCCAATTCTACCTCGGCCTTCCCTCGAGCCATGCCCTTGCGAACGACCACCCGCTGCTTCGTCTTCACATCTCCGCGCTCCTCTCCCTGCTCCATCCCTGCCGAAATCAAAATCTTGCGATAGTCCTTTCCCACTCCGCCTTGTGCCCAACTCCGCGCACTCACTGCCCGGTTCCCAAACGAATACATCGCGCGCACCAACCCCTCCTGGGCCTTCTTCGCCCCGCGACCCCCCCCCACCGCTTCCCCGTAAGAACTCCAACGATAATCGGCCGGATCGTGACAGATCCCCGCTCTCACCGGGTTGAGATCGATGTAAGCCGCCATCGTCTTGGCCGCCAAACCATCCTCGACAATGACACTCCGGAAGCGCGATTCCCAGAGGGTGCCCTTACGACCATTTTCCCGGTTATACCAGCACGTGAATCGGTGCAGCAGCCCCTTGAAAAACTCGCTCAACGAATGCATGCGATAGCTGTATCGAGCATGAATTTCAGCCAAGCAGCGCTCGCCCCGGACCTTAGCCGCCGCGATCATTTTCCTCCGCTCGGCAGCCGAATATTCCTCTAATCGCGCCGCCCCCTCAACCTCGTGAATCCGCCCGGCAATAAGCTCCTCCGCCTCCGCGATTTCGGCCGCCACGCTCGCGCAATATCCTCGCGAATAGAGTCCTCCCAATCGTCGTAAAAGCTCATCGTTCGCTAGCCCCAACGAGGCACCCTTCTGACATCCTTCCGGAACCTCCAAAAGAACGTGGAGATGATTCGACATCAGACAGTAAGAAAGAATCCGGCAGCCCGAAAATCGTTCATACATCCGCAGCAGCATTCGGAAATGCTCCTTTTGCTCCGTCTCCAGCGCAAAACGCCGATCCACCACCCGCGTCACCACGTGGTAAATCGCCATCGGCGGAGTTCCCCCCGTCCCCAAGCCCGCTTCCGCCAACTCCCGTCCCGTCGGCACCAACAAACGCCGATGTTTCACCGAATTCATCACCTTCATAAAGAGACCTTAGCCAGCCGTAGGGAACGAGGCAACAAGGTTTCCTATAAATTGTCTGACAGATCTTGACAGAGCTTTGGTTTGAGCGACACGAATAGCAGCACGGGCGATCAGGAGATCGAGGTCCTTGGGCCTCTCTTTGAGCAACTCACCCAGCACCGTTTTGCGCTTCTCTTTGAGATCGTCCTTATCGGTCTTGAGATGAGCCTTCACAAAAGCAAGACGACGCTGAAAAAGATCATCTTCCAGCTTTTTCGGTGCTGATATTTTCGCCTCAAGTGATTCCGGCTTCTTCTTTTGATTGGCCACTTTCTTGAAGTCCTCACCCGGGCGACACTCGACATCCACGGTCACAAGCTCCAACTCGTCGTCACCAACCTGCATCAGTTTAAAGCTCCCACTAAAGTAGTCAGCCCCGGGATGGCGAGTCGCGAGTGAGGCCAGATCAGAACCGCCCACCATCAGTGAGGAGTGACGCCCTTTCTTCAGAGAAAGCGAACCCGCACTCCGGCCTTTCATGACCTCCCGATGCGATTCGAAGAGAACAAGGTTAGGTGGCTTCTCCAGCTTCACCGAGTAGTTCAAAGGACGATCCTGCTCGCGCTTGAGGAGAGCTTTCTCGCGACTGCGAATGACGCGATGGAAAGTCGTCTTACCCTTTGGGAGTTCAAAGCGAGCGTTTCGATAATAACCGCCTTGATGAAGAAATTCTCCGGAGTCATGAATGACCGTGATCATCCCACCTGAAACCTCCGAACCGGCATCATACCGGCGACCACTGCCGAGCTGAATCTTGGTCGCCTTTTCAACTGAGACCTGAAAAGTCTGGCGCAGATAAGGCGGAGAAAATCCTTTCTTCTCACGCGGCCCGGCTGGGAAGAAATCGCGCTGGTCAGGCGAGAGAAACTCCGTCTTCACCGGCATCTTACTAAAGTGCGCTTTCGTAATTTCTCCTTCGCCACTCACCGTTTCATCGGTCGCGCCAACGACTCGTAAAGGCACGTGCTGATCGTTCTGGTGGAAGACCAAGACATCTTGCTCGGCTGCCATTCCTGAGAAATGGAGATCAACCTCAACTTTTGTTTGGCCCACCGAAAAGTAGGGCTGATGAAAGGCAAGTTCGACCGTTTTTCCGGGCGCGACAGGCACGGTCACTTCCTCCTCACTGAGCGATTTCAGGTTGAAATATTCAAGAGAATTATAGGCTTTATAACTGCCATCCGCGATTAGGGTCACGGCATGAAGCATGACGACTTTTGAGAGCGGATCGTCGTCATTGCGCTTGACGCGAACCTTCATGAAATTGGCATTGGCCGGAACCTGGAAGAAGCGGCGGTGAGTCTTTCCCGATTCCAGTTCCACCGCGAAATCGGCCCGGTGTTTACGGTGAGAATCGGTCTTCTCGCCTCGCACGATTGTGATGGGAATACGGACCAAAGGACCGGCCGTGGGTGAGCCGGCAAGGTGGGCATGAATCTCGGCATAGAGCGGCTCACCGGGGACAGACCCGCGAATGTCAAGAATGGGACGGATCGTGATGCTGCCATTTCCAAGGCGGGCATAGCCAGGAATTGAGACCCATGGTTGGGTGGCTGAGAAGACGAGATCATCCTCGAAAGCAAACTTCTCTGGAGCGTTCACCTCGGCGGTAAACCTTGGTGAGAAATCGAAGCGTATCTCACGTTTACCGACCGCGATATCGCCACGGAGGTAAAGCCCCGGGCCGTCCCGGAAGGTATTGTTCGGTGTCGTGACATCATAGAAATACTCCCAGGCTTTTTGATCTTGGTTTGCCTTCAAATGCGCCCAAGCCGGGAGCGCCTGCACGAGTCCCGCGCCTTGAGCAAAGACCTCGACCCCTTTGACAAAGCGGGCGCTATTCATGAGGGCATTCCTAAGACGGGCTGGCGAACAATCGATCTTGTCTTGTTTCGCGGCACTCACAAGTAGCGCCCCTAAACCGGCGACCGAAGGAGAGGACATGGAGGTTCCATTGTAGCGCTCGGACTTCCGTAATCCCTGGTACGCCAGTGAAGCATGTGCTCCTCCCGGCCCCATGATATCGACGCCGAGATCGCCGTTCTTGGCAGGACCACGAGCGGAAAATTACGCCCGGATCATCTCCGAGCTAAGATTCCTCTGGATACGTCCGAAAAAAGCGGACATTTCACGGATTTAAAAGAGGACTTGTGCTTCTCCTATGATAGGTTTTTTCTCAGTTGTTACAAACCGGAGTTCAGCCGGATTTGCTCCTATGCGTTACGCGATCGTTTCAGATATCCACGCGAATATTCGTGCTTGGGATGCGGTACTTGTGGATCTCCGGTCACAAGGAGCCGAGGTCATTGTCTGCCTTGGTGACGTTGTCGGCTATGGGCCCAAGCCCGCCGAAGTCCTAGAGGCCGTGCGCTCGGTGACCGACCACTTCGTGATGGGAAACCACGATGCGGCGGCAGTTGGCGTGATGGATTACTCTATTTTTAACAAGCACGCCCGCCAAGCGATTGCGTGGACCATGACGGAGCTCAGCCCGGAGGCGAAGCAGTTCCAAGCCTCGGTGCCTCTCGCAATCGAAGCCGGGGAAATTTTCTTTGTCCACGCGGAAATCTCCGAACCCGGGCGCTTCGACTACATCGATAGCGTCGAAATCGCCGAGCAGAACTTCGCTGGAAACGAGCACTTCGTGAGCTTCGTAGGCCACACTCACCTTCCCAAGATTTTTGAACGGGCGGACGATGGTTCGGTCCGGGAGTTGCTTGACGAGACCCGTTCGCTCGACCCACAAAAACGCTATATTGTGAATGTTGGCTCGGTGGGCGAGCCCCGTAATCCCGATGACTTGCGCGCACGCTACGTCATCTATGACTCGGAGACACGCGAGGTCGATTTTCGGCGTGTTGAGTTCGATATCGTGGCCTACCGTGAAGATCTCGAGGCCACTACCCTTACGCTGCGGCCCTACTTTTTAAAAGTCTACGAGCAAGTGATCGAGGGCCGTGAGGTCGTCGTTTCAAGTGGCGGAAGTCTCGTCGACATGCGGGTGGCGCACGACTCCGTAGCACTGGTGGACCTCGGGCACGGATCCAACGTAGTGCAGTTCAACCACTCCGGCCTTTTGCGGAACAGCGCGAAGACATCGCGGACACCTCCGATGATCCTAGCCGCAGTGGCCGCGATTGCCTTGGCCGCCTTTGCTTACTGGGTCTTTGGGTCGGGGAGCCCGACCCCCAAAATTCAACAACCGGTCCTCGTTGTTGTGGATGAGGAGGAAAGGCCCTCTCCCATTGAGAGGGAGCAAGCTGAGGAGGAAACGCGCGGGGACCGTATCGCGGAAGTTTCGGCGACTGAGTCCGAGGTCACCCTGCCGGAACCCGGGAAGCCGAAACCCGAACCCGAGCCGGAACCTCCTGCCGCCAAGCCAATTCCCGAGCCACCCAAGAAGGCCGTTCAAAGTGTCTGGTGGCGGATGGACGCAGACGCGGAAAAAGGCCCCCTCATCGATGAAGCCGGCTTGGTCAAGCTCGTCGCGGTTGAGAACGGAAGAGCAATCCCCGGCATCGCTCCGGACCCTGTTCCCTTGAGCCAGACCGAGAATAAATGGGCTCTCTTCAATGGCATTTGGAAAGAGGAAAAGGTGGATGAAATTTTCGCGTTGAGTTCGAAGCATTCGTTCACCTTCGAAGGCTGGTTTGCCACCAAGCCCACTCGCCGCCCCCTCTTCCTAGTCGGAACACGCACCGGCGAAGGCGAAGACAATCGGGGATGGCGCATTGACCTTTTGCCTCCCACGCGCGGACGTCGCGAGGGCCAAATGAGTTTTTTTTACGACTCGGGCGACAAGAGGATTCAGGCTCTGGCGGAAGCGGTCACCGTCGCTGACTCCAAACCCCACCACTTTGCCGCGATCTGGAATCATGACACCAGCGGTGGCGACGGTGAAATGAAACTCTATCTCGACGGCCTCGAAGTGGCCTCCGCAACCGTGCCCCTCTCAGATATTCCCGGAGAACAAGTAAATCCATTGCGCATTGGAGCCGAAGCGAATCCAAAGCTCCTCGCTCTCGACGAACTGCGCTTCACCCGGCGCGCTTTGGGACCCCACCAATTCCTCCTCAAAACTCCGGTGCTTGGCATTAAGTTGGTCAAAAGCGATCCTCAAAGCCGCGACAGTTGGGGCACGCCGGACAACTGGGAAGGCGGAGTGATTCCCGGAGGCGATGACAACGTGATCATCGCAGAAGGCCTCACCACCCAGGCACAGAATTCTCCCCCCAATCCCTACACCGGCTCGCTGGTGCTGAAGCAAAAAGCAACCGTCATCCTGTGGACAGACGATACCCTCACCGCCCTGCCTACCGCTCCGTCCCTCCTCGTCATGCACCAGGACTCCCGCCTCATCCTGAGAACAAAAGACGCCATCTTCGGCCCGCTCGACCTTATCGAAGACGCCCAGATCTGGGGAGGAGCTTCGACCAGTGGGCACAACACCATCCGCTATTTCAAAGGCGAGATCAAAGGTGACGGCAAGCTCACTCTCAATGGCGTCAACGGAAACCAATTTCGCCTCGAAACCGCAAACTCTTTTACGGGTGGATGCTTTGTCCACTCGACTCAAAAGCAACCTTTCTTCGTCGTCGCCGCGACAGACTCGGCCTTTGGCACTGGAGACGTCGAGTTCAAGGATAAATGCTCGCTGGTAATCGAGCCCAATCACACTGACACGATTGCCGATACCGCCACCTTACGCCTCGATGGCGCAGGCAGTCTGCGCATGCAAGGAGCCGTTGCAAATCAGCTCTATAAACTTGTCCTCAACTCCGACGAAACTGTCAGCGGCTTTTTCATCGACGGCCAGAATCTGGGCGAAGGAGTCTATTCCAGTGAAACCCACCCGGAGATTGGAGGCCCTGGCAAACTCACCGTGAAGCCCACCCATGACTGATTCATCGTGTCAATCCCACCTCTTTAGCGCTCTTCGTATCCTGTGCGTTCTCCTCGCCGGAGCTGGCCCACTCACTGCGGAAGAACCCTCTCGAATCATCGACACCCACGTCCACCTTTGGCATCTCGACCGGCCGGAGGCAATCTCCTGGATTCCAAAGGACAACGCCGCTCTCTTCCGAGATCTCTCGATGGAGTGCTTCGGTGAAGACCGGCTTGTTTTTGGGAGCGATTGGCCTGTCACCCGCACCACCGCTGAATACGCGGCCCTCTTAAAACTGACACGCACCTTCTTTGATGAAAAAGGACCGAAAGTCTCGCGGAAAGTCTTCTCGGAAAATGCCATAAGGTTTTATGGCCTCCCCTCGGTTGTGATTGAAGAAGGTACCAAAGTCCTCCCCCTTCCCGGCAAGTCATTCCGGATCAATGGAGGTGAGGCTTTTCTGATCCTCCCGGAGAAGACGGCAGGAAAGATCCCGTGGGTTTGGTATGCCCCGACCTTGATGGGATTGCCGGCCAAATCAGAGATTTGGATGTTCGAACGCTTTCTTGCTCAAGGCATTGCAATCGCCGGAATCGATGTTGGCGAATCCTACGGCAGCCCGGAAGGTCGGAAGGCATTCTCGGAACTCTATGTGCACCTCACGACCGATCTGGACTTCCGAAAAAAACCATGCCTCCTGGCCCGCAGCCGGGGCGGCCTCATGCTCTACAACTGGGCCGTTGAGAACCCGGAGAAGGTGGCAGGAATTGCCGGCATTTATCCGGTCTGTAATCTCGAAAGTTACCCGGGTCTTCCGCGGGCTGCCGGGGCCTATCGGATGACCGCCGCAGAGCTCAAGGAAGCGCTACCAAAACAGAATCCCATTGAGCGCCTCAAGCCCCTCGCCAAGGCCAGTGTCCCCATCTTCCACATTCATGGCGATAGCGACACCGTCGTGCCTCTCGAGAAAAACACCGCCATCCTTGCCGGGCGTTACCAAAAACTGGGAGGGCCGGTGAACGTCGAAGTCATCGCGGGACAAGGACACACCATGTGGCGGGGGTGGTTCGAGTCGGAATCCCTGACGAAATTCGTGATCGCGCGAGCGCTCGGAAAGCCACCTCAAAGCAAGAAAAGCCAGTAGTCTGCCCACCTTAGTTCTAAATAAGTTCTCTCAAAGGCACGCCTGCTAATCAAAGGAGACTTCACCCCACAAACCTAACCCTTTTCGGGTAAGCTTACGGCGCATCATTTGAAAAAATTATACTTAACTGGAATGTATTGTGCATTGACGGTCGATCTAACAGGGTGTTGGACGCCTGAAAACAAAGGATAATCAAGATGAAAAAAATACAGAACTACTCGCTGGGATTGACATTGATGTCGGGTTTGGCCGCCCATGCTGAGCTCATTCTACTTGAGCAATTTGAATACGAGGGAAATGACGCACCACTCGCCGGGTCCGATGGGGGCACCGGATTCGAATCTCCGTGGGAAGTCACGGGATGGAGCCGGGGCTTTGACATCGGGCGAACTGCTTTTGCACTTGGAGATTCCAGTGCCATCATCAATGAACGCGGTGGATTGGATTTCACCGACCATCCTTCGGCCGGAACCGCCTTGTCCCGTTTTGGAACCGCTGGACAGCGCGAAGCCCACCGTCCCTTGACCGAGGCCGCGCAAGCAGCCCTCACCGCCGATGACACGACAATTTGGTTTAGCATGCTGGCGTGTGCCCCAAGCGGCAACAAGTTCGGGACTATGATTTTCGGCACCGATATCTTGACGGCGGTTCAGGGTAGCGCGATCAACGGAAACCTCACTTCGGAGACCGGACAGGCTTTCGGCTTTGGCTTCCGCAGCGATAACGGCGGCATCATGGGAGGAGGGTCCGGAAGCCCAAATGCCGTGGCTTTTGTTGACTCCGCGAGTGCCACTATGGAAGTTGGAGCCTACGTCCCCCCTCTTGAAGAGGGAGCCTCCCACCATCAAGTCTCCCTCGTTGCGGGCAAAATCAACTGGAAGCCGGACGGCACTGCCGATGAACTCTTTCTCTTCAACATCGGGCTAGATTCTCAGTCAGAACCTGCCGAGGCCGATGCGATCGCGACCATCACCGCCGATTTCGCCCAGGCCGATTTTGATGTCATCTCCCTTCAGGATACCGGAGCGACGATCTTTGATGAGATTCGTTTTGGAACGACCTTTATCGACGTGGCTCCCGGAGTTGCGCCGGTTCTGCCACTCTCGATCACGGCATTCGACTACTCCACCGAGACTGGTGTGATCAGCCTCAGTTGGAATTCGCTCCTTGGCGCATCCTACATCGTTCGTTATTCGACCGATCTGCAAGACTGGGACAACGATATCGAAGACGGAATCCCTGCGGATGACGGAGAGAGCACAACGAAGTCATTCCTCCTGTCTGACTTCGGCCTCGATTCCGAAACACCGATCTTCTTCCGTATCGAAGCAGAGTAGTCACCGGAGATTCCCTTTTTCCCAAGCAATCCCAAAAGAAAGGCAGCCCGAGAGGGCTGCCTTTTTCATTTTCAGCTGAGTTTACTGATGAAGTGAAAGCAGACGTTTCGACTCCTGAATCAAGAAATCGATTTCCATGAATGGATCTGCGGAGATGTCCGACCATAACATGCGTCCTTTCCCGTCGAGCACGAAGGTTCCGTGAAGCGGAAGGTTCTCGAAGTCATCGTGGGCGGTGTATTGCTTAAAGACTTCCTTAGCAGCATCTGAAACGATTGGGAAAGGAATGACTCCCTTGGTGTAGTTGTCTTGTGAATCCTTGAGACTGGCGACGTCATCCGTGGAGATGGCCAGAATCGGAAGTCCGGCTTTCTCAAAATCAGCATGACGATCGGCCATCGCAGTCAGCTGCTCGGTGCAGTGCAGGCATCCCGCTCCGAGGTAGAAAATAAGGATCAAGGGCTTACCACGATAGCTCGCGAGGGAGAGCGATTGATGGTGCTGATCAGGAAGGCTGAATCCCGGGGCTGCTGGCGGAGTCCAGTGCAGCGGCCCGAACTCACTTAGCTCGGAGCGAGGCAGGAGATCATCGGCAGCCGTGTGGGCAACACGCCAATCATCGGGGTATCCCAGCTCCTTTGCAATGGGGGCCAGGCGGGCAAAGACCAGTGACTCAATTTCGACGGAGGCCGAGAAGGATCTCAGTTCCTCGAATCCTGTCTTCCATGCCGCATCATCTTTCTTGGCGTGATAGAGAGTGTGAATGGCCTGCGCGAGCGGGATGGCCTCTTTGTTCTTCTTCTCAATCTGATTACGGGCAGTTTCAGCCGCTTTTTCATGATCGCCATAAGCGAGCTGGCGGAGCATTGGAGTTTGCTGGGAAGGGCGTTTCGAGAGAGCCGCGATCGCGGTCTTAAAGTCTCCGTTCATCCCGGCGAGGTATCCGCGCAACTCGGCCACGGCATTTTCAAATTTCTTGATGTCACCCTGAAATTGATCATGCGCCTTCTTCTCGGCCGCTTTGATTTCCTTGTCATTTTTCTTCTCTTTCTCCGCCGTCTCACGGGCCTTCTGCTTGGCCTGCTCTTGATCGTCTTTCGCCTTGGTGAGATGGCGCTCGATCTCATCAAGGGTTTTCCGAAGATCCACTTGCTGGCCTAGATTGGCCTGAGCCACTCCAATCAGGCGGAGGCGCGAAAGGTCGTCAGCAGGCTTCGCAAGAATCTCGAGCCAAGGCGAATTCGTGGTTTCGAGCGCTTCCTGCCAGAGTTCTGCTTTTTCCAAATAGTTAATGAGAGCCTTGCGACCGTAACGGGCCGAACCACGGCCGGGATTGTTCAACTTGGGGTGTCGGGGGTTGGCGAGGAGAGACTTGGCCATATCGATGCTCGCGCGAACCCTTCCGAGGTGGGAAAAGTTGCGTGAGAGCCACTCGTTATTGTGGGCATAATTGTGGATCTGATCCGGGAGGAGAAACCACTTCTGCATGTGGGCATGATCAGTCCGGGCCGATGCTTGTTGCTGCCAGACCGCGTCGTGATAACGCTTGCTCTTGGAATAAATATGACCGGGCATGTGCCACATGTGGGCAATTCCGGGAGCCGTCTGACCGAGGCGGGCTGCCGAGTCCAAAGCCTGTTCATGATTCCGGGAATCCCACAGGTGAATGGCATAGTGATGGGCCGGGTGGTCAGGATTTTTAGCAAAAATTTGCTCCAAAATGGCATCGAGTCCGACATAGCTCGTAATCGTGATCCCTTTTCGGTTGAACTGCCAGCGGCGGCAAACAAAGAGCGCCTTGGCTTCGAGATCGTCGGGATATTTCAGAATGATGTCCTCATAGGCGCGGATGAAAGTCTTCCGCCGTTTGTTGGCATCCTTCTCCTTCTTTTCGTCGTGGTAAGCGATCTCGGCATCGAGATAGGCCTTTTCGTGATCCGTGATTTTCAAGCCCTCTTTCTTAAGTAACTCGGTCGCCTTGATCATGAATTCCTTGGCCCGCTTCTCATTTTCATAGTTGGCCTGCGACAATCCCCAGTAGGCCATGGCGCAATCTGGGTCATTGGCGAGAAGAGCGCGGAAAGAACGCTCGGCTTCGTAATACCAAAAGCCATGAAGTTGGCCGAGACCTTGGTTGAAGTATGCCTGCCCCTTGTCCCAGGACGTTGTGATGGTAAGATTGATATTCCCGGTGGTCCCCATGAGAGGGCCGGCTTGGCGGGGACCTTCGTTGAAGGCATGACCATTATGGGAATGGCCTTCTTTGATTTCCTCGTCGGGCTCTTGAGCTATTAAACAGGAAACGAGTAGCGGAAGTGTGAGAAGTCTCTTCATGGCAGGTCTTTGTGGGTTGAGTTTACGTCGCGGTGAGGGTGAGCTTTACAGATGAATCGATTGATTTCACTCAGGTTAAGCCTTTTCTGTCTCTTTCAAGCGGCGGCTAAGCCAAATATCGTGGTTATTTTCTGCGATGACATGGGTCACGACCTTGAAACCGATCCCGGCGAGTCCAAAGATCTCGCAGTAGAACATCCCGAAGTCGTCACCAAACGACCCAAACTGATATCCAAAATGGGGCCTCGCCGGTCTCTTCCTTCGGGCCATCCCGATCACGATCGCGCAACTGGTGCTCCGAGAGCCCATTTCATTTTAGCTGTCAAGAATAGGCTGTTATGACCTTAGTTGACACACCTTTCCACTCACGACGTCAATGAGCCAATCGCATCCACCGATCGCCATCCATGGCACATCTCATGCAGCATTCCCGACATGACAAATCAAGTCGGATTCCTCCTGGATATGGATGGAGTCATCTATCGGGGCGATCAATTGATCGAGGGAACTTTGGAATTCCTCGAACGGTTGGACCGCCTGAACATCCCCTACCTCTTTCTCACCAATAACAGCCAGCGGGCACGGCGGGACATCGTCGCCAAGCTCGCGCGCCTCGGGATCAAAGTTCCTCCGACACGCGTCTTCACCTGCGCCATGGCAACCGCTCGTTTCCTCGCGATGCAGAGTCCGAATGGAACCGCCTACGTCCTCGGCGAAAACGGCCTCACTCAGGCCCTCCATCACAACGGCTACACCATCGTCGATGATCAACCGGATTATGTCGTGGTAGGCGAAGGGCGGACTTTCACCTTCGAAATGATCGAGAAAGCCGTTCGTATGATTGAAAAAGGAGCAAAGCTAATTGCCACCAATATGGACACGACCTGCCCCACTGACCGCGGAATTCGTCCGGGGTGCGGAGCAATCGTCGCGATGCTCGAAAAAGCCTCGGGAGCCCAGGCCTTCAGCGTTGGTAAGCCCAGCCCCGTCATGATGCGCATGGCACGCAAGGAACTCGGCCTCACCACCGAACAAACCATCATGGTGGGAGACACGATGTACACCGACATCCTCGGCGGGGTCCAAATGGGCTACCGAACCGTCTTGGTTTTGAGCGGCCACACTTCCCGGGAAGAGTGCGAACGCTTTGCCTACCAACCCGACCTCGTCGTCCCATTCGCCAATGCCATCCCCCAGGAATGGATTCTCGAATCGACCGCTCCTGCCTTGATCGCCTCCTAGCTGTCTCCGATCTACTTCTGGAATGCGGGATTCCTTTCCGTGGGGATGGGAGCCTTCGTCTCCCTCTGCCACGCTTGGAGTTCCTTCAAAAGCGCCTTTGTTTTGTCGGCCTCTTTCTTTGCCACATTCTTCTTCTCAGACGGATCATTTTTAAGGTCATAGAGTTCAAGAACACCATCCTCAAAGTATTGCATCAATTTCCAGTCACCTTTGCGGATGACACTGCACGGTGTCGTTCGAAAAAACTTTGACGCGGAATCTGGATCCGCTTTGTAACTCTGCAAATACCCCGGGAAGTGCCAAAACAAAGCCCGCTCGGGAAGGCCCTTGCTCTGGAAAGCGGACCTTAGGCTCACGCCATCTAGGCGCTCCGGAACCTTCTCTCCGGCCAGCTCAAGAAACGTCGGATAAAGGTCGATCTGGCTGATTAGTGTCTCGTTGGTCGATCCAGCCACAATCACCCCCGGAAAGCGAACCAAAAAGGGTTCGCGAATCCCCCCCTCATAATACATCCCCTTGACCCCGCGGAGAGGCTCGGCCCGGGAGATACTTCCGTGCGGGCCATTGTCCGAGGTGAAAATGACGAGAGTGTTTTTAGCCAGTTCCAACTCATCCAGCGTCTTGAGAATTTGCCCCACCGCCTGATCCATGGCATCGATCATGGCCGCATACTTGGGGTTCTTATGAGAACCATGGGGAGCCTTCTGCTGGTATTTCGCCGTCAGCTGATCCGGTGCCTGAATCGGGGTGTGCACCGAGTAGAAAGGAAGGTAGACGAAGAAGGGAGACTTGGCATTTTTGGTAATCCAGTCTGCGACATCACGACCCAGCCGCTCGGGCAGATGCTCCCCTTTCGGCCCGTCACTCAGGAAGGGATTCTTGTAGGGTGAAAAGTAGGACTTGGGGTGACCCCAGGTCGTTCCACCAAAGTTGGTGTCAAAGCCATCCTTCGTGGGATCGATACTCAAGTGCCACTTTCCGGCCACACACGTCCGATATCCCTTTGCCTGCAGAGCCTCGCCAAGAGTCACAAACTTCGCGGCGAGAATCTCAGTATTCTTAATGGGGATGAGCTTACGGTTCTTCGCCTTCCCTCGGTCGGAATTTCCCACCGTGAAAATGCCATGCCGGGGAGAATACATCCCCGTCAACAGGCACGCTCGAGAGGGCGCGCAATTCGCCGCTCCCGCATAGGCATTCGTGAAGGTCATCCCCTCCCGTGCTATGCGGTCGATATTCGGAGTCTCATAAAATTGAGACCCCTGACACGAGAGATCGGTATAACCCAGATCATCAGCGTAAATCAGGACGATATTGGGAAAATTGGCCACCGCCGCTGCCATTCCAAAAATGTGAACAAGTGTAATTTTCTTAAGCATACTTAAATGTAATGATTCCCTCGCTTCCAAGCACCCATGGAAGCTCGCAGGAATACCCTTGTCCCACCCGGGTGATTATTCGAAACTTTTTTTTAGAAAATCATGAAGAAAACTTTCACGCTTTGGGTAGCCTGCGCGCTTCCCATGCTCTCTCCGCTCTCGGCTCAGGAAGCGGGAAACGAGCATGCTAAAACACGTAAAGACCGCGAACGCTTGATCGACCTCGTCATCGATCTCGAAGCGGATTTCAGCAGAACCCTTCAGGATTATACCAAGCTCCAGAAGGACTACGGCGCACTCCTCAAAAAACCCGCTGCTCCCGACCACTCTGGGAAGATCAAGGAGCTCCAAACCAAGCTCAACCAGGCGCTCGCCCAATTAGACGTCAAGAAACCCTCGGAAGAAAGCGCACGCAACCGTGCCCTTTTAGAGCAAGATCTTGTCAATCTCCGTAATGAACTGCACCGCGAACGCCAAGATCTCCTTGTGGCTCGTGCCCGTCTCCTCCGTGTGAAACAGCTGGAAGAACAAAACAAGACCCTCGAAATGGGTCTCGGTAAAAGCAATGCCGAACGCACCAAAATGACTGCAGAGCTCAAGACTCTGATGGCACAGCTCGAGGACGGCATGCAAAAGCTCGAAAAGTCGGAAAAGAGCCAGCGCGAAGCGATCGCCCGTATCGGACAACTTGAGAAAGAAACCACCGTCCTGAAGTCAAAAGTCAAAACACAGGATGGTGAACTCACCAAGCTCCGGGCTGAGCAGGATCAATACAAGAAGGCCATGGCTGCAGCTGCTGACTTTCAAAAGGAGCAGAAACAACTCCAAGCCCTCCTTGGCGAACGCGAAAAGCAACTCGCCAATCTCCAGTCCCACTTGGCTGCTGAGGTCAAACGCACCCTGGAAATCCCCGTCCTCATCAGCGTGCGAGACGAACTCCAAAAAAAACTCAGCGAAAGCACCACAAATGCCGGGGAGCTGAAGAAGCAAAATGAATCTCTCACCGCAAAGCAGGCCCAGCTTGAGGACAAAATCAAAACTGTTCAGGACAGCATCGCAACGATGCGGACCCAGCTCGATAAGAACAAAGTCGCAATGGCCTCGGTGGCCAAGCTCACGCGCGAAAACCAAATTCTTACGGCTGAGCGAGGTGATCTCGACAACACCATCGCAATGGCCAAAGGCGAACTTATTAAAGCCATGGGGGTCCGCAATCGCCTCGAAGCGGAGCTTGCCGAAAGTAAAAAGCGCACCACGGAGGCCGAAGCTCTCGAAAAAAACCTTAAGGATACCAACAACGGCCTAATTGCCGAACAAGCCCTTCTTCACGAACACCTGCTCGAGACAAAGGAAGTCGTTACCGAAAACACCAAGGAGCAGGAACAACTGAGAAACGCGGTCGCGACCCTCGAGAAAGCCAAAGAAAATTTGACCGGCGAGATCAGCGTCCGGAATACCGAACTCATGAAGCTCCGGACTGCTTTGACGAAGAAGCCGGACCTCTCAGCTGACATCGCGAAGCTTCAGAAAGAGAAAGACGACTTGGCCGCCAAGCTCGCCGAGCGTGAAGAAGATCTCAAGAAGACCCGCAAGGAACTGGGCCGACTTCAAATCAACTCGACCGTGGTAGAAAACAAGCTCGCCGCCCTCAAGCGGTCAAAGGCCACCATCGCTCCTGTCCGCTATGCCAAAGGTGAAGCAGATGTCACCGAGCAGCAGGCCCGCGTCCTGACCCAGGTCCAGCAGATCCTTAATAGTTTCCCGGCAGCTCGCTTCGAAATCGTCGGTCATACCTGCGATCTCGGAACCGCCTCCAGTAACCTCAAGCTCAGCCAACATCGGGCCAAAGCACTCCAGGACTTCCTCATTTCAAAGGGCATCAAAGAAGACCGTTTAAAATCTCGAGGAGTCGGCCAAACCGAACCAGCGGTCCCAAATAACACCGAAGCAAACCGACGCCAAAACCGTCGGGTTGTTGTCGAAATCCTCGACTAAAAACCTCTCATTTTGGAAACAATCCCATTTGGAACCTCCGAAGACGGACGCACGGTTCGACTCTTCACCCTCCGAAATGCCCATGGCCTGGAGGTTCAACTCTGCGAATACGGAGCAATCATCGCTTCCGTTAAGACCCCGGATCGTGATGGTCAAATCGCCACCATCACGCTCGGAAAAGAGAGCTTTAAAGCGTGGCTCGATAATCCGGATTTCCTCGGCGCAACCGTCGGTCGCTACGGCAATCGCATCGCAAAGGGCCAATTCACCCTCAATGACGAGGAATATCAACTCGCAACTAATGATGATCCTGGCGGCATTCCATGCCATCTGCACGGCGGACTCAAAGGATTCGATCGCATGCTCTGGGGCGGCCAACCGGTCATGCGACCCAACGCCAGCGGCATTTGCTTCACCTACTACTCGGATGATGGTGAAGAAGGCTATCCCGGCAACCTCACCGCAAAAGTCACCTACTGGCTCACCCGGGATAATGAATTGATCTTCGAGGCCACCGCCACCACTGATGCGCCCACCCCTGTCAACCTCATCAATCACACCTACTGGAATCTCTCCGGCAATCCCTCAAAAGAGATCCTCAATCACGAATTGAAGATCGCAGCCGAAACCTATCTCCCCACCACCCCGGGCCTCATCCCAACCGGCGAAAGAACCTCCGTTTTAGGAACTCCCATGGACTTCCAAAGGTCCACACCCATCGGCAAACACATCGATGACGACTTTGAACCCCTTAAGCTAGGCAATGGCTACGACCACTGTTGGTGCCTCTCTGACTACGATGGTGAAAGCCTCCACTCGGCCGCCGTCCTTCATGATCCGGCAAGTGGCCGCGTTCTAGAAGTCCTCACCGACCAACCTGGGATGCAATTCTACACCGGCAATCACCTCTCAAAAAAACACACCGGCCTTTGCCTCGAAACGCAGACCTTCCCCGACTCACCGAACCAAGCGGATTTCCCCAACTGCATCCTGCGTCCCGGCGAAACCTATCGCCACACTGCCATCTTCCGTTTCTCGACAAAGTAACACAGGCGTCCCGCCTATACCCCCAACCCCGGCTCTCCGCAGTCAAGCAGGACGCTCGTTTCAAGTCGGATTCACTGCGTCGCAAACGAACCCGACTTGGCAGCCCAGCACTGCCCCTCTTTGTTCTTCACAAAGAGCCGATAGAAATACGGGGTCCTCCGCTGGAGCCTCTTAAGAGCAAAGGCATTTTCACCCTTCCGCATCACCTGCGCCGCCGTCGCCTGCGACCACACCCGGTCCTTCGCAAAGAGGTCTTCGCTCGCCCTCCCCCGCTCCGTGCCATGGAACTTCCTCGGCACGAAAGTCACCGCATCGATTTCGCCATACCATAAGATCCCCTTCGCCTCCCTTCCCGCCTTCTCAAGGTTATAGGTGATCGTGGCCGAATCTTCACTCACTTCGGTCAGCTCGCTTGCCCCAATCCCCACCGGCAGCTCAGAAAGTCCCTTCATGACCTCCGGCTTCAAATACTCCGGCACCGGATGCCGAAAGTCCGACTCCACCCACGCGGGCACATTGCGAAACTCCAGTCCACCTGTTTTCAACTGGAACCAATGATCCTCACTCATCGAAATCCCATGGTTTTGATAACGCGCTTTCGTGCTCATGCCATCAACCGGAAAAACCTTCCCACTCAGATCCACAAACCACCCGCGTCGCTCCATAATCCGCTCCAAATCTCCCGTCCGCTCCACCTGCGGCGGACCCGGCACCTCGCAAAACGACGTCGCCCGCACCGTTCCTCCCGCCTTTCTCTTGGGCACCTTGTTCCCCATCGCATAAAGAACCCACCGCTTCTCCCGCTCATCAAAAAGATAGCCGTAATACGTGTCATACCTCCCATTCTGCTCAACCCGTAGCGCCTGAATCACCGACTTCGGCCGATGCGCATAGGGCGTCCAATTTCGAATCTTCACCCCGGATCCCTCGTGACCAAACCCTCCGAACTCCGCCTCCGGATTTCCCGTCGCAAGTAAATGCGGCATCTCTGCCAACGGAGGCATTTTTCCTTTCGCTCCTTTTTGAGAAAGCGCCCACATCGAAAAATTGACGCCACCCGCCGCACAACCATCATCTCCAAAAGTCGCCCCGAAATACCCAAACGCCGTCGTCATCGGACTGAAACTCGAACCCACTCCAGCGCTCCGGCTTTCAAAAATCCACCTCACCGGATCCGGACACCCCGTTGCCGAAAACCTCGTATGAATCGCCGCCGGACGCCACCGCGCCCGCAATAACGCAACGCCCTCTGCTCCCGCCAACTTCACCGACACCACCGCAGCCGCCTGGCCATTCGTACCAGTCATCAATCTCACCTCCTGCTTCCCTTTACCCAGCGTGCATAGAAAACGCTCTCGATGCGATCCTCCAGCCACCTGAAAAGCCCGCTTGATCGCCCCGATCCCAAAGCTCCAAAGCGACCGCTCCTTCTCCTCGCCAAACTCAATCGTCACCGTCACCTCCGTCGCTTCCTGTGCATGAAGATACCACCGCGCCGTCGCCTCTTTCTTCCCCGCCAAAAATTCCAGTTCCTCAAACGAAGCGCTGATCAAACCCTTCTCATGCTCCCGCACCGCGCCCTTCCCCGTCGCCCGCACCTTCCCCTTATCAAAAAAACCATTATTGGCATCCAGCACCAAGATCCCGTTCTCAGCCATCTCCGCCTCATAAAACACCCCATCTTCGGCCCCTGCAATCTTCTCCTGCTTTGGAGCGCCCAAGACCAAAGACGCAAGCCCCGCCCAGAAAAAAACAACCCTACGACACACCGAAAAATTTCCCATATTTGGGATACGCATCCCGTCACCTCATTCTCCCGACTCTCTCCCGCTTGACGCCAAAACTTCTGATGCTACTTCTCGCCCATGGCAAAAGTTACCATCTATCACTTCAATCATTGAGGGTCCTCAACCAATGCCTTGGCGGTCGCCGAGGAACTTGGAATCGATCACGAGGTCATTCTCTACATCAAAACCCCGCCCGACGAAGCCGCCCTCACCCGCATCGTCGAACTTCTTGAAGACCCCGTCGAGGACCTTGTCCGCAAGGACTCCAAGTTCAAAAAGCTTCAACTTAGCCCCGATGACTTCGTCAACAACCCCAAGGCCGTTGTCGAGATCCTTATGAAACACAAACAGCTTCTCCAACGCCCCGTTCTCCTCAAAGACGACAAAGCAATCATTGGGCGCCCCAAGGCACGCATCATCGAATTCCTCAGCGAATGATTGTCACAAGGACTGCTGGTGCCGAATAATCGGTTCTGAGAGAGGGTGAACAACATTCTCATAAAAAAGACACTTTTCAGGAATAAAACTCGCCCGGCGACGTTCCTAGTAATGCTTATGAAAAACATTCTCGTTCTCTCGTCTTTCCTTGCCCTCGGATCTTTTGCCCAGGCACAGGAAGCCCCCGCCGCTGAAAAATGCCCCGCAAAGAAATGCCCAGATGCCTGCGCCGCAACCTGCGGTGATGGCACCATGATCAAGCTCGCCGTCACCGGACTCGACAACGACGTCGCGGCCGAGACCGCCAAAGCCACCCTCGACGCCCTCGCGGGAATCTCCAGCTGCCTAAGCTGCGACAAGTCCAGCACCGTCACCATCATGTATGATCCTGAAAAAATGAAGGTCGCAGAGATCGAGAAAATGATCATCGCCAGTGGCTTAAAGATCAAAGGACACCAAACCTCTTTCAAGATCGCCGGCCTCGCCTGCCAGTCTTGCAGCAATCATCTCACCGCCGTCCTCGGAAAAACCGAAGGAGTCGTCAACGTCGACAAAGTCTGCCACATGAGCGGACACGCTGCCGTCACCTTCGATCCCAAGAAGACCGACGCCGCCAAAATTAAGGCCGCCATTCACACCACCAAATACAAAGTAGTCGAGGCTGCCGCCAAGCCAGCTCCCGTCATTGCTCCCCAGAGCTAACTTTCGTCTTTCATTGTTATTTCCTGTTCTGCGGCCACTTCCTTCACGGGAAGTGGCCGTTCTTTTTTTGAACAGGCTTTGTAGTGGCATTGTCATTGGTCCCACCTACCTTTCCCTTAAAGACCGTGTTTGGAAAATTACTGCTCCTCTTCATCCTCGTCCCCATCGCCGAGTTCTATCTCTTTAAGACGCTCGGTAGCCAGATCGGTATCGGGCCAACCATTGGCATCATCATCATCACCGGTGTCCTCGGAGCTGCCCTCACCAAGTCACAAGGGCGGCGCGCCATGCAGAAGTTCAAGCAAGCCACCAATGAAGGCCGCGTGCCCGCCCGCGAGGCCATTGACGGCCTCATCGTCCTCCTCGCCGGGGCCGTCCTCATCACCCCCGGCTTCCTCACCGATGTTGTCGGCTTCCTCCTCCTCGTCCCTCCCGTCCGCTCCGTCGTGGCCGGATACCTCGGCGAGCGACTCAAAGGGAAAATTAAGTTCGTCACCCCGGGCATGCCTCCCCAAGCTCCTCAGGAACAACAGCCCCCATCAAAACTCGACGATGGAAACGTGATCGACGTTTAGAAAACTTGCCCTTACCCTTAAAAACTCCCTCCATGAGTTCGAAAAACCTTAGAAAGAGCGCAGGCCTCGCACGGCGGCGCGGAGGAAGCGGCGCCATGGGCGGCGGTCTGGGTATTATCAAGCAAGGAGACACCTTCAGCGTCGACTCCCGCGAACTTTAAATCATGGCAGCTCCCCAAGAAATCGTCGAACCCCACAAGGAACTCCGTTTCACCCGTGCCGGTCAGGCTCAGGCTTTCATCGTGATCGCCGCTGTCGCCTTTGCCTTCGCCCTCCTGATCGGAATCACCTCCTTTATGGGCCATCCCTCCTTTCTCTGGTGGATGCCACTCCCCTTCCTCCTCGTGGCAGGCCTCCTCACCCGACTCTCGACCCGCTGCGCCCGCCACGCCTACATCATCCTCACCCCTCTCGGGGTCGAAGTCTTCCCGCTCTTCAAGCCAGAAAAAAACCTCAATCTCGTCTACTGGAGCCAGCTCGATGACGCCGAGTTCGACAAAGAACTCACCACCCTCAAGCTCCACTTCAACGAGAAGAAAACGGCCGGCGTCATCCTCTCACTCAAGCCCATCCTCACGAGAAAGCGCCCTCTTTTGCAGAAGGCGCTTCAAGGTCGTTTGGCTGAAAAAAAGGAGTCTACTTCGCCTCCGCGATCGCCTTAAGAACGTCCGTTCCCTGCGTCGCCGTCGCCCCATCATCGTCTTTCCAGACGAGCTTGCCATCTTTGAAAAGCATAGCCCGACGGGCCGTAAACTTCCCAACTCGTACCGGGATACCCAGTTTCAGCGCCAGCTTCCCGCCCGGATCTGAGATGAGATCATACGGAAGATTGTTCTTCTCCTGAAATTTCTTCTGCGTCTCCGGAGTGTCTGTTGACATCCCAAAGACCGTCACTTTCTTGCCCTCTAATTCCTCGAATGCGTCCCGCACCGAACATGCTTGGCTCGTTCATCCGCCGGTCAGCGCTTTGGGATACGTGAAAATCACCAACCAGTTGTGCCCCTCGGCCGCCTTGATCGTGACTTCCTTGCCTTCTTGATTCTTCCCCTTGAGCTGAGGGAGTTTTGCTCCCATCTCGAGAGGAGCCGCCGTCAAGGAAGCCATCGAGAGAGCCGAAACAAACATCGTTTTTAGTTTCATGAACGCTAGAATACTCTCTTTTCGCTTCTTCGCAATAACCGGTTTCCCTACCTGAAATTCCTGTTAGTCTCCCGCAAGTGTCCGATCTCAAAGCTTATCTCACAAGCCAGCAAGTCCTCGTCGACGATGCCCTGAACAGGTTTCTCCCGCGCGTGACCGCCCGACCCAAGACCGTTCACCAAGGCATGCGATACTCCGTCTTCGCCGGCGGCAAGCGCCTCCGCCCCATCCTCACCCTTGCGGCAGCCGAGGCTTGCGGAGGTGACATCGCGAACGCCCTCCCGCCTGCCTGCTCCGTCGAAATCATGCACACCTATTCGCTGGTGCACGATGACCTCCCCTGCATGGATGACGACGACCTCCGCCGCGGCCGCCCTACTTCCCACAAAGTCTACGGAGAAGGCATGGCCGTGCTCATTGGCGATGCCCTCTTGACCGAAGCCTTCACCATCCTCGCCCACACCCCGCCCACCAAACGCTACCCACTCAAGGATATCCTCCTCGAATTCTCCCAGTGCGGGGGCTCCAAAAAGCTCATCGGCGGACAAGTGCTCGACCTTGAGGGTGAGGGCAAAGATCTCACCAAGGCCCAACTCGTTCGCATTCACGAAAACAAAACAGCCGCCCTCCTCACGACCTCCCTGCGCCTTGGCGGCATGACCGCCAACGCCACCCCGCGCCAACTCGAGGCCCTCACCATCTTCGGCTACAACCTCGGCCTCGCCTTCCAGGTCATCGACGACATCCTCGACGTCACCCAATCGACCGAGCAACTGGGCAAAACAGCCGGGAAAGATGAAGCGGTCGCCAAAGCCACCTACCCCTCCATCCTCGGCCTCGATAAATCGATAAAGGAAGCCGCCCGCCTCACCAAAAAGGCCCTCGATGCCCTCTCCGTCTTCGGGAAAAAAGGCCAACACCTCGAAGGCATCGCCCATTACCTTCTCGACCGGGAGTTCTAAGGCAACCCAGACGCAAAGGCAGCAGCCAGCGACGGCCTGGGGTTTTCCTTACCAAGATTCCAAAGGCCTAAGAGGACGATCGGAATCCCGCCCTTTCACCTCCCTCACAATAACATCCCACGTCCGCCCAACTTCTCATCCAACGGAAACTCCCCCTTCGCCATTCTTCCCTGTAACTTCTTCCAAAACCCAAAGAACCCCGCCGTTGCAAACGCCCGCAAATAACGATCCTCCGGCCTCACCACCAAATTCAGCGCCACCCCCGCCGCCTCGATCGAAGGAATTAGATCATGCAAAGGCCCTACCTCAGGCCGCAGTCCCACCACCTTCGTCACCCCATTTTCTCCTGCCCAATTCACCAACGAATCGTATGGGCCGCCCCCTTTTGCGCGACTCCGCGCCCTCTCCACCGGCACTCCAAAATACTTCCCCGCCCGCTCCGCAGCATCATCCAAGGCCTTCCCCAACCACTCCTTCTGCAAAACCGACTTTCCCTCAACATCCGAGGTCACCACAATCTTCGACGGCTTCAGCCCTCCCAAGGGCGAACTCTCCGGATGCAAATCTTCCTCATGAATCCAGAGGACAAATCCCTCGTCGGGCAAATCATTCTCGGGGAGATCCACCCGGGTCACCGCGGGCTTCCCCACCTCCTCCGGAATCAAGGCCACCGGATTCTCCAACCCCTGCAATCCTCCCGACTCCAGCAGGTCCGGATGGAGATACTTCTCAATATTCCCCCGCCGCGGCAAATACGTTTTTCCCGGAGTCTGCCACCCCGCCACCCAACGCCACGACAACGTGTTCGCCGCGGGATCAAAATCCAGCAAGTGATCTTGAAAAAACTGCGCGCCCAACTGCCAAGGCAACCTCGCCACATGCACCCAATACGCCGCGAACCACATCCGGGCATGATTGTGCATATACCCCGACTCCGTGAGCTCCCGCGCAAATCCATTCATCACCGCCACCGGACCTTCCCCTTTCCGAATTTTCTCAGCCCCCGGATGTTCCGCAACCCCCTCAAGATATTCCCTCCAAACCTGCGGCCGCGACGAAAGCCACCCCTTCCAATAACTCCGCCAGTAGACCTCCTGCGTGAACTTCTCCACCGTCGAAGCGGCATAGCGAGCCAGCGGAGCCGCCGCCACTTCCCACTCAGTCACGAGCCGATGCCGAATCGCCGCCGATAAATAGGAAACATTGCCGTGACCCGGCACGACATGATTCCGATCCCGGGAATACCGCCCCGACACCCCCACAAAATCTTGCAGGCGATCAAGAGCCTCGTCGCGGGTCGCAGGAATTTTCACCCCGCATCATTCCCCACCTTCGCCAATTCGCAACTCGTCCTATCTAAATGCGGCCACCGCACCAAAGACGACGACGATGATCACGATCAAATAGATCACCATGACGATCAGCGTCATGATACCGAAAAACTTCCAGAAACCTCGCTGCGCATCCAGTGCCGAAGCCAATCTTGCCATATCCGGTTGACCCAAAAACATCCCAATCCTGGAAGCATACTGGTTCAATTTATAAGCTCCGTAGAAATAGATTCCGCCCATGAAAAAGTAAGCGATACCAATCACAGCACTCATCTCGCCTAACCCACTCCTTGATCCGGCAACCAACATCCCAAGAGATCCCAAGAGATCCCAAGAGAATCAGAGCCGTTCCGACAAAACCGAGAACCGCCAGAAATCTCACCCATCCTTTTGTCCGCCGCAACATCTCTATGACCTCGGAGGGAACACCTCCGTGGAGGGTATTCGCAATAACGTTAGGAGTCGTTGGGGTGGCATAGGGATCCTGCATGAAGATAGTTTGCCTCACTCACACCGAAAGCGCCAAGCCTGAAAAGTTCAACACGCACGGTGAGACGATCGTCGCAAATCCTAGAAGAGACGTTCGTCACGCCAAAATCCGTATGGCTTACGAGCCCGACGGGTTTGGCGGAGCCTCCCCCGGATGACAGACCCCGATATCTCCGCACCACCAAAAGTGTTGCGTCGGGTTCCAGAGATCGACGCAATTCCGATTGGGGTTGGAGAAATCGATCACTTAAACTCTTTGGGTTTCAGCGCATGCCATCGGGGATACAAGAGGGATCGTCTAACGGCTGACTCCTCCTTGAGTTTGTCGAAGCGATGTGTATTTTGAGCGCGTTCCACCACTTACAAGCTGTCCAATTTCCTGGTCAACGGTTGGCGGACTTTGAACTTACCAGAAAATTTGGCGCTATGAAAAACCGAATCATTGGCTACGACCTCGCCCGTTCGCTCGCGCTCTTTGGAATGGTGCTAGTCAACTTTAAGATTGTCATGGGAGCTGCTGACAACGGTCCGCCTTGGCTTGTGAACCTGACAGGATTACTTGATGGCCGCGCCGCGGCAACCTTCGTGGTCTTGGCTGGAATCGGCATCTCATTACTCTCCGCTCATGCACGAAAGTCAAATGACCCCAAAGCAATTGCGCAGATTCGGAGCTCACTCTTGAGAAGGGCTTTCTTCCTCTTTGTCGTCGGGCTGCTTTACACTCCACTCTGGCCAGCTGATATTCTTCACTTCTATGGTGTGTATATCGCGATAGCGGCATTTCTGCTGACAAGTTCGATCAGAAAACTATCGATCCTCGGACTTTTGGTCGTGGTCAGCTTCGTCCCTATGTTCCTTGTTTTTAACTATGAGCAGGAATGGAATTGGAAGATCTTGGAATACGCAGGATTTTGGACTCCGTTGGGCATGCTCCGGAATCTCTTCTTTAATGGTTTCCACCCCGTCATTCCCTGGCTGGCTTTTCTTCTCGTAGGAATGATTCTAGGTCGCTTTGACATGAGCGACCAAGTGATCCGACGGCGGATATTTTCGGTTGGAGTGATGGTTGCCCTCGCCGCTGAGGGTATCAGCTGGCTCTTGATTGACGGCTTGTCCACTGGCGAGAGCTTGACAAACCAAGAGGCCATCGCGGCTATTTTCGGAACGAAATGCCTCCCGCCAATGCCCTTATATGTTCTCGCGGGAGCAGGCGCGGCGAGTGCGATCATCGCAGCATCGGTCAGTATCGGAATACGTTACGAGAAGAGCCGATGGATCCGCCCTTTGGTGGCGACCGGACAACTTGCCCTTACCCTGTATGTGGCACATGTGGTAGTCGGCATGGGAACGCTCGAGGCACTCGATCGATTGGAGAATCAGACTCTTGCGTTCTCAGCGCTAGCGTCAGCAGTATTTTTCGCGGTCTCCGTGGCATTCGCATACTCGTGGCGCAAACGATGCAAGCGTGGACCAATCGAAATGGTGATGCGCTACCTCACAGACACGCGAAAGGCCCCGCGATAAAACAACATGGCGAGTATGAACCTCTGCACGAGAGGGAAATGGCGAGGAATCGCATTGAAGAACACCTCGATCGAGAGCGCGAAAATTCGTTCGAAATGAGGCCGCCCAAAAAGTCTCGCAAGGATAAGCGGAGATATCGACGCCCTGGATCGGGAGGTTCTTCAGAACTTAGGAGATGGGACGCCGTCTACCGGGAGGGCGGGCAGCGGACACACTGCGACGAACTCACCGATGAGGGAGGCGGGCTCTCGTCGAGAGATTTCTCGCGCTACGCCACAAGGATGGGCATGACCCCTGCACCGAAGAACACGGTGGTCACTGGCGAAAATTTTGCCACCGATGGCGTCCTTTTCAAGCGCGCCTTCATGCCCGCTCCCGTCTGTTTCGTCTGCCGCTCTGCCATCATCACCGGCGTTTACGAAACGACCACCGGCACCCACCAGTATCGCTCTTCCCGCGAATTTGGAATCGTTCCGAAAGACCTTCGCCTTCACTTCCCCGAAGGAATCAAGACCATTCCCGAACTCATGCGTGATGCCAGATACTTCACCTTCCACACCGGCAAGGATGACTCCAACTTTCACTACGACCGCACCAAACTCTCCACCGTCGGCTCGAAGGAAAATCACCTCGTCGGTCAGAACGGCTGGCAGGGCGAGACCGACCAGCACCTCGGAACACTCACCAAAAACACCGGAAAAGCTCGCCCCGATCAGAAGCAACCTTGGTTCGGAAAGCGCCCCGTCGAAGAATTCTACAACCTCGCCGCCAAACTCGCCTGCCAAAGCGAGCTCAAACGCCAAAGTAAATCCCGAATACGATCAATTTCGCTAATCGCACTTTCTTACTTTCAATTCTGGAAGTTTGCCCTCGCGGCGGCATCATTTTTTAGACCGTCCCAACTCTGTTGAAAACGCAGCCTCTAAAAACCTGACTCATTTGAAACATGAACATGAACAAGACCCTCTTCGCATCGCTGACCTTGCCAGCTCTCCTCTCCTCTCCTCCGCGGCCTCCGCGGACCTCGTGATCTACGAGCCCTTTGATTACGCCAATACCAGCCCGACGAGTGACACCGCGTTTTTGGGCGACACCAACCAAGCCGGTGGACTTGGCCTCGCTGAGTGGCCCTAGACCATCGCGGGGATTCACGAAATTGAAGTGATCGTGCCCGGCCTGACTTTTACCGATGCCAACGGCAACGAGTTGCCATCCTCAGGTGGCTACCTCTACCGATCTAACCGGGTGGGCCAAGCCGCTGTTTCAAGTAGTCTCAGTCCAACCGCCACGACCGCTTTGACCGCCAACGGCTCAACGATGTCGGCGGCGGCGGCGCGATCCCCGAGCTGGCCTTGCTAAGCCAAGGAGGCCTTCTGATCGCCCGCCGACGTCGGTAGCAGCAAGGGAGCGGCGTCTTAAAACACGCGACAAACCCACGGAAAGGCCGGGCTTTTGCGGACTCATATCGCAAAGCCCATGAAGACCTCCCCTCAAAAGGTCCGTCTCGCCGGCTCAGTGAAACTCCGGGGCCGGCCCCACCGTTCCACCATGGACATACTCAACCTTTGATCGGATCTGCCGACGATACTCTTCGCCCAAACTGATTTTGAGGGCCCAACGCAGGGCATGGCCGATCCAGGACCTACTCCCGATCCGAAAGTAGGCAATGCTTGGATTTCGCCAGGCAAAAGAGGAATCGGAATCCGCACAGACCAACGAAAGATCATCCGGGACACGGACTCCATGGGTTCCTAAAAACTGTTCCACCGCCCCCAAAAAAATAAACTCCTGAACAATCAATGCGGTTGGTGGGGTCATCTTGAAGAGCGAGTCCAAACACTTGTAAAAGTCCTCTTTTGAATTCTTCCAGAAAGGAAAGTGATAGTCTGCAACCTCGATCCCCCCGTCCTCCAAGGCAGACAAAAAAGCCTGCTCCGGCACCCCGGGTTGCGGAATTTTCCTCTGGGGACGAGCCAGCAGAACAATTCTTTTATGACCACAAGCGATGAGTTTCCGAACCGCTTCCCGATAAGCTTCCGCCTTACTGGGACCTGCTCCCGCGATTGCCGAATTCTCCGAACGCCCAAAGAGTGCGAAAATTGGAGCCTTCTGATTCGCGAACCAAGACAACACCTCCCGCGACCCTGCTAAAACTAACCAGGCATCGGCATTCGTCTTCTCGACAAGCGAGGCGACGCGATTCACATCCATCCCCAACTCGCTCAATGACGCCGAAAGAAAGAACGGGTTATGCCCGGCCGCATTCAGAGCAAAAAAAATCTCAACAATATAATCTAACTTTCGATCATCACCCTCGAAAAGGAGAATCCCGATCCTAAGAGATCGCTTGAACCCCTCCTCCGACATCTCGATCTTTTTTCTTCGACGGGGCCCCTGCCCCACCAGAATACCCTCCTTTTCCAGAAGGATGACGGCGTTCTCAACTGTCTTATGATTCACACCGAGCTCCTTAGTCAACTGATTGATCCCTGGCATCAAGCCAGTCCACCGCCCCTGTCTCAGTTCACCTCGCAAATACTGCGCCACTTGCTCGGCGGCATTTAAAATTCCGAGCGGATTCAATCCCAACACCGGGGCCGCTTGGGCTGCTGGCGACCAATATCGCCTCGCTTTTCATACTGAGAACAAGTTCAACGCCGCGAACACGAGCGCCGCCTTCTACAACACCCTCGTAACAACCGAGGCCGAGCTAAACTCCGCCCTCACGGGCTCGACGTGGACGGCGATGATCACCACTCCAACGATTGGTGTGCAAACAAATACGGGGACCGGAGATCTTACTGACGGCGCTACCATTGGCGGCGCTGGTTTCCCAGTTTACGCGATGGATGGGACGACCGCGATCGCCAGAAACAACGCCGACATCTGGAACAATTGGAGTAACCCTTTTGATAGTGATTCCGCGATCCGAATTCCTGCCGGGACGGGTGCCGCGACGCAAAACGTGCACTACTCGCCTTTCTTAACTCAATTCGGTCTTGGCGATAGTGGGAATGTTCATGGCGAACAAGTCTGGACAGGAGGACAGTCTAACGGAGCACCCGTGGCCGGCCAAGAAGTGGGCAACGTCGGGAATACCAACTGGGGGAGCTCAAATGCCAACAACACCGGCCGCGTTTGGAACCGCGGAAATCAAGCGAACGACACCAACCTTAATTCCTTTTACGCCCTCTCGGATCCGCTGACGGTGACGACGGCAGCGATTCCCGAGCCTTCCTCTGCTTTGCTTGGTGGGCTCGCCGGACTTCTCCTGCTGCGTCGTCGTAGGAAGTAATCCTGCGATCAGCCGGAATCTATCCTTCAACGGGCGGCTTGGACGAACTCCGAGCCGTCTTTTTTCAAGTCTTCAACGCTCTTTAACACCAACCTCTTTTAACTCTCGATGAAATCAAAATTCCTTCTCTCACTCAATCGGATGGCCTCCCTCGCGGGCCTTAGCCTTGCCGGAGTTTGCCCCGGAAACGCGCAACTGGCCGGTCAATATGGTATCTTGGACGTGACCGCCAATGGCGGCATTAATCCCAACACCGGCGTCGCGTGGGTCGTCGGTGATCAATATCGTCTCGCTTTCTACACTGCCGAGAAGTTCGACGCCCAGTCCCCTGACCCCGCCGTCCACAACGCCCGCGTAACGGCCCAAGCGCAGCTGAACCCAGCTCTGGCGGGCTCAACTTGGACAGCGATCGTTACCACCACCACGACCGGTGCGCAAGCAAACACAGGAACCGAAGATCTCACCGACGGCGCGGGCATTGGCGGCGCTGGTTTCCCAGTTTTCGCGATGGACGGAACAACCGCGATCGCCAGAAACAACGCGGACATCTGGAACGCTTGGAGTAACCCGTTTGATGACGACGCTGTCATTCGAATTCCCGCAGGGACGGGTGCCGCGACGACAAACGTGCACTACTCGCCCTTCCTCGATCAATATGGTCTTGGAGACAGTGGGAATGTTCATGGCGAACAAGTCTGGACAGGATCGAACTCGAACGGCACCCCCCTCAACGGTGCCACTTCTGCCGACCAACGAGTGGGCTCCGTCGAGGGCGTAGAGGACTCCGTCGGGAATACCAACTGGGGAAGCTCAAATGCCAATAACACCGCCCGCGTTTGGAACCGCGGAAACCAAAATAACACCACCAACGTGAATTCCTTTTACGCCCTCTCTGATCCTCTCACTGTGATTGTCGGAGGAGCAACGGACCCCTTTGCGCTCTCCATTGCTCCCGCCCCTCTTCCGGACACCGGTTACACCCTCGGATGGCCCAGCAAGGAAGGAAAACGCTATCGACTTCGCAGCAGCGCCGACTTGGAAGCCGCCGTCACCACCTGGAATATTGTGGAGGAAGACATCGTCTCGACCGCCCCGGAAAATTCCTACACGATTGAGGTAGTCGACTCCAAGCTCTTCTACGTGCTTGAGGAATACTCTGCCCCCTAGTCCCCAACCAGGAAATCACGCCTTCTTTCAATTCTCTTCACAGATGCCGACCCTCAAAACAGGGTCGGCATTTTTTATTCCGAGTTCCCTCCCGCAACCCTGCCTCAAATCAAACTTCCTCCGTCCTTGCTCATCAGAATTCCGAGTGTATCTCATCAAGGTCTCAGCCCTCCTCCTCTCTTGCAAAATAACGCCCTCCAGCGCCTCCTTTCCAAACGCTTCCGTATCCTCCTCACCGGTGATCCGGATGGCGTCCCACCTTGGCTTCCCAATGTCGCTGCGAGCGATGACCCCGGACTCTACCTTCCCGATGAAGCTCCGTGGATCGCCCACGGCGACATGGCCACACTCGTCGGTGGCATCCGCGCCCTGCTCATGCAGGCCCTCCATCCCGGCAGCCTCACCGGCGTCAAGGAACACTCCCGCTACAAAGGCGATCCCTGGGACGTCTCTCCGGCACCATTCGCTGGCTCACCGTGACGACCTTTGCCTCCACCGCGGCGGTCTCCGGTGAAGCAGATCGCGTCAACACGATGCACCAGCGCGTGAAGGGAAAATACCAAAACGCTGAAGGAAAAACCATCGCCTACCGCGCCGCCGATCCCGACCTCCTCCGCTGGGTCCACATCGCTTTCATGGAGTCCTTCCTCCGTTGCCACCAACTCTACTCCACCCGCCCCCTCCCCGGCGGGGCCGACGCCTACATTCGCCTGTGGTCAAAATCAGTCATCCCGCTCGGCCTCACCGAGGTCCCGATGTCCGAGGCCGAACTTCTCGCCGACCTCCAACGCTACCGCCCCGAACTCACCGTCACCGATGACACCCGCGAGGTCATTCGCTTCATTAAGAATCCCCCTCTCCCAAAAACCGCGCTCCCCGCCTACCGCTTCCTCTTCAAAGCGGCACTCGCTTCTCTCCCCCGCGAATACCAAGAAATGATCGGCCTGGGCCACCCCTCCCTCGGCATCATCCGCCCCATCACGGTCAACCTCCTGCGACTCATCCGCGTCGCCATCGGTCCGGAAAGCCCCATCGAGGAAGCCGCCATCGAGCGACTTCACCGCGCTGGCCTCATGAAGGATGGCCAAGTCCTCCGAGAGGCCTCCTGAGTTTTTTAAATCCCGGCGTTACCTTTTTCATTTCCATCGCATAAGCCTTGCGATGAAAACAACGTTCTTCCTCCCCGCGTTCCTCGCCATCCCCTTGGCATCCGCCGCCCCATTCCAACCCGCACACATCCCCGCCGAGGCTCAATGGTTTCTCCACGGTGATCTCACCGGGCTCCACAAAACCGAGACCGGAAACTCCCTTCTCAAAGAAATTCGATCAAATGAAAACGAGCTACTCACCGACGTCGAAGAGCTCTTCGGCTTTGATCTCCTCAGCGACCTGACCGACGTCACGCTTTTCGGTAACGGCAAAGAGGACGAAGCTGCCATCGTCCTCTCCGGAGAAATTGGAAGAGCTCACCTTGAAGAAGTTATCGTGCAAGCCGAGGACTACAAAACCTCCTCTCATGGCACCATGACCATCCACCACTGGGACGATGAGGGCAAACCCCAACACGCCGCTTTCCACGGAGATCAGACCGTTATTATCAGCGAGAAGCGGGACCTCGTCTCGCTCGCTCTCGATGTTCTCTCGCAAAAAAAGCCCGGCCTCAACCCCGACTTTTCACTCCCCTCGGCAGATCCCGTCATCGTCGCTTTTGCCAACATCCAAAAAATCGACATGCCTCTCGAGGAAGGCTCCCGGATCATCCGCAAAGCCAATTCCATCCTCATCACGATGGGAGAGGCTGAAGGGCTCCTCGTCGCTGACATGGTTGTCGAAACGGGCACCTCTAAAACGGCCAAGCAGATGATGCACGTCCTCGCAGGACTGGTTTCTCTCGGAGAACTTGCCGATGAAAAGATCGAAAACCTCGGCCTCACGCACACGGGACAAACCCAAGGAAAATCCATGACGATGTCGATGAGTCTCCCCGCCTTAAATGCCCTCGCCCTCCTCTCCGAACTCAAGTAGCCTCGGCCAAGATGTCTCACCGCTCCGACACCGAACTCGTCCTCGCCGCTCTCGCCGGCGGAGATGATGCCATGTCGGCACGCGATGAAATCATCCACCGCTATCATCAAAAAGTTTACGGCTTCCTCCACCAACTCACTGGTCGCAAGGAGGATGCCGAGGACCTCACCCAGGAAGCCCTCCTTCTCGCCCTCCGGAAGCTCGAGACCTTCAAACCCGGCCGCGAGCTTCTCCCCTGGCTCTTCACCATCGCCCGCCGCACCACCATCTCACAATGGCGTAAAAGCAAACCCACCTCTCCCCTCTTCGACACCGATCACCCTTCTGCTGAAGGTGCCGAACCGCACGACGCCGTTGCTCTCTGGAAAATCGCCCAAGACAAGCTCAAGCCCGACGAATTCACCGCTCTCTGGATGCACTACCAGGAAGATCTCCCCATCAAGGAAGTGGCCCGCGTCCTCCGTAAAACTACCACCCATGCCAAAGTCATCGTCTACCGTGCCCGCAAGCGCCTCGGCAAAGAGCTCACCCTCACCAACGATGCTTGGCTTCCCGGCCATCAAGTCAATCTCACCTCGCCATGAACACCAACTCCTTCGAAAACCGCCTCCGCGTAAAGATCACGACCACGATTCCACGTCCCGGTTTTGAAACACGCATCCAGGCCATGGCCCGCGAGCCTCACATTCCAGAGAAGAAAAGTCTCACCCGCCGCCTCGCCGTCCCAGCCTTGGCAGTCCTCGCCATTGCCATCATCGTTTCTCCGAAGGATCAACCCGCCGAACCAGCCGTCGCCGATCAGACCGAACCCATCGAGCCACCCGTCGAAGAGTCCACCATGACCAAAATCGAGGAACCGGTTCAGAAGGAAATCGAAGGCCTCAAGAACGACGCCAAATGGACGCTGAGCCTCTTCAAAAAAGCACTCCCCTCCATTTCAGTTGAGAAGAAGGAAGAATAGGAGGAACCTCATATTTCGGCAGCAGGTCTCCTAAGCACCAAAGGTGTGAACTATCGAAACTCAGGGTAGAACGAAGTGCAGCCCTGGGTTCCAACCCAACAAGATCGCAAGCCCTGAAGGGGCGACCTAACACCGACAACTTCCTCAAAAGCAAAAGGCGAACCACTCGCACTTCAAATCTCCCTTGCCCAAGGGCCCAATTCAGACCAGTCCCGTGCATCGTACGGGGTCACCCGTTTCAACGCACCAGGTTCGCTGAAGGCGAACATTATAAGCCGCCACTTCGACGCTCCCGATGCGATCCAGCCATTCCCGATTACCCATCGACCACAGAATCTATCGCTTTGCTTCAAAGAGCTTGATCCAGTCTCCAATCATTCCATCACGCACTGCAACAGGATCATCGAGGTGAAAATCAGGCGTAATCCACACCTCATCGCCATAATCAGGACTCAAATAAAGGGCCACCAAATCACACATTCTCACTTCGGCCTTCCAACCAATCTCTCTTTCTCCCCGCATGGCCGCACCCTCATAGAGCCGGACTTCCTCATCCTCCGCTTCATCGGTCAAGAAAGCCATCATCGTCCCGACCTTTCCGATAGTCATTACTCCTTGCTGATTTCGATTCCTAAGCCCCTCCACCACGGCCTCCCTAAATGAAGGAAGCGAAAACAACGAAAAACAATTCCGCAAAATCGCGGCACGAGGATCCGAACGACTCCAAGACTTTCGCCTGAAACTCAGCGGCGCCTTTTCTCCAAGAAATGCTTCGTTCACCAGCAGATCCATTCCCGGAGTGCGCGGAAGCTCCTTCATCACTTTCATCGGGACATGCCCGCGATCAAACGAGGAACGAAACAAATCTGAGTAATCGACTATCGCCGTTTTATCTTCAACCCAAAGACGGCGAATCAAGACCTCTTCACAGAGCTCTGACAACAAATAACGGTGAATCGAATGACCCTCGTCTCCCCTCAAGACGGCCTTCTCCAACCGATTATAGTGAGATTTTAGAATTTCTATATTCCCCGGCTGCCATTCCTCCAGACACCGCATGAAGAGGTGAGCCCGTCTCCGCAGCACTTGAAAACTCCCGCCGACGAAAAACGGGTGGAAAGATTCAGGCTCACCCTCCGCCAATTTCTCCTCAACCCGTGTGCACTCTCTCTGCCACGCCTTTTCCATCAACTCCAGAACCGATGGCTCATGCCTCTCGCGCAGAGTCTCCCCCTCCCACGAGGCTTGCGGGATATCATAGCGATCCCAAACCTCGTCCACCACGAAGTGTTGATCGGTAATTCCATAATAACTCTCCGCATTCTCCGGCTGGACAATCGCCACCGCAGCCATCGCCTGGTGGGCAAGATCTCCTTCCTGATCCTCCAAAATCCGAAACCACAACTCACCTCCACATTGATACTCATAACGCTCGCAGAGAAACCGTATCTTAGCCGCAGCTCCTTCATACCATTCTACTTCCGGCGGCCATTCGTATTGAGAGTCAGTGTACTCGATAAAGGTGAATTGCAGAACCTCCTCCAAGGCCAGAATCGCCAAATCACGGACCCTTACCACACTCCGATCACGGTAGCCAACCTCCGCGACAATCCGGGTCCAACGACCATCAGATTCCAAACAATCCAGCAACGGCTTCACCGCCAAAGGTCCCATCTCAACGACATCGCGAAACTCCTGCGGACGGACCGTTTCATCCCATTCTTCCAAATGCTCCCAACTGGCAATCGCCTTCGCGATTTTTGACTCCCCAACCGGTGCCTTCCCTTCCAGCCGTCGCTGGGCGTCTCCCAAGACCTCACGCCAACTCGAATTGATCTCCGGAATCTCTCCTCCAAAAATCCCAAATGGATCAGGATCTAGCTCTTCTTGCCCTTCCACCTCGGCTGGCAGTCGACGCAAAACCTCCGCCCAAACCTTGTCGAAACCGCGCAATCGTTCCACCGCCACCCGGTCATTCTGATTAAGATACGCAGCAACCCCGTCAGCTCGGAGATGCCGGGCATAGTCGATCAATAATTGAGCCTGTTCATTCTTAAATCGCCACGCTTTAAAAGGCGGCTCTTCAACTACCGCAAATGGATCTTCGTCTTCATCCGAAAGTTGAATCGGGTAACCCAGCCGGGGCAGAAAATAAGGGGCCGCCCATGGATGCATCATCCGTGCCGAGCCGACAAACTTAGCAACAAGATCGTCCAAAATTTCATCCTGATAATTAATAGCAGGCTCTTCGCCAAAGTGCCCTTTCTCTCGCAACACAATGAGGTCCGCTTTCAGGTCAGCCACTTCACCAACTTCCTCCACCGGGTAAATCAAACCACTCCAACCAATCACAAATCGCGGCACTTCGTCGGATTGAGACGGCAAGACCCACCCACGGCCTTTAAGAATATTACCACCCTCTTTCACTTTGACATGATGATAAGGAAGGTCCCGGGGATCAGCGAGCCCTTGCTCGAAAAGCTCATTGATCGCCTTTTCACTCTTCCCTGCGAGATCGTTCATTCTTTCCGGAAGCACCCAAGCCTCCTCCTGCTTCGGCGGGACCGGCCAGTCCACCAAGACAGGACCTGCCCGCAGACTGAAGCACGACAAGATCAAAAAGAGGGCGATATGATAACTACTCTGATTCATTGATTTTTCATAACATGCTCGAAATCCCAAGTCCTTTCAAGGCCCCACGATCCAGAGATTTGAACCCAGCCTCTTTTCCCGTTCATTCCGTGATCATCACCCCTGCACAAAAAAGCCCCCACCCTTACGAGTGGAGGCTTTGAAAATTACCGCATCGTCTTAGCTCAACGCCTTCACAATGCCAGCAGCATTGAGACCCAACTGATCCATCACGACATCGCCCGGAGCAGAGATCCCGAAGCGGTCGATCCCGACCACTGAGCCCTCGAGGCCAACATACTTATACCAAAGACCGCTAACACCCGCTTCGATGGCAACGCGCTTGGTGCAGGAAGCAGGCAGAACCTCGGCCTTGTAAGCCGCCGATTGACGGTCGAAACGCTCAAGACATGGCGCGGAGACCACGCGGGCTCCGGCACCAATTTCCTTAGCCGCTTCAATCGCGTGACCCACTTCAGACCCGGTCGCGAGGATAATACACTCCAGTGCACCCTCTTCCATCTTAAGAATATAGGCCCCCTTGGCCACGCCATCACGTCGAGTCGCAACCGAAGCGTAATCATGCAAGGAAACCACCTTCTGGCGGCTCAAAATCAAAGCAGTCGGTCCATCGGTGCGCTCCATCGCGCACACCCAGGCCCCGGCAACTTCTTCCTGATCGCCAGGGCGAATCACGTCGAGATTGGGAATGACGCGGAGACCACTGACAGTTTCAACCGGCTGGTGGGTCGGCCCGTCCTCACCCACGCCGACTGAGTCGTGCGTGAAAATGTAAGTCACGGGAAGCTTGGCCAAGCCCGCCAGACGAATCGCCGGGCGGAGGTAATCGGCAAAGACACAGAAGGTCGCGCCGCTGATACGGAAGAGACCATCGTAAGCCACTCCGTTACAAATCGCACCCATTCCGTGCTCACGGATACCAAACCAGATATTACGTCCGGTTGGATTCTTGGCAGAAAAGTCTCCCCCTTCTTTGAGGTAGTTCTTGGTCGAGCCATAAAGGTCGGCCGATCCCGTAATCACGGAAGGCATGACCTTGGCGACGGCATTGATCACCACTCCACCGGAGCCACGAGTGGCGTCGGCATAGTCATCGGCAAAGGCGGGAATCTGATCGGAAAGATCTGTCGGGACGACCTTGGCGACACAGTCCTCGAGTTCACTGGCGAGTTCCTGGTTCGTAGCGGCCCAAGCATCGTAATTAGCCTGCCATTCGTTGAAGGCATCGGCCTGGGCTTCCGCCTGCGCGGCAAAGTAAGCCTTGGTCTCATCGGAGACATAGAAAGTCTGAGCAGGAAGGCCCAAGCCCTTGCGGGCCTCTGCGGCGAACTTGGCACCCCCTTCACCGTGAGCACCGGCCGTTCCGGAAACTTCAGGAATCCCCCTACCAATCAGAGTCTTGGCAATGATCACCTTGGGTTTGCCGTTGTCATTGGACTTGGCCGTATTAAAGGCCGTGAGGAAGGCCTCTTGATCGTGTCCATCGATCGTGACGGCGTCCCAGTTGAGGGACTCAAAATATTTGGCAGCGTCCCATCGCTGGGTCATGTCGGCCATCGCATCGAGGGTGACGTCGTTGCTGTCGTAAATCAAAATCAGGTTGTCCAATTCGTTTTGACCGGCAAAGGCAATCGACTCCTGAGCCACCCCCTCTTGCAGACAGCCATCCCCGGCAAGGGCCACGACATGATGATCGAAGATGGTATGGTCCTCGGTGTTGAATCGCCCGGCGGCCCGCTTTCCGGAAAGAGCGTAACCCACGGCATTCCCCACGCCCTGACCCAAAGGCCCAGTGGTCGCTTCCACACCTTCAGTCTCGTCGAACTCAGGGTGACCCGGAGTGATCGAGTGGAGCTTCCGGAAACCAGCGATATCCTCGCTCGTCACCTTGAAGCCGGCAAGGTGCAGCCAGCTGTAGATGAACATCGAACCGTGACCTGCCGAGAGGATGAAGCGATCGCGATTGAGCCACTTCGGAGCGGCAGGATTAAAACGGAGAGCTTCGCCAAAAAGAACGGCGCCCATATCAGCGCAACCGAGGGGAAGGCCGAGGTGGCCGGAGGAGCAGGCATGGACGGCATCAATGGCCAATCCGCGGGCCTCAGCCGCTGCTCTTTCAAGTGCTTCTTTATTCATGAGGGACAGAACCTCCCTAAATCAGGCCAACCAATCAAGCCGTAATACAAATTCACCACGACAAGTTTGTCCGAATTCAGCTCAGATTCCAACCTCCCCTTCCCACGTCCCAACCCAAGCCATCCAAAATTCGACGTTGAGCCTTCGTCCTTCGCCGTCCATCTTACCGGTGTGAACACCCACCCGGTCCCGCCAAGACTCCAAGGGAGGCTCCTCCTTGCCGACCCCACCCTGCGCGATGGTAGCTTTAATAAGTCCGTCATTCTCCTCGCCGATCACACTCCCGACGAAGGAGCCTTCGGCCTTATCCTCAACCATCCCTCCGGCCAAAAAGTCGGCAACCTCATCTCCGGCCCGGAATTCAAACACCTCGCCAAGCTCGATGTCCACTTCGGTGGCCCGGTCTCACGCGACCAACTGACCTTCGCCGCCTTCTATAAAAGAAATTCCAAATTCGGGTTCGCCACCCGCATCTCGGCCGACGAAGCCGGGGCTTACATGAACCAGCCCGATACCCTCGTGCGCGCCTTCGCGGGCTACACCGGCTGGTCAAAGAATCAACTCGAAGACGAGATCGAACAGGAATCCTGGACAATCGTCGATCCCGAATCCGACCTCATCGCCCGCCAACACGATGTCACCCTTTGGAAAAGGATCATGTCCGGAATCTCGCCCTTCCACCGCATCATCGCCAACGCCCCCGACGAGATTTTGGCCAACTAACCCTCGCCAGAGAACCCAAAGCGTTTTTGCTAAATTCGCGCCATTCTCCATCGCACTGCAAACTGTCGAGTTTCCATCCTTGGCATCCCCCTTCCCAACAAATTAGTCTTCCAAGCGTATGAAAATTAATTACATGCAATTACTCGCCTTCCCCCTTGCGAGTCTTTCTTTCGCTTCCACCAAGCCCATTGATGCCGGTCTTGTTTTCGAGGAGCGCGAGGGCGTGGTCGCTATCGAAGCAGAACACTTCGTCTCCCAGGAAAAATCCGACGTCCGGGCCTGGCACATTATCTCGACAGAAAACGCCCCCAAGATCGCGCCCGATGGCGACCCCAGCCACGCCGCCACGGCCTCTGGTGGTGCTTACCTCGAAATCCTCCCCGACACCCGCCGCTCGCACGATGACAAGCTCATCAAAGGTGAGAACTTCACCGACAAAGGTGGCGAGATGGCCATCCTCACCTACCCCATCCACTTCACCACCCCCGGCCGCTACTACTGCTGGGTCCGTACTTTCTCCACCAACACCGAGGACAACGGCATCCACCTCGGCCTCAATGGCACTTGGCCCGCCTCCGGAGCCAAAATGCAGTGGACCAAAAAGAAGCAATGGGCCTGGGACACCAAACAACGCACCCTGGAAGTCCACACCGGCGTCTTCGGCCAAATTTGGCTCGATATCCCCACTCCCGGAATTCACAAGATCCACTTCTCGATGCGCGAGGACGGCTTCGAGTTCGACAAGTTCCTCCTCACCACCGCCAAGCCCGACCAAGCCAAACCACCCCAAGCCCACGGCCCCGCCGCCAAGGTGAAAATAGGCACCCTCCCGGATCCCTTCAAAGCCGGTGCCAAACCCAAGCAAGCAAGCCGCTTCCCAAAACACTGGGGAGAGCAGCCCCAGATCCAAACCCGCGACCTCGTCAAACTCCCCGGCAAATACGGCCGCGGTTCCTCCACCCTCCGCAACTGGATCCTCGAAAACCAAAAAAAAGACGCCGCCAACAAGGTCTCCCTTAAAATCAAAGCCTCCGACATCCCCGCAAAGGGAGGCTTCTACTTGGATAACGGCAAGTGGCTCGCCATCAACCCCGACAAAAACAAGACCGCTGAAACCACCGTCGCCTTCCCCTACCCTAGCGGAAAATATCACCTCACCCTTCT
>Ga0222650_1000314_pt1 | contig 40268 bp, 31 predicted proteins | sample AntAcemetagen367_FD_179820 | JGI IMG/M metagenome (GOLD analysis project Ga0222650, IMG submission 179820) | Saline water microbial communities from Ace Lake, Antarctica - #367 | ecosystem: Environmental > Aquatic > Non-marine Saline and Alkaline > Saline | place: Antarctica: Ace Lake... | reverse complement strand
CAGCAATGGTAAACTGTTGGGATGCATTCGTATTCAACACTACTACATGTGCTTGGAACAACACAGGAACTCAGGATGCTGAACCAGCATCAGTAAACTGTTGGGATGCTTTTGTATTCAACACCACTATTTGCGCTTGGGACAATACAGGAACACAGGATGCAGAGCCAGCAATGGTCAACTGTTGGGATGCATTCGTATTCAACACCACTACTTGCGCTTGGGACAATACAGGAACTCAGGATGCTGAACCAGCAATGGTAAACTGTTGGGATGCATTCGTATTCAACACTACTACATGTGCTTGGAACAACACAGGAACTCAGGATGCTGAACCAGCATCAGTAAACTGTTGGGATGCATTCGTATTCAACACCACTACATGTGCTTGGAACAACACAGGAACTCAGGATGCTGAACCAGCAATGGTAAACTGTTGGGACAACTTTGAATTCAACACTACTACATGTGCTTGGAACAACACAGGAACTCAGGATGCTGAACCAGCAATGGTAAACTGTTGGGACAACTTTGAATTCAACACTACTACATGTGCTTGGAACAACACAGGATCTCAGGATGCTGAACCAGCACTAGTAAACTGTTGGGACGAGTTTGAATTCAACACTACTACATGTGCTTGGAACAACACAGGAACTCAGGATGCTGAACCAGCAATGGTTAACTGTTGGGACGAGTTTGAATTCAACACTACTACATGTGCTTGGAACAACACAGGAACTCAGGATGCTGAACCAGCATCAGTAAACTGTTGGGATGCATTCGTATTCAACACCACTACTTGTGCGTGGGACAACACAGGGACGCAGGATGCAGAGCCAGCATCAGTAAACTGTTGGGATGCATTCGTATTCAACACCACTACTTGCGCTTGGGACAATACAGGAACTCAGGATGCTGAACCAGCAATGGTAAACTGCTGGGATGCTTTTGTATTCAACACCACTACTTGCGCTTGGGATAATACAGGGTCACAGGATGCTGAACCAGCAATGGTCAACTGTTGGGATGCATTCGTATTCAACACCACTACTTGCGCGTGGGATAATACAGGAACTCAGGATGCTGAACCAGCAATGGTAAACTGTTGGGATGCATTCGTATTCAACACCACTACTTGCGCTTGGGATAATACAGGAACTCAGGATGCTGAACCAGCAATGGTCAACTGTTGGGATGCATTCGTATTCAACACCACTACTTGTGCTTGGGACAATACAGGAACACAGGATGCTGAACCAGCTACGGTAAACTGCTGGGATGCTTTCGTATTCAACACCACTACTTGCGCTTGGGATAATACAGGGTCACAGGATGCTGAACCAGCAATGGTAAACTGTTGGGATGCATTCGTATTCAACACCACTACTTGTGCTTGGGATAACACAGGAACTCAGGATGCTGAACCAGCACTAGTAAACTGTTGGGATGCATTTGTATTCAACACGACTACTTGCGCGTGGGATAACACAGGAACTCAGGATGCTGAACCAGCAATGGTCAACTGCTGGGATGCTTTTGTATTCAACACCACTACTTGTGCGTGGGATAATACAGGAACTCAAGACGCAGAACCAGTAATGGTCAACTGTTGGGATGCATTCGTATTCAGCACGACAACATGTGCGTGGGATAATACAGGAACTCAGGATGCAGAGCCAGCAATGGTAAACTGCTGGGATGCGTTCGTATTCAACACGACAACATGTGCGTGGGATAATACAGGAACTCAGGATGCTGAACCAGCACTAGTAAACTGTTGGGATGCATTTGTATTCAACACGACTACTTGCGCGTGGGATAACACAGGAACTCAGGATGCTGAACCAGCACTAGTAAACTGTTGGGATGCATTTGTATTCAACACGACTACTTGCGCGTGGGACAACACAGGGACGCAGGATGCAGAGCCAGCATCAGTAAACTGTTGGGATGCATTCGTATTCAACACCACTACTTGTGCGTGGGACAATACAGGAACACAGGATGCAGAACCAGCAATGGTAAACTGCTGGGATGCATTCGTATTCAACACCACTACATGTGCATGGGATAACACAGGAACACAGGATGCTGAACCAGCAATGGTAAACTGCTGGGATGCTTTTGTATTCAACACCACTACTTGCGCATGGGATAACACAGGAACACAGGATGCTGAACCAGCAATGGTAAACTGCTGGGATGCATTCGTATTCAACACCACTACTTGCGCGTGGGACAATACAGGAACACAGGATGCAGAACCAGTAATGGTCAACTGTTGGGATGCTTTTGTATTCAACACGACAACATGTGCGTGGGATAATACAGGAACTCAGGATGCAGAGCCAGCAATGGTAAACTGCTGGGATGCATTCGTATTCAACACCACTACTTGCGCTTGGGACAATACAGGAACACAGGATGCTGAACCAGCTACGGTAAACTGCTGGGATGCTTTCGTATTCAACACGACTACTTGTGCTTGGGATAATACAGGAGTACAGCATGAAGTAACGATTGAAGCAACATCTGGTTCTAACCCATTCTGTGAAGGCGCTTCTGTTACACTTACTGCTCAGTCTGATTCTGCAGAATTTTGGATGTGGAATACTGGAGAAACAACCTCAAGCATCGTGGTCACTACCGAAGGATGGGTAAGTGTTGACGTAACTGATCAGAACGGATGTTCTGCTACGGACAGCATGTACATCGAAATCAACCCAACCCCAGATGTGTATGCTGGTGAAGATGTTAACATGTGCGTTGGAGACGATGTAATGTTAACTGCAACTGATGGTAACGGGAACACGGTTTACACGTGGTACCTAGATGGTGTGTTGGTGTCTACTTCTCAATCAATCACAGTATCTCCAGGAATCGGTTTAACTGAATACACTGTTGTTGCAGTCAATGAGTTCTGTACTACTACAAGCACAGACGCTGTAAAAGTTTGGGTACACGGTTATCCAGTTGCTGGATTTGAGCGTGATCCTGCTGGAGATGTACTATTCGGTATCGATGTGAACTTCACTGATACAACTCTCGGATTTGTTACGGACTGGCATTGGGACTTCGGAGACGGTATGACAAGTATGCTGCAGAACCCAAGTCACAACTATACTGATCCTGGTTCTTACTGGGTAGAGTTGATTGCGTCTAATAACGGATGTGAGGATACAGCTAGAGCCGGTCTTGAAGTGAAGATTATCATCGACATTCCAAATGTGTTCACACCGAACAACGATGGTGTTAACGATGTAATCTGGCTACAAGGAACCAATCTTGAATTGATCAAGATGACCATCTTCAACAGATGGGGACATAGTGTATATGCAAGCGAAGGACGACAGTTCAGCTGGTCTGGTAAGACAAGTGCTGGAGTTGAGTGCGAAGCAGGAACGTACTACTATGTGATTGAGATGAATTACAAAGACGGTAACACAAGCGAGCAGACTGGTTTCTTCACGTTGATTAGATAACCAATAGTTAATTAGGATTAAAGAGTCCCGTCACGATTTTCGTGGCGGGATTCTTTTTTTAGTCTTACTTCAAACGCTCAAGTAAGTTCACAAAGGTCCTGTAGCATTTGCTCTGCTGCATTTTTAATCTACGAGCCCATCCCTATTTAGGTCGCTAAGAACTTAAATATTTCAAAATGTGTTAATCACGCAATTGTCATTTGCCCCTTCCGTATGATGTTCACCACCTCTATCCCAGCTAAGGTTCTTTGAACAGATTCAAACTCTTTGAATATCTGGACCTGGACCTGCTACATTTGACCGGACAGTGAGTTAAGTCATAGCTGTTAGAATTCACAACTTTACAGACAATGACAAGCAGAAGAAAATTCACAAGAGAGTTCAAGTTGAAAGCCGTTGAACTCAGCTATCAGCGAGAGAACATTAAGGAACTAGCCAGCGAGCTGAGTGTTCGAGCCGAGACGCTTTACCGATGGCGAAGCGAGTTCGCGACCTTGGATGGTGGCAGTTTCCCTGGCAACGGGAAGAAGAAGATGACCGAAGAGGAGAGAGAACTTGACAAGTTGCGCAAGGAGCTGGCCGATGTACGCATGGAACGCGACATCCTAAAAAAGGCCGTGGGCATCTTTTCCAAGAGCGATGGAAGATATTCCAATTCATGAAGGATAACATGAAAAGGTTTCCTATCGAGAAGATGTCGAAAGTGCTAAAAGTGAGCCGCAGCGGTTATTACGGATGGCTCAACGACAGCCCGTCTGTTCGAACAGTTCAGAACAATAATCTGAAAGCACACCCGCAGGTGCAGCAGAGCATGAGCCGAAAAGGAAATTGCTGGGATAATGCCGTGGCTGAAAGCTTCTTTAAAACCCTGAAATCTGAATGTACAGACCGACAAAAATTCAACACACGTAAAGAAGCTGAAATGGCAATCTTCCAGTACATAGAGACATGGTACAATACCCGAAGAAGGCACTCGAGCTTGAACTATATGACACCGATGAAATACTCACAATTATTACAAACCCGAAAAATTGCGGCCTAACTTAACCTACTGTCCGCTTTTTTGTTGCAAGTCCAGGAGACGCATGCAATGCGGCTCTACGGTACTTTTAGGTAGGGAGACATTTTAGCATACGATTCTTCATTGATGAGATGAATTTTCTTCAGGTGATGGAGTTGCTTATACGCACCGTGTTGGTTGCGGTAATTAACGATTGCTTTTGCCTGATTAAAGTTGATGTACGGATGATGAACCAACTCTTTTAATGTTGCTGTATTGACGTTGATTTGTGTGCAAAGCGATGTGTCAATAGTAAATTGACTCTCGATTGCAGCATACTTGGTAGAATCCATTCCGTAAACTTCTAGCACTTGCTCTTTGGTTCGGTAACCGCCCAATTTTTTTCGATGTTCAATTATTACTCTTGCAAAAAATGACCCGATGCCTTTGACCTTAACGAGTGTTGCCGAATCAACGCTATTCAACTCCACAATAATCGGTTCGTATTTCGGCTTTTCCCATTTTGGTTTGTCCTCAAATGCTTGTTTGAATTCTGTTTTGGGAAGTTCTGCGATGCTGATGAATGGCTTCAACTCTTCGTATCGCTCGTTATCAACCACAAATAGTTTTTTGACATCTTCGGGCTTTCTGAACTCGGCTCCAGCATTTCTGTATTTGATAATGGCCGCTGCTTGTTTTGGGCTGAAACCAAGTGCAACCCAGCCTACGCTGTCCAAGATGTTCGGGTCGAACTTGAAGAGCTCTTTGGATTTAGGAATCCCATTTTTCGGAGTTTCCGCGGCTTTAGTGATGGAATCGGTTTCTTCCTGAAACTGGACTATCATTGGTCCATATTTCAGGTGCATTTCTTCCCAATCTCCTTCCCAGAAAAACCGCTGATACATGTTAAATGCTATTAGTGCAATGAGAAAGAAGACGAGAATAATTATTCCTCGCCTTTCAGTCCGATGAAAGGATAAATATTCCTTGAACCATTGTGGTAGCATGTCTTCTGAAGTTCCAATTCAGAAGAAAGGTACAAATTGTTGCGTTAATTGCAACAAGGTGTTTAAAATTTAATTGATTATTTACCTTGAATATGAGAAGTACTTCGTCAATTCTCCTTTTACGTAAGAGGCAAGAATGTTTAAGACCATCAAGAAATTATAGGTGGGTGCTAACAACTCGGGCGAGCGGGGTGACAAACGGGGTGGATGGGTTGGAAACGGGTGTGTTTCTATACGCCCCTACCTGCAGAGATGTATGCACAGGAGATGCATGGAGACGCCAGCATTTGAGACGCATGCAATGCGTCTCTACTGAAAAAAGAAAGGCTCCATTGGGGGTGGATGGGTTGGAAACGGGCGTATTTCCATACTCCCCTACATGCGGAGATGTATGCACAAGAGATGCATGGAGACGCCAGCATTTGAGACGCATGCAATGCGTCTCTACGGTTTGGTCTGTTGAAGATGGGTGATTCATGGCGAATAAGGGTGTACCTCGGTACGCCCCTACGGTGGTGTATGCGCGGGAAACGCGCTGGGTGGAGAACTAACAGCAACAATTTAGATTCGAGATGTGCGCTAAGGATTGTAGCGGTTACCCCACAGCCCGTGCATTAGCACGGGCGAGGAGTATGAGCGGAAAGCCTGACCCCTTGGGGTAGCGCCCAAATTAGTTACTTACTTCGCTTAATAGCTGCCAAGTACTTGGCGAGTTCTTCTTTTACGTAAGGGGCAAGAATGAACAGGCCAATCATGTTCGGAACCATCATGGCGAAGATCATGGCATCGGAGAAATCGAGGACGCTTCCCATTTTGGATGCTGCACCGATGACTACAAAAAGACAGAAAAGAACTTTGTATATTTTCTCATTTCGGTCTGATTTCCCGAAAAGGTATGTCCAGGATTGCATGCCGTAATAAGACCAAGAAATCATGGTTGAGAATGCGAACAAGACCACGGCAATTGTAAGTACAATTGAGAAATGTGGGATTGAGCTTTCGAAAATGTGATTGGTAAGGCCAACGCCTGATAGGCTTACTCCATCGGCAAAAACTGCGTGACCGTCTGCATTGCCATAGGCGAAGAATGCTTCTACATTGGCTCCTTCTATGTTGTATATGACGATTACAAGTGCTGTCATGGTACAGATTACTACCGTGTCGATAAACGGTTCGAGCAATGCAACAATTCCTTCGGAAGCTGCATGCTTGGTTTTTACCGCTGAGTGGGCGATTGCTGCAGAACCAATTCCGGCTTCGTTTGAGAATGCTGCTCTACGGAAACCTTGAATCAAAACCCCGAGAGCACCACCGGCAATTCCAGCTCCTGTAAACGCTCCATCGAAAATGGCTCCGAAAGCAGCAGGAACCTGTTCCGCCTTCATAAATATGATGGTAAGCGCGGCTCCTACGTAAATGACCGCCATGAATGGAACAATCTTTTCGGTTACTGAAGCGATTCGCTGAATGCCACCAAGTATTACAATTCCCACCAAAATGGCTAAAATGATTCCGAATACGGTTCCTCCATAAGCAGATTCAATTCCTGCGGATGAAAGGAAAATTTCTGCGGCTTGGTTTGATTGAAACATGTTACCTCCACCAAACGAACCTCCCACACACATGATGGCGAAAAGAATAGCTAAAACTCTACCCAAGCCCGCCATGTTTTTGGCAGAAAGTCCTTTGGATAAATAGTACATGGGACCACCATAAACACGTCCGTTTTCATCTACTTCTCTAAATCGAACACCAAGCGTACACTCTACAAACTTGGATGACATACCGAGTAATCCGGCTAAGATCATCCAGAAGGTAGCTCCAGGGCCTCCAATTGCAATTGCTACCGCTACTCCAGCAATGTTTCCTAAACCAACAGTTGCAGAAAGAGCTGCGGTTAAGGCTTGAAAGTGATTTACTTCTCCCTCTGCTCCTTCAATACGAATTGTATCTGGGTTATCTCCGTCAACTGTATTTGCAGCAGAATCAACCGCTTCTACGTGTTCATACTTTCCTCTAACTGTGTTTATGGCGATATGGAACAGTCGAAATCCGGGGAACTTGAAGATGATTGTGAAATACAACGCCCCAAGAATTAATGGAAATAATACCCAAAAGACCTTAATGTCTTCTGTAAACGGAATTTGGTAAAAGATGAGGCTTACGAACCAACCCGTGGCTTGACCGAAGTAGTAATCGATTTTTTGATCTAACCCCATTGTCTCCTGTGCAAAGGTAAAAATGGGCATAAGGGTTGCTACAAAAAGGGATAATATCTGCTTCATAAATAGTGTTGTATTAAGTTTGGTCTGATAGATGGTTAGAGGCAAATGTAAAACTTTGCCGTTGCACGCCTAAAATTAGAAATTCTTAGTCTCCAATTGCTTTTCCATAAGAGCAATTCCCTCCTTGAAACTGTGCGGATTATATCCCAAGTCCTTTCTCGCTTTATCCAAAATAAACCCCGTTTTAGGTGGACGTTTTGCAGCTTGATTAAGTGTTTCGGAGGAAACAGGGTTGATGAGGCTTTTATCCAGCCCATAATAATCGGCCACTTCCCGCACCAAATCAATAATACTGAATTGGTCTTTTCCTGAAATGTTATAAATACCCGTTGCGCTTTTATCAACGGCTAAAATGCAGCCATCAGCAAGGTCTTCGGCTAATGTTGGCGAACGAAACTGGTCATCCACTACATTAATCGGATTTCCTTTTTCTAATGCGCCTTTTGCCCAAAGCACAATATTGGATCGGCTCATATTATCTACGATTCCGTAAACAAGTACAGTTCTCAGAATTGCCCATTTCAGTTTGCTGTTCTGAACGATGAGTTCTCCTTTCCACTTAGCATTTCCGTAATAACTCAACGGATCGGCAACGCCTTCTTCATCATACGGCCCTTCTTCACCGTTAAAAATGAAGTCAGTAGAAATATGAACCAAATGGCAGTTGTTTCGCTCGGCTGCATCAACGATATATTTAACCGCATCTACATTGGCGCGGTCGCAAGCGGCATGATCTAGCTCACAATCATCAACTTGCGTCATTGCGGCAGTATGGATGATGGAATCTGGTTTTACTTCGTCAATAACTGCATCAACATTTTCTCGACTTTCAATGTCTAAAGAGTGAAAAGTGTAGCCGTTTTGATCGAGCAATCGATTTTCGCCTCTTGCCGTAGCAATCAACTCAACATCGGTTCTATCCTTAAGTTTATAAACGATTTTTTGTCCTAATAAACCATTAGAACCTGTAACGAGAATCTTCTTCAAACTATGCGCTTATATCGTTTTTCATATTGGCAACCTGCTTAGATGTGCCTAGCACAAATAGCTTTGACTCCAATTGTATCTGAGTATCAGGAGATGGGTTGAATACATATTCGCCAAGTGACGTTTTAAACCCTACAATATTGGCTCCCCAATTCTTCCGAACATTTAATTCCTTGATGGTTTTCCCTATGTAGGATGCTGGTAGCGTACTGCACTGAATTTCTTCAATGTGAGCTTCCACGCTTGACTGTCCTGTGAGCATATCAATAAACTCAACTACATCTGGTTTTAATACCAACTGCGCCATATGCGCACCACCCACCTTATCAGGCATAATTACATTATCAACTCCGGCATGACGCAATTTTGCATATGAATTATCCTCAGAAGCTCGACTTATAATCTTCAATTTGGAATTATTCACCCTCGCGGTAAGCACTACAAATAAATTATCCGCATCATACGGCAGTGCAGAAATCAACGCTCCTGCGTCCTTAATTCCAGCTCGTATAAGCACATCATCATGCGTAGCATCTCCCTCCACATAAAGCACCTTGCTGTTTTCTGTTAATTCGGCAATAATTTCTTTGTCCTTTTCTACTACAACGCAACTAACGCCATTTTCAATCAAGGTTTGATACGCTTGACGCCCGTTGCGACCATAGCCACAAACGATTGTATGATTCTTTAGCTTATTGATGGATCTGTCCACGCGAATGTGTAATAATAACCTTCTAAATTCCCCATCGACCACATATTTTGTGACCTCAGTAATGGTGTAGGCGAATGTACCAAAACTGCCCAGTATGAGGAAGATTGTGAATATTCTTCCTTCAAAAGAAAGTGGTTTTACCTCATTAAAACCAACGGTTGTTACCGTAATTACTGTCATATACACGGCATCCCAAAAATCGAAATCTTCGAAAAACATGTAACCCACAACGCCAATCATCAACAACAAAGTGATGATTACAAAGGGAAGATAAATAACCCGAATACGCTTTAACACAGGCTCAAAGAAAGGTTATAAGTCCCAAACGCTTTTGCGTTTTGACTGTATACTCGGCTTAAAATAGTTCTTGTGCTCAAGCATAAAGGAACCGATTAGATAAACGATGATAGGAGACCCGAACGTAAAGAACGAGAGATAGATGAAATACATGCGAATGCTGGTAGTCTTGATGCCAAGCTTTTCGCCCAGCCAAGAACAAACTCCAAATAATTGGAATTCAACCAACGATACAACTTTACTTTTCTTTTCAGAACTCATGATTCTCGCTTCAAAATATTGGCTCCAATGCTGCAAATTAAGCATTTTTTATGTTCGCAGAAGTTGGTTTTAAGTTCAATCAACGCTTGAGATTCAGCCGCATTCCTAACTTTCAACCCATGATTTATAAACGCGTTTACTTTGACATTCTTCTCGGCTTCTAATTGCTGTAATAGCTGTAATCCACGGTCTTGCAATTCGGGTTTTGCTTCGCGATTAGCAGAAACAAAAAGAAAAGGCACAACTGCGTTTATAAGAATGTTCCGAGCCATGGTTGTTCCAATACGCTTCGGTTTTGAACTGGATTCCGTCCCGAAATTGTAATGCGTTTTCCAATATTCAGAAGGCGTTACCGCCAAGTCTTGAATTTGAATTTCATTGGTTTGGTTAGAAAACCAACGGTAGAATGCTCCTGTTTTTTGAACCAATGCGGCCAACTGAGCAATTCGAACAGTTGCAAAGTTGGGAGGCCGCAATCGAAGGAATTTCCAAAGTTTTTCGTCCAGCGGTTTCAGTTCGTATTTATGTTTAAGAAAACCATATTCCTTTTTGAGTTGCTCTGAATATTCGTCTTTCGGGTTTTCCAGAAAGCCCGCGTTTCCGAACAAAATCGCTTCTAGTTGGAATAAATTGTCTTGATGCTTTGAAAGCACTTTCCAAGGTGTTTGCCTTGCCAGTTGCTCAAACGGTTCCGCGTTCACTTTCATACCAAACGCACGAAAAAGAACTACCGTAAAAGCTTCTTCCAAATCGCCATGGCTTTCATCAACCAGCGAATTCATCCATTCAGATTTACGCTGCAAACGACCAATTAATAAGGAATCGAACCACGCGTTTCTAATCAATTCAGGCACATCCATAAACTGCGCCCCGCAGGGAATTGTGTCAGATGAATTATTGAGATTCTCGTAACGAACCAGCACTTGGTCAGACACCAAATTCTTCAGTATTAGCGTGGGAAATGAACCAAGCGAATCCTTCAAATCATTTTCAAAAACCACATGCAAAATGATGTTTGCGTATGCGGAATCGGTTTGATGATTGTGTTTCAGCCAATCAGAACTACGAACATGAATCTCAATATTACCCGCCCACTCGGTTCCGCCAACTTTTATACGCGAATTGCGAAAATCAGGACCTGCATCTGTATTCAATTCTCCTGATTTAAGAATTTCCAACGACTGTCCATCAACCGTTTTCAATCCCTGCGAACCGAACAAACGATGCTGCCAAATGTGATGTAAAAGTTCTTCCTTAGGGTAAGGCATAAACTAAAGGTGGTGGTTTTTCGTAATACTGGCACGCTTTTCAATTCAAATTGAGAAAATTCATTTTCCAAATGAAAACACAATCCGCCAAGGTATCGAACCGCCACATTGTAAAAGAAAACATCGCTTTGTGTAAATTCGTTCCTATGCTTAGTCGTTTCTTATTAGGAATCTTTTTACTGTTGTCTTTCTCGGCAAATGCTCAAGAACTCAAACTTGCAAAGACCGTTGTAGGCAACTTCGACTACATCACCACCGACCACATTGGAAGGTTGTACTTAGCGAAAAGAGATGAACTTTTCCTCTATTCTGCAGAAGGCGAATTGATGTACCAGTATAGCGACCTAAGTCTTGGTACAATCACAAATGTAGACACGCGCAACCCGTTAAAACTGCAACTTTTTTATCCTGATTACGGAAAAATAACACTGTTAGATAATACGCTAAGCCGAACACGAAACAACATAGATTTGAATGCCTTGGGGCTATCGTTGGCGCAGTTGGCTTGCGCTAGTTTCGACAATGGTTTTTGGGTGTATGATCCCATTAGTTTTGGGTTAATCCGATTTGATCAGGGACTGAATATTACCAACGAAGTTTCAAACATAAATCAGTTGGTTGGAGCGGAAATTAACCCGAATCAGATTGTGGAGTTTGAAAACTGGCTTTATCTAAACAGCCCAAATGAAGGCGTATTCGTCTTCGATTCTTTCGGCACATACTCTAAGCTGATACCCATACCTGGGGCAAATCGAATTCAAGTTCGAGGGAATGGCATTTTTCTCGAATTCGAGAATCGACTCATTAAGTATAACCCCGTCAATTTTGAACAAACGGAAATCGAACTTCCCAGAAAAGATTTCTTAGCGCTAAGTATTGAAAAAGACCGCCTGTATATTCTTAAAAAAGACTCGGTACTGATGTTTAAGGTTGGCAAAACCGAAGCTGGGGATTAGTGGTCTTACTTGTTCTTTTAACCCAGTAAGTCGGTAACAGAACAACCATTCGTAATCCCTCCGCTTCCACAACAATGTTTTGATTTATCAAAATATATTTCCAATTTAACCCCCGAAACTAGAATTGGGGTAAGCCGAAAACCAATGTTAGAGTAGGCTCATTAGAGGTAACCTCTAGAAAGCTGTAAACCATGAACTCTTCTTATATTTTATGCTCCCTTGCTGGGGTATTGCAGTTTTTTGGATTCTAAAAAAATAAGAAATAATGAAGACGAGCATGTTTATTTTGTTTATGATAGTAATACCTATAATTATTCTAATACCGTTGGTTTATATTTCGATTGTTCTTGAAAATGACAACTTGAAGTTGTTAGCCAATATTATTTTTGGTTTTTCCATAGGAATGATTATTCTAAGACTGTTTAAAAAAAAATAAGCAGAGAACAGTGATAGTTGACACATATTCGGAATGAATCCTGCCTACGGACTATTCTTAGGTGGGGTTCTTTTTTCAAATGCTGTAACAGATTGAAACTATTGTTCGGGTATCGGATGGAGGCTAAAGAACTTTATTTACGAAGACCTTATGGCTATAGAATACGTAAAAAATAAAGGACACACCCAATTTCAATACGTTTCCGTAAGTGCTGGAGAAGTAAGGTTTAACAGACCCTAAGGCAGCTTCCTCCCAGAATAAAAATGTCGAATAACCACCTTTTGTAGCTCTCTCTTCAGAATTAAATCGGTGAGTTGGCCGATGGCATTGTCAACTTCCTCTTGGCCAAAAAGAATTCGTTTCACCTTGGCTTCGTTTAGGTCTATGCTATAAACGAGATTCCAAAACGTTTCTGTTTGATGTTCCAGCATATACTCGATTACGGGAATGAGCTGCTCCGAAAGTTCTTGATACGCGGTTTCGCCTTCTCCAGAGAATTCAACCTCAAAGCCGTTTAAACGAAAATCCTTGTTGATTTGAGCTACCACATCCTGAAGCAACACTACACTTCGCTCGTAACGTTTAAAATCGGTTGTAGAGAGCGGAAGATTTTCCATTGGCTCTTCAATTTGACCTTAAAGGTCTTGCTAAGATTCGCGGTGCATTAAATTGTGTGAAAAATCACGAAGCATTTCAATCCACACGTCATTTCCTCGAACCTCATTTAAATTGGAAATGCCCTCATCGTAATATTGCCACATGCGTTCTTCGGCAAGTTTTCGGATGCCGAGTTGGTCATAAATCTCGGTTACTGCGTTCACTTTTTCAGTTTCAGCGTCACTCTTCAACCATTTCCGCAGGTCTTTAGCTTGCTCACCCTCCGCTAATTCCAACGCTTTCAGCAAAAGAAAAGTCTTTTTGCTTGAAATGATGTCTCCACCTTTTTGCTTACCTACTTTCTGACTTTCACCATAAATATCCAGAATATCATCCTGTAATTGAAAGGCAATTCCAGTATTCAATCCAAATTGATAAAGCGAATTAGCCTGTTCCGCATCTGCCTTTCCAATGATGGCTCCAACTTTAAGTCCACCACCAAGAACAACTGCCGTTTTTAACCGAATCATATTCACATAATCCGCAATTGAAACGTTTTCGGACGTTTCGAAATCCATGTCTAATTGCTGGCCCTCGCAAACCTCCAAGGCTATTTTATTGAAAACCTCCAACACCTGAGAAAGTACAGAAGAATCTGTTTTGCAAAGTTCCTGATATGCTAATATCATCATGGCATCACCAGACAGGATTGCGATGTTGTTATTCCACTTAGTATGAACTGCTGGCTTACCTCTACGAATTGGCGCGTTGTCCATAATATCATCATGGAGGAGCGTGAAGTTGTGAAAAACCTCAATGCCAATTGCAGGGTGTATTGCCTGAGAAATATCCTCTTTAAAAACCTTGCATCCCATCAAAACCAACAACGGACGCATGCGCTTTCCTCCATTGGAAAGTGTGTAAGAAACAGGCTCGTAAAGCAGTTTAGGTTCGCTGGGTAATTCCAGCATTTCCAAAGCCACATTAAACTGGTTTTGAAGGCCTTGAAGTTGGGTCATCTACTTTATTAGAGAAATGAATTGCCCTTGCTGAATTACCTTTTCCAACCCTTCTTCAAGAGGAGTAACCTCTCGATTAAGCAAGGTTTTCATCTTACTGGTATCTGGTAATCTTCTGGTCATATCCCCTTCTTCTAAAGCGGGAAGGTGAATGATATTTGAACTAGAACCCGTTACGTTAATGATAATCTTAGCCAACTCTAAAACCGATAATTCGATTCCTCCACCAATGTTCACCACATCGTTAACGTAAAGGTCATTTTTGAAGGCCGCATAGCAAGCATCAACGTTGTCTTGAATATAGCAGAACGTTCGTGTTTGCGAACCATCTCCATAAATAGTAATGTCTTGGTTTTGCAGTGCCATTGACAGGAATCGTGAGATTACAAACTCCCGACTTTGTTTTGGCCCGTACGTATTGAAGAAACGAAAAATGGTGTACTCAAGTCCAAATTCGCGGTGGAATGATTTTAGGTAAGCCTCGCCTACATTCTTTACAATTGCATAGGGTAAGCGTGAGTTGAGCGGAGTGGTTTCTTCATTCTGTGGAAACTCTACAGGCTCTCCATAAACTTCCGAAGAACTTGAAAAGAAAACACGCTTAACTCCCGTGTTCTTACTAAGCTGCAAAAGGTTGTTGAAGCCAGCAATATCATTCAAAACCATTACTGGATTCTGCAATGTTCTTTTTACACCAACAACGGCTGCATAGTGAAAAACATAATCAAAAGAATAAGCGTAGAAAACACTTGAAATATCTTTGTAATCATTGACATCGCATTTAATGAAACGCAGATTATCGTACTCCGCTTCAGGAATCTTTCTGCTTGAACCCGTAAGCAGGCTATCAACCACAACCACGTAGTTTTCTGGGTCGGAAATCAACTTCTCTACCATACCGCTCCCTACAAAACCAGCACCTCCGGTAACGAGGATTTTGTTTTTAATTCGTTCTGGAAACTTCATTCTATTTCAGCAATTTCATAAGGTATTCTCCGTAACCGCTTTTAACCAGTGGTTCGGCAATTTTTCTGAGTTGGTCGGCATTGATGAATTTCTGCCGATAGGCAATTTCCTCTATGCATCCGATGGCTAACCCTTGTCGTTCTTCAATCGTTTGAACGTATTGCCCGGCTTGCATGAGAGAGGCAAACGTGCCGGTATCCAGCCATGCTGTTCCACGCCCCAACAGACCAACCTTCAGCTTTCCTTCTTTCAGGTAATACTTATTAATGTCGGTGATTTCGTACTCACCTCTAGCGCTTGGCTCCAGGTTTTTCGCCACTTCAACAACAGAATTATCATAAAAATACAACCCTGGAACAGCGTAATTTGATTTGGGCTGTGTTGGCTTCTCCTCAATAGAAACTGCGTTGAAATCAGCATCAAATTCAACCACTCCATAACGCTCTGGATCGCTTACGTGATAGGCGTAAACGACTCCACCTTCGGGGTTGTTATTCGACTTGAGCAGTTGCTCTAAACCATGACCGTAGAAGATATTATCTCCCAAAACTAACGCCACTTTATCATCTCCAATAAACTCTTCGCCAAGCACAAATGCCTGAGCAAGTCCGTTCGGAACTTCTTGAACCTTGTAGCTGAACTTACAACCAATCTGCTCACCTGTTCCGAACAACCGTTCAAAATGCGGTAAATCGTGTGGCGTACTTATGATGAGTATTTCACGTATTCCAGCAAGCATCAAAACGCTTAGTGGATAATACACCATTGGCTTGTTGTAAACAGGCATCAACTGCTTGCTAACGGCAAGTGTTAATGGATGTAATCTGGTGCCTGATCCACCGGCTAGAATTATTCCTTTCATAAAGGTCAGTTTTTAACGCTTAAATCGGTTTTCTTCTCTCCAGATTCAGGTGAATCTGAATCCGCGTTTTTTGTGTATTTAACAGTCATCGAACGCTCTAATGTAAGTAATAGAGACGGTAGCAGAATCAAATTAGAGAACATTGCCACTAACAAAGTAATAGACACAAGCATTCCCAATGCTTTGGTTCCTCCAAAGGTGCTCATATTGAATATGGAGAACCCAAAAAACAGAACGATAGATGTGTAGGCCATGCTTAATCCAACCTCATGCAAAGCCAAAATTACACTGCGCTTTATCTTCCAATTATTAACCTCCAATTCTTGTCTGTATTTGGCGAGGAAGTGAATAGTATCATCTACCGAGATTCCGAACGCAATACTAAAAACGAGAATAGTAGATGGTTTGATTGTGATACCTAAAAACCCCATGAGCGCACCCGTAATTATCAACGGAATGATGTTCGGGATAAGCGATACCACTACCATACGCCACGAACGGAACATGAATGCCATCAACATGGCAATGAGCACAACCGCAATACTTAAACTCACAAACAGGTTTTTAACCAAATAGTCTGTCCCACGTAGATAAACCACAGACGTTCCAGTCATTAAGGTTTCGTACTTCTTTGGGTTAAAAATGCTATCAACCCGTGGGCGAATTTCAGCCAAGAGACGATTCATTTCATCCGTTCCCACATCCTCCATCTGAAAGCTAACACGCGTTACCTGATTAGCGCTATCAATAAAGCTATTGAGAAGTTCGTTGCCATTTCCTGTACCACCATTGCTGGCGTAGGACAAGATGAATCCTCGCTCGCTTCCATTAGGAAGGCTGTATTTGGATGGCATTCCTCCGTAGTATGCTTGCTTCAGCGATTTCACAACCTCAGTCATACTTACGGCACGGGAGAATTGCGGGTAAGCTGAAATCACATCTTGGAGTTTATCAATACGTTTGAGTGTGGCTGGAGAAAGCGCCTTATCTGGTTGCAGCGCATCAATCTGAACCTCAAAAGGCATTACACCATTAAAATTCTTTTCGAAAAAGGCCAAATCAGCCAAAACCGGGCTGCCCTCCGGGAAATCATCCACAATCTTACCGTTGGAAGTAATAAGTGTAATGCCATAAATTCCAACAACAACAACAATGGTAAAAAACCAATAAACGCGTGTTCGGTAGGAGAGGACAATCTCTACAATTTTTGAAACAAATGTTTTGGAGTAGTTACGGTCGAGGTGCCTTACGTGACGTTCCTTGGGCTCATTTAAGAAACTAAAAACGATGGGAACTAGCAGCAACGAAAGCACAAAAACGAACATAATGGAAGTGGCCGCCACTACACCAAATTCGCGCATCACCGAACTTTCTACTACGGTAAACGTGGCAAATCCAGCTGCGGTCGTTGCATTGGTTAGAAGTGTGGCCCTGCCAACTTTTCTAACCACACGTTGCAATCCTTTAATCTTGTTGCCGTGCAGTCGGTATTCAGTATGGTACTTATTGAGAAGGAAAATACAGTTTGCAACGCCAATTACAATGATTAGCGGTGGCACCAACCCTGTTAGGATTGAAAGTTGAAACCCAAACAACGAAACCAGTCCAATCGACCATATTGCTCCAATTACCACTACCAGCATGGCTACCATCACCACTTTGAAAGAGCGGAAAAAGATATACATGATGAGTCCCGTAACCAAAATAGCGTAAAGGATAAAAAGCACCATCTCGTCTGCCACCACCTTTGCCAGAACACTCCGGATGTATGGCATTCCTGAAAAACGCAGTTTGGAACCTAGTATTTCTTCGTATTGCCCTCCCGTTTTTACAATTTTGTCCGTTAGTGCAACACGCTTTTTACTATCGAGTACTTTGGCGCTCATTGTAATTGCCATCACCGAAATGTGCGATTCCTCATCCCACATCAACTTGTCATAAAACTTTAGTTTGACAATTTCGGCCTTGATGGAATCGAGCTCCGCTTGTGTTGTAGGTTTTTCTTCACTTATTAGTTTGAAGTCAAACTGCTTGAGGCTGTCATTCCTAACCAAATGATAACATCGGGCAGCAGAAACAACTTGGTCAACGCCTTCTAAAAGGAGCATTTCCTCGCCCATGTCGTGCCAAGCATCATAGACATCTTTTCGAAAAAGATGCTCGTTTTCCATGCCTATCACAAGTACATCGCCATCTTCTCCAAACCGTTGTTTAAACGCTTTGTAATTGATGAGCGTACTATCTGTGGCAGGTAAGAGAGCGGCAAAATCGTAGCGGATTTTTACCGTTGTAGCCATAAAACCCATCAGCACCGTGATAAGCCCTATCGCCAAAAGAATGGCAACACGATTTCTTAGAATAATACGAGCAATGGTTTGCCACATAAGCGCTGCTGAATGTCAGCAATATTGCTGTGTTTCAATCGGGCTGCGAAGCTAATAAAATCGGTTGTGCGATACAATCGGGTCGGAATCCATTAAATGAGCAGTTTACGAAGCCCAATTTGTGGTGCTTTGAACTGGGGTTATCAGTTCAACGAAGCCAACTCAGCTTCCATTTGTTGTTTGGTGGTAGCTGTAAGCTTCAGGTTATGTTTCAGTTTTTCAGAAACAACAACATTGCGATTATCCATATATGCCGTTCCGTCCATAATGGAATAACCCACCAACCGAACAGATTCTCCAATGGGAACATCACGGAACGTCACGGTTCCAGAACGATGATTGTAATCTCCACCCATTACAGAACTGATGTTGTCGAAAACCATTCGCACAGATGGACGATACGTGGTATCTACATAAACGATGACGTCCGTTTTGTTTTCTACATCATAAAACTCATCGCAATTAATCCAGCCGAGTTGGTCTGATTGAAGAAGGTAGGCGTCCATCGCTTCAGAATTAGCGTCCATTTCATTATTGATTTCTTTCTCTTTGGCCCATTCTGCTTCCTGAAGTTCGCGCTCCGCTTTTCGGTCTGCCCAAGCTTGCATTTTGGCGAGGTATTCTTCCTTGCTAACTTTCACATCGTTGATGTAAAACTCCTCTAAAATACGCGATTCCAGCTGCATGATTCCAGCTTTTGGAATCCAATCGAAGTTTCCGCTACGATTAACCCGCCCATTGAAAACCTCCATATTATCAACTACTTCATCTCCGTGCGGAAACTCAAGGTCGAGGTGTTTGTCTTTAGCAATCTGAGCAGGTTTTCCGTTGGTGGCTGCATCTATATGAATCGTTCCACCAGAACGTAGCATTCTACCTCCTGAAGCGGTATGAAGGTTGGCTTGAACGAGCTGTCCGCCACCATAAATCTCTTTCAATTCAACCGTCATTTCGTCTGGTGTTGAACCGTTTTTTAATTGCAGCGTGAAAGCAGGAATGTTGATGACTGTTCCTTGCTCGCCCACCAATCGGTTATCTTCTCTCGGATTGATGGTGAAGATTTGCACGGGCAGCGGTAAGAATTGATCAATACGTGTAAAGACAGGTTCTACCCAAGAAGGGTCTTTTGTAAGAAGAACTTCCAATTCGAATGGCCTTTTTGAAGCAAACTCTACCTGAAGTTGAAAGTACGGATTGCTCATATCAGATACGATGAATTCATCCGTTTCCGATGTAATCTGGTTAAGAAGTTTAAGGATGCTGTGGGCTCTAGCCGCGGTAATACGGTTTTGGTCCATTGTATTATGAACACTGGAAATTGGCCCGGTAATTCCAAATCGGATCTGGTTGCCAACAGGAAGCTTGGCATATACGGCTTCCACAACGCGGGCCGGACTGTTCTTCAGTTCAGAACTATTTGCAGGAAAAAAGACATTATGCCGCGGTACGGTTTGACTGTAAGAATATGAGATGAACGCAATACTCAGTAGGCAGGTGAGAAGGGTTTTCATGATTCGAAGATTTAGACATTCGAATCACAAACGAAGCTCTCAACGCGAAATTTTGCGAGGAGACTTATTTACAAGAAATTGAAACAAACCAAAGACCGCCTGAACTGCTTTCAGGTTGCCTTTTGTAGCGGAACACCCGCTGCCGTATCTGAGAAACTACCGTTATCGTAGGCCAATTCGCCATTAACAAAAGTGTGCGTTATCTGTGATCGGAATGTTGTGCCTTCCATTGGTGACCATCCGCATTTGTAGAGCAAATTATCCTTTGAAACCGTCCACGGGTTGTTGGTATCAACAATAGTGAGGTCTGCAAAGTAGCCTTCTCGTATGTAACCACGTTTTTCGATACGGTAAAAACGTGCTGGGTTGTGACACATTTTTTCCACCAGTTTTTCGAGGGGTATTTTACCGTTCAAATGAAACTCCAACATTGCGGGCAAGGCGTGTTGTACCATTGGAGCACCAGACATGGCTTTGAAGTAAGTTTGGTTCTTTTCTTCCCAAGCGTGTGGTGCGTGGTCTGTGGTAATAAAGTCGATTCTATCGTCTAAAAGCGCTGCCAACAGACCATCGTTATCCTTTTTTGATTTGATGGCCGGATTCCATTTGATCTGTGTTCCAAGTCGCTCATAATCCGCATCATTAAACCAAAGGTGATGCACACAGACCTCTGTGGTAATACGTTTTTCTTCTAGCGGAATATCATTTCGGAAAAGCGCTGTTTCCTTGGCTGTTGTTAGGTGAAGAATATGCAACCTACCGTTGTGCTTTTTTGCCAGCTCGATAGCTCTTTTCGTGGCATCATAGCAAGCGTCTTCACTTCTTATGACGGGGTGAAATTTAATCGGAACATCTTCACCATACATCGCTCTGAATTTTTCCTCATTGGCATCAACCACAGATTCTAATTCGGAATGAATGGCAACAATACTCTTGCAGTTGACAAACAGTTTCTCGAGCATTTCAGGCTTGTCTGCAAGAATGTTTCCCTTATCCGAGAAGTAAAGACCATCATCTGTAACGGCAAGATGATCTGAAGTATCCATTGCTATTACATCGTCAATGTTCGAACCATTTACACCTAAGAGAAAACAGTAATTGGCCCACGACCTGCCTTTGGCGTTCTCGTATTTATCGTCTAAAATTTGCTGACTCAAAACGTTTGGTCGCGTGTTGGGCATATCGATGTATGAGGTGATGCCACCAGCAATTGCGGCTTTACTCTCTGAAGAAACATCGGCTTTGTGGGTCAATCCAGGATCCCGAAAATGAACTTGTCCATCAATAACTCCAGGGAGAAGGAATTTACCGCTGCCATCTATAATAGCGCAATCAGTAGGATTCAAGTTTTCACCGATTTTCGCAATTAAGCCATTTTCAACTAGCACATCGGCAGTTTGTATCTGAGCTTCATTAACAAGTTGGATGTTTTGAATGAGATAGGATTGAGCCATGTTTTTTCTGGGTTGCGATTCGTGAATTTAGGACTCCGAAGGTAAAGAGCTAGATAACTTCTATCTCTGAAAGGAAAATGAGTTTTCAGCAAACAATCAAGAATCAATTCTCACTCCAGCGATAAGAATTCAGATCGAAACCAGCCAAGTCTAAAACACGGTCAACCACTGTTTTAGCCAAATCTTCGAAGCTCACGGGATTGCTGTAAAAAGAGGGGCTTGCTGGCGCGATAATACCTCCAGCCTCTGTAACCGTTTTCATGTTATTGAGGTGGATGAGGCTAAGAGGGGTGTCTCTTGGAATAAGGATTAGCTTACGTCTTTCTTTCAGAATAACATCCGCGGCACGCGTCATCAAATCGTTAGAAACACCAGAAGCAATTCTGGCCATGGTTCCCATGCTACACGGGCAGACAATCATGGTTTCGTATTTGGCGGAACCCGATGCAAAGGGAGCCATAAAATCATTAGAGTTGTAAATAGTGAAGGGTATCTTTTCGAAATCCGAATTACCTAGTTCTAATTTCCAAACTTCTCTAGCGTTGGTACTAAAAACCACACCTACTTCCTCAACTTGGTCTTTTAATTCTACCAAGCGATCAAAAAGCACCTTTGCATAAACAGAACCGCTAGCACCAGTTACTCCTATTACAACCTTTTTCCCTTTTTGATTCATCGTTCCATTTATCATCAAAATCCTCCGTCTCGTTTCTCGACACCTCCTTTTAAAGGAGGAACCGCTCATTCAATCTTAATCTCTATTTGACTCTTCTTTTTAGTGGCCTCTATTTTATCTCGATCTAAAGTGGTCTTAAACCAATACCTAACAGAAAAAGCGAAGACATGGTTCATCCACCACTGTTCCGTCTTTACGGGCATAATAGAATTTGAGTAGCGCATGTTCACTTCAATTTTACCTTTCCAGAAGTAATAACTGAGGCCAGCAGCTCCACTCCATTCAACTTTTCTGTGCGGAATTGCTCCGAGAATTTCACCATTGTTGTTCCGCTCGATGGTGCTTACCAGATACCCAACCTGGGTTCCAACTTCAATGCTCATATTCTTAATACCATACCATCTATACAATACAGGGATTTCGAGGATATTCTGATTGTTGACGTAAAGCATACCGTTGTTTTTAACCGTGGGAGTTTGTCGGCTGCCTTTTTGGATGAAGGAAATCTCGAACTGCAGCGCGGAGCGTGGTGTAAACCTGTAATCGGTAAACGCACCAGCCCAACCACCAACTTTATGGAATCCCACAATGGCATCTCCAGAAACCTGCGAGGTGCTTATTCCACCGTAAATTCCTCCTCCAAAACCTTGTGCGAAGAGAGCGGTGGGTGCAAAAAGAAGTAGATATATAAATGTCCGCATCAGCGGAACAAAGTTACTCTTCTATTACGGGTTTGTATTCCGCTTGAATCACTTCCTTGGTGTCATCTCTAAAAATAAACGCCACCACATTGCAGTTGTGATCTACGTATTCCATATCAATTACCAGTGACTTGGAAACGGTTTCGCTGAAACCCGCTGACATTGGGCTACCTCCATTCACCGCATCTCCCCAAGCATTGGTAAAACCATCTCTAAGAGTATGCATGTGAACATAATCTGAGATTTTAGGTGGGTCCATTCTATTATCCGATTGCCAATCGACAACACTATCTTCAGAAAGCAGAACAACCAAGCGATACGGAGCTGCGTTCATATCCATTAAGGCACTAACCTTAACCGATGCAGTTACTTCTCTAGAAGCTTCGTTATAAACAACCTCTAAGCCTACCAATGCTTCTGGCGGCAATGCCAAAACATTTGCAACATGGCCTTCCCAAGCATTGTACAGCTGAGGAAAAAGTCCGCTATACTCATTTCGATTAACCAATCCGTTAGGCAAAAATAAACTGTTCCCGAACTCCGAATCGTATGCATTTCCTATGTTGGTTCTAAAATCGGTAGAGAAACTTCCGTCTGGGTTGTTTTGTGGAGATGCAAAAGTTTCACTAACGTGAACAGCTAGCGGTACAACTCTTGTTCCGTATATGCATTGCAATTTTTTCAATTCCTCTGCTGCCTGCGGACAATTAGAGCATCTGAAACCTGTATAATCCTCCATAAGAACGGTACGAACGCTGTCATATCTACAATGACAGTCTTCAATAAGAGCAAGTGGGTTGTAGTTGGCAGCTGTAGAATCTGTACATCCGCGAAGAACAGAAGGGTCAAATTCACAGTTGCCATCATCCAACGTGGCATCAGGATCGTAGTTTAAAGCAATAGGATTGGTGCAACCATAGTTCGGAGGAGCAACCTTATCGCAGGCAAACAATGTTAAAATTAGGCCTAGAAGAATGAGAAAATTTGACTTTGCCATCATTTAAAAACTGGTTGAAATACTAAGTGCAACTCCATTAGAAGCTGGCACGTTTCTACAGACTCCTCCAACGCAGAATATACCTGCTCGTTGTCTTCCATATTGGAGCGTTACACGGGTAGCATCTTTAATGTATCCGACCTGCACCGTTGGATAAAAAATACGTTGCGTTGGATTGGGATTAGAATAATTGTATTGTCCTATGAAGGCTAGGAAGAAATGAGGAGACCACGTATATTCTACAACTACTGCAGCCCAATCTTTAAAGTGTTGTTTGGTAAAAAGGCCTTGAAGCTCCCATCTAATGGCATGTTTACTGGCTAACTTATGAGTCATTTCTGCAATGATGATGTTTGCCTTAACTGGCTTTGATCCCGTAAGTCCTTGAACAACCTCAATGTCAAAAAACAAGTTGATGTATTTCAGCGTAAGCTTATGGTTCTGATTTAGCTTCTTGTTTACTTCAAAATTGATGTCTTGGAAGTATAATTGACCCAGCTCGAAGAACTCAGTTCGATAACCGGTTCCATTCTCGTCAATCATTTGATTAAGACCATGGATTCGAGAATAATTGGCCGAGAGAGCCATACCATATTTACCCCCAAGCTTTGATTTTCTAGGAACCTTATAACTAACATCTGCCTGAATTGCCCACTCGCCATTAGGTTGAGTAGCGTACGGATATAGGCTGGCTGCTAATAGATAAGTATGCTGGTTGGTGAGGGCTGGCAAGAAGTTAATGTTGAGATCGAAAAGAGTAGCTGTTCTATCAGAACGAAAGTTCATGTTATCCGTTCTCTTTGCGCTAACAACTATACCAAGGCCTTTTTGCGAGTACGAACCAGTAAGGAGCAGTGCATCTCCCATGTTGTAGTTTGGTCTAATGTCTCCATTATCTAGAATAAGCTCGTTGGAGGCTTGCGGATCTTGGCCTCGACTAACGTATTCTCCGCTCAAGTTAAAACCACCATAAAGGAGGTTAAACCTTGCCGCCCAAGCACCCACATTTTCTGGAAGCTCAAGATCGGAATCAGCATCTTTCTGGTATTTGCTTACAAACGAACCGCCAAGCGTAAGTCGCGTTTTCTTTTCTGCCAAAGCCTTAAAGGTCTCGTTCAAGGAAATTTCTGCGTCAAAAGCACGCACGAGTCCTTCTCCGTGCTCAAAAAAGAAACGCTGCTTTCCTACTAAAGCTTTCAAATAAATTCCACCAAGAATGTGTGATTTAACCCTCGCTCCTTCAATAAACGTATCAAAGCCCAGCCCTCGTTCTTCATAGGCACGTAGAATCATACCAGAACCGAACTGCTCGTAAAAACCACCCACGGTGATGTTTAGAAAATCCGCATCAAAAGTTGCAAATCGATACGGGATTCCTTGCCCATCATACCGTGTATCGAAACCCTGAAGAACGTTGTAATAACCTTCGTAACGAAGACCTGCCGTAAACTTACCTTTTGTGTAAATCAGATCGGCATAACCATTCATCAGAAATTCCTCCGGAACGGGTGGCGCACCAATAGCCGAATCTGGGTTGTAGTACTGCGCGTCAAATTGAACACTACCATGAATTTCGCCCCACTTGCCTTTGGTTTGCGAATCGTCAGTTTGCCCAAACAGGGTTACTGGACCCAGTAGAATTATACAAAAAATGACTCGGTAGAAAAATGACATCATCTGAAAAGCGATGATTGATTATTTAGTGGTTTGTTCCAATATCTTTTCATACAGCTCTTGTTCATCGCCTGGGCTGTACGAATTATGAGAGTAGACAACTTGTCTGTCTGCGTCTAAGAGAAATGTGTGCGGAACACTGAGAACATTCATCAGTCGCTTCATATCTCCGTTCGGGTCCACGTAAACCTCGTATTCCCAACCTTTTCCATTTATAAACGGTGCTACCTTTTGCATGTTTCGGGCATCATCAATAGAAATAGCCACAAGTTTAACGCCTGTTTCATCTTGCCAATCTGCGTATTCATCAGCAATAGTATTTAGCTCTTTTACACACGGCTTGCACCATGTTGCCCAAAAACTTACGATGATGGGTTTACCATCATTTTGGATTTCGCTTGTGTTGAAATTTCGTCCATCAACCGTTTTAATATCTACGGAAGGGAACGCTCGGTTTTTCTTGGCTATTTGGGCCTGAGAAATGAGTAAACCGAAGAAGCAAAAGAAAATAGTCAGAACTAACCTCATTTTTTGAAAGTAGTAGTTTAAATAAAGGCCACGAATCAATAATCATTCCTTATCGATTCGCGGCCTAAAATAACAGTTATAGAATTATTCCTCTACTGAAAGTCTCTTAGTAATTACTGAGTCATTCACGTAAACATTAATCAGGTAGATACCACTGCTTAGATTAGAGGTTGACACTGGAATCATTTGTGTTCCTGCGTTCATTGAACCAAAATCCTTAATCATAACTCTTGCACCTACCGCGTTAAGCAATTCAATTCTAATGCTAGACTTGTCATTGGTGTTGAAAGTAACTAAGGTATTGTCTGTGGCTGGGTTAGGATACACATTCATAGTGGAAGACAAAGTTGCCTCATCAATACTAGAAGTTCCATCTGTTTTCATTGCTGCGGATGCTTCATCTTCAAAGTCTCCGTTTTGAGCGACTATAACGCCTCCCCAATCGGCTATAACTTTAATGCCAAAATCAAGAAGTGGCTGGCCGGTGTACTGCTGAATACCGTCACCATAATCATCAGAGAGGTTTACAGTGAAGCACTCGTTCATAGGAAGAGTAACTGGGTGTGCATGGGTTATATTAGCATCTGCTCCACCGCCACCAGATTGTTCAGGACCAGCAGTGTAAGATTCAGAGGCTACAACAGCACCGCTTGAGTTGCGAATGTCCCAGCTTGTTTCTCCAGGATAAAAGTCAGTTGTAAGCTCAACAACAACATTTATTGTTGCAACTGCAACAGAACCGAGAGTTACAGACAAGGTATTGTTAGACATGTTTGCGTCTGTTTCGGAAATTACAATGGTGTAGGTTCCAGGCCCTACAGCCACATTACCAAGACTTACTCCTGTTGCCGCATATGGTGCTAAGTTTCCACTCCAAGGAGTACTAGAAACCTCTGTCGCTCCATCCATTACTTTAATCGTTGCGCTTGTCAGTGCATCTGTAGTTCCTTGATTCCAAAGAACAACGCTCATGGCAGCAGCACCGCCACCTCCACACGACACGACATCTCCAGTATACTCTTTCAAAGCTCGGTCTGTAGCAGCCGTAGGTAGGCTGGCACAAGCATTGGCAAAAGCATAATGACTTGCTGTGGTGCGCTGACCCGTTTCGGTTACGCTTCTGTCTGGACAAATAGTAACAATCGTTGGGTAATATGCCTGATTAAAAATATTCCCCAAACTGTTATCATTAGCCATTGGGTATTCAATACCATCTAGCCAATTCCAACCGCTTGTAGATCCAGCTCCACCACTAATAGCCGTTGCCGGAGTTTGTCCATCAGTTTCCACTCCCCACACAACCAATTGATCTGTTCCGTCTGGACCATATTGAGTATACAAGTTTTCTAAGTTTCCAGATTGATGATAACTCCAGCAAGGGCCACACCACTCGGCATACAAGTCAATAACCACTGGCTTGCCTTCGTCAAGAAGGTCGTAGAGATTGTGGGGGATACCATCTAAATCTGTGATAGTGAAATCCGGAGCTACGCCATACGCTGGCAATTGAGCTACCGCTGCACCAGACATTACTGCTAATGCCAAAGTGAATAGAGTTTTTTTCATTACTTGAAGTATTTAATTAAGGATTTATAAATGCTAATTTACACTACTATTTCAAAGTTCAAAGCACTTGCTGCCGAGTTGTGTATCTCAAAGGACAAAGCGAATGTTTTTCGTCTTGTTCGTCTCTGAAACATTTTGGTATTATTACCTTTAAGTTATTACTATTGAGAAAAATATAAGAAACATGTTAAAACGATTACTTTTTTTGGTGTTGGTTGTAATTGGGGCTGAAGCAAACGCGCAGTCTTTGGTTATTTCAGAGTTAGATGATTATGTTACTGGAGAACCTTCGACTGAACTGTTGCAGGCTCATGCTACAATTACAAATAGTTCGAGCAACTCTATAGACGTGATGGTGCGGTTTGAGACAGTTACAAGTATTCCCGCAGGAGCAGGACATTATTTTTGTTGGGCAGTGTGCTACAATGAGGGGGCGGTTTTTAATGGATTTGAAACCCCTGCTACTCATTCAATTAATATTGATGCGGGTGGTTCTGTCACAAATTTTTACTCTGACTATGTTCCCAATAATTCCGTTGGAACAACTACGTTTAGATATACATTTTACGATAAGAACAACACGAGTGACGCCAGTAGCGCAGAAATCACCTTCGACACTCGTAATGTTGGGATTGAAGATGTTTTTGCCAGCAATAATTCTGGGATTTCTGAGGCTTATCCAAACCCAGCAAACTCCAACGTGAGAATGAACTATTCATTAGAACCAGGCTCGAACGATGCGACCTTAGATGTATATAGCATGCTTGGGTCTCGGGTTAGAACATTGAGTATTAACGAGAAAAGCGGAACGGTTAGCTTGGATGTTTCTTCCCTCCCAGCCGGAATGTATTTCTACACGTTGAATGTTGATGGAAAGTCAGTTGGCACCAAGAAAATGTTGGTTACAAAATAATCTCCTTTTTTAATAGAGATTGAACAAGCCGGGGCAATGCTGCTCCGGCTTGTTCATTTATCGGAGTAATAGACTCTGGATAAACCAATTCATCTGCCTTTGGGTCAATAATCCAAATGGGACAATTGGTTTTGGCAAATTGATAAAGACTTGCCGCTGGATAAACGTTTAAAGATGTTCCAACAATTATCACAGCATCTGATTCTGAAACAATCGGTGCTGCCACTGGGAGGTTCGGAACTTCTTCTCCAAACCAAACGATGTGTGGTCTTAGTTGGTATCCGTTTTCGCATGTATCTCCTAGAGATAATTCCCACCCTTCTAAATCATACACTTGATATGGATAAGCCGTGCTCCTCACTTTCTTCAATTCGCCATGTAAATGCAGTACCTTCTTGTTTCCAGCACGTTCATGCAAATCATCCACATTTTGGGTGATTACTTGAACGTCAAACTTCTTTTGCAAATCCGTTATGGCAATATGGCCAGCGTTTGGCTCAACTTCTAGTAGCTGTTTCCTTCTCAAATTATAGAATTCTAGAACCAATTTGGGATTACGATACCAAGCCTCTGGTGTAGCCACATCTTCAATGCGGTGTTGTTCCCACAGCCCCCCGATGGATCGGGGCAGGCTATCCGAATCTCGGAAGGTTCTAATGCCACTTTCAGAACTAATTCCGGCACCGCTGAGTATGGTTATTTGTTTCTTCATCGAAAAGTACAGCATTCCGATTGTACCATCGGGACGCCTAATCTAAAAAATCTTACTTTCGTCTTCCTTTTTCCAATCTAAACACAGTATATAGATTCTACTCTACCTGAACTCAAGTAATTAAAGTATGATTACACACCTTCACGGTGTCTTAGAAGAAAAGACCCCTGCAAGTGCTGTCATTGACTGTGGTGGAATAGGATATGTGCTTTCAATATCCCTAAATACCTATGCTCAATTGCCCGACAAGGGTAAGTGCCGTTTGTTTACGCATTTGGCTATTAGAGATGATGCGCACGTACTCTTCGGTTTCTTTAACCAAGCCGAACGCGAATTGTTCAGACAGCTCATTTCTGTTTCAGGAGTTGGTGGAAACACGGCCTTAGCTGTGCTTTCAGGGCTAGATCCATCCGGAGTTAAGGAAACTATTATCAGTGGTAATGTTTCCGTTCTCAAATCCATTAAAGGTGTTGGGCCCAAAACGGCCGAGCGAATTATCGTGGATTTAAGGGACAAAATGGGCAAAGTTGAAATTGGGGAGCTGGCTTTAGGGCTTCCACAAAATAAACAGCGAGAGGAAGCGTTAACCGCCCTCGTTACTCTTGGTTTTGCTAGAAACGCTGCCGACAAAGCCGTTGATAAGGTTTTGAAAAAGCATGGGTCAGACCTCGGAGTGGGAGAAATTGTAAAACACGCTTTAAGCAGTTTCTGAGATTGAACAATTCGTGATGCTGAAGTTCCTGAAAAGGCTATTCGTATTTTCTATTGTTGCCACAGGCGTAGGTCTTGTGGTAGGTTCGAGTGCAACCCCTTTACGCAAGAGAAAAACAGCTCTTAACCTTGATCTTTTAACGTTTGCTGCTGATACCGATACACTTGCTCTTCCGTATCCGTTAGAAGATTCGTACGACCCAACTCCAACGGGAAACGATAACGGACTTTACCTAAACGACCCTGACAACATTAAGACAGATGTTGAATACAATGCAGAAACGGATGAGTATTACATCAACCAAAAAGTGGGTGATGGAATGGATTATCGTCCGCCAACGTATATGTCGTTTGACGAGTATCAGGATTACAACTCTAATCAGGCGCTTCGCGAGTATTGGAGGGAAAAGGCCGCCAGCCAATCGGAAAGTCAGCGGAAACCACTTATCCCGAAACTGAATATCAAGAGTAAACTTTTTGAGACCATTTTCTGTGGCTCTACGGTTGAGATTCGGCCGCAGGGATCAGCAGAATTGATTTTTGGAGTAAACGTTTCTAAAATCAAGAATCCAGCACTTCCCGAAAATCAGCAGACAAACACAAACTTCAATTTCGACCAAACCATTCAGCTGAATGTAACGGGTAAGATTGGAGAAGCAATGAGTTTGGGGGTTAACTATAACACGGATGCAACATTTGATTTTGAAAACCAAATGCAGCTGAAGTGGGAAGCGTGTAACGAGGATATGATTCTTAGAAGTATTGAAGCTGGTAACGTAACGCTTCCGCTTACCGGAACGCTTATTTCAGGAAGTCAGAATCTTTTTGGTGTTAAAGCAGCCGCACAATTTGGTCGATTGACCGTGACTGGGATTTTCTCGCAGCAGAAAAGTGAAAGCAATTCCGTTACAACCCAAGGTGGTGCGCAAGTAACCGAATTTGAAGTACAGGCTGATGATTATGAAGAAAATCGTCACTTCTTTTTAGCGCAGTATTTCCGAGATAATTATGACGCGTGGTTAAGTGACCTTCCGCTAGTAAAATCGCCTATCAACATTACAAAGGTTGAGGTTTGGAAAACCAACCAAACTGGAGACAATGATGGTGGGCAGCGAAGCGTGGTGGCCTTTATGGATTTAGGCGAAACAGGCGCTAACGTCTTTAATCAAGCACTCATTAGTCCTGGTTCAGGCAATCAGCAATTGCCAAACAATAATGCCAATAACCTTTACCAACTAATGACCTCTACCTATGCGGCCGCGAGGGATATAAACAATACAGAAACGGTGTTTGCTCCATTAGCTCCGCCACCTATCAATTTCAATGGTTCTAGAGATTACGAAGCACTCACCTTAGCACAACCGTTGTCAGCAACAGAATACTCCATCAACAGGCAACTAGGTTATATCTCCATAAACGGGCAATTAGACGACAATCAAGTATTGGCCGTGGCGTTCCAATTCACCTATGGTGGGCAGGTTTTTCAAGTGGGTGAATTTTCTACTGATGGTGTTACTGGTGAGAATGCACTTTACGTAAAACTATTGCAAGCACGTGTTACCAATCCAAAGCTTCCAACTTGGGATTTGATGATGAAAAACGTGTATAACATTGGCGCTTATCAGCTATCGCGAGAAGATTTCAGGTTGGATGTAATTTATGACAACATTGAAGCAGGAACAAGAACAAACTACCTTACCGAAGGAGCAGACATTGAGGGTAAAATTCTGCTAAAAGTGTTGAACCTAGATAGGTTGAACAACAACAACGATCCGTATGCTGATGGTTTCTTCGATTTTGTTGAAGGAATTACGGTTAACAGCCAAAATGGCCGTATCTACTTTCCTGTTGTAGAGCCTTTTGGAGAACATCTGGAAAGTAAATTCAATCTTCCCGCTGAAGCCGCAATTGCCGAAAAATACGTTTTCAAGCAGCTGTATGATTCCACTAGGCAGGCCGCATTGCAATTTCCAGAACTCAATCGATTTATAATTGGCGGTGCGTATAAAGGAGAAAGCGGCAAGGTTATTTCGTTGGGCGGAATGAACATTCCCGAGGGGAGTGTGAACGTTACTGCTGGCGGACAAACCCTGATAGAGGGAACGGATTACACGGTTGACTATACACTAGGTAGAGTAACCATTTTGAATGACGGTATTATTCAGTCTGGAACTCCAATTACAGCAAACAGCGAAAGCAACTCGCTATTCAATATTCAGCAAAAAACCTTGGGCGGTGTGCACTTAGATTATGTAGTTAGCGATGACCTTGCTTTTGGCGGTACAGTCTTGAATTTGAGCGAACGGCCACTTACCCAAAAAGTAAACATGGGCGATGAGCCTATTAACAATACAATTTGGGGTGTTAACGGTAATTACCGAACGGAATCGCGTTTACTCACCAAATTGGTGGATAAGATTCCACTTATCAGTACAAAGGAAATTTCAACTATTTCTGTTTCTGGTGAGTTTGCACACTTGATTCCTGGCAACGCCAGAGCCATTACCAAAGGTGGTATTTCATACATAGATGATTTTGAAGGAAGTGTAAACTTCATTGATTTGAAAGCCCGACAAACTTGGGTTTTGGCAAGTACGCCTCAAGGTCAAACCAGTACAGATATGTTTCCTGAAGGTGCGGTTACAAACAACATTGGAAATGGTATGAACCGAGCACGTATTGCGTGGTACGTTATCGACCCATTATTCTTCAGAAACAACAACTTAACACCCGATCACTGGTCAACAGAAGACCAGTCGTTAAACTTCTCAAGATTGGTTCTTGAACAGGAGATTTTTCCTAACCGCCAGAACCTGAATCAAGGTCAGCAAACCAACTTGCCAATTTTTGATGTGGCCTTCTATCCTAATGAAAAAGGCCCTTACAATTATGATTCAGACGGAACGGACCAGGAAGGAATTAAACGTGCTGAAGGTTTAGATGCAGATGGAAACCTAAATGATCCTGAATCAAGATGGGGTGGTATTATGCGAGCCATTAATACGAGCAACTTTGAGGAAAACAATATTGAGTTCATCCAATTTTGGATGATGGATCCATTTGCGGATGACGCGCAAAACCAGCATTCTGGTGGTGACCTTTACTTCAACCTTGGTTTAGTTTCGGAAGATATTCTTAGAGATGGTAGACAGTCTTTTGAGAACGGTTATCCGAGCCCAGGTAATCCTGATCTCCCAACTGATACTACGCCTGTTGCGATTGTACCAGATTTTCAACGGATTAACAATGCCTTTGATGTAGACCCAGAAACACGTCCTTTTCAGGATATTGGTTTTGATGGGATGAACGATGAACAAGAATTGGAGCACTTCACCAATGTTTCTGGATACGTTACAAAGCTGAATGCACAGTTGGCAGGTGGTACTCTGACTCAAGCCGCCTACGATAAGTTAATTGCCGATGTCTCTTCTGACAACTTCTTATACTACAGACGTGACGAATGGGATGCACAGGAAGCCTCGGTACTGGAGCGGTACAAATACTTCAACGGTTTAGAGAACAATTCGCCAACAGCTAACCAATCTGGAACATCGTTTCAGGCATCGTCTTCTATCCTTCCAGATGTTGAGGACATTAACCGCGACAACCAAACCTTTAAAACGGAAAGCTATTTCCAGTACAAGGTTAGTATGAGAAAAGAAGACCTCGTAGTTGGTAAAAACTACATCACAGATGAGGTTGTGGGTAGCGGAACATTAGCAAACGGAAATCCAGTTACGTCCAAATGGTACCAATTTAAAATACCGGTGCGAAACCCAGATAAATCGGTTGGAGATATCCAGGATTTTCGTTCCATCCAGAACTTGAGAATGTTCTTCAAAAATTTTGAAGATTCTATTGTTACGCGTTTTGCCAGACTTGAATTAGTAAGAGGAGAATGGAGACGCTACCAGTTCTCCTTGGGCGAACCAGGAGAGGGTATTCCGGGAGACCCATCAGGTGGAGCTCCATTCGATATTTCTGTAGTAAACATCGAGGAGAACGGTGTGAAAGACCCTGTTAATTACATTCTTCCTCCAGGTATTTACCGTCAGCAAACACCTAACGGAAACACCTCTCTTAGAGAGCTGAACGAGCAATCCTTGCTTCTAAAAACATGTGGTTTAACCGATGGCGATGCACGTGCAGCATTTAAGTATTCAGGACTAGACATTCGTTCTTACAAGAAGCTGAAAATGTTTATTCATGCCGAGGCAATTGGTGATGAAATTCTGAATGATGATGACATATCGGTTTTCCTTCGTTTAGGAACAGATTTCGATAACAACTACTACGAATATGAAGTTCCGGCAATTGTAACGCCTATCGGCTCAACAGGCGAATACGAAGTTTGGCCTATTCTCAACAACATCGATCTAGAGTTTCAAGAACTCACTAGAGCAAAACAGGAACGAAACCGCCAATTAATATCAAACCCGCAGGTATCAATTACCAAACGTTTTGAAACTGAGCATGGCCCACGAAACAAGATTTACATAAAGGGTAATCCAAACTTAGCCAACATCAAGTCTATGATGATTGGGATTAGAAACCCGAAAAAAACAGGGATGAATGATGGTGATGATGGGCTTAGCAAATGTGTTGAGATTTGGGTTAACGAACTCCGTTTAACGGATTTTGATAACAAAGGTGGTTGGGCAACTTTGGGTCAGGTAAACATCAAACTGGCTGATTTCGCAAACATTTCTGCGGCAGCCAATTATTCCAAGTTTGGCTTTGGGGCTTTTGACAGCAAGCCAAGTGATAGACAAAGAGAAAATATTGCCAGCTATGACTTATCTACCACCATCGCTCTTGGTAAATTTTTCCCAACAAAATGGGGGATAAACATTCCAATGTACCTTGGTTTTTCCGAGACGTTCACCACGCCAGAATTCAACCCACTCGATCCGGATATTACCATGGCTGCCTCGTTAGAAAATCTAGCAACGGAAGGTGCGCGAGATACGCTTCGGAGAGATGCGCAAGGGTACATGAAGCGAAGAAGTATGAACTTCACTGACATCCGAAAACAGAAAACGGGTAAAGGCAAAGCCATGCCGTGGAGCGTTTCCAACCTCGCCTTTAATTATGCTTACAACCAGCAATACATGCGGGATATTAGAACCGTGTATAATGAAACACGAACGTACCGTGGTGGTATGAGTTACGATTACGCACCCTCAGGAAAGAATGTGCGGCCATTTGCCAAATTGAGTCTGGTAAACAAGATGGTGGATGCCACCAAAGAAAAACAGCAAGAAAAACATGCCGATCAAAAGGCGGTTGTTGACAGTCTGAAAAGAGCCAAAGTGAAGGGCGAGGTAATGAAGGAGGCGGAAGATAAACTAGAAAAATACGCCAAGCGAAAAGAAAACTACAAGAAATGGTCGCGGAATATGTTACGTTCTGAGTGGTGGAGACCGATAAAGGATTTCAACTTCAATTATGTTCCCGGAAGGCTAGGTTTCCGAACAGACATGGACAGGAAATACACGGAGCAGGAACTGCGAAATACAACTTCTTACGAAGGAATCATCATTGAACCTACGTATCAGAAATCGTTCCTATGGAATAGAGAGTATCACTTCAATTATGACCTGACCAAAGCGATTAAAATTCAGTTTGACGCCTTCAACTTTGCACGTGTAGATGAACCTGAAGGAGCAGTTGACCGCAAGTTTGACAATTGGGAAAATATGCGCGATTCTATTTGGGATAACGTTTTACGTGGGGGACGAACAACCAACTATAATCATTCAACAACTGTTAACTGGACGCTTCCAATTAACAAGTTTCCAATCCTGAGTTGGGTAACAGCAACTGCAGCTTATACAGGAAACTATTCATGGACAGCCGCACCGCTCGAAAGAAAGGATGATGGGAGCCTAGATCAGGCTGGTTTTGGAAACACGGTTCAAAACTCACAAAACTGGCAGATAAATGGTAATGCCAACCTCACCCAGTTGTACAATAAAGTACCGTTCCTCAAAAAGATAAATCAGAGTAGTAGACGTTCTACAAATGCAAGAAGAGCGCAAACTGCAAAACGTAATGCCAAAGGAGGAAAAGGAAACGAAGCCGAGGGAGACACCACGAAAAACGGGAACCCGAAAATCAACTTTGGAAAGAAACTTGGAGAAGGAATTGCTTCCTTCATTATGATGGTGAAATCTGTTAACGTAACGTATTCCGAAAACAACGGAACACTTTTGCCTGGTTACAACCCACAAACCGATTACGTTGGCCTTGACCAAGGCATGAATAACATGTCTGGCTTTGTACCATTCATTTTTGGCTGGCAAAGCCGCGCCTTTGATGATCTTCAAACGGGATATGACATTCGAGAAGAAGCCATCCAAGGCAGCTGGATTTCAATTGATACGTTGCAGAGTAACCCGCTTATAATGACGCAGTCAAGTTCACTAAACCTGCGTGCAACTATAGAGCCTATCAAAGGCTTTCGAATTGACCTTACGGCCACACGTACTTACACCGAAAGCGTTAGTGAATTCTTCAGATGGGATAATACTGAGCAAGCACCTGTGAGTTTCAATCCTGTAAAAAGCGGAAACTTCAGCATGTCTTACATTTCTGTAAACACCACGTTTATTAAGCAACAAGACGATAACTCTTCGCCTGTATTCGAAGCATTCAAAGAAAACAGACAGGTTATCTCGCAGCGCTTGGCAAACGATTATCCTGGCTTCCTAGCGGATGAAAATGGATTTGCAGAAGGCTACGGTGGAACGCAACAAGACGTCATCATTCCTGCATTCCTATCTGCCTATGGCGTATTTAATGTAAATCAGGTTGGAACAAACCCGTTCCCAAGAGTCCCGCTTCCAAACTGGAGAGTAAATTATGATGGATTGGGCAAAATTCCGTTTGTAAAAAAGTTTGCAAGAAACGTTACGCTTGGCCACTCCTACCGTTCCACCTATAGCGTGAGCAGTTTTACAACCAACCTGCTTTACCAAGGTGTAGAATTGTCTAACGGTGTAGAAAGTAACTTCCCAAACACCCGCGATAGCTCAGGTAATTTCATTCCAGAATTGCAAATCGGGAACATCACCATTAGCGAGCAATTTAGTCCGCTTGTTAGTTTAGATTTCAATTTTAAAAACTCGTTAACAGCTAGGTTTGAAGTAAAAACAAGCCGAACGCTCGGTTTCAATTTTGCCAATAACCAGCTAACAGAAGTTACCAGCGAAGAATACATCGTTGGCGCGGGTTACACATTTAAGAATGTTCCTTTCCCGATTAAGATTGGGAAAAACAGCAAGCGAATTAAATCTGATATGGCCGTGAGAATTGACTTCTCTATGCGAGACACCCGTACTATGATTCGCAAGATGGTTGAAGGACTCGATCAGGCAACTTCAGGCCAAAAACTCATCAGTATTAAGTTCAATGCAGATTACATTATCAATCAGAGATTCAACATCCGATTGTTCTATGATGCTGCCATTAACACACCCGTTGTTTCATCATCTTTCCCTACTGAGAATCACTCAGCAGGACTTAGTTTGAGATTTACACTAGCTGATTGATAAATCGATTACCGAAAAACATATTTTTGCCAACATTTAATCCAAACAAGCAAAATGAAGATCCCGGCAAACCTGAAATACACAAAAGAACACGAATGGATCAGCATTGATGGCGATGTTGCAACAGTTGGTATCACCGATTTTGCTCAGGGCGAACTAGGAGATATCGTTTATGTTGAGATTGAAACAGAAGGAGAATCATTAGATGCCGAAGAAGTTTTTGGAACTGTAGAAGCAGTAAAAACGGTTTCGGATTTGTTTATGCCACTAAGCGGAGAAATCACTGAATTCAACGAAGGATTAGAAGCTGACCCCGAGGCAGTAAATCGTGATCCTTACGTTGATGGTTGGATGATTAAAATTAAAATGAGCGATGCATCACAAGTAGAAAGATTGCTTTCTGCAGATGATTACAAAGAGCTAGTAGGAGGCTAACTCGTTGGCCTTTCCTAGATATTTTAGAATTGTATTGGCCGTCCTCTGGACGGCCTTTATTGTTTATGGACTGAGCTCTGAACCAAACGGAATTCCAACGTTCCCATGGTTAGAAGAACCAGGAGTTGATAAGCTCATTCATGCCATACTTTTTGCAGTAGAAGCTGCTCTTCTGGCTTTCGCTTTCCGACAATCGAAAGGGGCAAAAACATGGTTAACAATTCTCGCGTGGTGCATCATCCTAGGTGGAGGATTGGAAATTGTTCAGCATTTCTGGATTGAAGGTCGATCTGGTGATGCGGTCGATCTATTGGCAGATGCTGTTGGTGCTTTATTGGGAATTCAAGTGGTAAGGTTTATTCGGAAATAAACCGAAACTAGGCCAAACCTGTAGCCACCACCAAACAGGAAACGGAAGCGAATTTGGCTTCGTTGAGTTAGTTTCCTTCTACTTACCGGTTCAGCACATATCCTTCTGACAAATTAGATGGGCGACATATTCATAATTCACATTTTCTGCACATTTTTCATGACGGGGTTGTGTTGGTTTACTCAGTTGGTTCATTATCCATTGTTCCGGCAAATTGATTCAAAGGACTTTCCTAATTATGAAAGGAAAATGCGGTTACAGGATTCATCACCGTTCCAATCATAACGATTGAACTGGTGTCTGGATTGTTGCTCTACAGCTATTGATTTGCCGATTATTACTACTCCAACATCGTTCTCCTGATTGCAATCGGCTTGAGCACATTTATTTTACAAGTCCCTATCCATTTGAAGCTTATGCATCGGCCAATCGGCAACTGATTACAAAACTCATCAGAACAAATTGGATAAGGACTATCAGTTCGACATTGCGTACAGTAATTATAATTCTGGCACTACTTCAACTGCTCCCAGACACGATAGGTGGTCTGCCAGATTAACCTGGTCACAAGAGAATTTACTAATTTGGATGTGTCACCAGTTACATCTGAAACATGAAAAAACTTATTCTTTCCCTTATTGTCTTAGCCGGGTTAAGCGGTTGCACCGAGGTGTATTTTGAACAGCCGCAACCCGTAAATGTCAACCCAGAATCTAGTTTCCCACTCGCTTTAAGGGGTTCCTATTTAGATGAGAATAAGGATACGCTATGGATTGGTGAAAAAAATTGGAATTTGGGAGATACAGCTACACTGCTCCATTTCTCAGGGGAGCTTTCAAAAAACCAGTTGATTAAAGTGCAGAACGACACTTATTTCATGAGCCATAGATCAGAAAACTTATGGAACGTGGTAATCGCTAAGCTCGAAACCAAGAACAGATTGGTTGTGAACAGGATAAACGGTGATGAATTAAAAATAATCGAACACCTCAAGGAAATTACGAAGGTTAAGGAAATAAAGAATGATGATGGAGAAATTGACCATTACATCATCAACCCTTCTGACAAAGAACTTGCTGAAATTCTACGAAAAGGCGTTTTCTCTAAAGCGGCAATTTTTAAACGAATTACCAACTAGGTCAACGGCTACTTGTCTTCAATTGAATTTGATTTGATTTACAACAAGGTGCTTAAATCCCTTTTAACCATTCCCTTGGCACCGAACTCTTTACCTTTATCCGTTGTTCTATAATCGAAGGGTAAGATGCGATTTGCTATAGCGCTTATTTCCCTAATCGTTTCAACTTCAGTTTTTACTACTGGTGTTTTCGGGCAAAGTGGCAAATCATTAAATCAAGGAGAGAAAATGAAAATTGAAGTTTGGAGTGATGTTGTTTGCCCGTTCTGTTATATCGGCAAGAAGAAGTTTGAAACCGCGCTGGCCGATTTTGAAGAACGAAATAACGTTGAGTTTGTGTGGAAGAGTTTTCAGCTTAACCCAAACGTGAAAACCAACCTCGACATTTCGTTGTACGAGCACTTAGCTGAAAGCAAAGGCATTTCGGTTGATCAGGCTAAAGAAATGGGCGGACATGCGGCTCAAATGGCTAGCTCTGTTGGTCTTACAATGGATTTCGACAAGTCAGTTGTAGCTAACTCATTCAATTCGCATCGTTTAATTCACTTTGCAAAAGAAAAAGGTTTGCAGCAAGAAATGAAGGAGCGACTTTTCAAAGCATACTTCAGCGAAGGGAAAAATATTGATGATATAGAAATACTCATCAGCCTTGGAAAGGAAATCGGGTTGAACTCAAAAGAACTAAAAGCTGTACTTGAAAGCAATAAGTATGCGGATGCCGTACAGGAAGACGTTCAAGAATCTCAGCAATTGGGAGTTACAGGTGTTCCGTTTTTCGTGTTTGATAGAAAGTATGCCGTTTCTGGA
>Ga0222650_1000311_pt1 | contig 40713 bp, 38 predicted proteins | sample AntAcemetagen367_FD_179820 | JGI IMG/M metagenome (GOLD analysis project Ga0222650, IMG submission 179820) | Saline water microbial communities from Ace Lake, Antarctica - #367 | ecosystem: Environmental > Aquatic > Non-marine Saline and Alkaline > Saline | place: Antarctica: Ace Lake... | reverse complement strand
CTGGTTTCTGGTCATTGGACCTTCGACAACGCCCCTTCATCAATACGACTACCTTCTTCAAGGGACCCCTGACAAAATCTGGCTCGTCGACCACTTCGGTGATCGCCAGCTCCTTGAACAGGGTCTCGGCCTCGCCCAAAATTCCGTTTTCGAAGTCACCGGATACACCGACGTGACCGTCTCCGCCGGTTTCACTGGAATGGAATTCATCCGCATCGAGAGTGTCGTGACGCCCCTCGCGAGCGACACTGATACGAATGGAAATCTCCTCGATGACGGTTGGGAAAATGTCTTCTTCGGAGATTTAGGCGTCGTAGGTCCCTTTGACTCCCACTCGGTCACGGGACATTCCTACCTCCAATACCACCTCAGCGGTGCCGATCCACGCTCGGGATCTCTCGCCTCGCCCATCCTGATTCTCATGCCGACTCAGATTTCCTTCGAATGGATTCCTGCCGCCACGGCCTACGACATGCACTTCATCTTCCCGGTCGAATTCCAAGACCGCTTCGACTTCACGCTCCAATCTTCCAGCACCTTGACGGCATTCCTCGGACCCGCCAACGTGGGCCCCCTCGTCGAAGTCTCGCCCGGCAATTATCGCTTCAGAATCCAAATTGCGGAATCCAACCTCGATACCAACTTCTTTAGAATTGGGATCTCGTTGACGGACTAAGACGCCATCGTCAACCGGTCGTGAAACGCCACACTTGAGACCGAGAAGCTGCCAATCGTACGTGAAAAGAAGCGGTGAAAGTGGCGTAAGAGAGATACCGCAATCCCTTGTTCGGGAGTTCCTCCGAAGACACGCCGACTCAAGCAAGTGGCATCATAGCAGAAAACGACCATGACAGGAAAAACCAGACGAGAATTGATCAAGAAGTCCGCCGCCGCAGTCGGAGTCGCCCTGGGAGTTGGGATGTCCGCGCACGGTGACACCATGAGCTATCGCCATTTCAAGGTCATCGCAAAGGACGGCCGGATCATCGCAACCGAACCAATTCCCCCGGAGAAAATCCCGGCCTGGGCCCGGAAGGTGTCACAGGACACCCATGACTGGTCGCGCGGGCCGGACCGGACGAAGCCGTTTTTCAAAACTCCGATCCCTTTCGTTCTCCCACCTTCGGAGAAAGGCGAACCCTTCTACGCCCACAACCATCAACCCTCCATCAGCTGGTGCCCTAACGGTGACCTGCTCGCAATCTGGTATTCCACGGGTAAGGAACAGGGCACGGAACTCACCGTCCTAGCAAGCCGCCTGCGAGCAGATCGTGATGGATGGGACCCGTCCAGTGAATACTTTAAGGCCCCGAACCGGAACATGCACGGTTCCAGCCTTCTTCATGACGGGAAAGGCATAATTCACCACTTCAACGGCATGGCTCCCGACGGTGGCAAAGGCTGGTCCAAGCTCGCCTTATTGATGCGCAGCAGTCAGGACAACGGAGTCACCTGGACGCCGCCGCGCGTAATTGGCGCGAAGTTGACCGGTCGTCACCAAGTGATTTCCGGGACCCTAATGACAAGTGAGGGCGTCCTGATTCAGAACTGCGATGCCGTTCCTGGCGGAAGCGGCGGGACGGCGTTGCACCTTAGCGATGACGGCGGCAGGACTTGGCGCGATCCCGGGGCAGGCAAGCCGAAACCTGAATTCGTCGAGGGAGGCCTGGGTCAAGGAACGATTGCCGGCATCCACGCCAAGGTGGCGGAGCTGGGTGATGGGCGGCTCTTGGCATTCGGTCGGGGCGACAGCATCAACGGCCGTATGCCGATGAGCGTCTCTTCCGACCTCGGCAAGACGTGGACCTATCATGCCAGCCCCTTCCCACCGATCGATGGCGGGCAGCGCTTGGTCTTGAAGCGACTCCAGGAAGAAGCTCTGCTTTTAGTGTCATTCACTTCCGGCAATCGAAGCGTCCCTGAATCCAAGGGCATGACTTTCATGAACCAGGAAGGCCAGGAATTCACCGGCCACGGTCTATTCGCGGCAGTCTCATTCGACGACGGCGAAACATGGCCTCTCCGCAAGCTTCTGACCCCCGGGGAAGGAAAGTTCAATGGTGGCGCGTGGACTCAGGATTTCACGGCCACCCCAACCCGGGCGGAACATGCCGGCTACTTGGCGGCAACGCAGACTCCCGACGGAGTGATTCATCTTATCAGCAGCCGACTGCACTATCGCTTCAACCTAGCTTGGCTCAAACAGTCAAAACCGCTCCGATAGAGGCATGCCAGACGGCTCACCGGGGAGACCAGTGAGTCACGTCAGAGCTCCTTAATAAAATGCTGAATCGCGCCCGCCTCCAAAGAGCGGGCCGTCCCGGTCTTTGACGCGAGAAAAATTCCCAGGACCCTTCCCCGCTGATCAACGATGGGCGCTCCCCGCTGACCCTGACTCCCATCAAGAGCGAGACGGGAAGTCGGCTGGCGATTCCATTCATCCATCGCAACCATCACCGTCCCGGATGCGGCCGACGGGATGTTCTGCGCGCTCTCGGTAAAACCAAAAAGAATCACGTCGAGTCCCGGCTTCAAATCGGCCCGATCTCCCACGGGGAGAATCTCGTGTCCTTTGTAAGCAATTTTCAGGGCGGCAACATCGTGCCCGCTCGAAAAGCCCAAAACCTTTGCCGGGAACTTGCGACCGTCTTCCAAAACCACTGTGAGAGGGTGAGGATCCCCGTCCTTGTCAAGAAGACCAAGTTTACACGTCACCAGAAATCCTCCCTGCCGGAAAAAGAAACCCGTTTGATGCCCTCCCGGAGTGAGCACCCGAACACACGCCGGTGCGGTATGACGCTCCAAAGCAGCAACCCCCAGAACCTGGTACGATGCCGCAGTCAGAACCGGGTTCGCCTTCGCAAGCTCTGCAGCCCGGTCCTCTTCTCCCAGCCTTTCCCAAAGATTGATTGCCGATCCCGGGTATCCCTCTTCCGCGAGGCGCCCCGCCATCTTGGCCCCCATTCGAAACCGCCCCAAGTGACTCCCAGCGAGGCGATAAAAATCATAGGCCAACTCAAGATTGCCCGCGTCTGAAGCATGGGATGCCAAGGTCAGCCACTGCTCCTTCCCGACGACATGCTCTCTCAAAAATTGGATCCGGGCCCGATCGTAGGTCAGCGGTGGCCGATTCACCCACGGGGTTCTTTCCACGATTGCCGCCAAGAGCTCAGCGAGACTTAAGAGTGCTTTCTCCTCTTTTGAGAAACGTAAATCACCGAGCATCTTCTCAAAGTCCTTCACCTCCTCCAGCCACTCCTTGGAGAGTTCTTCCTGAGCCCAAAAGGACTTTTTCCTCAGGACCTTGGCATCATGAAACGCCTCCGAAGCCGCCAATTTATTAATCCGACCATGGATGTTCGGCTTGAGCCATTGACGCCCATTCTTCTCGAATTGCTTCGCATTCGCCTCCCCCCCGTCCGCTTCTTTTTTCCCCTCAAGCATCTTATGCTCCTTGGTGAAAATCCGCTTGATACTTCGGTGAACCTTCTTCGCCAAAGTCACGGTCCGGGCATCGCCCCCGACAATCATCCGGTCCAGCTCATTGAGGACCTCTTTAGCAGTCTCAATCTTCGGTTCCTTAAGCTTCGCCACCACGTCACCGAGTTCCGAGCCAGTCAGGCCGGAAACAGTCAGGAGGGTCAGGAGGAATAAACGGACGAATATCATTTTGGCAACTTCATAGATGTGCACTCAAATTCAAGAGATTTCAAGGTTAGGAATATCTCTTGAGATGCCCCGCTTTTCGCGCTTGCCCATTGCCTGCCCTCGGCGCACAACCTAGCCTGATGTCTGGAATCACTAAAGTCGCGATCATCGGAGCCAGCGGATACACCGGCCTGGAGCTTCTCCGCCTCATTTTCTGCCACCCAAATGCCGAGGTCGTCGCCATCACCTCGCGTGCCCATGCCGGGAAAAAAGTAACCGAGGTCTTCCCTCGCTTCGAAGGACATCCCGGGACCGAAATCCGCTTTATCGAGCCCGACATGGAAACCGTCGCGGAGACCGGTGCCCAGGTCGCCTTCCTCGCCCTCCCCCACGGAGCGGCCGCACCCTTCGCCAAGGAACTTCTCAACCTCGGCATCAAGGTCATCGACCTCAGCGCTGATTTTCGACTCGATGACGCTGCCGTTTATGCCGACTTCTACGACCAACCCCACCCCGCTCCCGAGCTCCTCTGCGAGGCCGTCTTTGGCCTTCCCGAGATTTACGAATCTGAAATCAAAGCCGCCCGCCTCGTCGCTTCCCCCGGGTGCTATCCCACCTCCATCATGCTCCCCTTGATCCCGCTGCTAGCCGAAGGGCTCATCGACCACCATACGATCACGGTCTCCGCCATGAGTGGTGCGAGTGGCGCGGGGCGCAAAGCAGACCTGTCCCTCATCTTCGCCGAGGTCAACGAAAGCGTCCGCTCCTATGGACTGCCCCGCCACCGCCACCTCTCTGAGATTGAGCAGGAACTAGGCAAAGCCGCAGGAGAGAAAGTCACCATCTCATTCGTGCCACACCTCATTCCAGTCACCGCCGGAATCTGCACCACCACCTTTGCCAAACTCACCGGTGATTTCGCCAAAATCGGAGAGGCCTTGGAGCACGCTTACGCCAAGGCTCCCTTCGTCCGACTGCGAGGCGCAGGCGTTTCCCCGGACACCAAGCACGTCACCGGCACCAACTTCGTCGACATCGGCTGGCACCACGATTCACGCACCAACCGCCTCATTCTACAGAGCACCGAGGACAACCTTGGCAAGGGAGCTGCTGGTCAAGCGGTTCAGAGTTTTAACCTCATGGTGGGAAATAACCCAACTGACGGGTTGCAAAACCTCTAACTCCTCTCACTCTCACCCTCCCAATGGATCTTCCTTACACCAGAATCAAAGGCGGCGTGTGCGCCGCGAAGGGCTTTCTGGGGAACGCTGTTTCTTGTGGGATCAAAAACCCTGACTCCGACCGCCTCGACCTCTGCCTCATCTACTCGGAGCGCGCCTGCCAAAGCGCCGGAATGTTTACCCAAAACAGGGTGAAGGCCGCACCCGTTCGGGTCTCCCAAAGTCACCTCCGGGCCGAGGACGCCAGAGCGATTATCACCAACAGCGGAAACGCCAACGCCTGCACCGGGCCTATCGGAATGCAGGATGCCAAGAATATGGCCAAGGAGACGGCCCGGCTTCTTAAATTGCGCCAACGCGAAGTCGTCGTGTGCTCAACCGGTGTCATCGGTCTTCCCATGCCGATGATGCGCATTGAACCGCACTACCAAGCTTTGATCGATGGACTTGATCCCAAAAAAGGCCCGGATGTCGCCAAGGCCATCATCACTAGCGACACGCACGAGAAGGAATTTGCGATCTCCGTGAAACTCGGAGGGAAGCGCATCCGCATTGGCGGCTGCGCAAAAGGAGCCGGCATGATCAATCCCAACATGGCCACCATGCTCTGCTACGTCACCACCGACGCTGACATTAGCAAGAAATGCCTCAAGAAAGCCATCGAGGAATCGGTCGAAAATACCTTCAATCGCATCACGATTGACGGGGACACCTCGACCAATGACTCCGTCATTCTCATGGCCAACGGAGCCGCCGAAAACAAGACGATCCGCCGGGGAACCAAGGATTGTCAAAATTTCAGTCACGCCCTTCAATTCGTGATGAACAAACTGGCGAAAGCGATCGTCCGCGATGGCGAGCGCGTCACCAAATTTGTCACCGTCGAGGTCAAGGGAGCACGGAATCACTCCGATGCCAAAAAGGTGGCTCAGGCGGTCGCCAATTCCTCCCTCGTCAAAGCCTCTTGGAATGGCGAAGACCCAAACTGGGGCCGCATCATCCATGCCGTTGGCTACTCCGGCGCCAGCATCCGAGAGGAACTCATCGATATTTACTACGACACCAAGCGGGCCTGCGAAGGCGGCCTCCAAAGTAAAACCAACCCTGAAGTCCTCCGGAACATCGTCAATAAACCCGAATTTAAGATCACCATCGATCTCGGCATCGGCGAGGCCACCCACCGGATCTACGCATCCGATCTCTCACCGGAATACGTCGAATTTAACCGCTCCGAATACGCCTACTGGAAGCAGGCCAAACGCGACGGCCTCCTCTAGGCGAGATCTAGAGCCCGGGCCAGAGCGCCGATAATCACCTCGCCTTCCTCGATTCCTACCGACAAGCGCAAGAGGTTTGGCGAAACTCCGCAGGCCTCCGCCCAATCGAGTTCGAAGTAATGAGCAAGCATGGTGTAGGGACTCGCGAGAGTAAACTCCGTCCCCAGGCTCGGCCCCTTGCAAAGCTCCAAGGCATCGTAAACTTTCGGCATCTTCCGAGGCTGCTTCAGGGTAAACGAAACCAGCCCGCCGTAGCCGCCATTTTCACGTCGAATAAGGCGATATTCGTGCGGGGTATTATACTTGGGATACCAAACGCGCCCCACCGCTGGATGCTCGTGAAGATAATCTGCCACCAAGCTTCCGTTCTCATTGGAACGTTCAACCCGATGACGGTAGCTCTTCATATTTGAAATCAGCACCCGGCAATCTCCGGTGTAAAGCCGCGAACCGCCGTTCGTGTCCTCGCTCAGGAAAGAACGAAACTCCTTCGCCCACGGTGAATTCTCATTCAAGGTGATCATCCCCGCCATGACATCCCCCACTCCGGAAATCCACTTCGTCAAGCTTGTCGTCACCAGATCAGCGTAAGGAAGCACCTCCAGATTGATCGAAGTCGCCACCGTATCATCCACCACCAGAGGAACCCCCCCTTGTCGGCAGGCCTCTGAGATCCGGGGAAGATTCACCGTTCTCAGGAGAGGATTACTCGGGACCTCACAAAAGACCGCCGCAAATTCCCCCTCTTGAATGCGCCGCACTGCCGCATCGAGATCCTCGCCATCCGCATCGTAAAGAAACACCACACCATTCCCAAAACGCTCCTGCATCTTGAGCGCATCGACATAGGGAAATTCCAACTGCAAGGTCTTCTTGCTTGGGAAGAGGCTCATCACCGACCGATAGGCCGCATAAATCCCTGCCATCCCGCTCTCGTAGATAAAGTGGTCATCCAACGCCGCCCCGGAATACTCCGCAAGCTGCTGCTTCAAAATCACCGTCGATCCCCCTTCCGGTTCGCGCTCGTTCAAATGGTCCTCCGCTTGCCGACTACTAATAATCTCGCCCGTGAAGCGCCAATATTCCATCGCCAGCCCGATCGCAGTCTCCGGGACAATCAGGGCCTGCATCCCGTCATCATAACTGGCAATCCGCGTCGCCACCGCCAGCTTCCGCTCCACGTAGCGTTGCGCTCCTTGGGCAGCCCGCTTGTGCGGAAAAACAATGGCCCGCTTGCCGGTCTCCGCGATCTCCTCGGTCGCCTTCGCAAAGAGCCGCTTTACCAAGGGATGCAGAAAAAAGCGGGGATATCCCGCCTCCAACTTTTTCATGACACGGTCCCGCCCCTCCTCATAGCCGATCACCGAATCCCACGTCGGTAGCGAAACCGCACAGGCATGAGTCGAATCAGGCATGGGCCGCCCCATCGACCTGACATTAAAAAGAGGTTGTTTGAGGAGGTCCCGCACGAAACTGATTTTGACTGCTCGGCGACGATTTCGCAAGTCCGGCTTTTCTCGAAGCTCAACTCCCCCCTTCTCGAGCACGTCGCACGCAAGCCTCCGCACAATTGCGTTGACACCCTAGGAGGCTCTCCCTAGCTTGCGCGTCCCTTAAAGCCCATCGGATTCACCGCTGGGCCCAACGGAACCCAGAAAAACAATGAAAACGTTTTCAGCAAAACCAGCTGACGTCGAGCGTACTTGGCACATCATTGATGCCAAGGACCAGATCGTCGGAAAAGTCGCCGTGCAGGCTGCCTGCCTCCTTCGCGGGAAGCATAAGGCCATCTTCACGCCTCACATCGATACCGGTGACTTCGTCGTCATCATCAACGCCGAGCACGCCCGCTTCACCGGGAGCAAGGAACAGCACAAGATCTACGCACGTCACTCCGGTTACGTCGGTGGTCAGACTATCGAAACTCCTTCCAAAGTGCGCCAGCGCCGTCCCGAACTCATCCTCGAGTGGGCCGTCAAAGGCATGGTCCCCAAAAGCAAGCTTGGGGCCGCCCAGATGAAGAAGCTCAAGGTCTACGCAGGTGAAACCCACCCGCATGAAGCTCAGGACCCTAAGCCCGTCTCTCTCTAAATTCATACTCATTACCAAATTACCATGAGCGAAACTTTTACCGCAACCGGACGTCGCAAGAAGGCCGTTGCCCGCGTCTGGATCACTGCCGGAACCGGAGAAATCACGATCAATAACGACCCGTTCGAAGAGGTCCTGACCACCCTGACTCTTCAGGGAACGCTTCTCGAGCCTCTCGAAATCACGAGTCTAAAGAATAAGTTCAACGTCAAAGCGTCCTCCCATGGAGGCGGCATGAACGGACAGGCCGATGCCATCAAGCTCGCGATCTCCCGCGCGCTGATTCAGCACGACCCCGAACTTCGTCCCGTGCTGAAGGCCGCTGGTCTTCTCCGCCGTGACCCACGTGCTCGTGAGCGCAAAAAGCCCGGCCAGCCCGGAGCCCGCAAACGCTTCCAGTTCTCCAAGCGCTAATCCGCCCAAAAGAACCTTCCTTTCAAAAAGCCGCCTCCCTCGGGAGGCGGCTTTTTTAGGATCACGAAGTTCTCCAGAGCGTCGCGAACCATCATCTGCAAATCGTCCCCTAAGAGTCTCTTCGGCTCCGCAACTCTGCGTCAACCCTTTGAGCACCTCCGTTGCTCACTCTCCCCCCTTCGCCGCCTTGATCGTGTTCTTCATCAACATCGCAATCGTCATGGGCCCCACTCCACCCGGCACCGGCGTGACCGCCCCTGCTTTCTCCAAAACCTCGTCAAAAGCAACATCCCCGCAGAGTCGATAGCCCCGCTTGGCCGAGGCCTCCTCCACCCGGTTAATTCCCACATCGATAATCGTAGCTCCTTCCTTCACAAAATCCGCTCCAATAAACTCCGCAATGCCTACCGCAGCTACGATAATGTCGGCCCGACGACACACCGCTGCCAAATCCTTGGTCCGCGAATGCGCCACCGTTACGGTGGCATCACTCCCGCGAGCCATTAACAAAAGTGCCATGGGTTTCCCCACAATCATACTCCGTCCCACCACAACCGCTTCTGCGCCCGCAGTCTCAACTCCCGCCGCTTTCAAAAGTCGCAAACAGCCCGCCGGCGTGCAAGGCACAAAACCAGACGAATCCTCCAATGCCAGCTTCGCAACGTTCTCAGGGTGAAAGCCATCGACATCCTTCGCCGGATCAATCGCACGCACAATTTCCTCCTCATTAATCTGGGGCGGCGGCGGCGACTGCACCAAAATCCCATGAATCGCCGGGTCGGCATTGAGCCGTCGCACCGTCTCCAAAACCTCCTTCTGGGTCGCCTCCTTCGAGAGCACGATCTTCTCGGAATAAATCCCCAGCTCCGCACACTTGCGCACCTTTGAATTCACATAAATCCGGCTCGCCGGATCCTCCCCCACCAAAACAACCGCTAATCCCGGCGTGATTCCGGATTTCTTGAGTTCCGCAATTTCCACCACACATTCAGCGAGGACTTCCTCCGCCACTTTTTTCCCGTCAATGATCGTTGCCATGATTTTCTTCAAAGTCTGTGATACCTTTTAACAAGGATTTCTCAAGCCTAAGCCGCTCTTTCTCGAAACCTTCCGCATCCAGTTCGCGCGGAACTGAGATCGGCTCCCTGAGAGTAATTCTCACCTTACTGAAAGGCTTCGGAATCCGAAAGCGATCCCACGTCTTGAGCGTCCAACACGAAAGATACTCGATATGCATCGGCACCATTAAGAGTCCCGTGGTTTGGGCAATCTTCACCACTCCCGGCTGCAGATGATACCGTGGTCCCCGGGGACCGTCCGGGGTGAAGACCAGATCCTTCCCCGCCTTGGCCGCCCGCCGCAGGGCCACAATTGCCGCTGCTCCCCGACGACTACTCGAACCATGCACCGCCCCCACCTTGAAAACCTTCACCGCCGAGGCCAAAATCACCCCGTCCTTACTCGCACTCGTCAAAACAACAGCCTCACGCCTCGGATACATCTTCCGCCACAAGTAAGGCGACGCCAAAATCTGATTGTGCCACAGGACATGGATGATGGGGCTGGCATACCCATTCAGCGTCTCGACGTCCCCGATCACCTCGCGCCGCAGCGTCACCCCGAGCAAGCGGATCAGCCACCCCCCCAGCGTCCCGCTCGCACGAGCCTTCCATGAGGTTCGAATTTCATTTTGAGAAGACACGACCTAAGAAATTCTATTCGTGCCACTTTCGCAAGACCTTGCCAGATTTTTCCAGTCAGATGGGACAAGCTCGCACCAGAGATTACCCCAAAGTATCGCACCCTGTAAACTGCCACCATGAATCGACAAAAAGCTCTCCCTCTTTTGGCAGGCCTATTTGCCCCCACCGGCCGTTCCCACGCCTGCCTCTGGGAGCGCGATACCCCCAAAAGACGAACTTGCCCGCAATCCGGAACCCCTCGACCTCATTCTGGGGCAATTCCCGCACCACGGAGAGATCTACAAGCAAACCTGAAGGTCCCATGGGCTTGGGCGACTGGTATCTCAAAGCCCTGCCATGGCGGACCAAGTTTGAGAAGGCCAGCGAGAAAAATCCACCAAAGTTCAACGTTCTCGATCTGCCTTATCTCGCAAATTCCAGCGGAAAACACCACGGGAGCGAGCTCTGATTTCAGACCAAAGAGCAAGATGAGACCTGCGCGCAGCACCACAAAATGGTCCGTCCCGACCAAAGCTTTCCCGATGGAATTACCGCCCTCGGTAATCACCTCAGTCATCAAGGTCATTTGACCCTTGCTTTTCTCGCTGCCACCCGAGCGATGATTCTCGGTCGCCAAAACCCTGTCGAAATCAGCCGAAGGCGGCGCACCTACCTTACGCATGCTAAATACCACCTCGGCGAAAAGAGAATCCGCAGTGTCCAAGGCTTGGACTAATGACGGGAAGGCCCAAGCGCTCAATCCCCAAAAAAGAACACTGGAATATACGCCACTCCGAACCTATCGTCCTGATCAAAGCCATGATCACCGTCACTGAAAAAGCTGCCAGCGAACTCGCCCTTCTTCTCGCCTCCAAGGATGCGCCCGGGGGCTCCGGACTGCGCCTCGGCGTGGAACGCGGCGGCTGCGCCGGCCTCGCCTACACCATGCGCATCGGCGTGCCCGAGGAAGGCGATAAAATCATCGACCTCAACGGGACCCACTTCATCGTGGCCCACGACTCCTTCGACTTCCTCGAAGGCTGCACCGTCGACTTTGCCGACGAACTCTCCGACCGCGGATTCAAGATTTTCAATCCCAACGCTTCACGCTCATGCGGTTGCGGAACTTCTTTTGAACCGACAGAAGAAGGCAAAAAGCCGGAATATGACCCTGCCCTCGACGGGACAAACTGCAAGTAGTCCCACCGCAATGCCTCGCTACGACGTTGATGATCGCCCCAGAAAGCGACCTCCACTTTTTTGGTGGCTTCTTGCCAATATCCTCGCGATCGCCTTCGCCATCTCCTCCTGGGTCGTTTGCCTCAACCTTTTTCGCGACCCCACCAATCCCACCAGCTACAAGCTCATGCTCAAAGTGGGACGTCTTGATCCGCCCATGGCATACACTGCAACGAATGCCCCGGACTCCCAACAAGATAGCACTCCTGAAGAACTTCTGACCCAGTTTGAAAGCTACACGAAGTCTGATCGCGAGGCTCTCAACAGCGAACTTAAAAGAGCCTACCTCACCAATTTTACGAAACCGAAATATCACACTTACGTGACCGGTGAGTTCCGTATTATCGGCATAAAGTCCCTGACCGAAAACGACTTCCTCAGCCCGGGGCTCGTCGTAAAAGCCCAGGCCCTCGTCCGCCCTGATGCGGTGTCCGATCCGCTCCCTTACCCCGTCTTTATCGAGTGTCTCTTCCCTAGCAAAGACACCACCTTTGAAAGTTTTTCGGTGGGAAACACCTTAATGCTAGAAAAACAGCGGGACCGTGCCGCTATTCTTAATGTTGCCACCACTGATTTTGAAGACCGCCCATCCGTTTTTGTCACCTTGGTATCCTTGGCCGCCGTCAAACACATCACCGCAAGCGGGGCGACCTTTCAAATCACCCCTCCCGCGATGGCCAATCCGGAAGCGACTCTTCCGTCCTACCCTTAACTCAATTCCAAAATGACTTGGAGCTCCCACCACCGCCAATCGCGCTGGGCCGGATGGTCACGCTTCCTCAAACGCGTCTGGGAATTTTCCTGGAAAGGCGGCTTAACCCTTCTGGTCCCCCTCCTTTTGGTGATCGGATGGTATGCCTACCAAGCCAGCAAGTTCGACTTGGTTGAAGTTGCCCAGATGCCGGAACGTACCGTCTTAATCGACCGCGAAGGAGTCGAATTTGGCACCATTCATGGCGCCAATCGCCGCCTCGTCGAGTATGACGAAATCCCTGAGTTTCTAAAAAAGAGCCTCTTCGCGCGTGAAGACTCACGCTTTCTCGATCACCAAGGGGTCGATTTCCTCGGCCTCGCCCGTGCCACCCTGCGTAACCTGAAGGATCTTGATTTCACCCAAGGAGCCTCCACCCTCTCTATGCAGCTGGCGAGGAATACCTTCGACCTTCGCAAGAAGAAATCGCTCAACCGAAAATTCCTCGAAATCGCTCTCACCTATCGCGTGGAGGCCAAGTTCAGCAAAGATGATATTCTCACCCACTACCTGAACCGCATCTATTTTGGATCCGGTTGCAACGGAATTGAGGAAGCGGCGCTGAGCTACTTTGGCCACCCCACCTCCGAACTCTCCAAAGGTCAATCCGCCCTTTTGGTTGGGATCATCCGAGCTCCTCATGCCTGTAGCCCCCGGCGGAATCTCGAAGGAGCGATCCGCCAACGCGACGAAGTCCTCGCCCGGCTTGTTACGACCAAGGAACTCACCCAAAAGGAGGCCGATGCCATCATGGCCCAGCCCCTCGAACTTCGCGACCCCGACGCCGGGCAAATTGAAACAAGCCACGGCACCCGCGTCCTCCGCCGCCCCCTTGAGGTTGTCCTCAACGAAGCCCAGATCACCACTGGAGGCCTCCGCGTCATCACCTCATTCGACTTCACTCTCCAGCAAAGCCTCGAAAAGCTCGTCCACGAAGCGGCCATTCCCGACGATTGCCAAATGGCCGCCCTGGCCCTCGATCCCCGCAATGGCGATATCCTCGGCGTCGTCGGTTGCCGGGAGGAAAAACCCACCGGCTTCAACCGCGCGCTCGACTCCCATCGCGATCTTGGGCCAAACATGATCGCCCCCTTGATCGGCACCATCGCCCTCGAACGCGGCCATCTTCCCATCGAAGGAAATCCCGTCTCGACCGGACGCCAACTCCAGGAACAAGATGCCATTCAGCTCCTGAAAAGATTCGGGTTTGAAGGCACCTTGGGCCGCGGAGATGACCTCTATCGCGGCACCCTCAGCGCCTCCCTCCTCGAACTCGCGACCGCTTACGCCACCATCTTGCAGAGCGGCTCCCGGCCCGCCCCGGTCTTCGTTCGCGAACTTATCCAGAATGAGAAATCACTCTTCCGACGCCCTCCGGCCTTCTTCCCCGCTTTCGACGAACACTCGCGCCTTGAAAAGATTCCCCGCCAACTCAGCGGCCCCTCACTTTCAAAATGCGACTACTGGGCCGCCGCACTTTCGCCCGAAAAAGTCATCGTCGTCTGGATCGGCTTCGATCAACCACGCATCCTAGGCTTAAAGGAAAGCTCCATCCGGAAACTCGAACAAAACCTCGATGCCCTCCTCCGCTAAATTTTCCCCAGCAACTGGCTCCGGGTACAATCCACAAAAAACTGTCTCAAAGCCCGTCGACCGAGCAAAAGCGGGCATTTCATCGAAGCCCGACAAGTCAGGCTTACCAGTAAAACGTGCTCCTGATCATCGAGAGTCTCTGCGACGATCTCGACAAAGTACCGTTTCGAAGGAATCCCGTTCGAACTCTTGACCCGCTTCACGAAAATCACCGGAGCCTCACATGCCAAATCATCGATTGTCTTAAAGCGGACCCACTCCGAACCGCCTTTTGCAAAAGGCTCAATCTCGGTTGCATGAAGGGACGAAGTTCGTGCTCCACTATCAATCTTACCACGCACCCAATCCACCCCATATTCCGGGATACTGAACCACTCGCGTCTTCCAATGATGGGCCTCTTCATGAAAATTCTTCCCGTCACTATTTTAACAAAGTCTTCGCCATCTCACGCGCCTGGCTTCCTCCGCCACCCAGCATTCTCACCAACTCATCAAGACGTGCCTCTCCCGTCACCTCGGTCAGCGAGGAGATGGAACGACCACCTTCCACCCGTTTCTCCACCAAGAAATGCTGGTGCGCCACCGCCGCCACCTGCGGGAAGTGCGTGATCGCCACCACTTGATGGCGCTCTCCAAGGCTCGCCATTTTTTCACCCACCGCCCGCGCGATCTCGCCACCGACATTGGCATCAATCTCATCGAAAACCATCAACGGCGTGGAGTCCTGATCGGCGAGGGCATTCTTTACCGCAAGCATCACTCGCGAAATTTCACCGCTCGAAGCCACCTGCCTCAATGGCTTCAGAGGCTCACCCGGATTTGGACCAAAGAGATACTCGACATCCTCGAGCCCGTTCGCGCCCGGTTCCTCCCGTGTCTTAAGCTGCACTTCAAATTCAGCCTGCTTGAACCCCAGATCCACCAAGTGCCCTCGCACCTCCCCAGCCAACGCAGGGGCATTCTTCTTCCGCTTCGAGCTCATTTTGCGCGCTGCCGCACGGACCTTCGTTAAAGCGCCATCCACCTCCTGCTTCAACCGCCCCAGATACTCCTCCCGATTGTCCGACCCCTCCAACCGCAGCCTGGCCTCCTCGGCATGCTCAAGCGCATCTTGCAAAGTCGGCCCGTATTTCCTCTTCAATGTCTCCACCAAATTAAAGCGCTCCTCAACCTCCCGTGCCTCGGACGGGTCGATTTCAAGCTCATCAAGATAGTCAACCACGCTCCGCTCCAATTCCTGCATCTGCACTGCCGCACTCTCCACCTCACCCGCCCAATCAGCCACCGCCGGATCAATCCGGCTCAACTCGGAAGTCACCCGCTGGAGATCTTCCAATCCCGGCGCCACCGTTTCACTGATCAAATTTACGGCCTTTCCCGCCAACTCTCCCAGGCGACTGGCATTACTCGTTCTCCGATATCGTTCCTCGAGTTCCTCCTCTTCCCCTGCTTTTATTTCGGCCGAATCAATCTCCTCCACCTGGAATCTCAGGAGTTCCTTTTCCTGATCGCCGATCTCGCGCTGCGAGCGTGCCGTCTCGTATTCCTCGCTCGCCTCCCGCCAAGTCGCCCATTTTTCCCGATAAACCGTCAGGTCTTTTCCCGCGACACTGTAGGCATCCAGCAGAGCGAGTTGCCGCTCTGGCGAGAGAAGCGATTGATGGTCATGAGGCCCGTGCAAGTCGACCAAATGCTGACCGATTCGCTTCAAAACCCCCAAGGTCGCCGCCCCGTTATTGACGAACTGTTTGTTCGATGTCGTCCCCACCACTCTTCGGATGATGAGTTCGTTTTCATCACATGGATCAAGCCCCATCTCATCCAAAATGGCATCGATAGCCGAAGAATCAGCCAACTGAAAAATTGCTTCTACAGTGCACCGATCCTCTCCCGTCCGGATCAAGCCCTTACCGGCCCGCTCCCCAAGAATCAGCTTCAAGGCACCCACGATCACCGACTTGCCGGCACCCGTTTCCCCGGTCACACCCACCAGTCCGCCTCCAAGCTCCCATTCAAGTCGTTCCACGAGGGCCAGGTTTCGGATCTTCAGAAGGGTAAGCATTCAGTTTTGCGGTGACCTCTTGATTATGCAACTCTTCCACCGCGATGCAATGATGACTGACGCCGGAACACAAACACGCTTCCTTTTTCTCGGAACCTCCACCTCTGTCGGAGTCCCCGTGATCGGATGTTCCTGCCCGGTCTGCACCTCAGACGACCCGCGCGACGACCGCTCACGCGCCTCCATCTTTCTCGATGGCCCATGGGGCAAGCTCCTCATCGACAGTGGACCCGACCTCCGCCAACAGGCTCTCCGTGAGAAACTCACCACCGTCGACGCCGTCCTCTATACCCACGAACATCTCGACCATGTCGCCGGCTTCGATGAACTCCGAGCCTTCTGCTGGAGACGCGAAAAGCCTCTCCCGCTTTACGGCTCGCCCGAAACCCTCGCCTGCCTCGCCCGCATGCATCCCTGGGCCTTTTCGAACAAAGACGACCAACCCGGCTACATCCGCCCCGAGCCCCGCGAAGTCGAAACCGCCTTCGCGTTCAACTCGCTCAAGATCACCCCCATCGAAGTTCGGCACGGATCGGTCCGCACCTACGGATACCGCTTCGACCATCCGACCATCGGATCGATTGCCTACCTCCCCGATGTCAAAGTCATCCCCGAAGAGTCCCTCAAACTCCTTCATAATCTCGACATCCTCGTCATCGATGCCCTCCGCCACGAGGCCCACCAGACCCACATGACCGTCGCTGAGGCCCTCGCCACCATTGACCTTCTCAAGCCCCGGAAGTCCTACCTTACGCACCTCTCGCACGATCTGCCTTGGCAGGAAACCACCAACGCGCTCCCTCCTAATGTTTCCCTCGCATACGATGGATTGAGTCTTACCTTTTAATTAAATCATGTTCCTCCGCCTCCTCATTCTCGCCCTCCTCTCGCTTCCCGTCATTGCCAAACCGACCCCGCTCCTTCCCAGCCAGGTCGTCGTAGTTTATAATTCCAACCTTGAAAAATCCCGCGAGCTTGCCGAGTTCTACGCGCTAAACCGGAGTATCCCCGCCTCCAATCTCATCGGTCTCGAAGTCACCGAAAAGGCCACCATTGATCGCTCGACTTACGAAGCCACGATCCGCAAACCCCTCGTCGAAAAATTCACCGCCAAGCAATGGTGGGAAATTGGCAAGGACGATAACGGCGTCAGCTCGCCTCGTGAAACCAAAATCCGATGCCTCGTCCTGATCAAAGGCATGCCGCTACGTATCAGCCGCGCCCCCATACCCGCTGGCGAGGATGCTAAAACACGCCAGTTTAATACGCAAAACGAAGCCTCCGTCGATTCTGAGCTTAGCTTAATGGGGGTCTCTGATTATCCCCTCGGGGGCTTCATTCCCAACCCCTGTTTCAACAAGGAAATCTCCGCCGCCACCAACCCCGCAAAATTTATGCTCATGGTCGGCCGCCTCGATGCCAACACCTTCGAGCACTGCAACCGGATCATCCTCGATTCCCTCGATACTGAAAAAGAAGGCCTCTGGGGCATCACCTACCTCGATCTCTATCAAAAAGGGGGCAACTACAAACTCGGAGACGATTGGATCGAAGCCATCGCCAAGGCCAGCATGAACTCCGCCACCCCCACCATCGTCGACCGCATGTCGAACACCTTCGTCACGAACTACCCGATGAAAAAGGCCGCCCTTTATTTTGGGTGGTATACCCAACATCGCAACGGCCCCTTCCTCAATAAAGACATGCGTTTTCAAAAAGGTGCCATCGCCGTTCACCTCCATTCATTCAGCGCCGCCCAACTTCTCAATCCCGCCAAAAACTGGAGCGTCGGCCTGATCGACCGCGGTGCCGCCGCCACCCTCGGAAATGTCTGGGAGCCCTACCTCGGCGCCACCCATCAATTCCATATTTTCTACAAGCGACTCCTCCAAGGCTACTCCCTCGTGGAAGCCAGCTACATGTCGATCAATGTCCTCTCCTGGCAAGGCATCGTCATCGGAGACCCGCTCTACACCCCCTACAAAACCACCACCGTCACCCTTTCAAACATGAAGTCCGACCGTGACTTCAAGCTCATCCGCTATGCGCAAACGAAGTTTTCAGATCCCAAGGAACGCCTCATCGAACTCCTCAAAGCGGCCGAAAAAACCAAGAGCGGAATCGTTTACGAAATGATCGGGTTCCACTCCCTCGAAGCCGGCCAAAACGAGCAAGCGATTAAAGGTTTCAACCGCGCCAAAGAACTCTTTACCGACCCTGCCGACAAACTCCGACAAGACCTCCACTTGGTCGAACTCGAACGCCGACGCAAAGACATCACCGCCGCCATCACCATTCTCAAAAAGGCCAAGACGACCTATCAAGAAATCCCCGAGATCAGTGCCATCGACGGACTTCTGACCATCCTCGATCCCCCCGCCCCGCCCGCCACCAAACGCCGCAAGTGAGCATGACCTACCAACGCCTCCTCGAACTCACCGCTGCCCAGGCACCCGTTCTCGCCGAGAATAAAAGACCGCCGAACTTCGATGAAATCGAAATCCAATCTCGCTGGTTCGCGGGCCACTTCTCTCGTGAACACCTCTCAAATCACGGGCAAAAAATCACCATCATCTCCCCCGGCGAATGGAACCGCGGGGCCGGACCCGATTTTATCAAGGCCACCGTCGAGATCGAGGGCGTGACCCATCACGGACCCATCGAACTCGACCTCGACTCCCGCAATTGGGAACTCCACGGCCACAACGAGAGCCCATACTTTGACGATGTCATCCTCCACATCGTCCTCCATGACACCGGTCCGACCTACTTCACCCGCACCTCAAATAACCGCGACATCCCCCGTATCCTCCTCTCGTCGGATGAGGTCAACGCCGCCCTCGGTCGTCCCCGCCTCACCCAGGCTCTCGCCCGCCCCGGACGTTGCCTTCGCCCCCTTGCCGAGATGTCGGAGACCGGCGTCACCTCGCTCCTCAAGGAAGCGGCACGCCACCGCGCCCAACTCAAAGCCACCCGCTTCGAGCAAACCGCCAAGCTTCACAGCTTCTCGCAAGCCCTCTGGGAATCACTCGCCGATGCCCTCGGCTTCTCCGCCAACCGCCTCCCCATGCGCCTCCTCGCGCAACGCCTCCCCATTCAAAGACTTCTCCAAGACACACCCCAAGACCGCGAGGCCATCCTCTACGGCACCGCCGGATTTCTCTCGCCCACTCTCCACGAAACCGCCCCACCCGACTCGCAAGAATGGCTCGAGGACCTCTGGACCCGTTGGTGGAAACACCGCCTCGACTCCGAATTCCCCGCCGAACGCACTCCCGCCTGGTCCACCCGTGCCACCCGCCCCGGCAACCACCCTCAGCGACGCCTCGCCGCCCTTGCGACTGCCGCGGCCCAATGGCCCTCGCTCTCCGCCCTCGCACGCCAAGCTCCCCCCTTCACGAAATTTGCCAAAGCCCTCTCCGAACTGAGCGAACCCTTCTGGGACCACCACCACACCCTCCAATCCAAACGCACCGAAAAGCCCATCAAGCTCATCGGTAAATCCCGCCTCGAGGAATTCCTCATCAATACCCTCTACCCTCTCCACCCCGATGATTGGGACAGCTTCGCCAAAATCCGAGCCTCCGCCCCCAATCAGAAAGTAAAACGCTGCTGCGAACGCCTCTTCGGCTCACTCCCCAAGGCGAAAGGACACCTCAAATTCGCCTGGCAACACCAAGCGCTTCTGCAGGTTTATCAGGATTTTTGCCTCGAAGACCTCAGCGATTGTGCCGAGTGTTCATTCCCGCAACAACTTGCCCAATGGAACGCCCCAAATGACTGAAGCTGAAGCACTCATCGCCCTCAACCAACTCCCTGTTACCGGTCCCGTTAAAATTCGGCGACTTCTCGAACACTTCGGCTCCGCGGTCAACGCCCTCAAGCAACCCAACACCACCCTCCAACAGGTCCAAGGAATCGGACCCGAGGCCGCCAAAATCATCAGCGATTGGGAAAACCACGCCGATCCCGCCGCCGAACTCTCACTCGCAAAAGAGCGCAATATTGACATCCTCACCCAGGAAGACGACGACTACCCCGTTGCCCTCCGCGATGCCTTCGACGCCCCCGTTATCCTCTACGTTTGGGGGAAACTCGAAGAGCGCGACCTTCACGCCATTGGCATCGTCGGCTCCCGAAAACTGACCCACTACGGTCGCGAGGCCGCCCGCAAGTTCTCCTTCCAACTCGCCGGCGCCGGCCTCACCGTTATCTCCGGTCTCGCCCGCGGCATCGACACCGCCGCCCACGAAGGAGCTCTCGCCGCCAAAGGCCGCACCATCGGCGTCCTCGGCTCCGGTCTCATGCAACTCTACCCGCCCGAGAACCTCGCTCTCGCCGAAAAAATCGCCGACGGAAACGGCGCCATCGTCTCGGAGTTCCCCCTGCAAACTACCCCCGATCGCAAGACCTTCCCCCAGCGAAACCGCATCGTCGCCCACTGGTCCCGCGCCGTCCTTGTCGTCGAATGCCCCAGCCGCTCCGGCTCCCTCATCACCGCGAACATCGCCAACGAAGCCGGTCGCCAGATCTACGCCGTCCCCGGTCCCATCGACCGCCCCACTTCCGGTGGTTGTCACGATCTCATCCGCGATGGCGCCACCCTCGTCACCGATGGCTCGCAAATCCTCGACGACTTCTCCCACCTCAATTTCTCAACCCCAAAAGACGAAGAACCCCGACCCGCCGAAACCTACCTCGACCTCAGCGACGACGAAAACGCCGTCCTCAAAGCCCTCGACCGCGACGACCAAGCGATCGATGACCTTGTCAACACCACCAGCCTCCCCGCCCACAAAATCTCCGTCATCCTCATGAAGCTGGAACTTCGAAACCTCGTCCGATCCCAACCCGGCCAACGCTTCTCCCGCCGAAGATAATACAGAGTCTTACAGCCTCAACAAGGCGAACGAACGAAGCCCCAGGGCAACGCCTAGGATATTCAACCCAGAAGAATCAGCAGACCTGAAAGGGCGCAATTCATTTCCCCCTAGTTCCCCTCTCCTCGATCCAATTTCTGGATATGCACTTTAGAAAAACTCATGGATCCTAAGAGCGTGATTCTTGGAAATGCAAAAAGTCTATTGAGCTTCACCGTGCTCGTTTCAACACTAGCCAACGCAGCGCCGATTCTCAATGAAGTCGTTGCTAACTTCGATCGCGACTCCCTCACCGACCTTATGGAATATGCGCTAGGCACAGATCCATTCACTCCAAACTCAGCCCCTCTCCAAGTTACTTGGAATGCAGAAGGTGATCTCATTCTCAACTTCCCTCACAACCTCTTGGCTCCTGACATTGAGATACTTATCGAAAACTCCTCAGACCAAATCGCATGGAATTCCTACCATAAAGACCTCTCCTTCCTCAGTAGCCTTGCGGCCGATGACTCTCACATCGCCACAGATCGCTATCAAAACTTCGGTCAACTCGCCCAAAATCACCCTTTTTTCCGACTTCGAGTCAAGCAGGTTGAACCGACTGATGGAGAGTGAATTTTACCGACAGAATTTCCCCACTCAAAAGAAATTCCTTCCCAAGCCCCCCCTTCACACACTAAGTCCGCCTCGTGTCCAAGATCCTCATCATCGCCGAGAAACCCTCCGTTGCCACGGATCTCTCCAAAGCCCTCACCAAAACCCTCGGGAAATTCGAGAAGAAGGGAAAGTCCCGTGATGCCCAGTATTTCGAGAACGACAAGGCCATGATCACCTCGGCAGTCGGACACCTGATCGAGCTCAAAATGCCCACCGGGCCCAACGGAAAAAACCTCCCCTGGAAATTTGACGTCCTTCCCGCCATCCCCTCGGAATTCGCCCTCCAGCCCATCGAGCAATCCGAAGGTCGCCTCAAACACGTCCTCGCCCTCGCTCGCAAGAAGGAGGTCACCGCGATCGTCAACGCTTGTGATGCTGGCCGTGAAGGAGAACTCATCTTCCAATACATCATGGAATACGGGAAGATTAATAAGCCCGTGAAACGCCTCTGGATGCAATCGATGACCACCGGCGCGATCCAACTTGCCTGGGATAAGCTGCGCGAAGGCAGCGAAATGGCCAACCTCGCCGATGCTGCCAAGTGCCGCTCGGAGTCCGACTGGCTCGTGGGCCTCAACTCGACCCGCGCCCTCACCTGCTTCCGCTCCCGCCATGGTGGCTTTAACATTACCGCCGCCGGCCGCGTCCAGACCCCCACTCTCGCCATCCTCGCGAAGCGCGAAAAAGAAATTCAAGCGTTCACCTCCACCGAATATGCCGAAGTCCACGGTTCCTTCGGCGTCGCCGCCGGTGAATATGATTCCAAGTGGATCGACCTCGCCTTCAAGAAGGATGAAAGTAATCCTCACAGCCGGGCCGAGCGCATCTGGGACAAGGAACGCGCCAAATTTATCGCCAACCGCTGCCAAGGCAAAACCGGCGTCGTGACCGAGCAGAAAAAGCCCACCAAGCAAATTGCGCCCCAACTTTACGATCTCACCACTCTTCAACGTGAAGCTCCTTTCACGGCGAAGAACACCCTCGGTCTTGCCCAGACGCTCTATGAGCGCCACAAGATGATTACCTATCCGAGAACGGACTCCCGCTATCTCCCCGAGGACTACATGGAGAACGTCAAGCAAATCGTCGCCGATCTTGCCCAATCCTCTTCAAATCTTGCCGACTGGGCCAAGGACGCTCTCAAAAACGATCGCCTCCAGTTCCAGAAGCGCATTTTCAATAACGCCAAGGTCTCTGATCACTTCGCGATCATCCCAACCGGGCGCGTTGTCAAACTCGACGACGCCGCCGCCAAGCTTTATGACATGATCATCAAGCGCTTCCTCGCCGTCTTCTTCCCCCACGCCGAGTTCGAGATCACCAAACGCGTCACCACCATCGATCACGGTTCTGAAAAAGACACCTTCCGCACCGACGGAAAAATCCTCGTCGTGCCCGGCTGGCTCTCCGTTTACGGCCGCAAGCCCGGCGTCGGTGCCGGCAAGGACGAACTCTGCGTGGTGCAAGAAGGCGAGGATGCCGATGCCATCAACATCGAGATGATCGAAAAGGAGACCAACCCTCCCGCGCGCTACACGGAATCCACCCTCCTCTCCGCCATGGAAGGCGCCGGCAAGCTCATCGATGACGACGAACTCCGCGAAGCGATGTCCGAGCGTGGCCTCGGCACTCCCGCCACCCGCGCCGCCACCATCGAGGGCCTCCTTCGCCAAAAATACCTCACTCGTGATGGTCGCGAACTCATCGCCACCGGCAAAGGGGTCCGCCTCATTGACCTCCTGCAGGACATGGACGTCAAACCCCTCACCAGCCCCGAAATGACCGGCGATTGGGAGGCCAAACTTCACCGTATGGAAAAAGGCGAACTCGCTCGTGATACCTTCATGAACGAGATCAAGAAGTTCACCGAAAGCGTCGTCCAAAAAGCGCGCGGCCACTACGATGAGATGATCGCCAAGCCCTTCAATGATCTCAAGTGCGTCTGCCCCAACTGCGGCGCTCCCGAACTCAAGCAAACCGATGCCACCTATGAGTGTCGTGAACCTGACTGTGGCTTCCGTGTTTCAAAATACATCGCCGGGCGTCTCCTCGCCGAAGAAGAAGCCACCACTCTTTTGACGACCAAGTTCCTTGAGCCTCGCGACGGCTTCGTCTCCCGCTTCAACCGCCCCTTCGAAGCCGCTCTCGAGCTGACCCAGCAAGTCTCCAAAACCGGCAAGAAGGGCAAATGGAAGACCGGCTTCGTTTTCGACTCCGATCTCGAATCAGCCGCAGACCTCACCGACGACCAGCTCCTCAAGGAGGTCACCTTGACCAATGGGAAGACCGCCAAACTCTACGAGACCGAGAAGGCCTACATGGTCCCCGACCTCGTCACCAAGGATAACCCCGACGGCTTCCGCCTCGGCAAAACTATCCTCCAAAAAGAACTCACGGCCGAAAACGTCGAGGAAATGCTCACCAAGGGAAAGACCCCTCTTCTCCCCGGCTTCATTTCAAAGAAGACCAAGCGCGCCTTCGCTGCCCATCTCACTTTCGACCCCGAAACCGCCAAAATCGGCTTCGAGTTCGCCCCGAGAAAGGCTGCCAAAAAAGCAGCGAAGAAGAAGGAATAAGGAGCATGGACATTCCTGTCCGTTCTCAGGGGGAGCTCTCGTTTCCAGAGCGCGAATCAACTTCCCCCAACATTTACAGGATTCTTCTCAAGAGATCACCGGAGACACCGCAAATGGTTTCCCGAACGTATTCGGCGGCCCCATCGTCAGTGATCTGACGCAGCGGTATCATCTCCTCCCGGAAAGCGCACATTGTCGATAAGATCAGTGACTTCCTTCGGTGGTGGCGGTGTGAAAGCCGCCACCAGCGCGGCAACGGTAAAGTTGATCAGCATACCGAGAAAGCCAATTCCTTCCGGTGAAATCCCAAAGAAATGTTGCTCTTTCGTTCCTCCCAAAAACTGGAAGTAGATGATGTAACTCATCGTGAATCCAATTCCGGCAACCATTCCCGCGATCGCACCTTCTTTATTCATCCGGCGGGAGAAAATCCCCATCAAAAGAGTCGGAAAGAAGGATGAAGCCGCCAAGCCAAAGGCAAATGCCACCGTCTTGGCCACAAAACTCGACGGCGGATTAATCCCAAAATAAACGGCCACCAAAAGGGCTCCCAAAGCAGCAAAGCGGGCATACTTAACTTCCTGTTTGTCAGTCAAATCGGGATTAATGATCTTTTTCATAAGATCGTGTGAAATCGAAGTCGACAGCACCAGAAGCAGTCCGGCGGCAGTTGAAAGCGCCGCCGCGATGCAACCCGCCATGAGTAAAGCAATTGCCCACTTAGGAAGGCCTCCCATATGCGGATTGGCCATCACCATGACATCATTGCCAAACCAAAGCTCATTGGGACTATCGGAATCGATTACATTGGTGAGAACCCGCTCGCCCGAGGCCCCCTTCGCATCATCCTTGAAAGTAGGCTTCTTTTCCTCGAAGACATTCCCCGACTTCCCAGATTTGGACTTTCCTTTTCCCCAATACTGGATCTTCCCATCTTCGTTTTTATCAACCCAAGCCATTTGGCCGGTATTCTCAAAGTCTTTGAACCACTGGGGAGTCTCCTTGTATGTCTGGTCGTTCAAATTGGTGATGAGATTCACCCGGGAAAAAGCCCCAATGGTCGGAGCGGTGAGATAAATGACGGCTATAAAGGTCAAGGTCCAGCAAGCAGATTTGCGGACCGCTTTGACATTCTTCACCGTGAAAAAGCGGACGATCACATGAGGCAAACCCGCCGTCCCGCACATGAGCGCGGCCGTGATGCAGAACATGTCGATCTTCGACAAACTTCCGTCGGTATATTTTGCAAAACCAAGATCGGTGTTGATGGTATTTAACTTCTCCAGAAAAGGGACCGCTTTCTCGCCATCGGTAAACTCGCCAATAAACCCAAGTTGCGGGATAAAGTTATTCGTTAAAGCGATCGCAATGAAAATCGCAGGAATGGTGTAAGCAAAGGCCATCACGCAATACTGCGCCACCTGAGTGTAGGTAATGCCCTTCATTCCACCCAAACCAGCATAGAAAAAGACAATTGTGGCTCCGACAATGACACCCGTGGTGGTGGTCACCCCGAAGAGCTGGGAGAACACAATCCCCACCCCATTCATTTGCCCCATAATGTAGGTCAGGCAGATGAAAATCGCACAAATCACCGCCACAAAGCGGGCCGCCTTTGAGTAGTAGCGATCACCGACGAAATCAGGCACCGTTGCCTTGCCAAACTTTCGAAGGAACGGAACCATCAGCACGGTTAACAAAACAAAGCCACCGGTCCATCCCATCAGGAAACGAGAGCCATCATAGCCGCCAATCGCTAGCGATCCCGCCATCGAGATGAAAGTCGCGGCGCTCATCCAGTCGGCGGCCGTCGCCATTCCGTTGGCAAAAGGAGAAACTCCCCCACCCGCGGTGTAATATTCGCTCGTCGAGCCCGCCCGTTGTTTCACCGCAATTCCAATATAGAGCGCGAACGAAAGCCCAATGAAGAGGAAATTCCAATGATCCTGACTCATTTCGAGTCCTCCTCGTCGTGCTCAAGGTTATCTTCAATCCGAGCCATCCAGAAGGCATAGCCAATCAAAATAAGAACAAAGCTGATGATCGATCCCTGCTGGGCCATCCAAAAGCCAAACGGGGCCGACCCAACGCTCGGAAAGCTCTGATCTAACCAATCTCTTAGGAGAATGCCGCAACCAAACGAGGTCACGAACCAGATCGAAAGTAAAACCCCCACACATTTTAAGTGTGCCTTCCAATAGCGCCCTTTGGCGGCCGTAGTTTTTGCCATGTTGATTGTGTTTCAGAAGGCTTAACAACTCACCGAAGCCGCTGAAAGGCTGAAAGCCGCCACCTCTGCATTTTTCGTTTTGGCCCACGCCAATCCATGCTTTCCTCCTGCGGCGGCCAAAAATCCGCCAACTTTAGATTCTCCATGAGCACTCCCATCGAAGTCCGTTCCCTCGACCGCCTCCCCGAAGACGGATGTATGATCGTGCCAGGCCGGCTCGATGCCGCCCAAGCCAGCGAACTCTCAGCCACTCTCTCCGGCCGGAGAATCACCTGGCTCGTGGAGGAAACCGCGACTCTTACCGCCGATCTCCAATCCTACCTCCAATTGAGCGGCCATAGTGGTGCTGCATTCTCAAAAACCGACGAGTCACTCCCTGACCTGGGGCGGAATCTCGAACCCAAAATCAAAGGCAATGGCGTCCTCATTTTCGTCCCGGGCGTCACCAATTGTCGGCAGGGGGCCCCCTGCCGCATTCCCGCAGAGACCCTCCGGGCCCTTTGTGCTCTCGGGCTTCCCATCACCCCCCTTGAGGTCTCCGTGCCAGAAGAGATCATGCTCGCGGTCGAAAACCCCGTAAAGCTTCCCGCCGCCATCCTGACTTTCGGGAAACTGATCGCTAAAGGCGAGGCAACCATCGCACGATATCGTGAAGCGATGCTGTTTTGCGCCGAAGAATCATTCTCAAGCCGGGAGTTCCTGAATGGCTCCCTTGCCATCGCAATGCTTCAAGGCCTCAAGAAACACTCGGGCAACCACAGCCTCTTCGATGGCACCGACGACTCCGAGCTTCCTTTCGAAAAAATCCTCGGCGCGGCCATCGCGCTTTCCAAAGAGATCAAACTGGCGACCAAAAAGAAACGCGTCGGGATCATCCTCCCGCCCGGCCGCGGAGGCATGATCGCCAATATCGCCGTCCTCTTTGCCAATAAGGTCCCGGTGAACCTCAACTTCACAGCCTCACACGAAGCCGTCCGCTCCGCCATCCGGCAAGCCGACCTCGATCGCTTCATCACCGCCGACCCCTTCGTCCGCAAGGTCCCCGACTTCCCCTGGCCACCAAACCGCGACCTCCTTTTCATCGAGCGCATCCTTCCCCAAATTAAAAAGAAGATCGTCAAGTGGATCCTCTTCGGAAAACTCCTTCCCGCTCCTCTCCTCGCCAAAATCCTCGGAATTGGCAAATCAAAAGGCGACGATGAAGCCCTTCTCCTTTTCACCTCCGGTTCCTCCGGTGAGCCCAAGGGCGTCCCCCTCAGCCACCGCAACCTCCTCGCCAATGTCTGCCAGTTCGGTCGTCAGCTTGATCTCCCGCAAGATTCCAAGCTCCTGGGCTGCCTCCCGCTCTTCCACTCATTCGGAAGCACCGTCACCCTGTGGTATCCCATCATCGAGGGTCTCGACCTCGTCACTTATCCCACCCCCCTAGAAGCAAGCCGTCTCGCCGAACTCATTTCGCAGCACCAAATCGACCTCCTCCTCGCCACCCCGACCTTCCTGCGTGGCTACATGCGTCGGGTCGACCCCGAACTCCTCTCCTCGCTCCGCATCGTCATCACCGGTGCCGAAAAGCTCCCTGACAGTCTCGCGCGCTCCTTCGAGGACAAGTTTAACATCCTCCCCATGGAAGGCTACGGACTCACCGAAACCTCCCCCGCGGCCACCGTTAACCTCCCTGCTCCGGAAGAAAAAGACGGCCTCCCGGTCATCCCTTCACAACGCTTCTCTTCGGTCGGACTCCCTCTTCCCGGAGTCGCGATCCGGATCACGAACCCCGCCACCGACGAGGACAACACCATCGATCAATCCGGCATCATCTGGATGAAGGGAGCCAACATTTTCAAAGGCTACCTCGACAAACCGGAACTCTCGGCAGCGGTCATCGATCAGAACGGTTGGTTCAAATCAGGTGACGTCGGCCGGCTTGACGACGAAGGCTTCCTCTTCATCGAAGGCCGGATTTCCCGCTTCTCCAAAATCGCCGGCGAAATGGTCCCGCATGAAACCATCGAGGCTGCCGTCAACCGGGTCATGGGACTCGATAACGAAACCGAACGCAAGATCGCCATCGTCGGGATCCCCGATGACAAAAAAGGAGAAGCGATCGCTCTTCTTTCCACCATCACCGGACCTGCGCTCGAGCAGGAAGCCCTCGACATTCGCTATAAGCTCATGGACGAGGGAATCCCTTCCCTCTGGTGCCCGCGCAAGATCATTCCCGTCGAAACCATCCCCGTTCTCGCTTCCGGCAAGCTCGACATCAAGGGTTGTGAAGAGCTCATCAAAAACAACTGATTGCGGCCTCACCCGCTTCGATCAGTTTATGGCCGCCGCGCTCTACGGACCGCGGGGCTACTACACGAGCCCTCGGCCCGTTCTTGGGTTTCGGGGTGACTTCACCACCACTCCAAAGCTCACCACGGCACTCGCCCGGCGAATTGCCTTGTGGATTCGGAAAGCGTGGCAACGACAGGGAGCCCGGCTCCCGGTCATTGAACTCGGTCCCGGCGATGGCACCTTGGCTCGTGATATCCGACAAAGCCTGGGATTTTTCATACGACGACACCTCGACTACCACTTCGTCGAAATCTCACCACACCTTGCGGCCAGACAGCAGGAAGAAAACAAAGGCACCTGGCACCTCACCCTCAAGGAAGCCTTGGAGAAAACCAGCGGACGTGCCCTCATCATTTCTAACGAATTCTTCGACGCCTTCCCCGTTCGCATCTTCAATCGCGAACTCGAAGAACTGTTTCTGAATCAAAACCACCAGGAAACTTGGCAGTCAGCCATAGAACTTCCCGATTCCTCCCTCTTCGAAAAACCACCGACGCGCTTCGAAATCCCAGAATCCATTCATCGCTGGTTTCAAAGTGACCTTTCCCATCTCACCGAAGGAGAAATCCTTACGATCGACTATGGGGGCGATGCTCAAGAAATCTACCACCGCCGCCCCCTCGGTTCCCTCCGCGCCTACGCCCACCACATGCGCCTTCTCCCGCCCGAAGCCTACCAAAACCCGGGAAAACAAGACCTCACCTTCGATGTCCTTTTCCCCGACCTCATCCGCTGGGGAAACCAAATCGGACTCAAAACCGAATCGCTCGAAAGCCAAGCCGCTTTCCTTGGCACCGACGATCACGAGGGCGCCGGCGGAGCCTTCAAAGTCCTCTACCAGCAAAAGGAAAAGGCCTAAAAGGAGAACAGGGAATCGAGCCCATCAATCGTGAAGCGAATCTTGTAGTCATTCCAGCCCTTCTTGCTGGCCTTGGCCGCTTCCTCGGAAACCCAGCTTCCCATCACCCGGTTGCGGCGAGATTCGTCGTAAAGCTTCCCCCACCAACCCGGTCCGACATCGGCCTGATAGCCGATCATTTCGTGATGACCTTTCTTCCGCTCACTCCGGATTTGCACCCCTGCGTTCGGCGTCTTCCCCTCAACCTTCACCTGCAAGGTCAGCTCAAAGTCCCCGTAGCGCTTCTCGGAAGTCATGAAGGTATTGTGCGGCACTTTCTTGGTGAGCGCGCCCCCGATGATCGCGCCCCCTTCAACCCGCCAAAGCCGCTCCTCACCAGTCTGGACCGTCCAACCTTTCATGCTCTTGCCATCAAAAATTGACTCTCCAAGACAAAGAGAAGCTCCCAAGAAAAACATCATCATCAATTTCATGCCGCCTTTATCTCCAATCCACCGGTCAGGGCCCACTTCCAAACTGCACGAAAATCGCTATTTTTTCGTTAGTATTCATCGATTGTGCGAGTAAGCATTAGACTATGAAGCATTTCGTTACTGGAACTTTAATTGGCCTTATCGGCTTCTCCTCGGCGCTCGCCCAGAATGGCGACCGCAAGGGGCACGACAAAATGGGGAAGATTGTCCCCGAAAAACTCATCCCACCCGCTCCAGTACGCACCGTCGCGGAAGCACTCAAGGCCTTCACCATCGCAAAAGGCTTCGTGATCGAACCTGTCGCCGCCGAACCTCTCGTCGAGAAGCCCGTCGCACTCGCCTTCGATCCTGCCGGCCGTATGTGGGTCTGCGAAATGCGGGGCTACATGCCCAATATCGACGGCACAGACGAAGACAAGCCGACCGGCCGCATCGCCATCCTCGAGGACACCAACGGAGACGGCCAAGCTGATAAGCGCACCACTTTCCTCGATGACATCGTCCTGCCCCGCGCCATCGCCCTCGTTCCCGGCGGTATCCTCTACGGAGATCAGGAAAAACTCTACTTCGTCGAACGCGATGGAGACAAGCCGAAGGGCAAGCCCATTATCGTCGATGACCGCTTCGCCCCCGGCGGTAATGTCGAACACAAGACAAACGGCATGATGTCCGGAATCGACAACTGGATGTATAATTCCAAGTCGAATGCCCGCTTCAAATTCATCCCGGGCGAGAACAAAGTCGTCAAGGAAACCACGTCAACCCGCGGACAGTGGGGAATCACCCGCGACAACTTCGGACGTATCTTTCACAACTCCAACAGCACCCTGCTGATCGGCGACCGCGTTTTGCCAAACCTCCTCCAAGGAAATAATGCCGTCAAGATGAAGAGCAGCATCTCGGCTCGGGTGGGCAGCAATGCCGTCTACCCCGGCCGGGTCACTCCAGGTCTGAATCGCGCCTACATCTCCTCATTAAATGGCTATGGCTCCGATACAATCGACCCTAAGACCTTTAAGCTCACCAACGCCACCGGCGCTTGTGGTCCAGTCATCTACCGGGGGGATAACTTCCCAGCCGAACTCGATGGCAATGCCTTCGTTTGCGAGTCATCGGCCCAGCTGATCAAAATGATCGGAGTCGAGGCCAAGGATGGCGGACTCACCGGCACTCATCCTCTCAGCAAGGGCGAGTTCCTCACCTCGACCGATGAGCGCTTCCGCCCCGTCAACCTCTACAACGCACCCGACGGGTCGCTCTACCTTCTGGACATGTATCACGGCATCATCCAGCACCGGACCTACATGACGAGCTACCTGCGTGAGCAAACTCTCAGTCGCGGACTTGACGGCCCCGGATACGGACATGGTCGCATCTACCGCATCCGCTCCACCAAGAAGCCGCTCGCTCAAGTGGCCGACCTCAGCAAGGCCAGCGACATCACCCTCATCAAGAATCTCGCCAGCCCCATCGGCGCAGTCCGCGATCTTGCTCAGAAGGAACTCATCGATCGCGAGGCCGACCCCGCTCTCATGATTTCTGCTCTCGCCAAAGGCGCTGCCGATGACTTGACCTCCATCCACCTGATCTGGACGCTCGAAGGTCTCGGCGCGCTCAAAGCAGAGCACCTCACCGGTCCGCTCGCTTCTAAAAATGACGAGCTTGTTTCTTCGGCTCTCTATGCCGCAATCTCCCTTTCCGATGCCGAACTCGTTAAGTTGACCCCGACGGTTGCCGCGATCTCACCAACTCCGATGGCGCTCCCCTACCAAGCCCGCGTGCTCGCAACGACCGCAAGCCCCACCGCTCAGAATGCCCTCGTCACACTCCTCGGCGACCACCATAAGATCTCGTTCGTCAAAGAAGCCGCGATTGCTGGTCTGGGAGGAAATGCCCTCCTCTTCGATAAGGTCAATAAAGGACGCTTCAGCGAAAAGACCTTCAATAAATGGCTATCGGAGTCGAAGCGCGGACCCCAAAAAACGATCGATCCGGCAACCTTCCTCAAAGGAGATCACCTCGTTTCCTTCAAGCGTGGCAAGGTCCTCTACAGCACCACCGCAGCCTGCATCGGCTGCCACGGTGAAGACGGAGACGGACTGGAAAACCTTGGACCACAGCTTGATGCCTCGGACTGGGTCACTGGGAGCGCAGATCGCCTCGTCAAAATCCTCCTCCACGGCCTCACTGGTCCCATCATCGTCAATGGCAAGACGTTTACCCCTCAGGCCTTCATGCCTGGTTTGGGAATCAATCCCACCATCAAGGATCAAGACATCGCCGACATCTCCACTTTCATCCGTGCCAACTGGACAAACCGCGCCCCACAGGTGACCACCCAAACCGTCGTCGCAACCCGCGCGGCCACCAGCAACCGCTCGTCGGGTGAGATGTATTCGCAAAAGGATTTTCCGATTAATAAGTAACTTGGGTTCCTCGCCTGCGCCCTTTCTACGCAAACGCTTCCGCAAGATGCGGTCGCGTTTTTTTATTACCTCAAAAAACTCCGGCTCAATTCGAAGACTTCCCCGGAACACCCGAGGGCCGCTTTGAGTTTGACATCGCGATCCCAGGAATTTCTTGTCCGCACGATGTCCCACATCTGTTTGATCGTCAGCCTGAGCGCAAACTGCAGCGCCGTGACAAGGGGGGTATTCGTGAGCGGGTAATCCGTGCCATACATCAATCGCCCCTTGAGTCGCTCATCGGTGAGAACCTGTCGGAGATATTTGCTCCGGTTCAACTGGGTCAAAGTCGAGATGTCGGCGAAGAGATTGGGAAACTCCGGCATCATCCCGAGGAGGTGCTCAATATTCTCCACCCCGTCCCTCTCGCCCGAACTCGCCACGTGCGCCGCGATGATTCTCACCCCGCACTCAAGCGGGAGCCGCAGCAACCTTGGATCTCCGAGTTCATTGTCTGTTTTGGAAAAGGAGTCCTCGTCTCCAACATGAGTCAGCAAGGGGAGATCCAGCTCAACCAACTTCAAATAATAGTCGCGGTATTTCTCCTCCGAAGGATCAATCCCCTGAATATTGGGAAGCCATTTCACCAAAACCGCTCCGTTCTCCTTGGACCACTGCAATTCCTCCAAGGCATCCTTACGATTGGGATGAACACTCGCCCCAAAGTGGAGCCCTTTGTGCCGCTTGACTTCCGCGCCCACAAAACGATTGGGCACATAGACTTCGATCTTATCTTCGTCAAGTTTACCTGCGGCATCGTGCGGCGCATCCATCGCCAGAATGACGACGTCATCGACCCACTTAGATCCCCGAATCGAATCGGCAATAATCTCCATCACTCTTCTGTCCCCCTTCTCCTCAACCTCTGGTTCCGAAGTTCCAAAGATCCGAAGATAGAGCTTAAACTTCCAGCTTTCCCGCAGCATCGTGGAAACCCGCGCCCCACTCCCACCTACCCCAAATCCCGCGGTATGACAATGCATGTCCATGAGCCCCTCTCCCGGTTGAGAAGGCGTGGCATAAGGTCCTTTAAAAAAAAGGATCCGCAGCGCTGCGACCAAAACCGCGAAACCGAGTAAGGAAAGAAGAGAGTTCACCTCTCCATCTTTATCAAATCCCACCGGAAACCAAGATCACAGATTCTCACCGCGCAAAGGGATCGACACCAATCACGCCTAATTTCAATCTCCGCCGAGATATTCGAAGTTCCTGCTTGTCTTCACATCCTCCTGGCACCCCCCCCAACTAAAAAGCCGCCGAAGGTTGATTGACCCACTGCGACTGAAAGTTAATTGAAGCGAAACCTAAACCGTCATCACTTCCTTCTCCTTGGACTCGGTCATGGTATCGATATCACTCACGAACTTGTTGGTGAGATCCTGCACCCCAGATTCATAATCGCGCTGACCGTCTTCGGTAAGGGCATTATCAGATTTCATTTTCTTGCCGAGATCCATGCCCTCTTTGCGAGCACTTCGGACCCGGACCCGACCTTCCTCGGCCATTGACTTAACCGACTTGACCATCTCGACCCGGCGCTCTTCGGAGAGTTCAGGAATCGGGAGACGAATCCGCTGACCTTCGTTCACGGGGTTAAGGCCCAGCCTGCTCTCGCGGATTGCCTTTTCGATATCTCCCGAGGTCGAGGGGTCGAAAGGCTGCACCACGAGCATCCGGGGCTCCGGCGCGGTGATGACAGCAAGGCCGTTGAGCTTCATAATACTGCCATAAGCCGCGACCGCGACGTCAAGGTTTTCGACAAGGGCCGGTGAGGCCTTGCCCGTCCGAATGGAGGTGAATTCCGAGCTGGTGTGCTCAAGGGCTTTCTTCATGGCCTCTTCGACCTGTTTCAATGCTTCCGATGCTTCCATGGGTTTGTGGGTAAGTTTTAGTGAACGATGGTGCCAATGTCCTGGCGATTAAGAGCGAGCTGGATGTTCCCTTCCTTCTCGAGATCGAAGACGATGATGGGGATGTCATTGTCCATGCAAAGACTAAAGGCGGTAGAATCCATGACCCCGAGTTCGTTGTTGATGCACTCACGAAAAGACACCGTCTCATAGCGAACGGCGTCGGGATTCTTCTTGGGATCGGAATCGTAGACGCCGTCGACCATAGTGGCCTTAAAAATGACGTCGGCATCCATCTCGTTGGCCCGAAGAGCAGCTGTCGTATCGGTTGAAAAGAAAGGGCTTCCAGTCCCGGCCGCAAAAATAACAATCGCGCCGCGGGACATTTGTCGGGACGCCTTTCGGCGGATAAAGGGCTCTGCCACGTTCTGCATGTGGATCGCGGAATGAACGATGCATTCCTCGCCCTCCTGCTCGAGCGCGGCCTGAAGCGCGAGAGCATTCATGACCGTAGCGAGCATTCCGACGTAATCGGCAGTGGCCCGGTCCATCCCGCGGGCGCTCGCCGAAGCCCCCCGCCAGAAGTTTCCACCTCCCACCACGATGGCCAGTTCGACATCAGCCGCCTCCTTCGCTTCGTGAATTTCGCGAGCAATACGCTCCACGATCTCAGGTGAAATATTGTCGTGACTCCCGGAAGCCCGAAGGGCTTCGCCGCTGAGTTTCAAGACGACTCTTTTAAAGTTTCGGATCGATGCCAGGTCGCTCATGTGCTGAACAAGATCCTGTCAGGGCTGGACTAGGCCGAAAAGAGGAAAAGTCTTATCTTCCAAAATTCTCGAAAATTTAAGGCGCGCACCCTAGCCCGTCACCACGAAACGCTCCGCTAGATTGCCCAAACTGGCATTCTTTTCCGTCGTCCCAATGATTGTGATCGTCACCTTCATCGGCTTATTTTCCGCATGGTGGTATTCGTTGAGCGTTTGCTTCAGAGCTTTCACGGATAACTTTAAAACCGTCCGAAGAGGTAAATCAACGTCCTCGGGAATTTTCACTTTCGCCAAGTTGAAGGCGACAACCAACTGACCGGCATCATCCATGCTCCCAGTCACTTCCACGCCAAACAAGATGAGAAGGTTACACTCCTTCACATCGTAATTAAAGATGGACGGCATCCGATGGGCAGTCGTAATCGCGCCGACGAGATTCTCGGGCATGGCCCCGCTCAAAACCATGGGGCGTGCAAAAATACGAGCCGCAATCGGTTTTCCTTCGAATTCATGATCGACGTCCGTCCCGTGAAGAGAGAGAGGTTGATAAACTCTCAACACCTCGAGAGTCGTCGCACCGACCAGAGTTATCGAGGCCAAAAGTAGAGCCATAATCCTTCGCATGGGTAAGAAGTTAACCTCTACTCACTAAAAAAGCGAGCTATTTCAACCCCACCTCCAGCGCCTCGCGGTGCCCCCTCACCAGCTCTCCACCGGCCATGCGACGGCTGCCTTCCAGCTGCACTTCGCTTAAGATGAGACTCCCGGTTCCGCAGGTAATCTCCAGCGAACCCTCTTCTCTCGACCGCAATCCACCCGACTTACCGGAAGCCGTTCCAACCTGCGTTGGAGGAAATAATTTCAACCTCTTGGAACCAAGCTCTGCCGATGTCCCCGGCCAAGGATGATAAGCCCGGATGAGTCGCTCGATCTCTTCCGCCGACCTCGTGAAATCAAGAGAGCCATCCTGCCGCGCCAGCTTCGGCGCGTATGTTTGCCGCTTCTCATCCTGAACCTCTCCGACCTCCTCTCCCTGCTCCAGGAGCGCCAGCGCGGCACGGCAAGCCGCCGGCCCGGCTTCCGCCAAACGATCATGTAATTCCCCGCCGGTCTCTCCTTCCAGAATCGCGAAAGGTTGCTGCAGAATGACATTCCCGGCATCCAGCTTCTTTACCACATGGATGACACTCCAACCCGTCTCAGCATCCCCGTTCTTCAGCGCGGCCTGGATACAGGAAGCCCCGCGATACTTCGGGAGTAAAGAAGCATGGAGATTGATGATGGCGCGTTCCGGAATATCGATGAGTTTCTGAGGGAGAATCTGCCCATAAGCCATGACAACGATAACCTCGGGATTCCAAATCTTGATTTGCGCGAGCGCTTCCGCGACCCGTACCGATTCAGGCTGGATCACTGGAACTCCGGCGGCCAAAGCGAGCTCCTTCACCCGCGGTGCGGTCATAACCTGTTTCCGGCCCACCGGACGATCCGGCTGGGTTACCAGCCCAACAACCTCATGCCCACTCGCCGCGAGAGCCTCGGCGAATGTCGGCTCGGAGATCTCCCCCGTGACCATGAAAACAAGACGCATCGTTAAATCGTTTGATTGGCAATTTTCTGGTAGGCCTCAAGCGTCTGCAGCCTGGCTAAAATATCATAGAGCACCTTGGCGGGCGACTGCGTGGCATCGATAATACAGTGAAGATCGTCGCCGTAATAATCCAAGATCGGCTTAGTCTCATCTTCATACGTCTTAATACGATGCTGAATCACGACCTCCGAAGCATCATCGAGCCTCTGCTCCTTGAGCGCACGCTTTCGCAAGCGGCGCGCCAATTCGTCACGGTCGGGACAGCTCAGGTGAAAAACCTGATGAATCTCGACATACCTTTCCAGCATCTTGGCTTGATCCTGATTCCGGGGAATCCCGTCGAGTACCAAAATATCAATATCGGGCTTGTAGCGGTGACTCGTGATGAGATCCTTCATGTGGCTTGCCCAAAGCTGAATCGTAAGCTCGTCAGGCACCAATTCCCCCCGCTTGGAATACTCCACAAATTTCCGTCCCAACTCGGTTCGCGTATCAAGTTGGCGAAAAACATCGCCACTCGAGTAGTGATAAAATCGCGGGATTTGCGCGATTACGGCTCCTTGCGTGCCCTTCCCCGCTCCCGGTGCCCCGAGAATCAGAATTGCTGGATTTTTAGATGAATCGATGATGTCGCTCATGTTGGTGAGCGAAGTCTTAGTCAAAGTTCCTTGTCGCTCAACCTCAAATCAAGTTCTCGGATTACCATCGAGGGCAATCATGACCCAAAACACGAAAACCGGAGCTGCCACTGCGACATCAACCAAGACCCGGTAAGCATCGACCTCGATTCTCCGGCGCGCTTGGTTGAGCAGAAAAAAGCCCGCCGACCCCACCAGAAGCCCCACCGCAAACGGCTTATAGAAGGCCTGCTCGTGATAATAATCCTCGTTAAAGAAAATCGCCTCGCGCTTCAGCGTGCTCATGTAAATGAACATTGAAATCCCAGCCACCAAGAGCGTCCCAAGATTCAGAACGGCCGCCGCATCGTCATCCTCCTCCCCTTCGAGTCGCCAAAAATCAATTGCCGTCATGTTGATCACACACAGGGCCGCAAACAATAAAACCTCCGACGAAAAGACCATGTCACCAAAGGGCAAGACCGGCGCATAGGCGTGAATCCCGGCCGACGCTCCGTAGGAAAAGGTGAGTCCTGCCACCAAATTCTTCCCCAAACCCGAATGCCTCGACCCCTTCTGATTCCAAGCAATGATGAAGTAAATCACCGAACAAAGCATCACAAAGAGACCATACTGAAGAACCGTTTGGGCGAGATTATAGAGGACCGTATGCAGGCACCAGAGCCCGGCAAGGACCACAAAGACAAGAAAGACCTTCGCATGCCGCTGGTGAAAACCGTGCCGCTTTTCAAGCTGAATCGTCCCACCCGCACGTCTGGTATCATTGAGACGATCGAGAACGTAAACGATCCAAACCGCCAACCCCAAGGTCACCCACAACTGCCACGGGACACTCACCACTCCCCATGCTTTCGAAAACATCCAGGCCCATCCCAAGGCCACTAACGGAGCATCCAAGCTCAGTAAGTTTGGCCAAAGCCACCAAGGCGCGCGTTCTTTCTCCATATTGAATTCTTGATTTCAAAGTCAACCGCACCTCTCCGAATTGCAAGTCCACCCTTCTTAAATCTCCCCTTCCTCCAACTCCGACACCAACGGAGGGAGCGGGCATCCGATTGAATCCGCGATCGCGCGGAGCAATTCAACCTCACCGCTCGTCAGCCTCCCATCCCGCGCCGCCGCCTTTCCACAGGCAATCAAAAGCTGCCTCTTCACCAAGGGCGATGACTGGTCGAACTTATCCAGCACCGCCTCCAATTCAGCGTGCGAAGCGATATTTTTGAGCTGAAATTTCTGCTGCCAGACTTTCGTGGCCACCTCATGCGCAGCTTTGGCCTCCTCTTCAGTTTTCGCCCCAATTAAGGCCATTGTCGAAACGAGAACATTGGCCTCCTTGAGCAATTTATCGAAAGCCCGATAACGGATCTTCTCAAATCCCCGCCGCTCAAAGTGGCTCCCGAGGTGCCTTGCGATCACCCGCTGAATCATAAACTCGAACAAGTCGACCTCGCCATCGCTCGCGATCAACCATCGGGTAATCCCAAGGAAACGCTCATACTCCGACTCACTCAGCCCGCGTAACGTCGGCAGAGCCAGCTCGATGAGCGCAATTTTCCGCGCCGAATGCAGCCCTCCAACCTCCGCCTGCCACTCCAAAGCAAGAGCTTTCGCCTCCTCACCCGCGGTCTTCTCTAAAAAGGAAATCTCCCCCGCCAAAAGCTCGTCATCTTCCGCCAATAAGAGCCCAAATACCAGGGCCTGCGCCTCCTCGCGATCATGACTGGCCTCCTTCCACCGCTCCGCAAGCCCACGATAGATCCCTTCCCCGGATTCCGCCACCCGACGCTCCGACGCGCCCAATTCCGCCAACCCTTCCATCATCAGAATTCCCGGCAAAACCCCAAACCCGCCCTTCTCCTGGCCCTCGCGTTCACCACGACCTTCCCCGACCGGCTTGAGTTCAGTCTCAACAAACTTCCCGTCCCATCTCTGCAAAATCTTGCAAATGCGAACCTCCAGAGACGGGTGCGTTGCCAGCCCGAAACTGAACATTCCCCCGTTCGAGAAAAACATGTGGCTCGCCTCGATCGCCTTCGCGCTCTTCATCTTCGACCCCACCGCAAGCCCTCCGATTTTCTGCAACGCCCCCGCAATGCCATCGGGATTCCTCGTGAACTGCACCGCCGAGGCATCCGCCAAATACTCCCGCTGGCGCGAAACGGCGGCCTGAATCAACCTCCCGAAAAATACTCCCAGCGAACCGATCACCACCAATCCCAGCCCCAGCAAAAACAATACGATGAGAGCATTGCCACCCTCCTTATTATTCCCCCGCCTCGAGGAAAGACCCTGAAAGCGCAAGAGGTCCACCATCCCGCGCCCCACAATCGAAATCACCACCAACCCAAAAACCAAACCCATCAGGCGCATGTTCAACCTCATATCGCCGTTCAAGATATGGCTAAACTCGTGAGCCACCACCCCGGCCAACTCATCTCGCGTAAGCCGCTGCAAGCACCCCCGAGTCACCCCAATCACCGCGTTCGAAGGCTCCGTCCCCGCCGCAAACGCGTTGATCCCCTCCTCCTCATCCATCAGGTAAACCTGCGGAACCGGCATCCCCGAAGCGATCGCCATCTCCTCAACGATATTCAAAAGCCGCTTCTCATCAAAATCGGTCGACCCGGGCATCAAAAGTCTTCCGCCCAAATCGTGAGCCACCACCGCGCCGCCCCCATCGAGCTGCCTCGATTTATAGCCACTTGCCGCCAAAATCACTCCCGCCGTCACCACCGACGACAGGACAATCAACTCCGTCGCTTGCCCCCCTCCCATCAGAAAAAAGACCAGTAAATCCACTGCCACCACCACCCCGATGACCGCGAGAAAAAACCACAAAACCAACCACTTGGTCTTCTTCCGCGCCTGTTCCTGTGCCTCAAAAAAATCCATCGATTCTGATTCTAATCAACCCACTTCGAGTTCCATTCCCGAAACCTGTCGTGACGCTCCTTGGAAGTGAGATTTTCGACTTCGGGATGACTCCGAACAAACTTCTTGTAATGTCGACTCTGGCTCCTCGCCTCTTCCTTGAGATTCCTGACCTCAGAGATCTCCCAGGAGTCAATCGCTCGTTCTACCTGCTTGGCGAGCTTTTCATGAGCCTTCATTGCCCGCCAACAGACCCACATAAAAAATAACGAACTCAAAATCGAGACGGCAACCACGCCATACGCCACGCCCCCTTTCCAACTCGCAATCATTGTGAAGTTTTCCATCGTCTTAAAATTAAAAATAATCACTCAAAATTCACCTGAATGGCCTCACGTTCGGACTCATTCGAGACTTCAAACATCACGGCAGCCCCGAAATTAAACATCCCGGCGATCACGCTGCTCGGAAAGGCTTCCCGTTTGTTATTATAGTGCATCACCGCGTCATTGTAGCCCTGCCTCGCAAAAGCCACCTTGTTCTCGGTGCTCGTCAGTTCTTCACTTAACTGCTTCATG